>Ga0123334_1000081_pt1 | contig 111254 bp, 105 predicted proteins | sample BiotimSIPDNA_FD_89706 | JGI IMG/M metagenome (GOLD analysis project Ga0123334, IMG submission 89706) | Anaerobic biogas reactor microbial communites from Washington, USA - Biogas_R1 time_0 SIP DNA | ecosystem: Engineered > Bioreactor > Anaerobic > Unclassified | place: Washington, USA...
AGAAATTTGTAAAACCCACATCAAAAGATGAGAAGAATCTCACTTTGCTTGAGAAACTAAAGGATAAGACTGTAAACATCGAAAACCCTCCTGTAGTTAAAGATGAAGTTAGAACAAATGAGTTACCAAAAGAAAAGAAAATTATTTCTAAAGTCGATTTCTTAAAGAGCTTCAAAAGCCATGACCCTGATGATGAGAAGGGGAAAGAGACAAAGGACGAGAAAGAAGAAAAGAAATCCAAGTAACAAATGTGCGCCAGGGTGGTGAAATGGCAGACACGCTACGTTCAGAACGTAGTCCTAGAAATAGGGTGGGGGTTCAAATCCCCCCCTTGGCATTGATTTGAATTATTTCCAATACCAATCTTCAATATTATGAAATCTTTCATATGAGTGAGAGATATTACTAAAATCTATACCCTCAAGATTCTCTCTAACATAATATTCAAAAAGAGGATTATAAAGGAATATAGCAGGTGAATCCGCTACTAAGTATTTTTGGAACTGAAGATATTTTTGTTTTCGAACTGCCCTGTCTAGACTCTGTCTACCTTCTTCAAGTAAAATATCAACTCTATCATATTCGTATCCAGAAAGATTCAGATCTGGATAATTTATTTTAAGAGAGTGCCACAAATTGTATTGATCAGGATCAACACTTGTTTCAATTTCGTAAAGAAGCAATTCAAAATTCCTTGTCGCAATTAGTTCCTGAGTTATCCTCTCGTAATCAAGTTCTTCCAATTTAATGAAGATTCCTTCTTTTTTATAATAATCCACAATTAATTTAACCAATCTATTATTTGAGGGATTGGAAAGGTATGACATAGTAAAGGTAAGAACCTCTCCCTGAGCATTTTCAAAATAACCCGAATTTGGATTAATTGAATATCCTAAAGACTTAAGAATTTCTCCTGCTTTAGAAGGATTATAGTCATGGAAATCAACATCTTTATTGAAAGCCCAAGAAGAAGACGGATAAGGTCCCTTTAATACTTTCCCTCCGATATTATATTCATCAAGTAATTTTTCTTTATCAAGCAGAAGATTTAGTGAATTACGAATGTTCCTATCCTTCAGTGATTCTTTGCGAATATTAATAAAAACTAATTTCTCCCTATCTGGGATAACAATTTCATAATTAACAAAATTTGAATATTCTTTGACATAATTTGAGAGAGTCCTATCCCAAGAACCTATACTATCTAATCTCCCAACTCTAAAAGCCATTTCAAGAGATTTATCATCTGGATACAACTTAAAAACAAAATTTTTAATCTTTGGTTCATATCTATCATATGCACTGTCAACCAGAAATACAGAGGTGGTATCCATTTTCACAAAGCTATATTTCCCACTTCCTATTGGAGCTTTCGAAAAAGGAGCAAAGGCTATCTTATTTATTTCTACATCTTTTAAATGTTTTTGTGGAAGAATATAAATGGAAATTGCCCTAAAAAAAACAGGATTAGCTTCATTAATTTTAAGTTGAATGGTATTTTCATCAATTTTGTTAACCTCCATTTCTGCGAAAGCAAGTCCAACAGAATCAAAACCTGCTTCCTTAGACAACTCAATAGCACTATTAAAGGTGAAAATAACATCATCAATTGTTACTTCCGTTCCATCATGCCAAAAATGGCCTTTATCTATTGTGAAAATATATACTAAACCGTTCTCTTTTACTTCCCAATTTTTAGCTATCCCTGAATAAGGCTGACCATTAGAATCAATATTTACAAACTTCTCAAAAATTAAGCTTTCCAGAGATCTCTCAATATAGTTGTTTGTTACAAAAATAGGGTTCAAAGTGTTTACTCCCCCAACGACACCTTCTACAAATGTATCATCACTATTACTTCTTCTTAGAGAATTAGCAAAACTATTAGAATTAAGAATCAGGACAAAAAGAAAAACAAGAAGCCCAAATAAAATAATATAACTTAATGGAATAAATTTCCTATATGTTGAGATTAAAAACTCAGGATAATTCCAAAAAATATCTCGTAAATCAAATTTCTTTTTTTCTTGAATGGGAGAAGCCTTAACATTTAACTCCTCCAAAACACTCTTCATAATAGAGCTCTCTTTTGGAGAATCTTTTACTTTTTTTGCTTTCTTCATAAGAACAACTACTTAGAAGATAGTTTTAAAATTACAAGTGAAAGAATAACTAGAACAACAATTAAAGCAATAGTAAAGTAGTATAAAAACTTTTCCAAGCCTCTTTTTGTTCTAAAAATTTCACCTCCACCTCCAAACATTTGGCCTAATCCTTCCGCTCTATTTTGTAACAAAACGGAAACGGCTAAAAGTATAGAGACAATAATTTGTGCTATTAATAATATTTTTGAAGTATCCATAAGTTCTTATTATACAGTAAAAATAAAATTTTTACCTCCTATCAAGCTCTTTATATATACCTACTAAGAACGATGTAAAGAAAGAGGTAACACAAACTGAAATTATTGGAGAAACCAGGAATTCATTAATCTGAATTGTCCCTAACTTCATTTCAGTAAATACAAAATCATTAATTGCAAAATCTATCATAAAAAGCTTCATTAAATACGTCGCTCCAGAAAGAAGGATTGTTCCCATTAAAAGAAAAGTTATGAAATTGCATTTAATCGTTAGGAAATTAAGAAAAGGACAGACTAATACAAGTACTATACCGCCTGCTAGGAGAACAACCAATAAATACATTGCTGATTGGGGAAGTTGAAAAGCTTCTTTAAACAAAGACATAAAGAAATAATAAGCAAGCATCCCAATTAGTGTTAGTTTTGTTCCTTCTTTCATTATTTTCGTACTTTAACTAATACATAAAAGGATACAATTTTTTATAATAAATTACAAAACCTGCTTTAATGTTGTATACTGAAATACCAAACTGCCCAATGAACAACATAGCCAAAACAAAAATTATCGCTACAATTGGTCCTTCTTCGTGGGATGATTCTGTACTTAGAAAAATGTTTGAATCAGGTATGCTATTAGCAAGAATAAATGCATCATTTGCTGATTACAATGAACTTGAGAGAGTATCAAAACAGATCAGAAATATATCCCCAAGAATCGCTACAATATTGGATACTCAAGGAACAAAAGTTAGAGTGAAAGGATTATCCAAAGAAACGATTGTAAAAGACACTGTAACATTAAGTTCAGAAGATCGTTTAAACTCAAACGTTTTAACTATTACCTACCCTTCACTTGAAAGAGATGTGGTGGTTGGAACTCGAATTCTTCTTGATGATGGAAATATTCAACTCCAAGTTAGAGAGATAAAAGGGAAAGACGTTGTTTGCAGTGTGATACAGGAAGGAATTTTGAAACCAAATAAAACCGTAAATATTCCAGATATTAATCTCCATTTTCCTGCTGTTACTGAGAAGGATAAACAGGATATTGAATATGCAAAAAATTTAAACTTTGATTTTGTTTGTGCCTCATTTGCTCGCAACAAGAAAGACATTCAGATTGTTAAAAGTATTCTTGAAGGTAGTAATACAAAAGTAATTGCAAAAATTGAGAATAAGCAAGGGGTGTTAAATTTTGATGAGATATTAAAAGAGAGTGATGCGATTATGATAGCAAGAGGAGATTTAGGAGTAGAACTTGATTTAGAAGAAGTCCCAATTCTTCAGAAACAAATTATTTACAAATGTAGAATGGCTGGAAAGCCCGTGATTGTTGCGACACAAATGCTTGAATCCATGAAGACAAACAAAAGACCTACTAGGGCAGAGGTCTCAGATGTGGCAAATGCCGTAATGGATGGAGCAGACTGCATGATGCTTTCAGCGGAGACTTCAACAGGAAATTTCCCAATTGAGGCTGTACAAATGATGAATAAGATCTCTCTAAGAACTGAGAATATTATGAAGTTTTCTCCTGTTTATGGAGAAACAGATGCAGGAACAGAAACAGATAGGTTTGGAATCTCTGCCTGTAAACTATCGGAAGAAATTCACTACAATGCAATTTTGATAATATCTGATTCGAAGAGCGTAGTAGGTAGTGTCAGTAGACATCGATCTTCTATACCAATTTACGTTGTAAGTTCTTCACTTGAAAGTATTAGAGAGAACACTCTTTACAGGGGAGTAACTACTTATTATATAAAGGAGCTTTCTGATGATAGAGATAGCAATATATCAATAGCGGTTGAGAAAATATACGGCAGTGGGAAGTTGGATTTATTAGATAAAATTGCTATTATTAGCGGTAGCTCAATAAAAAATAAAAAGACAGATAGTATATTAGAGATTGTTACCGTTAAAGATATATTGAATTCCTAGGGTGACGTAGCCAAGCTGGTTAAGGCCGCGGTCTGCAAAACCGCTATCACGGGTTCGAGTCCCGTCGTCACCTTATATTTTTCTTCTTTTTTTGATAGAATTACTTCATCCCTTGCAGGAATGGCGGAATAGGCAGACGCGCGGGACTTAAAATCCCGTTCTAGAAATAGAGTGAGAGTTCGATTCTCTCTTCCTGCATTAATTACCCAGTGGACCCCATAGTATTGTAAGATTTCCTAACTTCTGATATAATATAGTGTTCTTTAAAAGAAGGAATATCGCTCGTGAAAGGAGGAATTTTGAATAATTCGGCTTTTCCGGTTGGGTTTGTCTAGTACATTTCCACATATAATTCGATCAGATAATTAATGCACATCGTTGGCTCTTGGCTTTTCGCCGATTGCCCAAAATCGTTCTGAATTGAAAGGAAATGAAAATGATCCGCTATCCAGTAGGATTTACCTAGTTTATGTAGATTAAATATACATAAACTTGCTCCACAAATACAAATAACCGGCTTCGCCAATCTTGGCCATTCACTTTCCCAGATCGGAGGAAAAATGCACAGGATTAGAAATCCTACTTAGAAATCAATTTATTGATTAAGATATTCCTTGAAAAAATGAGATAGGGTGAGAACCTTGTGCTGTGCCGACATATGAAGCGCTTACACTTTTTATCCTTCGCTTCCGTCCGCTAGCTTTCCACCCTCTCCCACTTCCTTTATATATTGCATGTATTACAACTATTCACAACCTTTTCTAGCATATCTTTTAGTCTACTCTTTAGATTTTTAATCTTTTCTTCCGTCCAATATTCATCAACAGAGCCACTCTCCATAGAAGTCTCATTATCATGTCCGACAATCTCCCCGTTTACAACTACAGTAACATCTGGGACAAAAATTCGGGGATTCCCCTCATTATCATTTAGCAAATATCCATCAAGAAGAGACAATAATTTTTTATATCCTTCAGTATTATCCTTTCTGTCTTGAAGAATATTAAAATAATAGATCTTCTCGAGACCAACCTCATTAGCAGTTTCGTTTAAGTACTTTACATATCTCTGACACCAAGGACACTCCGGAAAACCAAGATAGACAACTCCCGTACCAGCTTCAAAAATCTTAATAGTCTCGTCTACTGTCTTATACTCAAACACATTGTTTTCACCGACCTCTGAATATTCTTCAGAAAACCTCACTGAATCGGATACTAATTCCTCTTCAGGATTATTTTTTTTCATCCCTTTTGTAAAGAAATACATCCCTCCCAAAATCAATGAAAAAAGTAGGAAAAGGATTAAAGCTCCCTTCAAAGATTTTAATCTATTCATTATTCTGCATCATCAAACTTATCTGGATTGTTATTACCACATTTGGGACATACTTTAAGTGGAAGTGCACCCTCATACAAATACCCACACACCATGCATTTCCATCTTAGCCATGCACTGTCCAAATCTTCTCTTTGCTGATCAGGGTGTAACTTGTCATACTCAACTGGGGTAGGGATATTCGCAGGCTGATTGCCATTATTTATTGTTAATGTATCCTCCATCGCTTATCCTCCTTAAAATTAAATCAAAGGTTTCCTTCTCGTTTAATTTTGAAGTATCCAACACAATATCATTGTACAACTCTTCATTAGAATAATCCACTTTATACAAAAATTTATATCTTCTACCATCGATAATCCTTCTTCTAATTAACGAAAACACTGTTTTCAGAAAAACAATCACTTTGGACATTCCTCTCAAATCTTTCTGCTTCCCCATGGACCTTTTCACCCTAACAGATAATTTAGCGTCGAGCCAAATCTTAACTGTGCATGGGATATTATTTACAGTTGCCAACCCCGCAAAAACCTTACTCTCTATGAGGACATTCCCCTTCCTTGCAGTATCAATTAAGCGTTGATCAACCTCCTTATCTATCTTGTAAAACAGTTCTTTGTTCGCTTTCTGATAAAATTCATCAAGTGTAGAAAAACCGAAGCTTTTAACCCTTTCTCTAAAGATTGATCCGGCGTAGACTCTTTGAATATTAAAATGTTCTGAAAGCATCTTAGAGAGTGTAGAAGAGCCACTACTTCCCGGACCTCCTACAACAATTAGCAAATCTTTTCTTTTAAAATCGTTCATATTTCTTAATGTATATAGTATATTATAAGTATTGATATGTCTAGAAAAAACCAGACTAAAAAAAGAAAAAACTTAGAAGCAAGAAAAAGTCCTGACAAATTCATTCTTTATTTCTCAATATTGATGACTGTTTTTGGAGCAATAATGATTTTTGACGCTAGCGTATACAAGGCAAATGAATCATTCGCTGACCCTTTTCATTTTCTTAAGTTACAACTAGTTTGGATTGTCATCGGGTTAATTATTGGTCTATTTCTATACATTTACGATTACAGAAAACTTCAAAGATTGTCATTATTAGGAATGATTATTTCTGTAGTTACATTGATTTTGGTTTTACTCCTTGGTGAAGATATTAATGGCTCAAAAAGATGGTTTTCCTTTGGACCTTTGCCCCCTTTACAACCAGCTGAGTTTGCAAAAATTGCTGTTATTCTTTATCTCTCAAGTTGGATGAGTAGCAATAAATACTTTTCTGACAAAACTAAAGTTGAATTAAAAGGCTCTTTTCTTAAATCTCTTGTTAGTTTCGGAGCAATTGTCGGTGTTATAGCCTTATTAATCATGTTGGAACCAGATCTAGGAACAACAATGATAATTGGAACAACTTCTTTCATTATGTATTTTATTGCGAAAGAAGGTTCTGATCATGCGAAACTAACATTTATGAGTCTTCTTGTCCTGTTCATTCCACTTGTCATAATTGCTGCGTTGCTTGAACCGTACAGAATTGGACGAGTGTCTACTTATCTTCATTTACTTACAACAGGAGAAATCTCAGATCCAAGAGGAGACGGATATCAGATGCAACAGATATTAATCGGGATTGGTTCTGGTGGTTTTTTGGGAAAAGGGTTTGGTCAATCAAGACAAAGATTCGGGTATCTTGTTGAAAACACTGCATTTACAGACTCAATTTTTGCTGTAATTCTAGAAGAACTTGGATTCCTTGGTGGTACTATTTTGGTTGTGGCATGGACAATATTCCTCTGGAGAGGTTTTAAAATTGGGTTAAATGCTCCAGATAAGCAGGGAAAACTCCTTGCAATTGGAATTACAGTTTGGTTAACTTTGCAAGCACTTTTAAATATGGGTGCAAATGTCGGATTAATTCCCTTAACTGGGATTCCTGCACCTTTTTTAAGTTACGGAGGTTCTAGCACTATCGTAACACTTGCTGGTATTGGTATACTACTTAATATTAGTAAACATTCAAAAGGTTAAAATGATTAACAAAGAAGTTCTTGCAAAAAAAATAGTCGTAACTGGTGGGGGTTCAGGTGGTCATATCTCTAGTGCCAAATCAATTATTGATGAGCTAGACAAACATTTTATTCTTAATGAAAACAATTTCTTGTATATAGGAAGTGATTTGGGAATGGAGGGAGAAAAGCCCGGGAATTCTCTAGAGATGAAAATTTTCAAAAACGAAAATTTCAAACAGTTATATATTCGAGGGGGGAAATTGCAAAGAAGATTTACTTTTAGAACTATTTACTTATTTCTTAGAACTATATTGGGATTTGTTGATTCATTCAAAATATTAAACAAATTCCATCCCGATATTGTTATTTCCACAGGAGGTTTTGTTTCTGTTCCTGTTTGTATTGTCGCTAATTTTTTTAAAGCTCAAATCTTTCTTCATGAACAAACTGCAACCGTAGGCCTGTCAAACAGAATAGTGTCAAAATTTGCAAAAAAAATATTTGTTGCTTACCCATCATCAATAAAATTTTTCCCGAAAGAAAAAGTCATTCACTCTGGGAATTTAGTCAGGCAGGAAATTTTCTTTAATTCTGGAAGAGGCCCTATTATAGAAGAAATGAGAAAAATGATTGCTCAATCAGACGAATTACCAATTATTTATATATCCGGTGGCAGTCTTGGTTCACATGTTATTAATGAGGTAATTAAGGAATCTCTTCCCATTCTTCTTCAAGACTATCAATTAATTCTACAAACTGGAGATAGTAAAATCACAAATGACTATCAGCTTTTGTGCCTAGAGAAAGAGAAATTATCCAATGACTTGAAAGAACGATTAGTTGTTACAAAATACATAGGAAATGAACAAATTGGCTTCGTTTTAAATAATATTGACTTGTTTATTGGTAGGGCAGGAGCAAATACGGTATACGAACTTGGACTTTTACGAATTCCATCAATATTAATACCTATACCCTGGGTAACACATAACGAGCAACAGGAGAATGCAAAGATTTTAGAAAGTGTTGGCTTGGCAAAAATTATCCACGAAGGAGAGTTTACTCCAGAGAAACTTCAGGTTCTTCTTCGATTGTTCTCTAAAGAGAAATTAGTTATTGACGAGAAAAAGGCAAATGAAATTTTTGTTTTAAAAGCAGCTGAAAAAATTATTCAAAATATTAATTTTAGAGATTAAAAATATGTCAGATTTGATTGTAAGAGGGGGAAATAAATTGTCTGGGGAGATTACACCTGCAGGAAATAAGAACTCAGCACTTCCAATCCTTTGTGCCTCTCTCTTAACCAATGAAGATGTTATTATTAAAAATTTCCCTGACTTGACTGATGTACAAAAATTAATAGACTTAATGATTTCAATGGGTTCTCAAATCGAATGGGATAAAAAAAAATGCATTCTTAAAGTAAACAATTCACATTTTAAAGACAATCTGGGTAACAATGGATTTCCAATGGGGATGAGGGGAGCTATCCTCTTAATTGGTCCTTTGGTAACTAGAATGCAACATATTGAAGTTAAGAAAGAAATTGGAGGATGCTCCCTAGGGATTAGAGAATTAGATCCTCATTTAGAAGTTTTAAATGGATTAGGAGTCATGACAGAGGAGAAAGATAGTATCTTAACAATAAATTCTCCCAGAAGACTGTCAGGAGGAAAACTTTGGCAAGATTACATGAGTGTGACAACAACTGAAAACTTTATTATGGCTTCCTCAAAAGCTAAGGGTGTTTCGACAATGACAAATGCTGCTTCAGAGCCCCATGTCCAAGATTTATGCAATTTCTTAATATCAATGGGGGCTAAAATAAGTGGTGTTGGGACTTCTACATTGGAAATAACTGGAGTGGAGGAGCTTCACTCAACAGAATTCTCGATCTCCTCTGACCATCATGAAATTACTACATTACTTGCATTAGGTGCAATGACAGGAGGCGAAATAAGAGTCAACAATGCAGAACCAGAGTTTTTCCCGTTGATTAATAAAACATTTAATAAGTTCGGTGTACAAATAGAATATGAGGGAGACACTGCAATAGTCAAGCCAGTTTCAAAGCTTGTAATCCAAGAACCTTACACGAAAAATATGCTTCAAAAAATTGAGGCAGCACCGTGGCCATATTTCCCAGCTGATTTAATTCAACTGATGATTGCTCTAGCAGTAAAATCCGAAGGAAACATTATGTTTTGGAACAAGCTTTATGAAGGAGGCTTTTTCTGGATTCAAGAGATGATGAAATTTGGAGCACATATTGTTATGTGTGACCCTTATAGAATAATTGTTTTTGGAGACAAACCTCTTTCTCCAGCAACTGTTGATAGTCCTAACATTATTCGAGCCACAGTAGCTTTGATGATGGTAGCTCTTACAATTAAGGGAGAAAGTCTAATCCGAAATGCTGATTCAATAAAACGTGCCCATCCAAACTTTGTAGAAAACCTTCAAAAATTGGGAGCTGATATAGCCTGGATCAATTAGTTAGATCATTCCTAACTTCTTAAGGAAATCTGGAATCAAGTATAATCCTAGGGCATGGCTACCTTTAAGAAGGATTGCAACTTTTCTATTCCTTAACCCTTGCAACTTCGAGTTGAGAAGTGCTGCAACCTCATCTGCGGATTCGAGATGTTCACCAATTTTAAATTCCGAAAAATAATCACCAACAAAGTAAACCTCATTAAATTCCATTTGTGAAGCATGCTCTCCTAATTCTCTATGCCTTTGTTTAGAGATTGATCCTAATTCTTTCATCTCTCCTAGAACGGCTATTGTATAGTACTCTTTGGGAAATAATTTTCTAAAGGTATTGATAGACATCTTCATAGACTCTGGATTCGCATTATATGCATCGTTAATAAGTGTCACATCCCCAAATTCCAACTTCTGAAATCTTGCCTCTTGTCCTTCATAGTACTGGATATCTCTGACGCAATTATCAATACTAACTCCCAATTCATTAGCAACAATTATGGCTGCCATCGCATCATATACATATCCTTCACCATAAACACTCAAATCTACATCTACAATGTTGTCATCGTAATATTTAAAAGTAAAATGCGTGCCTTCATTATCCACAGAAATATTAGAAATCTGGAATTGGGCATTTTCTTTTTTCCCAAATGTAACCAATTCAGCACTCTTATTGTAATTATTTGCAATATGTTGGAGTCTTTCGTCATCAATATTTAATATTAATGGTTTTCCTGTCTTCTCCATATAGTCGGCTAAATCTTTCTTCTCTTTGAAAATTTCATTTATAGAACCCAACTTCTCTGCATGCACCTCTCCTATATTTAATAAAATCCCATAATCAGGATCAACAGAATTTACATGCCAAGCCATTTCACCCTTTGTATCCATACCGCATTCCAAAACAATAACATCTTCATCAACATATTTTCCTAGCAATACGGCATTTCCCCAAACAGTATTATACCTTTCGGAAGATAATACTTTCATATGATTTTTTAAAATTGAGACAAGCATACCTCTGGTTGTCGACTTTCCAGTACTTCCAGAAATTGCAACAATGGGCTTCTTTATATATCCAATTGAGTAATTTAAAACTTTTTTTAATCCTTCCTGAATACTGTCGACAAGAATTAAGGGCTTATTAACTCCTTCAATAGAGGAATATCTTTTATTCTCACAAAGCGCCATTGAGCAACCAGATTCTAATGCTTCGCAGATAAAGGAGTGACCATCAAATTTTTCTCCAATTATTGGGATAAAAATGTCCTGTTGGGAGACATCCCTAGAGTCATAGGTGAAACCCGTAAAAAAAGCAGACTCATCATAATTTTTTATTTCAAACTCAGGAAATCTCTCTTTTAGATCCTTTAAAAAAATTTTCATATTTCTCAATTAATAATCTAATCTCTTTAATAATATATTGTTTATACATTTATTTATCAAGTAAGCAAGATAATTAATAAATTTATCTATCGGTTGGATACTCAAAGTAAAATAATTTACTCAAATTTTTACGAATTATCCTGCTTTTGACCGAAATGTTTAGCCTAGAGTGTAATATCTAGGCCTGTAATATTTTTCTCTTGACAGCATTCTTAACGTCAAGCTATATTGGTGGAAAGAAGTGGTAAAAAGTGGCAAATAATGATATAGTGTCCATATGATTATCGGAGAATACAAAAGTAGGGTTGGAGAAAAGAAAAGAGTATCACTTCCTACTAAGTTTAGGGAGCAAATTGGTGAGGATTTAATTCTTACCAGAGGCTATGAAGAATCCCTAATACTTGTTAACAAAGAAATGTGGGAAAAGGTAGCACAAGGTGTTATCAATGGCTCTTTTACAGATAAAAATATTAGAGATACAAGCAGATTTCTTGTCGGAAGCGCAAAAGAAATAGAGATGGATTCTCAAGGAAGATTTGTTATCCCAGAATCATTATTCAATCATGCGAATCTTGGCTCCGAAATTGTCTTCATTGGTCTGGTTAATTGGATAGAGATTTGGGACGCTGAGAAATGGCAAAAAAGAGTAGGCTATCTTCAAGAGCATGGAGAAGAAATTGCGCAAGAAATTAGTAAAATGTCAGTTGAAAAAAATGGATAAAATTCACATCCCAGTTTTACTAAATGAATCTCTCGATTCTCTTTCAATAACACCTGATGGTTTCTACATTGATGGAACATTAGGAGATGGGGGCCATAGTATAGAGATTTTAAAAAAACTCTCTCCAAATGGTTTACTAATCAGTATTGATCAAGATCAATATGCAATAGATTTTGTTCTTGAATACTATCAACAATATGAAGCGGCAAACTGGATAATTACAAAATCCAATTTCGCAGATATTGACAGGATTGCTTGCAACCTTTCTCCGAAAAGAAATCCTGATGGAATACTTCTTGATATTGGACTCTCTTCAAGACAGCTTGAGGAATCTCATGAAAGGGGTTTTAGTTATCAAAAAGAAGATGAACCTCTAGATATGAGGATGAGTAATGAATTAGGAGTAACTGCAAAAGATCTCTTAATTGCCCTCTCGGAAAAAGAGCTCTCTCAATTATTCTGGAAGTATGGAGAGGAAAAGTACTCGAAACGAATATCAAAAGAAATCAAAGAAAATATTTCTAATATTAATACAGTTGGAGATCTTACAAGACTTATCTATAAAGCAGTACCGGCTGCTGATAAATCTATTAATAAGAACCCTTCTCGCAGGGTCTTTCAGGCCCTGCGAATCGTGGTAAACGATGAGTTGGGAAGCTTAGAAAAAGGTTTAGATAACTCTTTTAAGGTCTTAAAACAGAATGGAAGGCTCTCTGTAATTACCTTCCATTCATTAGAAGATCGTATCGTTAAAAATTATTTTATTGACAAATCGAGAAGCGGAGAGGGAAGGATGCTTTTTCAAAAATACATTGCCCCAACCGATGATGAGAAAAGAAGAAATCCTCGCTCCGCTTCTGCTAAGTTAAGGACATTAATTAAAAACTAAAACTTTAATGCGAATATTAAATAATGCATCAAAAAACATCGCGGCAAGTATATTCGTTTTAAGTCTCGTTTTGTTTATTCTAAGCCAATTAATCATTAATTCAATACTGGCACCACTTGGGACTGAACTCCAAAGTATGAATGGAGAGAAGAATTATTTAATTGAGGAGAACAGAGGAATGGAGGAGGAGATAGCAAAGAGTGGCTCAATTACAGTAATCCAAAAACTTGCAGATAAAACATTGTCACTGTCACCCTCCAACAAAAAAACTCTAGTCTACCTACAAGAAATAGCAATCGTTGCTAATAAATAAAAATGACAAGTCTTACGCATCTTCACAAGGCAAATATAGGAAGAGGGCAGAGTCGAAAAAATAAGAAGAAAGGATCTTCTTCAAATACAAAAACTCTTATGTATGTTATTTCTTTCTTCGCCTTTATAGTAGTATTTCAAACATTTCGATGGCAGATTTTGTATGCGGAGAAATTCAAAGATCTTTCTGAAGAACAGTACAAATCTACACAAATCTCAATAGCTCCAAGAGGGAAAATTTCGGCTTCGGATGGGACAATTCTAGCTGTAGACGAACCTGTATGGAATATATATGCGACACTAAGCAATGAAGAAGATGAGCGAGAGAAGTTTTTTAAAGACAAGGAGAAATTTATATCTGAAGTATCGGGTATTTTAGGGGTTGAACGAGAAGAAATTAGTTCAAAGCTAACCGAAGATTTTGTTTATGCTTCTTTAAAAAAGCAAGTGTCAACAGAGAAGAAGAAAGCCCTAGAGAATGCAGAGATTTTTGGCGAGAACACTCAAGGTTTTGGCCTTTATTTCGAAAGGGAAGAGAAAAGAATTTACCCAAACGGTACTTTAGCTGCACACATTCTAGGCTTTTTAGGAAAGGACAGTGAGGGGAAAACAACGGGCCAATATGGGATCCAGGGCTACTATTTCGGAGATATAAATGGGAGATCTGGTTATACATACGAAGAGAAAGATTCCTATGGAAATGTTATTTTAACTTCTGAATATCAGCCTGTTTTGCCAAGAGAAGGAAAGGATTTCGTTTTGACAATTAAGCCAAATCTTCAAAGCAAAGCCGAAAAAATACTAGAAGAAGTTGTAAGAGATACTCGCTCAAAAAGTGGAAGTGTCGTTATCATGGATCCTAAAACAGGAGCAATACTTGTAATGGCAAATTTCCCAACTTACTCTCCAGCAGAGTATTGGAGAGTACCTGAAACTTCAATCTTGAAAAACAAAGCTATTTCAGATGTCTATGAATACGGTTCTATTCAAAAACCATTAACGGTAGCAATTGCCCTAGAATCAAAAGTAATCGATAAAGATTATAAGTGTGATGATAGTACAGGTTTTTTAGATTTATACAAAGTCACAGGATATGAAGATTTAAAAGGGTCAAAAGTATATACATGGAACAGAAAGCCCGCAGGCATCATAGATATTGCCGATATTTTCAGGACATCAAACAATCCGTGTACTGCACAAATAGCTTTAAAGGTAGATGCGCAGAAGTATTATGCAAAATTACAAGAATTTGGGCTTGGAAAATTTATTGGTATTGGTTTGCAAGATGAATCAACCAACTATCTTAAACCTTTTGATTACTGGACAAAACTGGATGTAATAACTTCAGCATTTGGACAAGGTATATCGGCGACTGTCCTACAGGCGATTTCCGCTCAAAGCGTTTTTGCAAATGATGGAGTAAGAATGAGACCATATATTATCGAACAAATAATTGATGAGGATGAAACTATTTCAATAAAACCCCAAGTACTTTCACAACCGATATCGAAAGAGACAGCACAAATTGTAAAAGAAGCCATGGGGGTAGCAGTAGAAAGAGGAATGCTTGGTGGAATGGTTAAAGAATTGAAAAATTACTCTGTAGCAGCAAAAACAGGTACTGCACAGATTGCAAATATTGGAGAACTAGGTTACAAAAGCGATTACACAAATGATACAGTTGTAGGATTCGCACCTATTGAAAATCCCAAAATGATTATGCTCGTAAGGCTTGAAGAACCACAAACTGCAAGTTTCTCAACGCTAACTGCAGCTCCTTTATGGGAAAAAATATTCCTCGCGATTGCTGACGACCTAGAAATCCCAAGAAAAAATTGAGATAATAATGAAATAATTTATTTCTTAGTATTATGAATCAGGAAATTAGAAAAGGTATTGAACTGCTTTTTGTATCAACTATCATTTCAACAATATTTGCCCCTATTATGATTTCTGCCCTCTACAAATTCAATCAAGTGAGTGGGATAAAGAAATCAAAGATTGGAGCCACTGATGGAGATAATTCATTATTCATGAAGATAATGAAAACAACGACAACAAACGGAACACCAAATATGGGAGGATTAATTATTTTGGTTGTCGTTCCTTTGACTATACTTCTTTTCATGTCAATAACTGAAATAATAAAAGTGTTTTTGATTGGATTCATTCTTTTTGGGATCTGGGGACTCATCGATGTTGTAATTTTTACAAATGGGTTTAAGAATAATGAGAAGATGAAAGCTTTCCAAGAGACTTTTGAGTGGCGTCTTGGGAAATTGATCTTTTCTATATTATTGAATATTGGTGTTATGCTACTTTTATATAAAACAGGATATGTTGAGAAATTAAATCTTACCAATAATCTAATTGTTAACTTTACTCCATTAGTTGCAATACTAAGTGGTGTTGTAGGGCAGTTTGCAATCTATTCTACAGAGTTAACTGACGGAGCCGATGGATTAATGATTGGGATTATGACAATTATCACAATTTTCCTTTCTTTCCTACTCATCCTTCAGGGACAGTATGATTTTCTACCAATTCTATTAATAATTTTAGGTGTTGAAATAATTGATTTATATTTCAATATTCCTCCAGCAAGATTCTGGAATGGTGGCCCTGGAGCAATGCCACTTGGTTTTACAATGTTTTTTGTTGCACTAGTGACAAACAATTTAATCCCTTACATATTTATGTCGTCTATTACATGGTTAATTATGCTTTCTAGCTTTATTCAAATAATCAGCCTGAGATTTTTCAAAAAAAGAGTATTTAAAATCGCACCGATTCATCACCATTTTCAAGCAAACGGTTGGCCACAATACAAAGTAGTCATGAGATTTTGGTTGTTCACTCTTGCCACATGCATCCTGGGATTTTACCTAGGGATTATTTAAATACTACTCGCACTCTACAGAGTTATTATTGCAGGAGCATAATTCCCCTTGCTTTTGCGAACTAAAGGTGTCATTCCCTCCATAAAGGATTCCGTTGTAAACACAAGTATTAAGAATATTTGAGCTACCATCTTCACCCATGTACGTTATTTTAAAATTCTCATCAACTAGAATATCTAGATTACTAAATTCAAAAGTATTCGAGACTAAACAATTCTTTGTATAAGTCCCAACCTCAAAAGCAGTTAAAGTAAATAGTTGCAAGCTATTATCTTCTATTTGATAATATGCCGTCTGATCTGGAGCTTCGTTATCCTCAGAGCACCAAACTTCTCTTTCAATTACAACTTTCAATTTTTTCTCACTCTGGCTCACATCAACTGTTTTAACGTTTGAAAATGAGGGTGTTTCTGAAACCAACGTATTTTGAAATTTGTAAGAAAAAGAAAGATTTTCAGTTAAGAAAGTTGATTCCGAGACTGTATCAGATATTGCTCCTTCTTCACAAACCAACAATCCTTCGGAAGTACATACACATTTTTTGTTATTCTCTCCAACAGAATCACCAACTTTAATTTCATCTCCATTAAACTCGCAGTTAACAGAGCTCGAAGATTCCAAAAGTTTGTAAGCGACCACACCTACCGAAAGTAAGAAAATGAAAATCGTAATAAGCAACATCCAATTCGGACCTGATTTTTTTGCCATCTCTTATATATTCTATCATATTATGCTTTTAAAAATCATCTGAAACTACTTTCCCTTTCTATGGTAAAATGGCTTATGCATGATTCCCATATTCATTTGGCAATGGAGCCATTGAGAAATAACTACATTGATTCAATAGATGCTTTTCTTCGAGATAATGGGAAATATATTCTCACTCAAGGAACTGACATCGTTGATTTTGATGAAAATTTCCAAATAGCAGAGGAAACAAACAAACTCTATCCTAATACTATACAAGTTGCGATTGGATTACATCCTACATTTTTTGAAGAAATAACTCTTGCACTTGGTATTGTTGAAGATGTTTTTGAAAAGTGTCAGAAAAAGATGATTCTGTTTGAAGATATTTTTAACAAGAAGAAAAAAAAGGTTTCAGCAATAGGGGAGTGTGGCCTTGATTACTATCAATTCTCACTTAACAATGAATATACCAAAGAACAGAAAGAGCAATTGAAAGAGATACAGAAAATTATGTTAAGAAACGAAATTCAACTTGCAGTTGAGAATTCCCTACCAATGAGTATTCACTCAAGGGATGTAAATGGAAGCAAAGAATGCCTCCAAGATGCAATTCGAATAATTGCCGAAGAAGGGAAAGGCACACTCAAAGGGTCTTTTCATAGCTACACAGGAGATATCTCACAACTCAATCAAATAATTGACCTCGGATTTCATGTTGGTTTCAATTCGATAATTACATATAAAAGTGGTGACACTGTTAGGGAGATCCTTAAAAAGACTCCTCTTGATAAAATTCTTTTTGAAACTGACGGACCATTTCTCCCTCCTCAATCGGTAAGAAAAAATAAAGAAATAAAAGAAAAATTTGCACAACCCAAAGATATTCGAGAGATAATGGAAGTTGCTTGTCAAGTTAAAAATTTGAGCATGGAAAAGCTTGAAAAGGTTACAGATGAAAATTACAGAAATCTCTTTACCTAAATATACAAACAAATTCTCCATGAGGATTCTTCTCAAAATCTCTCTTCTCTAATTCTTTAAGAATATCTGAAACATTCCCTTTAAAAATCTCTTCTCTCAATTTTGAAATGTCTTTTGCAAGGAATACTTCCCTATCACCAAACTCATTGAATACAAGTCTAAGTAACCTAAGTAATCGCTTCGGAGATTCATATATCACAATTGAGTTTTCCAAATGGAAATATTCCTTTAACAATTTCTTCCTTCTTTCATCGCTTTTAGGAAGAAACCCTAAAAAAACAAACTTATCTGTTGGTAAACCCGAGATAGAGATTGCCGAAGTAAGAGCGGATGGGCCAGGAATTGATATGACAGAATACTCTTTTTCCAAAAGTTCTTTTACTAAACGGAAGCCTGGATCAGAGATTAAAGGAGTTCCAGCGTCAGAAATTAATGCTAAATTCATACCCATATCTAACTTCTCTAATATCTTAAAAATCATTTTATCGTGATTTTGATCTCTATATGATACCAACGGTGTATCTACCAAATACTTATCAAGCAACTTTTTACTTTCTCTAGTATCTTCTGAAAGAATAAAGGTTGCTTCTTTCAAGATCCTAATAGCTCTCAAAGTAATATCTTCTAGATTACCTATAGGTGTAGCAACTACATATAGTTTCCCTTTCTCCATTTATTTATTATTTAAATTTATAATCTTATTAAGAACAGTATCAGTATTTTCTTCTGAGATTTCTTCTGAGCTTAAAGCTTCTTCTAACAAATATTTTCCAATCTTAAACCTTCTCAAATCTACCGAAGTCGCATACGCTCCAGATTCTATGCCCAAATCATTAATTAAAGTTCTTATATACGTTCCTGATGAACAAAAAATATTAAAAGTAACAAAAGGCCAAGAATACTCTATACAAGAAAATTCTAAAATCTTAATTATCCTAGGACTGATTTGAACTTCCTTTCCGGCCCTAGCATATTCATAGGCCTTTTTCCCATTAATTTTAATTGCTGAATAAGAAGATGGAATTTGTTGAATTTCTCCTAAAAATTTCTTATGTATGATTTCTTCTAAAGTGTTTCTTGAAACAACTAGGCCTTTATTGTCCTGAATTACTTTCTTCCCAGTTTCATCTTGAGAATCGGTAGCATATCCAAATTCCGCTTTAACCTGGTATCCTTTCTCTAAATGCAAAATCTCTTCCATTTTTTTTGTAGCTTTCCCAAGTAAAACAATTAAAAGGCCTGTTGCAAAAGGGTCTAACGTTCCTGCATGACCAATTTTTTGACCCTTCGGAAGAATTCTCTTTAATTTTCTAATTACATCATATGATGTAATTCCCTTCTCCTTGTCTATTAGTAAAATTCCGTCTATCATATACCTAATTATATATTATTATTCTCTCTTCATGTTAAATGGAATTACAATTGGACTAATATCAACCGCAGTAATGCTTTTTGCGGGACTACTTATCACGATATTAATTAATGCTTTGTTAGCTCCAACAAAAAAAACTCCACAAAGAGTTCTTTCAGAAATTGTTCAACTCATGGGACTTGAAAAAAATGATACATTTTTAGATATGGGTTGTGGGGTAGGAGAGATTGTACTTGAAGCATACAGAAGTGCTCAGTGTAAATGTTTTGGCTATGACATATCACCAATTATGATTATTCTTGCTAGAACAAAAAGAATTCTTCATTTCCCAATGTCTAAGGATATTGTTTTTGAAGGGGAGGATATTTTTAAACTTGACTTAAAGAATTTTACAAAGATATATTGCTTTTTAGATGAGAAAAGTATGGATGCTCTAAAGAAAAAATTTCAAAAGTTTATTTCAAGTGGTGGGGTAGTGTATAGCTATAGATATTGTATTAAAGATATGAAGAGTGAAAAGAAAGTGAAGTTGAGTGATAACGAATATCTATATATCTATAGTGACTTAAATAAGAAATAGGTTTGTTGGAGGGAACAATTAAGAAATAAGCATAAGGCTTAATTAGATTGTTCCCTCCATTGGGTTCTACCGGTTACATATATGAGTCTGTCAAAAACAAAATCAAAAGAATAAGAGGAAGAAACTTTAGTAAGGACAGAGCCAAATTAATTAGCCCCAGGCCAAATTTACCCTTTTCCACTTTTCCAAGCGAAAAATTACTTACTTCAAGAATTATCGCTATGATAAAAGCAAATGTTGCTCCTCTTAGAAACAAACCAAAAGGAAAAGATCCTTGGCCTCTGTTAAGGGTATACACGAGAAAAGTACTCACATATATTCCTATTTGGACCAAATTGACCCAAAGTTTCCCTTGGTTTTTCCCAATCTGGTAAGCCTCGATTATTACTTCGAGTACCATTAGGTATACAAAAACAATATCCCAGTTCATTTTTCTCCTTTATATCTCAACAAAGAATGGAATGGCTATCATTACAGCCCCAACTAAAATAAGTATTGTCCCGAAAAAAGAATTCGTGACTTCCTGACCATTGGAAATCAATTTCTTTCGGTTTAAAGTTTTCGACCAAGTCAGTATCAGCGAACCAAGCAAAAAAATACAAAATCCAACTGGAATTATTTTTTCCATCGTTTCTCCTTTGATTATTTTCTATTTTTTAGTAAAACCCAATATACCCTCAACACTTGTTAAGAAAATATTGGGCTTCACTAATAAAAAATAGGGTAGAACCTTTTTAAAGAGCAGTTGATACCATAAAAGGTACCTACTTACATTATACTATAGGTTGCATCTTTTCTCAATAGAGGGGGTAGAAAAGAGAGTCTTCTTACGAAATAAAATCGTATAGAGATGAAGACTCTCCTTAATCTGTTCTTTACGGTCTAATGGTTATTAGAATTCACAATCCTCGTCGAGATCTTCATCTTCAAAAAGATCTTCTTCATCAAATTCCCTATCTTCGAGAATTTCTTCTGAATCGTTTTCGACATCATAACAAACTGAGAAATTTGATTCTAAACAACTGATAATGGTTTCAAAATCAAGATAGTTCCCTTTATAAAGGAAGTCAACACAACCATCTGGGTCGACATTTACAAAAAGACTGAAGCTCGAATCACCTTCTTTTGCTTCATTAACTTTTTGTGTTAATGCCTCCTCAAGCCATTCGTGGTCGTGGAGGGAAACTTGAGCATAGAATGCTGTGTAACCCTTCTTTCTTAACTCTTTGACCGCACGTTCGTCCAGTAACGCAATTGCCAAAAGCATGCTTTCTCCTTTTTTTTCTAATACCGTAAAGAACAAGAACAGACCAGTATTCTAACACAAAAAGAGCTCTCTTTAAAGACATATTAATGATATAATGGGGAATGAACCCACATGAACCTCTCGCTTCAAAATATCGACCTAGGTCTTTAGATGATTTTGTAGGTCAGGAACATTTAGTTGGAGAGAAGGGACCAATAAGAAAATTTATTGAATCTGGAAAAATCCCCTCAATGATTTTCTGGGGACCTCCTGGTACAGGCAAAACTACACTCGCATACATTCTTTCCTTGAACCTTTACTACGATTTTCACAAAATGCAGGCAGTAAATAGTGGGAAAGATGCTTTGAGAAAGGTTATCAAAGTTGCAATGGCAAACCAGCAATATGGCAAAAAAACCATTCTTTTTCTAGACGAAATACATAGATGGAACAAAGCTCAACAAGATACACTTCTTCCGTATGTTGAAAAAGGAATAATTACATTAATTGGTGCAACAACAGAGAATCCATCTTTTACAGTAATATCAGCTCTTCTTTCAAGAACCAAGGTATTTGTATTTAAGCAACAGACAGAAGAAGATATTGTAAAACTTCTTACAAAGATATCAAATAAAGAATACCCGGACATAAAAATATCTAAAAAGGTTCTTCAACAAATGGCAAGTCTTTCGAATGGAGATATTCGCTCAGGACTTAACATTCTTGAAATGAGCACAACATTGGCAAATTCTGAAATAAAAAATAGTGAGAAAGCTGAAGTAAAAGAGGAAACGTTAATTGAAACTGTTCAAAAACCGGTATATTACGATAAAACCGGAGAAGAGCACTACAACATCATCTCAGCTATCCACAAATCTATGAGATCCTCAAATCCTGATGCGGCCTGCTACTGGGTAGGAAGAATGTTGGCAGGAGGAGAAGACCCTCTGTATATTGCAAGAAGGATGTTAAGATTTGCAAGTGAAGATATTGGGAATGCAGATCCTAGCGCTTTAATACTTGCAAACAGTGTATATGAGGCTTGTCAAAAGATTGGTATGCCTGAGTGTGAGATATTTCTAATGCAGTTGGCAATATATCTAGCAAATGCTCCAAAGGACAACACGGCATATCTCGTTGAAGGACAAGTAAAACAGGACATTGAAGAATACGGCAACTTACCTGTACCCTTAAATATTCGAAATGCAGAAACTAAACTGATGAAAGAAATAGGATATGGGAAAGGATATGAGTATGACCATGAGCTTCCAAACAAGAAATCAGACCAACAGTGTATGCCAGATAAATTAAAAAAAAGAAAATATATTCATTAAATTTAGAATCTCTTGTGGAAAGTTAAGAAGAATGAATATATAATTAGAAGATGGAAATAAAAAAAGATTTAGAAATAATTGAAAGAATACTCAACAAAGGAGTAGAGCAGATTTTGCCTTCAAAAGACGCACTAAAGGAAAAACTCCTATCTGGGGAAAGGTTAACCATCTATCAAGGGTTTGACCCAACTGCACCATCGCTTCATATTGGGCACACCGTGGGCATGAGAAAACTAGAAGACTTTAGGAAATTGGGACATAAGGTTATATTTCTCATAGGAGATTTTACTGCAAGAATAGGTGACCCCTCTGATAAAAAAGAGGCAAGAGACTCCGCGAGAAAAGTATTGACTAAAGAACAGGTCGAATCAAATTTAAAAAGATATATTGATCAGGCATCTCACATTATCGATATCAAAAACGAGGAAAACCCAGTAGAAATTAAATATAATAGTGAATGGCACGAGAAATTATCCTTCCCTGACATAATAAACCTTGCCTCAGAATTTACTGTTCAGCAAATGATTAAGAGGAGTATGTATCAAGAAAGACTTAAGGAGGACAGGCCTATTTATTTAAATGAATTTCTATATCCAATAATGCAAGGATATGATTCCGTTGTTATGGATGTAGATATCGAAGTCGGAGGAAACGATCAATTGTTCAATATGCTTGCTGGAAGAGATATGGTCCTGAACCATCTTAAAAAAGAAAAAATCGTTTTGGCTGGGAAATTGCTTGAAACAGCGGATGGAAATAAAATGGGCAAATCAGAAGGAAATATGGTAAGACTAGATGATTCCCCAGAGGATATCTATGGGAAAATAATGTCCTTTGAGGACAATCAAATTCTTACATCTTTTGAAATTTTGACAAATGCCTCTATGGATGAAATCAATCAATACAAAAAAAGAATAGAAAATGGGGAAAACCCAATGACCCTAAAAAAAGAATTAGCCTTTAAAATTACTTCAGAAATCAAGTCGGAAGAAGATGCAAAAAAAGCAGAACTGTTTTTTGAGGCTATATTTCAAAAAAAGAACATAGATACGGAAATCCCCACAATTAAAATTCAAAAGGATTCCCTCTCCCTTGTGGACCTAATTTACGAATGTAATTTTGCTAGAAGTAAAGGAGACGCAAGAAGATTAATAGAACAAGGTGCTGTACATATTAATGGGGAAAAATGTTCGGTTTTTAACCAAAATATCGATTTAAAAAACTCCCAAACAATTCTTAAAGTTGGAAGACAGATAGCCAAGATAGAAATTCAATAATAAATGGAAATACAAACACCAACAGGTGTACTAAAAAATAGGATTTACTCCCTTGCTCCTTTGAATTTTACAAAGGACTTAAAAGAAGCTATTTCATATGTCGAAAAGAAATACGAAGGAAAGACAAGATTCAATGGCGTCCCAATGATTAATCATGTTCTTGAAATCGCAATCTCTTTACTTGAAAAAGGTCTGGATTTAAACACCTCCATTGCGACTCTTTTACATGAAATTGAACTAAATGGATTAATCGAGGAAGAGATTCGAAACCTTTTTTCTGAAGATGTAATGGAGATACTTAATGGAATCAAAAAAATTAAAAGAGGTACAGATAGTGTCGACACAAATCCAGAACTTATTATTAAATATGTTTTAAATGTATCTGAAGATTTACGACCAGTATATTTAAAAATTTTTGATACTTTGCATGACATTCGCTCTTTTGATGAAATCCCCGAAGATCAGAAAAAAAACAAACTTTTTAAAGCATTAAATATCTATGGAATATTAGCAGAATATCTCTATTTAGAAGATTTAAAGAAGGAGCTTGAAGAAAAAGCCTTTTCATACTACCTCCCAATTGAGTATAGAAGTATCTCAAACAAAATGGATTCGTTAGGGATTTCACAAGAGCTACTGGATAAATATAAAAAAGAAATACTGCTAAGAGTAAAAGAATCTGGGATTAAAGCACGAATAGAACAAAGAATAAAAAGTAAGTACAGTATTTACAAGAAATTAAAGAAATATGAAAAAGAGTGGATCGACCCTAATATAAGTAGGCTGGATGATTTAATAGCTTTGAGGATAATTACTCCTAATCCAAATTCCTGTTATGAAATACTCGAGAAATTAATGGACAATGGGGAGATTGTAGAAGAAAGATTTGATGACTACATTTCTAATCCAAAACCAAATGGATACAAAGCGATACAATTTCCAATTCGTTTCCCAACAATCTCAGATATGAATATTGAACTTCAGATATTAACTGAGGATATGTACAAAGAGAACACCTTCGGAAAAGCTTCTCACATAGCATACAAAGCGAGCCAGTTAAGATATGCAAAACCAACAAACAAATTCGATTGGGTCAAAAAGATTCAAGATGAAATAGATAGAAGTAAAATCGAAAGTAAGAAATCGAAATCGTTCCCAATAAGATGTAAGATTTTTGACGATGAAGTCTTTGCATTTACTCCTAGGGGAAAAATAATTGCTCTAGACAATGGAGATACTGTTTTGGATTTTGCTTTTAGGCTTCACACAGATATTGGGAATAAAGCCGAGAGTGCGAGAGTAAATGGATTTCCTGCGAAACTTGCTCAGCAATTAATAACAGGAGATACAGTAGAAATAAAAGTAGATAAAAACAAGTCACATCAAAAAGACATTACTTTGGAATACGCAAATTCAAGGAGTACAAAAAATAAAATTAGGAAAAATATCAAACAGGGGGTTAAATAAAAAATCAAAAAGATATACAATATAGAGATGAAAAAGAAAACTAAAGCTAACGTAACAAAAATTATTAACATAATCATGGCAGTCGTTCTACTAGCAAGTATTGTAGTCCCAATGATTATTGTTTTAACTTCTCTCTAATAATGTTTAATAAAGATATAGATATTTGCCAATTAAAAGGAGTTGGTACTAAGTCTGAGTATTTCTACAGAAAATTGGGTATAAATACAATCAGAAATCTATTAAGCCATATCCCTTTTAGATATCAAGACTCTTCAAATATTATCTCTATAAATGTTTTTAAACAATTAAAAGAAGGTACTTTCCTAGGAGAGATTGAAGAAGTTAAAACAACTTATTTCAGAAAGAAAATTACGACAGTAAAAGTAAAAGACGACTCTGATAGTATTAGATTAGTGTTTTTCAACCAAGCGTATCTTCAGAAAACATTTAAAAAAAATGATGTCTACATTTTTGATGCAAAAATTACCGAGAAAAACGGAAGAAAAAATATTTACAATCCAAAATACGAGAAATTTAAGTTAGACAAAAAAAACCAATTTCATGTGGGGAAAATTGTTGGAGTATACCCTGAGACCAAAGGTCTTTCTTCTGCCATCTTAAGAAGAAGAATCTTTCAATTAAGAGATGATATCTCCAATATTTTCGAAGATCCACTACAAGGTTACAATCTCCCTTTATTAAGCCTTCCAAAGTCTATTGAGAAGATTCATTTCCCTGAAAATATTAACGACACCGAAGAAGCAAGAAAAAGACTTGCCTTTGATGAAATGTTAAAAGTTGCAATTAGTATTGAGAAAGAACATTTAAATAGAAAAAAGCAAAAGGCTATTCAAATACCTCTAGACTCAATTCTTATTAACAAATTTATTAAATCCCTTCCATACAAATTAACAAATGATCAGGTTAAAGCAATGGAGGAGATTTTGGAAGATTGCACACAAACACAGCCAATGAACAGGCTCCTAAACGGAGATGTGGGAAGTGGAAAAACAGTTGTCGCGGCTTCTGTAATTCTAAATTGTATAAATAGAGGTTTCTCAGCAATAGTACTTGCACCAACAACTGTTTTGGCGAAACAACACTTTGAAACCTTTAAAAATCTTTTTAAGAATTTTGATATAAATATTGAGCTTTGTATCTCTACAGAAAAAAGTATTTCCGATTCAAACAACAAATTAATAATTGGCACTCATGCTATTCTGTACAACCAGATCCTCCCAAAGGATTTAAACTTAGTAATAATTGACGAACAGCACAGATTTGGTGTTGAACAAAGACAGTATTTTAAACAAAAGAAAGTTGTGTCTCCGCATTACTTAACAATGACAGCCACTCCCATTCCTAGAAGTTTGACCGAAATTTTTTTCGGTGGGCTTGATGTGTCAGAAATAAGAGAGAAGCCAACTAATAGAATTGAAGTTAAAACTTACTACACACCTTCCAAGAAAAGACTAGAGTGCTTTCAATGGGTCAAAGAAAAAATTATTTCTGGAGAAAGAAAAGATCAGGCATTTTTCATTTACCCTCTAATAGAAGAAACCGAAAAATCTACTAGAAAGTCTATTTTAAATGAATTTGAAAGTTTGACTAATATTTTTGACGGATTAAATGTTCAATATCTGCATGGGAAATTGAAAGAGGAAGAAAAAAGTAGATTACTTAATGATTTTAAAGAGAAAAAAATTGATGTTCTAATATCTACGACTGTAATTGAAGTTGGAATTGACATCCCAGATGCAACAATTATGGTAATAGAAGATGCTGAGAGATTTGGGCTTGCACAACTTCATCAGCTAAGAGGAAGAGTGGGTCGAAGCGATAAGGAATCTTACTGCTTTGTTATACCAGGCAATACCGTTGAGAAGGGTTCCCCTGCTGAAGAAAGATTACTGTATTTCGCTAAACACAGTTCTGGTTTTGAAGTAGCAGAATTTGATTTAAAAAGGAGAGGACCGGGAGAAGTATACGGAACAAGACAGTCAGGAATTCCAAATTTTAAAGTTGCAAGTATTTATGATACAGACTTACTAAAAGAGGCACGAATATTTGCTAAAAAAATCCTAAAGGAAGATAATAATCTTCAATATATTTTAGATAATCTTTTCTCATAAAATGGAAATCCATTTGGTCTTGGACAATATTCGCTCAGTTTTTAACGTAGGAAGTATATTTCGTTCTGCAGATGGGGCAGGTAGTGTAAAAAAAATTTACCTTTGTGGGATGACATCTGATATCAATAATCCAAAGCTTGAGAAAACTGCACTTGGAGCAATTGAAATGGTTCCATCTGAACATTACGAGAGTACCCAAGATGCTCTTGAAGAGATAAGAGCAAATAATATTCCAATATATTCAGTAGAATTAACTGAGGATGCAGTAAATTTCCAAACAGTTAAATATCCTTTAAAAATTGCATTGATATTTGGACATGAGAAAATGGGTGTTGATGAGAACATTTTAAATACTTCTGATAAAAAAATATTTGTTCCTATGAGAGGAAAAAAAGAATCCTTAAATGTTGCAAATTGTGCAACAACTGTTCTGTATGAGATCACTAGAGAACAAAAATAAGCCTTTAATAGCTTTATTTTTAAACATTAAAACGATATAATCCCTTATGAGTTTAAAACACGATTCGTTCAAAAAGGTGAGAAAGGAGAAAAACAAATGGAGATTAGATACCCCTGAAGATTTCGAGGAGATGGAAGATACCTTTCTTAAAGAGAGAATGCAGAGCAAGGAGCCTACAATCACTACAACCGTGAGAATTACGGCTGGAAAAGCGAAAAATTTCAACTTGGAAGTTCCCAAGGCAACCCGTCCAATGACCGATAGGATGAAGATTCGTATATTTGACATCCTAAGAGAAGATTTAGTTAATAAATCCATTTTGGATCTTTATGCAGGTGCAGGTTCATTTGGATTCGAGGCTATCTCAAGAGGAGCAAAGCATTCAACATTTGTTGATGCATCAAAAAATGCCAATATTATTTTAAAAAAGAATGCTGCCCATACTGGCTTCTTAATAGAAACAGAAATTATAAAGGAAAAGGTTGAAGAATATTTATTCAGGGTACTTAACCAAGAAGAAGTTCCATCATTTGACATAATTTTCATGGATCCTCCTTACAAGCTTTTTAATACAAAAAAGACCTACAAAATGGAGAATGTAATAAATATGGCGACCAAGTTATTACCAGGTATCCAAGACAATAATTGTAAAGGATGGAAAGGTGCACTTATTCTTAAACACCCGAAAAGATATGATTTAAACAAAATTAAGATAGAAAATTTAACGCTTGTAGAAAGCATTAATCTGGGTATCAATGAAATATCCTTCTTTATTGTCAATTTTAAATAGCATTAGATTAATATTCCACAGTTTCCTCTTCCCATTGCAAATTTGAGTATAAAAATATAAAATACTTGTTGTGTATAGAATATACGGAATAAACAAATCAAAACTAAACAGAATAGTTTTTACAACACACACTTTTTAATGTGTGCTTTTCCCTTAACACTTTTTAATTAAATTACTTTGATAAAATTATGGATTCTGAACAAAAAATAAAAGAAGAAAAATTAGAAAAAATGAGGCATTCTGCCTCACACATATTAGCAGAAGCAGTATTAAAGCTTTACCCAGATACTAAACTTGGTATTGGACCGGCAATCGAAAACGGATATTACTACGACTTTGACTTTAGTGAACCTATCGAAGAGGAGGACTTAAAGAAAATTGAGAAAGAAATGCGAAAAATTATCAAACAAAATCTTCCAATTACCCAAGTATTTATGAAGAGAACTGATGCAGAAGAATATTTCAATAAAACAGGTCAAATATACAAACTTGAGCTATTAGAAGAAATAGAGGGTAAGGAATTAAGCTTTTACATAACCGGGGAGAATGAATTTGCGGATCTTTGTAGAGGTCCTCATATCGACAGTACAAGTGAGATAGGAGCAATTAAACTTACAAAGACCGCTGGAGCATATTGGAGAGGAGACGAAAACAAAAAAATGTTAACAAGGATATATGGAACTGCGTTTGAGACAGAAAACGAGCTTAATACTTTTCTTAAAAATCAAGAATTGCTTGAGAGTAGAAATCATAGGAAAATTGGCAAACAGCTTGAGCTATTTGCTATCATTCCTGAAATTGGTCAAGGACTTCCTGTTTGGCTTCCTCGAGGCTACACAATTAGAAGAATTCTCGAAGATTACTTGTTAGAACTTGAAAACAATGCCGGATATCTTCATATTTTAACCCCTCATATCAATAAATCACAACTATTTGAAATATCAGGCCATTTGAATTTCTACAAAGAATCTATGTATCCACCAATGCAAATAGAAGATGAAACTTACTATCTTAAGCCAATGAACTGTCCAGCAGGTATGATGGTTTACAATTTAAGTCCGAAAAGTTACAGAGACTTACCATACAAATTAGGGGAGTTCGGTACTGTATACAGATACGAGAAGAGCGGAGAGCTACATGGCTTACAAAGAGTCAGAGGATTTACTCAGAACGATGCACACATATTCTGTACCCCTGAACAACTCGAGGATTCAATAAATGAGACATTAGATTTACTCGACATATTCTACAAAGATGTAGGATTTACAAAATACAAATTTAGGCTATCTCTTTCAGATAGAGAGGCTAATCCTAAAAAATATGCAGGAGATGTTGAGAGATGGAAACAAGCTGAAGAAACATTAAGAAAAGTTTTGATCGATAGAAAAGTTGATTTTGAAGAAATGCCAGGAGATGCAGCATTCTATGGACCTAAAATTGATATTCAAGCAGTTAATGTCTTTGGGAAAGAGGACTCTGTTTCAACTTTACAATTGGATTTCAATCTTTCTGAAAGATTCAAAATAAAATATATTGATCAAGATGGAAAAGAGCAAGAACCTTTTGTTATTCATAGAGCACTAATAGGGTCATTTGAAAGATTCTTTGCATTTTTAATTGAGACCCATGGCGGAGATTTCCCTCTTTGGTTTACACCTGAACAGGTTTATATTATCCCAATATCAGAGAAACATCACGATTATGCTAAACAAGTCTATGATCAATTACATAATTCAGGTCTAAGAGTAAAACTTGATGATAGAGAGAAAAGCATGCAGTCTAGAATACGAGATGCTGAGAAAATGAAAATCCCATATATCATCATTTTAGGTGACAAGGAAATTCAAACAGATACTATCTCTGTTAGGACAAGAAAGAACAAGAGTGAAGGTTTAATGAAAGTTCAAGAATTTGTTGATAATCTCAAAGAAGAAATTAGAACAAAAGAGCCTTTTAAGGTAGAGATGGCTACTGTTTAATTTAATTTTATTAATTTTAATAAATGCCTTTTGACAAACAAGCAGAATTAAGAAAAAAGTTCGGTCCTAGAAAGAATGAATACATTAGGGTCGAAGAAGTTCAACTCATTGATGAAAAGGGAAATAATATTGGGGTAGTTAAAACAAATAGAGCCCTTGAAATGGCGAGAGAGGTAGAATTAGACTTGGTTGAAGTAGGACCCAACGTTAAGCCTCCAGTTTGTAAAATAATGGACTATTCAAAATATATATATATGCAAAGTAAAAAGAACAGGATGAATAAGAAGGGGAAAGCAAAAGAAGTAAAAGAGTTTAGGTTTTCACCTGTAATAGAAGAAGCAGATACTAATCACAAAGTTAACAGAGCTATTGAATATCTAAAAAAGGGTTACCCAACAAGAATTACAATGTTCCGAAAGGGGAGACAATCAAAAGAGCAAGCAAAGGAACTTTTTGATGAAATATTGACTAATTTTGCAGATTATAGTAGCATTGAACCCGATCCTGTATCCGAAGGTAATAATATTTTTATAACATTTAAACCAAATGGCAAGACAAAAGACAAACAAAACAGCAAAGAAGAGAGTGAAGATGTCTAATCCTAGAGGTGCTAAGAAGGGCGTTATGAGGTTTAAACAGAGCCATCAGGGTCATTTAAAAACAAAGAGATCTGCAAGAGAGAAAAGAAGACAAAGTGATAGCAAACCGGTACCAGGAGAGCTTAGGAATAAGATGGAGAAGAAAATTATTAATATCTAGTAACAATAATTATGAGAGTTAAAACTGGAGTAGCAAGAAAAAGAAGACATAGTAAAGTACTCGCAAGAACAAAGGGCTACAGAATGACAAAGAGTAGGCTTTACAAAGTGTCTCATGAGGCATTCATGCATGCAGGTCAGTATGCTTATAATGACAGACAGAAGAGAGGTGGACAGATGAGAAGAATGTGGATTACAAAGATTAATGCTGCATGTAAAAATAATGGAATTCAATATAATGATTTGATATCAGGTCTTAAGAAAAACAAGATTGAATTAAATAGAATGGTTTTAGCTGATTTAGCTGTTAACAATCCAGAGGTATTTACTACCGTTGTTAAATCTATCTAATTGGTTAGAGATTGAGAAGGATTCTTAAAGGGTCCTTTTTTTATATTCGAACAAATCCCATCATTAGGCCCATAGAATCACAAGATTAATCATTCCTTTTTACCCAAACAATGTTGTATACTAAACAATGGAATTCAAACAAAAAAATCTCCAAAAAATATATAAAGAATTGCTTCAAGACCAGAAAAAATTATCCCTACAAGGGCTAAAAAAGAAATATATATCAAAGCAGGGCTTTATTAGTGAAGCTTTTAACAAAATTTCCTCTATTAAAATAGCTGAAAGAGCAGAATATGGAAAAGAGGCAAACGAATTAAAAAATCTCTATGAAGAAATATCTCAATCACTATCACAAAATAAAAACATCTATTCTACTAGAGAAAAAATAGATGTCACCGCTCCTTTTGATTTTAATACGAAAGAAGAACAAAGACCTCACTTTTTAAATGAAATTGGAACACAGCATCCATTAACAAAGGAGGTTGAGATATTTACCGAGATTTTCAAAAGTATGGGTTTTAATGTACTTGAAAGTAGACAGATTGATGATGATTATCATATGTTTGAATCTCTAAATTTCCCAGTAGGCCACCCAGCAAGAGAAATGTATGACACCTTTTGGACAGAAGACGGTTTTGTACTTCCAGCACATACATCCACAATGCAAAATAGAGCGATGAGAATGTACGGTCCACCTCCAATCGCAGTTGTTTTACCCGGCAGATGCTTTAGAAATGAAGCTACAGATGCAAGTCACGAATTTACATTCCATCAAATTGAGGGAATTTATATCGACAAGAACGTATCATTGGCAAATATGGTTGCGACAATCAAAGAATTTCTTGAAAAGTACTTAGAAACCTCCTTGGAGGTTAGGATTCAACCGTCCTATTTCCCATTCACAGAACCAGATTGTGAGTTTGTCATTAGCTGCCCATTTTGTCACAAAGCAGGTTGCTCGACCTGTGGACACTCTGGCTGGATAGAGTTGATGGGGTGTGGAATGATTCATCCAAACGTTCTAAAACAGGCAGATATTGATCCTGATACGTATTCTGGGTTTGCATGGGGTTTTGGAGTTGACAGATTAACGATGATAAAGAGAGGAATAAATGACATACGCTTACTTAGAGATTCAAACCTTAATTTCTTAAAGCAATTTTAATGAGGGTAACTACTGAACTTCTTAAACAATTTGGAGATATTTCTGCAAAAGATTCAGAATACGAGAAACTGATTAAAGAGCACATAGCGAACGTAGAGTACGTTCATGACCTTTCAAAGGACTATGAGGGTATCGTAATCGGAGAAATAGTCGAGAAGGAAGAGCACCCAAACGCCGACAAGCTTGGTGTTTACAAAGTATTCATTGGGAACAAAAGAACACAGGTAGTCGCAGGTGATAAGACCTTATGTATTGGAGACAAGGTTGCATATCTACCACCAGGCTCATATGTTCCATATACTTATTACTCAGATGAAAAACCGGTAATTATTGAAGCAGTTGAATTACGCGGAGTTAAATCAAATGGGATGCTTGGATCAGAAAAGGAATTAAATCTAGGACCAAATCACAACAATGTCTTCAGACTACCTCAAGAAGCTCCCGTGGGAGAGCCTTTCTCTGAATATTACAATCTTAATGACACAGTAATTGAAATTGAGAACAAGGGGCTAACAAATAGGGGAGACTTATTTGGAATTCTTGGAATTGCTCGGGAACTTACTGCAATAACTGGAAACAAGTTTCTATCTCCAACGTGGATATTAAAACCTCAGAAAAAATTACACGCCGAATCTAACTGCTTAAATCTAGAAATAATTAATGATGCGGAAGCTCTATGTCCAAGATATATTGGAATTGCAATAGATAATATCTCAATAAAACCTTCTCCTATCTGGTTGCAGTCTGAATTAGTAAAGCTAGACATTAAACCAATTAATAATGTAATTGATATTACAAATTACATTTCAGCAATCCTTGGACAACCTCTTCATGCTTTTGATTATGACAAAATAATTTCAAATGATAATGCTCCTGACAACAAAGTAATAATTAATATAAGAATGGGCAAAGAAGGAGAGACAATATTAGGTTTAGATAATAAATTACACGAGTTAAACGACAGAACAATAGTTATTGCTGACAATAGTCATCCAATAGCCATTGCAGGAATAATAGGAGGAAAAGATTCCTCGGTTGATGAGAGTACTAAACGAATTATCATTGAGTCTGCAAATTTTGATAAAAATAGCATTAGAAAAAGTTCTATGAATTTAGGCATTCATACAGATTCTGCAACTAAATTTAAACATTCTTTGGATCCAGAAATGTGTTTGCCTGCATTAATAAAAGCAATACAGCTTGCAAAAGAATTAGCCTCTGGAAGTATTGCTTCAAATATTATCGACATCTATCCAGACCCTCAACCGTTACAGAAGATTACAATAGATATAGATAAGCTTAATAGACACCTTGGAACTTCATTATCAAAAGATGTAATCTCAACTATATTAACCAACTTAGAATATACTGTTACCTCTTCAGATAAAACATTTCTTACTGTGAAAATTCCTTCATGGAGAAAAGATATTCAATTGGCTGAAGATATTCATGAAGATATCGCTAGAATATATGGTTTTGACAATATTGAAATTGAATTACCTAAAAAGGAGATAAGACCTATTAGAGATAATAAGATTTTTGAATTAAAGAAGAAAACTCGAAAACTCTTATCTACGCTTGGTCTTAACGAGATTCTAACATATAGCTTCATAAGTCCTGAGAGTTTTAATAAATCGAACTTAGATTCCAATTTGGCTTTCAAACTAAAAAACCCTCTTTCACCTGAATTATCTTTAATGCGAACGAATCTGCTTCAAACTATTTTACCAAAGGTTAAAGAGAATAGAGATAGAGGCTTTAAGAACTTTGGCCTATTTGAAATTAACATTCCTCATGTTAAAGGCTATTTTGATACTGAAGGACTTCCAAAAGAGGAGTGGCACGTTTCTTCAATAATTACTAATACACAAGAATCAAAACACTCTCATTTCTATATAGCAAAAAAATATGCAAAGGCTATTTTCTCAGAGAAAGACCAGTTGATTAAATTCTCTTTAATAGCGGAATCTTTTGAACAAAATATTGATGATTATTCAAAAGCAACTATGAATATGTTTGATCCTAATGTCTCGGCATTCTGTTATTTAGATAAAGAGGTTATAGGGATTGTTGGGGAACTAAAGGAGAATATACTATTAGAATACAAATTACCCCAAAACACATGTGCCTTTGATATTAATCTAAGTAAGCTTGTCTCAACATCCCTTCCTGACAGTAAAATGAAGCCTGTTTCCATTTATCCCAATTTCTCAATAGATTTATGTCTTGAAAGTAATTTAGATATCAAGTATTCAGAGATTGAAGACTTCCTAAAAAAGATTCTTAACTCAGCTGGATCATGGGGAAACACACAATGTTTAGATATATATCGAGATGAGAAAATTCCAGAAAAGAAAAGAATTACTTTTAGAATAGAGGGAGGGGAAAACAGTAAAACTTTAACAGATAAAGAAATAAAAGAGAAAGTAAGTATGATTTCTAAGAAATTAAATAGTAAATTTGGAATTAAGGTTATATAACCTTTACTGAGATAATCCCACTCAAGATTTCCTCCCCATTGGACGAAATAGCTTTTGCACTTATTTTTGTACTTCCTGAAACAGCATCCGCGGGAATAGTGGCGACCCAAGTATTAGCTCCTTCTTTTGTTCCAGCAACAGATTTCTGACCACTTCCACTTTGTAAAAGAAAAGTTACCCCTGAAGAAGAGATATTTCCTGAGACCACTGCCCTTAATTGTGTTTCGCCTCTCTTTACGGTATCTCCGTTTAATGGTGCAGTTAAGGTAATTGTCGCTGTTACATTCGATACCACAACTGATACAGATTTGGTGTCAATTTTACCTGCAGAATCTTTAACCGAAACTGAAATGTTTAATGAAGGAGAACTATCTGGAACAACATAATTGACCAAGAAGGAACTGTCCGCATTTACAGTCTGAACACCGACTCCAGGTATATCTACACCATTTACTTTAACAGAGAATGAGGAAAGCGTTCCCGCAAACCTAACAAAACCAGCTATCTCGAGATTTTTCCCAGATTCAACTTGTTGACCACTTGTTGGCCTACTAATATCAATAACTGGAGCATTGTCAGGTCCTAAAGGTAAAGGACAATATGCGGTTTGAGGCTCTTCAAAAATATACGAACCAACTCCTAGCATATATTTCTTATATGCTTCAACCTGAAGAGGGTTCTCTAATTTTGTTGTTAGAAGTATTTTAGTTGATATTAAATTGTAGAGCTTTGCTACGTCAAGATTTGTCGGAATAGAATTGTTTTCAGTACATACTTCAACAGATTTTCTGTTATCTGCCTGAGGAGCCCTCCCCGCAATGTATATTGTGGCTTGTTTATTACATTCCACACCTTCAGCAGGAACCCCTCCAGTATCTGTACAAACAGAAGTAGTCATAATTCCTGCAGGCCTATTGTAGTTAAATTCGTTATATCTATCTATTACCCTTCTAAAGAAAGAATTTGTTATATCTAAAGAAATTGTAGATGACCAACCTCCAGGCATCACCTCATTGTTGTTATTACCATTCCATGCAGCAACAACTAAACTTTGGTTGTATTGAAATGCTAATAAATCTTTAGGACCATCTGTCGTGCCTGTCTTCCCACAAAGCTTTTTACCATTTATATAGAAGGAGCTATTTGCATACCTATCATTGAACCCATTCAAATCGCAAATCATCCAGTTAACAACATAAGCTTCTTTCTCATCAATTACCCTTTGACCTTCTGATTCCTCAAACTCCTTAAGAACCTTACCCTTAGAATCTTCAACTTTGAGAATAGCTGTTGTATCATGACGTATTCCACTATTCGCTAGGGTAGCATAAGCATTTGTAAGATCTACTAACTTCATCTCTGCAGAACCCAAACCAAGACTCAAACCGTAGTTTGCCTTGTTTTCAATACCCTCTATTCCTAACTTTTGCATTAATTGAAGATACCCATCTATACCTCCGACTTGCAAGGCATATACAGTTGGGATATTCCTTGAAAGTACAAGAGCCTTTCTGGCAAGAATTAGACCATCATATCTTCCATCCCAGTTCTTTGGTTTATATGGACCGAAGGAAATTGAATCTATATCAGGAGTTAACAACCATGGCCCATATCCTTTATTTATCATATTTAAATATACAAAGGGCTTAACAGAAGAACCTGTTTGTCTCATACTGGTTGTAATATTAACATTCCCATCAACTCTAGGATCTTCAATATTCCAGTAATCAACTGAGCCCACCATCGCAAGTATTTGTGCATTTTTAGGATTCATAACGACCATTGCTCCATTGTGAACATTATGCCTTTTGTTTTCTTCGACTCCCTTTGTAATCTCCTCTTCCGCAATCCCCTGTAGAGTAGAGTCAAGAGTGGTCGTAACCTTTAGACCCCCTCTTTGTACTATATCAGGCCCGAACTCTTCTTCTAAAATTCCTTTAACATAAAATACAAAATGAGGAGCTTTTATTTCAATCCTGTTGGTTTTATACACTAATTCTTCTTCCCTCGCAGCATCAATATCTTCTTTTGAAACACCTAAAATTCTTTTCTTGTCTTCCAACTGATCGAGGACATAATTTTGTCTTACTTTTGCCAATTCTGGATTACTACCAAACAGAGGAGAGTAGATGCTTGGGCCCTGGATAAGTCCTGCTATCAAAGCACTTTCTGCCAAAGTAAGTTCGCTAACATCTTTCCCAAAATAGGAATTTGCAGCTGCTTGAAAACCATAATTAACCCCTCCCAAAGGAATTTCATTCATGTACATCTGCAAAATTTCATCCTTGGTAAAGGTTTGTTCTACTTGCATGGTTATCAATGCTTCCTTAATTTTCCTTGACAAAGTTCTTTCGTATACTTCATCACCTAAAAGGTCTTTTAGTAACGTAGTCTTAACAAGTTGTTGAGTAAGTGTACTTCCACCCCTTACAACTTTTCCTCCACGAATATTTTGAATGAAGGCTTTTAATATACCTAAATAATCTAATCCCTTATGCTGATAAAATTCTGCATCTTCAGCGGCTAGAAGGGCTTTTCTTGTATTTTCTGGGATCTTTTCTAGTGGAACGAATTCCCTATTTTCATCTCCAAAAATTGTATAAAGCAATTCTCCGTTTCTATCAAGAATCTGGGTACTTTGATCCGATGATCTGTCTATTAATTGATCTGGAGCAGGAAGTGCATCTCCTATCTTCTTAAGGTAGATACCTAAGACAATTAGGCCGACACAACCAACAAAGAAAGCGACACCAAGTCCAATATATAAAACCTTTCTTATTTTCTTTTTAAAAGGGGCTGAAGATAAAGATTTCTTGCTGTTTTTTACTTTCTTTTTACTATTAACAACATTGGTGGAATATTTCTTTATATTCATATACTTATTAAACCCGATATTAGGAATAGTACCACTCGTATTCTTGTTTGATCTTCGCCTACTAGAAGCGAGTTTTCTCTTGGGCTGAGAATATCCAATACTGTATTTCATATTCATATATTATGCCCTCATTTGACTAAAAATTTCAAGCTCTAATATTTGAGATAAAGTGTTAATAGTGTATCATGTGATATAATCATCTATGAAAAACGGAATGAAGCCACAAACATTAAAAGGATTTTATGACTACTTCTCTGATGATATGAGAATTCGTAATTTCATAAAAGATTCTTTTAGAGAAATTGCCGAAGAATACGGTTTTGAGCCCTTAGAAACTCCCGCCTTAGAATATTCAGAATTAATTCTCGGACAGAGTGGGGAAGAGGCAGAGAAACTGTATTACAAATTTAAAGATAATGGGGAAAGGGATGTAATGCTTAAATATGAACTAATGATTCCAATGTGCAGAGCTGTGGCACAAAATATAAACAGTATTACACTCCCATATAAAAGATACCAAGTACAGAATGTATGGAGAGCTGAGAATGTCCAAAGAGGAAGATTAAGAGAATTCACCCAAATGGATGTGGATATTTTGGGTAGTAGCTCCCATTTAGCAGATGCAGAGATAATTCTTTTTGGCATATCATTTCTAAAGAAAATTGGATTTGAGAACTTCAGGGTGAGGTTAAATAGTAGAGAAATAATCCAGGGAATTGTCGAAGTTCTTGAGATTGAGGAAAGCAAGTTTGAGAAAATATATATTTCCATTGATAAGTTAGAAAAGATTGGGAAGGAGAAAGTAAGAGAGATTCTCATTATTGACTCAAATATTGAAAAGGAAAAGGTAGACAAATTACTTGAGATTATTGAAATAAAAGAGATTGATAAAATAAGTAATATCTTAGAAAACTCAATCGCTGGTAAAAATGGGGTAGAGAATATTAAAAAAATACTATCGATAATTAATGGAACAGAGAGAGATAAGGTTCTATTTGACCTCTCTTTGGCTAGAGGTTTAACTTCTTACACTGGTGCAGTGTGGGAGTTTGAAATCATCGAAGGAAATATAGGCTCCGTTAGTGGTGGGGGAAGATATGATAAAGCTGTCAGTAAGTATTTAGGCAGGGAAATCCCAGCAACAGGGACTTCTTTTGGCCTTGAAAGATTAGCAGAGGTCATTAAGCAGATGGAGATGCTAAAAACGAAAGATAACAAATCAGTACTTATTATCCCAATGGATGAAAGATCTACTTCTTTTTTACTTTCAACTACAAAAAAACTTAGAAAGAAAAATATTCAAACCAACATTTACCCAGATTTCGTTAAACTCAAAGAATCTTTAAAATATGCTAACAAGAAAGAATATACTTGGGTGATCATAATTGGAGAAAATGAAACATCCTCTAATACACTTACACTCAGAAATATGCTAACACAAGAGCAATTTACACTAACTATTAAAGAGGCTATAAATAAAATACAAAACAAGTAATTAATTCAGCGCCTGAATTGATGAAAGCATATAATGAAAAAAATGTTTTTATTTTTTCTAAAGACCTATCACTTATTGAGCAACTCCGAAGAGATCTTTACTCTTTTAATGCTTGTATAAGATTATTCCTTAACAATCGAGAACTGATAGGAAAACATAGAGTGGAATTAATTATCATTGATCAACGATTTTTTAAAGAATTTGAATATCTTCCAAGGTTTTTTCATACAAAGATTATCTATATTTCTGAAGACTATTCAAAAAATAATATCGAAAAAATCATAGTGAATAAAGCTGACAATATTCTTTTTACCCCAATCAATTACGCCTTTTTATTATGCTTGATAAGGAAATATTTAGGCTTGTTAATTACAAAAGAATGTCAAGAATTAGTGTATAGAGGAATTTCCCTTTCAAACAACTCAAAATCTATCACCTATAACAGATGTAAAGCTTTGTTAACTGATTCTGAATTTGAGACAATGAAATCAATTATGTCAAACAGTATTGATTCAAGAAAATCCTCAGCGGCTCTTCAAGTTACGGTTTGTCGAATTAATAAAAAAAGTGTTGAGGCAATGGGTCTTCGATTAATAAAAAAAAGAAGGGGACATAATTACACAATTTCTATTTAGATTTTCTTCTTCCATTCAACAATTTTCTTCAAAGCTTCAAGAGGAGTTAAATTGTCTGTATCAATCTTCTGAATCTCATTTTCTATAACTGAATTTTTTGCACTGAAAAGTGGATATTGTAATGCTGCATTAGAAATAATTCTGTTTTGCTCTTTGGAAGAGAAAGTTCCTTCTCTGATAGTATTTTTTTGAGGAAAAAGAATGTTTTGTTCAAAACCTTCTAAAATTTGGTTAGCACGCTTAATAATTTTCTCTGGAAGACCAGCCATTTTCGCTACATAAATACCGTAGCTTCTATCAGTTCCTCCTTCAATTATCTTTCTAAGAAAAATAACCTCACCTTTCTCAATATCTTCTTCAACTAACACATTGTAATTTTTTACTTCAGAAGGGAATTTCTCAGCAAGCCTCAAAAGTTCATGATAGTGTGTTGCAAAAAGAGTTCTAGCCTTAAGTTCCCTGATAATATACTCTGCTAGAGCCCACGCTATACTGACTCCATCATATGTACTTGTACCTCTTCCTACTTCATCAAGGACTATTAAGCTGTATTTGGAAGCATTGTTAATAATGTTTGCGGCTTCATCCATTTCGACCATAAAAGTACTTCTTCCTCGGGACAAATCATCCGACGCTCCAACTCTTGTAAATATTCTATCTACAATTGAGATCTCAGCTTTGTTTGCTGGAACAAAGGATCCTATTTGTGCCATTAATACAATTGTTGCAACTTGTCTGATATATGTTGATTTCCCTGCCATATTGGGACCTGTGAGTATACACATATTCCCTTCTTTGGAAGAAAGATCAGTATTGTTTGAAATAAAACTACTTTTATCAAATGATTCAATTATTGGATGACGACCTTTTTCTATGTGGATTATTCCATCATTTTCCCCCATCTCTGAGATTTCTGGCTTTACATAATCTAATTGTTTTGCTGTGTAGGCAAAGTTAGACAAAACATCAATATATGATATTTTTTTTGAAAGCTCTTTTATTTTCTCGAGATTGGGCAATAGAGTCTCTCTAAATTCATTAAATAGTTTTAGCTCCAAAAGAGAAAGCCTCTCATGGGCATTTAGTATTATTTCTTCCTTTTCTTTTAAGTCTTCAGTAATAAATCTTTCGGAATTAACTAGGGTTTGCTTTCTAATATATCTATCAGGGACTTTACCGTAATGAGACTTGGTCACCTCAATATAATATCCAAAGACATTATTGTAACTGACCTTCAAAGAAGAAATTCCTGTTGACTTCCTTTCCTTTTCTTCAAACTCCTTCAGCCAAATCTTGCTGTTCATAGACAGAGATTTTAGTTCATCAACTTCCTTGCTGTAACCTTCACGAATAATTCCTCCTTCAGAAATAGTATTGGGAGGATTGTCAACAAGAAATTTGGATATCTTATTGACTAATTCTTTGTAAAATTCATTATCTAATTTACTATACTTAATTTTCAAAGAATTACTAAGCTCATCAAGAATATCTAATGCGTTCTGTAATGAAACTTGTAATGCTTTGAGATCTCTAGCATTTACCCTGTTAAGACCAATTTTCCCAACAATTCTTTCTATATCATTAATTCCTTCTAATTTTCCTCTTACCGAATCTAATATGTTTTCATTTTGAAAAAATATTTCAACTATCTTTAACCTTTCATCAATTTCCTTCTTTGAGATTAAAGGATTCAATATCCAACCATACAACAATCTTGTTCCCATACGCGTGTTTGTGTTATTGAGAATAGAGAACAAAGAATTCTCCATAGTTCCCAAATAGTAGTTATTTGTTAATTCAAGGTTTCTTACTGTTGCCTTATCAAGAATCATTGTCTTCTCCAAAGAGACTTTAATTGGTTTGGATATATGCTTTGGATTCATCATCTGGGTATTAGAAATATAATGAAGAATCATAGCAACAGAAATTATTCCCTCAGAATCTCTCTCAAGACCAAGAGAATCAGTTGTATTTATCTCAAAGAAATCTTTTATTATCTCTTCGCAATATTTGATATTTTCGAAACGTTTATCAAGAAATTGAACTGGGAAAGCAGAAAGTAGATCATTACTCTGGCCTTCAAGAATTAATATCTCCGAAGGATTATAAGCAGTTAATACAGATCTGACATAGTTATCTTCGTAGCCTTCTTTTAACAGTAGAAATTCCCCTGTAGTTATATCAGCAAGTGATGCAACAATTTTCTTCTTTGAAAAATAGAAAGCAGCCAGATACGAATTTCTCATAATGCTTGCTTCTTCTCCGTCTACTGTCCCAGGAGTAACAATTCTGGTCACTCCTCTTTTAACAATACCCTTTGCAAATTTAGGATCTTCAAGTTGATCTACAACTACAACACAATATCCCGCATCAATAAACTTCGGGAGATATTGATCTATAGCTTTATGAGGAAAACCAGCTAGTAGTGTAGCATTCTCCTTCTTGTCTCTTTTTGTCAAAGTAATATTTAACACTTTCGAAGCTATTTTTGCATCCTCACCAAATGTTTCAAAAAAATCTCCCATCCTGAAAAGGACAATTTTATCAGGATACTGCTTCTTGAAACTTAAGAATTGCTTCATCATTGGAGTATCATTCATACCTTGTAGTATACCACAGAGAATATTGAAAACTCAGCTATTTACCGAGTATTATTTTGCCTTCTTCATCTGCAACAATCCTTCTTGCATCAGAAATGTCCTCAGAAGATACGCACACCCCATACACTCCAGCTTGTACACAGTACTTAAGTAACGGTTTGCTATTTTCATCAATCACAATAACTTTCCCTGTTTTACCTTTGACAGAATAGTTAATATTATCCAAAACCTTAAAAATACTAGATCTTGCCAAATCATATTTTGCATCTTTTTCATCAACTTTAAACCCTTGCATCTGTTTTGCAACTCTAGGAGTATTTAAAATCACTCCATCAAGATTTGTATTCACAATCTCATCAACAAGAATTATTTCAGAAGGATTATCTAAAATTACATACAAATTGAAAGAAGACATTCTTCTAAGTTTTTCACTAAGAAGTAATTTTTTTATCTCCCTTACTACATCCTCATTCATAGGAGCATGAACAGCCAAAGAAATATTCCTTTTCTTGTAAACATTTCGAAGTTTTCTAATAATTCTAGCAACTCTTTTAAGTAATTCTGGATTGTTTGCATAATGAATTGCACCAAAAGCATCAGAGGAAAGAGACTCATCTTCATTTTTCTTTCCACCTACCAACCCTCTAAAATCTTTAACTTTTGCAGAACCTATAGAAATGATTACTTCATCACCTTTTACCAAATTAACATATTCAAGAATGGTGTTACATATTCTTTTAGAGTAATCTACAAACTTCTTATCCTCAACGTATTGAAGAATATGACGACCATCTTCAATCATAATTTTATCCAAATCAATATATACAAGACCATTGGAATTACCAACAAAATCAAATAGTTCCTTGGGTTGTTGATCAACCAAAGAGAAAATTTTAGTCGCAGTGGGCGGCAAAGTAAAATCTTTTGGTGGAGATGAAGTATTATCTCCATCTTCATCAGAGAGCTCTTTTAGGGTAACATCACCACGAGCGTATACGTCTGCAATTGGATGTAACTCTTTCTTTATCTCATCAATTAATTTTGAGCTTTTATAAATTGTCCCAGAATTTCCATCAAGTTTAACAATATCCCCATCCTCGAGAAGTGAGGATGCAGTAGCCGCTCCAACTACTGCTGGTATTTTGAATTCCCTGCAAAGAATTGCTGTGTCACTAGTTAGACCTCCAGTCTCCATAATTATTCCGCCGGAAGAGAGAATCATTCCTTCCATCTCCGATGAATATCTCTTTATTAAAAGAATATCTCCTTTTGTATATTTTTTTACTACTGGTCCATCAACAATATTTATCTTTCCTGTAACTGTTCCAAAGCTTGCACCAATACCAGAGATAACAAAATCTTCTCTCTTGGTTTCCGGTTTGTTTAATTCAACATCAAGCTCTTTCTTAGCTTGAACTATCAATTCCTCAAGTCTTTTAATTTCTTCATCATTATTTTTCTGAACAATTTTCTTTGCCTCCGTCATTGCAGAGGAAATCATTTGATCTTTGCTTTCAAACTTTTCAATAAAACCTAGAATTTCTTCTCGGACATTGGACCTAACATTAACAACAAATTCGCTTTGTACTTCAAAATCAAGTGATTTAAATCTAACTGGCTTGTTTTGCAGTACCCAAAATCTTCCTCCAGACAAAACCCATTCAATATTTTGAGCTTCCCCACTTCTATCTTCAATAACTAAAGAAATTTTTGATATCTCCTGTATATCCTTATCTGAAAGTTTCTGTTTATGACTCCAACCTTTTGATATTTTTATCTTCTCAACACCCTGATTCATTTTCTTCACTTGCTTCATCGTCCTTACCTTCATCCACTCTTGTGGAGCAATATGTTTCTCAACTGTTGAGAGATCTTTCTTGTTTAATAAATATGTATCCGGAGTCACTTCTCCCAAAGAAATTACATCTCCCAATCCGTATACAGCCTCAATGTTTAATTTCGTTTTTTCCTGACTAATAGGATCAACGGTGTAAACAATACCCGCAACTTCAGATTGAACCATCTTCTGTACAACAACAGCCATTTTAACATCGGAGATATCAATGTTCATTCTTTTAGCGTAAGCCACAACATCATCGCTAAACATCGAAGAAAAAATCCTTTTTATAGAGGGTAATAGCTCATCATACTTCCTAACATTTAGCTCGGTAGAAAAAATTCCAGTGAATGAAACATCTTTATCATTAGGAAAGACTACAGAGGATCTTACAGAAACCCAAGCATCAGTAAAACCTGATAATCTAGTATATGCAGAAAGAATCTCCTCCTGTGCTTCCTTATCAAGTATTTCGTTAACCATCGTAGATTCAATCTCAAACGCTTCAGGGTTTTTCCCTTTACCAAGCAATTTTTCTTTGTTTCCTTTAAACACTTTCAAAGAATGCTCAACAAAGACATCACTTGATACAACAAAAAATTCTGGGACTGGGACATCCATATCTTTAAGCTTGAAAAGACTTAATCCCTTTCTTCCCACTTTATTTTCATTTAATTCTTTTGCAGAATAGTCTTCAAAAAAGAATACTTTTGGTTTCTTTGAAGTTTCATTACTCATTGTCTCGGGCAGTAAAAAACTTAATTCTAATTCTTAATTAACAATACCTTTCGCTTCTATTTTTTGCAAGTCTATATAAAATTCATAAAGAATTTTAATTAATACTATTATCGGAACTGCAACAACAGCACCAAGAGGACCCGCAAGGATAAGCATAATTACCGCTCCGACCATTACATAGAAAGGCTTAACTCCAACAACATTTCCCATTACTTTTGGAATGATAAAATTGTTCTCTATCTGTTGATAAATAACCATCAAAATTAAAATAATAAATGCATTAATGGGACCCAATGTAATAAGTGATACTATTCCGACAGCAACTCCACCCAAAGTCGCACCAATACTTGGAATTGCATCCATCAACCCAACAAATACCGCCAAGGGAATAGCAAAAGGAACTTTAAATAGAGATAGTAAAACCACTGAAATCAGTGTGGCAATTAGGCTAACTGCACCCTGTCCTAGCACCCATCCTCCCAGCTTATTTTCCACATCAGAAATTAATTGTTTAACTCTTTGCACTCTATCTTTTGAACGAATTTTAACAAAAATGACATCAGCCAAAGAATCATGCTCTGAAACTAAATAAATAGAAAGAACTGTAACTGAAAGCAGGGTAGTAAATCCATTGAAGAACCCACCAAGAGTTGAAGTTATACTTTTGAAATTGTCTGAAGTAGTCAAGGAACTGACCCAATCAGACACAGATTTCTCAACAGAAGCACTATCTATCTTAAAACCATTAATATTTAACCCATTTATGGAATTTAATAATTTTGAAATCCAATCAGGTAGCACTTCAAAAAGACCACCTATTTGATTAACAAAAGGAACAAAAATAATTGCTAATATTACAAGAAGGAAAATCAAAAGAGAAAAATATGCAAGAAATATTGCAACATTTTTTGACATTTTCTTCTTTAAGAACCAGTTTACAATTGGCCTCATTGCACACATTAGTACGAATGAGAACATTAAAAAAAGTAATATCGAAATAAATTGCTTCCCCCAAAACAGAAGAGCTATCGTTGAAACAATCAAGATGAGTAGAGTAGGAGATAAATCTATTTGAACTTTTTGAGGCCTATTTGCATCTGGACCATTCTTACTTTCAACAGAATAAATCTTTGGCATATATATAGCAATAATTATATTATCCTAAATATGATACCACAATTCCTTTACTGTAATCTATTCTTTTTGTAAATAACGATTCCAGAACTTGCAAGGAAAGCTATCAAAGCAAGAATGCCAATAATTCCCATTATCTGTCCATCTTTAAGAATGGAAAGGGCTAATTGCAACTCACCTGCAGCAACTGGCAAATCAGAATCAATAACGGCATTTCCATTTACAGAGCTATCCTTCGAATAAACAACAGAGACTTTTTCTTCGACTTCTTTACTATTTCCAGCCTCATCTTTAAGGGCAACTGCGAATACGTTTGAACCCTCTTCCCTTAAAGAAATATCCTTTAAAACAAATTTCCCATCGTTTCCTACCTCTGCCTCATAAATATCCGTACCTCTTTTGACTACAACCTTACTCCCTGGCTCAGCTTCCCCTGATAATGCGAATGTCTCCGTCCCAACTTCTTTTGAATAATTTATCTTTGACAACTCAGGGGCTGTTCTATCAACAGATACAATAATTGGATCTGATTTTGGAGTTACTATTTTTTTTAGAAAACCTTTTATTGCTGAGACAGATACTATATATTTACCTTCATCTTCAATTTTCTGAATGAATTCAAACTTCCCATCTTTACCAATTTTTGCTGTTCCTACAAGTTCGTTGTCAATATATACTTGAGCCTTTTTAAAACCCTCTGCAATTCCTTTTACAACAATATTCTCACCATTAACAGCAGTCACTGTGTCTGCAATGGAAGGGGAGGATAGGGACTCATCTAGTTGAGGATTCTTGTTATTTTTAAGATAGGAAAAAATTCCATAACCGATAAGAAGCAGACCAAACACAATAAAAAGTGTGCCGATAAGTCTCGAGAGAGAACTTTCTCTCTTTTCTCTAATCTCAACCTTAGACACCATACTATCCTTGGAAGAATTTGACACTTTTTGATTATTTTTTTTGGCAGAATTAATTTTTTTCTTTGCCACGTTTGACCCATATTAAAATTTATATAGTCGCTTGTTTAGAATAATATAATTTCGTAAATAATGCAACCTTTCTTAAAATTTAGTAGAATAGTAAAGTAATTATGAGCAAATTATTTAAAATTCTATTAACATTATTCCTTATACTATTGGTATTGACACCAATTTCATATTTTATCGCTTATCCATACATAAATGAGATTGAAATACAATTTGGGAAGCTAAACTTATATGAAATTTCTAAAAAGACTTACATCTCTTTGCTTACATCGGTATCTCCTTCCCCAGAGAAATACAAAACTGTTGAATTTGAGTCAGACTCAATAGAAGAATCAATTCAATCCAAAAATATTGTTCTAGATAGCAAACTTTTAGAGGAATTAAATACGACATTAACGATTGATTCCGCACTAATTCATGGGAGAGTTTTCCAGGGGATTACCTCAAAAACAATGGATTTAGGTTTTTGGCATTTTCCTCTTTCGAAATATCCTGGACAAAAAGGCAATTCAGTTATAATTGGACATCGTTTTTTTTATCTCCCCCCAGCAAAAAACACCTTTTTTAATTTAGATAGAGTACAAATTGGGGACACAATTATTTTAAATCATAATGAGGGGGAGTGGAAATATATAGTTACAGAAACTAGAATTGTTAATGACAATGATTTATCTGTTCTCCAAAACACAGAAGATTACCGACTAACCTTAATTACATGTACACCTCTTTGGACTTCAGAAAAAAGGTTAGTTGTCATTTCAAAGCTAGACAAACTATATCAAAAAGTATAGAATTAGAAGCATAAATTAACACAAATCTTTCATGGATGATTTTTACAAAAGAACAGATATTGATAAAAGTACGGTGGAATTAACAATTACAATTCCAAAGGATTCTTTCAACAAAAGCTACAAAGCTATGTTGGATCAGGAATTAAGCAATACAAAGATAGATGGCTTCAGAAAAGGGAAAGTCCCTTCGAATTTAGTTGAAACAGAACTAGGGACTAGTCTCAAGATAAAGGTATTTGAAAAATTACTTCCGATGTACCTAACCACAGCCTTACAAAAAGAAAATCTCTCACCCATTGCACCACCTAACTACAAAAATTTCCCCGATTTAACAAAGGATCAAAACTTGGTCATTTCTGTAGACATTACCATTATGCCCGAATTTAAGCTTGGTAATTTAAAGAAAATTCAAATTATTCAAGAAGATACAAAAGTTACTGATAAAGAAGTAGAAGAAGCGATATCAAATCTTTTTAAAAATGATAATTTGGGAGAAAAGGAAATAAATGATAAATGGGCGGTTAAAGTTTCTGAAAAACTTAAAGTAGACGCAATCAAATCTGTAAAAGATTTTAATGGTTTTGTAAAAAAGACAATCGAAAATCAGAAAAAAATTGTTTCAAGAAGAAAGGCTGAAGATGATGCATTGAATCAAGCTATTAATATTTGTAAAATTGAAATTCCACAAGCCGCTATCCAGTACGAAGCTGAAGAAAGAGAGCATTCATTTGTGCATGATTTTGGTCATGATCAAAGGAAAATTGATACATTCCTTAAATCCAATAATGTGTCGATGGAGAAAATGAAGGAGCTTTGGCTGAAAGATGCAAAAGAAGCCCTAGAAACAGATGTATTCCTAAAATTGTTCGCAAGAGAGAAAGAAATTAATGTGACAGATGAAGAGTTAAAAACAAAGATAAAAGAAATTGTAAATAACTCTCCTAATATTGAAGATAAATCTCTTTTTGAGAATGATGAGTGGAAAGAATATGTGAGAAGAGTAGAGGAGAAAGAAAAAGCATTCAGAGCTTTTTCTAAAGAGGTTTTAGGAGAATAGAACTGCCTATTAATTTATTAATATTGTTCTATGATATTAATTCCTACAGTAATTGAGAAAGAAAGGGGCGGAGAGAGAGCATACGATATCTATTCAAGACTTCTTAAAGATAGGATTGTTTTTGTTAGTGGCGAAATTGAAACAAATATGGCAAACACCGTAGTTGCTCAACTTCTATTTCTGGAGAAAGAGGATCCCGATTCTGACATACAGATGTTTATCAATTCTCCTGGAGGACACATTACCGCAGGAATGGCGATCATCGATACTATGAATTACATTAAACCTGATGTGTCAACTACTGCTGTAGGTCTTGCAGCATCTATGGGAACAATGTTGTTAATTAATGGAGCAAAAGGTAAAAGATACGCTCTCCCAAACAGTAAAATACATATTCACCAACCGCTTGGTGGAGTAGAGGGTCAAGCTAGTGATATTGCAATTGAAGCAAAAGAAATTTTGAAAATCCGAGAAAGTCTTTACAAAATGATTTCAGAGAAAACTGGGAAATCCGTATCTCAGATAACAAAAGATGCTGATAGAGATAAATATTTTACTGCTACCGAAGCCAAAGCTTACGGTTTGATAGATAAAATAATTAAAAAAAGATAATGCCAGAAAGATACTATTCTGAATCACCAGATTCATTTGAAGATGAAAGACAAGAAAGTGACTTAGAATTCATAAGAAAAGACCTTGAGGACATATTTAGTCATGGGTTCAGCGGAGATTCTCAAACAGAAGATTTAGAAAATTTATCTTCTTTGGATATTAAGGAATTTATATACCAACACTTAATTGAAAGTGGAATAATTGATGTACAATTTTCCAATACTGTTGATATAGAAAATTTTGATGAGATAGCCCAATTATGCGATTTTTTGTCCACCACACTCACAAAATATCCACAAAAAGGAGAAGTTCAAGTACATTTCCTAGAATCGGGTGACTTCGCTGCAACTGTTTCAGTTATTCAGACAAGCCTTAAGGGAGTAAGTGTTAAGGTTGAATCTTTAGAAGAGAGCCCCAAATTTTTAGTTAATAAATGGAAAGAAATTGTAGATAAGAATTCTTCTAAAGATAGAAAGAAAAACAAAACAAAGAAATTTGGGGAGCTAAAAAAGAAATTTGGAAAAAATATTTAACTTGTTATTAATAAAAAATGAATAATAATTACGAAAAAGAAAAACCTGCCAGCTGGGGAGAAGTAATAGATAGCAGAATTGAGGAAACGCTTAATGCAGAAGCACAGTACTCTCCTTCGTCTTTGCAGTTTGAAGATATTAGTCTTGCAGATATAGATAAGCACATGCTAGAAAGATTTTATGCAGAATTTCCTTCAGTTGTTCCTTCTGGAATATATTCAGACGCTGGGTTAATTTCTTTAGCAAACAATCAAGGATTCCATGCAGAAATGCCACAAAATCTCAAAACTCAGCCTCTTTATTTCATCTTAAGGGGAGATAAGGTTGCTGCATTTTTACCATTAGAGAATATTGAAGAGAGTAGGATTGATTGCTACTTCTTTCATAAACTTAATATCCAAAACGACCCAATTCTAAGGGAAAAATATTTGGAATTGCTTTATAGGTTGAATAAAGATTAAAAAAAAGATAGAATTGTTTCTGTTATGGGCGATTAGCTCAGCTGGTTAGAGCGTCACATTGACATTGTGGAGGTCACAGGTTCGAGCCCCGTATCGCCCATTTTTTATATATCTCTTCTAGAAAGGATACTAAAAGCTTCTTCAACAGAATTTGAATTCATCAATAATTCCCTTAAATCACTTGCAGTATCAAAATTACTAATATATGCCTTTATATACTTCTTCTGACTATTAAAGATATCAAGTTTACCCTTTTCTTTAATAAAAATCCTTAGATGCTCCGACAAAGTCTCAAGCCTTTCTTTTTTCGTTATCATTCCCATTCGCCTTTTTGAATCATCTGAGAACAACCATGGATTAGAAAGAATTGCTCTCCCAATTAAAACTCCGTCCACGCCAAAATTCTTACCATACTCTTTTGCTTGCTTAATATTCCTAATATCACCGTTTCCCAATATCAATGTTTTAGAATTCATAGAATCTCTTAAAGAAACAGCTCTTTTAATTTCATCCCATCGACATGGAGTAGAGTAGTTTTCTTTTGACAATCTTCCATGAACAGTAAGCAAGTCTAAATCTTTCTCCAAAAGAAAACCTATCCAATCCTCTGTTTGAATCTTATCAAATCCAATTCTTGTCTTAACACTAACTGGAATACCTTTTGAGCTTTCTTTTACTGCTTGAATTATCTCATTTGAGAGTATTTTATCGTTAATTAATGCAGAACCTCTCCCACTTGAGAGAACATCTCTTACCGAACAACCCATATTGATATCAATACCGTCCGGTTTTAATTCTCTTATCTCTTTTATCGTTTTTGCATAAAATTCGGGAACATTTCCCCATAACTGGAAAACAATTGGTCTTTCTACATCTCTAAAAAGAAGTCTATGAGAAACGTTCTCTTTTCCTTCTGAACAGAAACCTTCAACATTAAGAAATTCTGTAAAAAACACATCAGGTTTCCCAATCTTACATAACACTTGCCTGAACACAGTATCTGTAATACCCTCCATAGGTGATAATCCTAAGATAAAACCCTTCTTGGATAAAATTTTTTGGTAAATATTCCCCATACCATGATTCTATCATAAAGTTATATAAACAAATGAAAAAGTAAGTGGCTTGATAATCAATTATCTCTTGCAAGTGAAAGGGATTTAACATAAACTGAAATAAGAAAACTGCCCATATGGAACCACAAAAAATTCAAGATAATTCAGGCTCACAGCTAATTCAATTTGAAAAAACAGATTCTTATTCCAAGATACTTGTTTACTTCATTCAAGATTTCTTAAATTGGTGGTATGTGAAGATGCCCATAAGGCACCTTAAAATTCTGGGGCGTATATCTGTATTGGTTGATGACAATCTTTCAATGTCTTTACTCTTCAAAAATTTTTTTGTTCCATGGCATAGAGACAATTCACTAATAGGTTACTTCTTTGGTTTTCTAGTCAAAATCTTTTATTTACCAATCGCTTTATTAATTTATCTATTATCAATTCTTACGTATCTAGCAGTAATAATAATTTGGTTATTACTTCCTATCGCAACATTAGTATTTTCTATTACATCTTTTTTTTAAATGGAATTAGAATTTGGTAGCAAACAAAAAACACTTATTGGAATACATCATAAAGAAAAAAATTCTTTTTCTGTTTCAAAAAAGGGATATCCTGTTCCAACAGATGAGAATCAGTCAATATTTCTTTTAACACGTGATCATTTCTTTTCTATCACAACACCACAAATCTCATATCTGCTCTACAGTAATCCCAAATATGAGAAATTTGAAAAAATTAAAAGTATCATCTCCAATATTTTAATCGTTCCAGGAGTTTTAATAACTACAGCATACATTCTAAAATTTACTTCTCTTCTTGATAATTTCCCTTTAATTTTGAGCCTACTCAACAACCCATTCACCAACTTTTTATTTGGTATTTCAATTTTCTCAATCTTGCTCCTTTGGCATGAATTCTATAGTGACAGAGATCAGCAGATGCAACTCCCCTTAATAAAAAAAATCCCTCAACGTGATATCGATGAAATTAATACTGTTGGTTTTAAGTTTGGAAGATATTCAAATATTGATATTGCCAAATATATTTCTTCTGAAACAATTCAACTCCTTTCAGATTTTACTCTGAATGGAGAATTCGACATATATCACTGCTTTAAGATATTGACAGACGAGACATTTGAAGTACAACAGATAGTCCGACGAGGAGGAATCTCAATCGACAATGAAAAGTTAGAGAATTCTGATGTTAATTCTGACACTCTTCCTAAAATAAATCTCTCTTCAATTAGAGCTCTACTTGTATATGCTGTAGAGGAGGCATTGCTAACAGAAAGTAAAATGGTCAATCCTGAGCATATATTTTTGGCAATTTCAAAAATGTATCCTCAAATTATAAAGATGTTCCAGAAAGAGAATATAAACTTAGACATATTTAGAGAAGTTGTAAAATTTCAGAATTTTCTTAATAGAAGAAAAGCAAAATATCTAGACCCAGATCAACCATATTATAGAAAGGGTGGAATTGGGAAACAAATTATCTACGGCTATACCTTCATATTAAGTCACTTTAGTAAAGAAATTAACAAAAAAATTGCAGAGACAAATGACATCTTTGGTATAGGTCATGACGAAGAGGTTGAAAATCTTGTATCAGTTCTTGGGAAAGTTACAAACAAGAATGCGTTGTTAATTGGAGAACCAGGAGTTGGGAAATCAAGTATAATTCTTGGTCTTGCACAAAGAATAAATAAAGGAGATGTCCCAATTCAGTTGAAAGATAAAAGAATAATTGAATTAGATATTAATGCCCTTATCGCTCATTCTCAAAATGCCTCAAGTATGGAGGAACTAATGATTAAGGCCATGACAGAATTATCAAAAGCGGGAAATACCATTCTCTACATAGATGAAATTCAACAGATAGTTCCAACAAAAGCACAAGAGAGTGGACATACAATTGCGGGAATGATGCTCCCATATATTCTTAACAGTAAATTCCCCATAATTGGGAGTATTAACTATTCAGATTACAAAAAATATTTTTACAGTAATGAATCTCTTAGACAAAGTTTTACGAATATTGAGACAAAAGAGATATCAGCAGCGGATGCACTTACAATATTGGAAAGTAAAATTCCTTCGCTGGAAAGCAATTTTAATTGCTTTATTACATTCCCCGCTCTGGTGTCAGCGGTTGAAATATCTCAAAGGTATATTAAAGAGAGAAAGCTCCCAAGTAGTGCAGTTCAAACAATCGAAGCAGCCTGCTCTTGGGCACAAGCAAATGGGATTCAGAAGATTACTTCGGAACATGTTTCTAAAGCAATTTCTCTGCAAAAAAATATAAATATTACTGAAATAAATCAGGAAGAAAGTAACAAGTTAATCAAATTAGAGGAAAATATCAAGAGCAGAGTAATAGGGCAGGATGAGGCTGTTACAGTAATATCAGAAGCGCTAAGGCGAGCGAGGGCAGATATTCGAAACCCCAATAAACCAATAGGCTCATTTCTCTTTATTGGACCAACTGGTGTAGGAAAAACATATTTAGCCAAAGTTGTTGGAGAAGAATACTTTGGAGTTGAAGATACCATTATTAGACTTGATATGTCAGAATATCAGGAAATATCTAGTATAAATAAATTCCTCGGTTCTTCAGAGGGAGATAGCATTTTAAGTCAAACCGAAATTTCATTAATAGACAGGATTAAAAGAAGTCCACACACAGTTGTTCTTTTTGATGAGATAGAAAAAGCCCATCCTGACATTTTAAATCTCTTCCTTCAAATCTTTGATGAGGGAAGACTTACAAGTAATCAAGGTGATACCGTTGATTTCACTCATGCAATAATTGTCTGTACAAGCAATATCGGAAGTAAAATTCTTTTAGATTCACTCTCAGAACCAAATGTCATGTGGGAGGAAGCAAAAGAAAGAGTATTATTAGAGCTAAGACAAGTTTTAAAACCTGAGCTACTAAATAGATTTGACGACATAATTGTATTCCAACCTCATGACATGAGTAATCTTTCAAAAATTGCTGTTCTGGAACTAAATCAACTTGCAAAAAGGCTTGCAGAGAAAGAGATTACACTAAAATGGACTCAACAAATTCCAATGCTCATTGCAAACAAAGCCAATGATCCAGGCAACGGTGCTAGACCATTAAAAAGATACATACAAGACAATGTGGAAGGACAGATAGCCAAAGCGATTATAGAACAAACATTAAAGCCTGGAGAAGAGGTCGAGATAAAGGAGAGTTGGATTGTATAGATAGATTGTTGAAAAAATTCTTTTAATCAAATATAATCTGAACGTTAATATATAGTAAAAAAAACATGGGTGCACTTCCAAAAAGAAAAATATCCAAAGCAAGAAAAGGAAGAAGAAGATCACATAACGCATTGAAACTAACAGGTGTTTCAAAATGTCCAAAATGTGGAAGCTTAAAAAAGAGCCATTTCGTCTGTCCTAATTGTGGAACATATAAAAAGTAATTATGAAGAGATCAACTGATCCAAGACATTTAGCAAGAATCCTTGCACTTCAAGGACTTTTCTCAAAATACTTTTTGCAAAAAGAAATTCATATGGAGATGATTCCCATTAAGGAACTTTTGTCCATTGATGAATTTGAAGACTATGATAAGGACTTATTTGAAAAAATTACTGAAGGGGTTGTAAATAATATCGAACAGATAGATAAATTGATTGAGAAATACGCGCCCCAGTGGCCAATTCAACAAATGAAGTTAGTTGATTTACAAATCCTAAGAATTGCTATTCTTGAAGGCTTTATCTCAAAAATTACTCCTCCTAAAGTTTCAATAGATGAGGCAATTGAAATCGCAAAAGATTTTGGTGGGGAGAGTAGTGGGAAATTTGTAAATGGGGTTCTTGGCGCAATATACGAAGAAATTAAATCTGAAGAAGAAAAAGATGGAGAAAATTAACGAAATAGAAGAAAAAATTGGAGTAAAGTTTAAAAATCACTTACTTCTCGAAACAGCTTTTACACATAGGTCATATCTTAATGAAAATAGAGGAAAGAATTTGGAAAATAATGAGAGGTTAGAATTTTTAGGAGATGCAGTACTCGAATTAATTGTGTCAGCAAACCTTTATCATAATTACACCGACAAAGCCGAGGGCGAGCTTACAAGTATTAGAGCTGCAATAGTAAGAACAGAGAGCTTAGCAAAAGAGACTGAAAGGTTAAATCTCGGAATGTATCTTAGGATGTCAAAAGGAGAGAAAGATTCTGGAGGAGAGGAGAAACCATATTTACTAGCCAACTTATATGAGGCACTTCTTGGAGCAATCTATTTAGATGCTGGATATGAGGAATGTTTATATTTTGTGAAGAGAACTCTTTTCAAAAAAATTAAGAGGATTATCAGTCAGAAGCTTTTTATTGACCCTAAAACAAAGGTACAAGAGATAATGCAAAGAAAACACCGTATAACACCCACATATGAGATCCTAAAAGAAGAGGGGCCCGATCATAAGAAATCTTTTACGGTAGCTCTCTTTATGGGAGACAGGAAAGTTGTTGAAGGAGAAGGTGCAAGCAAACAAAAAGCTGAGGAAAATGCAGCAACGAATGCAATAGATATTTTAGAAAAAGATTAATATATCTTGAATTAACTAAGTTCTTTTGATAGAATTCAGCAATATGTTAAAAATAAGATTAAAAAGAGTTGGTAGAAGTAAAGATCCTTACTACAGAATAGTAGTGATGGAGTCTTCACAACCAAGAAATGGTAGGACTAAGGATGAAATTGGTATATACAATCCTAGGATTAATCAATTTGAGGTTGATAAGGAGAAGGCAGAAGCGTGGCTCGCAAAGGGGGCACAACCCACTGACACAGTAGCTCAGTATTTTGTTAAGGCTGGCATTCTGAAAAAACTACACAGAGGTTCAACCAAACCAAATACTCAGAAAAAAGAGAAGAAGTCAGAAGAGTAGTATATAATTTGTTTAGATAATATATTACCAATATTAGAATGAAAGAATTACTTGAGTATATTGTAAAATCGATAGTAAACAATCCTGATGCTGTGGAAGTTGAGGAGAAGGAAAGTGTAGATTTCCCAGGTTTAACTATTCTTACTATAGATGTTGCAGAAGAAGATAAAGGCGTTGTGATTGGAAGAAAAGGAAGAACAATCAATGCTATACGAGATCTTATAACAATAAATGCTATTAGAACAAACAGACGAGTTAAAGTTTTGATTAGAGATAACGAGCGAGATAAAACTGAAAGAAAAGAAGAAAAGACTGAAGTAGATGAAAGTATTTTTGAGGATGAGATATAGCGAATTTTTTACTTTACTGGTGCATTAAGTTTCTTCGACTTTTCCTTTAATATCTCCATTACATCTGCAAAGTCAGTATAAGGTTTAAAAGGTTTATAAATATTCACAACAAGATTTTCCTCTTCTGAAACATAATAACCAGTCAGGCTTAATTCAACCTCCCAAAGTTCAGCACTCTTTGTAAGAGAAATATTCTGTGGAGAAACAATATATGGAGAAGAGTAGTAAAAGTTATCCAAAAAGTTCAGTATATTTTCTAGAGATCCCCTGTAAGCCAAAGGGCCATTAACACCCTTATACTGATTAGAATCCTGTTGCTTATTTTTATCTACAATCCCAATATTTACATCGCTTGCAGAGATTTTATCTGATGTTAAATTTTTTAATCTCGCCAGTTCATCTATATAATAGAGAAAGCTAGCAACTTTCAATGTCCTAGGTATAACACTTTTAACCTCGATTAAATCATCATTCAATTGATCCTCAGAAATACTCTCAATTGATTGTTTTAGTTTAATTAATTGTTCCTGTTTTGACTTTATTTCTTTAAGTTCAGTTCGATAATTAAAGGCTTCCTTTAACATTGGAATAAAAACAAATATTGAGATGAAAAGTAAAATCATAGACACAATTATGGGAATTATTAAATCCTTTATCTTTAATCTGGTATTCTTAATCTTTTCACTTATTCCCTCTTGTTTTCTTACAGTTTTTTGCATGTTAGGAAGTGCCATAATTATTCTTTCTTCTCATCTAAATTAGTACTAAAATTCCCTTCTTTCATAGTAATCTTGAATTCAAATTTTACAACAGAATCCAGTTTATTAAATTGTTCAAGACTTACCCTGCTTACTAGCTCATCTTCACTTAAAAGGTACCAGAATTTAGCCAAATCATCTAAAGATGGGCATTTGCCTTCAAAAGAAACCGATTTTACACTCTGGAAATCAAATTGATCTAATTCAATATCACCTAGATTTGAGGCAATTTGGGTAAAATATTCAAAAATCTTCCTCGCCGAATATTGATTTGATGAAATATCTTGATAAAGATATATTCTTCTTAATATCTCCTCATTAGAAAGAATAACTGAACTCAACTGTTTTACTTCCGCCTCTTGTTTACTTAATTCGCTTTGTGCTTTCTGAACCTGTATCTTGCTTATCGTCGAAAAAAGAACAATGATTATTGTGATTGTAAGAAAAATGATAATACTTAATATTGAACCGATGTTCAATTTAACCTTCTTTTTTTCCTGAACTATTTCGGATTTTGACAATATTGGAACCAAGTTAATGCTATCATCATTATCAGCCAAAAATACATCGTCAAGGCTTGGAGCCTCTTCCTTGACTACTGATTTGACCTCTTTTTCCTTTTTGTTTTCTTCAATTACTTTATTCATCTTTTAATGCTAAACCTATCGCAACTGAATATGATGGAGCACCCTTCATCGCGATGTCCTCGAAACGTTTATCAATTATAATATTGTTCCAAGGCATTGCAATCATTACATTGGCATTTAAGCTTTTTGCGACATATTCTTTCAAGCCTGGAAGGAGAGCACCATCTCCACTTAAGACATAATCTGTTGGAGCAATTGAAAGGGTTCTACCCTTGAAAAACTCAACACCTCTTCGAACTTCAACCAATATGGATTCAATTATTGGCGTTAATACACTCAAAATCTTTCCTTCCAATACATTGTCTACTAAACCGTAATTTCTTTTGAACTCTTCTGCTCGCTGGGTATCGAGATTAAATTTATTTACAACTGCCTGTGTCAGGGAATCAGAGCCTATCGCAATACTTTGAGAGAATACTAGGTATCCTTCTGAAATAATACTCATATCTGTACTGTTGGCACCGAAATCTAACATTACCAAAGTATTTTTCCCTGTTGATTTGTACATGGCTCTCCCCATTGCAACTGATTCAGTTTCAATTGAGAGCAAATCTAAACCTGCCTGTGCAGCAATATTAACATAGATATTTACAACTTTTTTTGCAGCAGCTACGACTAGTACTCTTGGAGCATTTTTTTCAGTATTAAAACCTATCGGAACATAGTCTAGTTGAACCTCATTCAAAGGTAAAGGAATATACTGTTTAGCCTCGTAGTAAACGGCCTCTTTTAATTCTTCTTTCTTTACTCCAGGTAATTCAAAGAATCTTGTAAACACAGAAAACTCAGGTAAAGCCATAACTACTTGCCTATTTTTAATCGCAGAGGCATCATAGAGCCTTTTTAAGACATCAGCAAGTTTCTTCTGGTCTGCAATGTCTTCACTGTTAATAACTCCCTTTGGAGTGACTTGTGAACCTAGATTAACTAATGTTGGTTTGTTGGTTGATATCCCTGAAAGCTCCACAGCTTTTACAGAGTGCGTTCCAAAGTCTATCCCAACATGATCGGGCAGTTTTGCCATGTTAAGTAATTCAAATAATATTAATTCAAACTTTCAAAAGAGCTTTTACAATTGTCCGGGTTCGCCGACATATTTGTTTAATTCTTTGACTAAGCCATCGTAATCTAAATCAGTTTTTACTAAATATGATGAAGCTCCTAGGCTAAACGATTCTCTAATAACAGACTCACTTGTCATATTAGTTAGGATAATTACAGACATATCTCCATATTTCCCAGTATTTGTTTTAATAGCCCTGAGAACCTCCAAACCATCAACACCAGGCATCATCAAATCAAGAAGAAGAATGTCAACGTTACCTAAGTTCTTTGACAATGTATCTAGGGCTTGATATCCATCAGAGGCTGTTAAAGCAAAGAAACCTGCCGTTTCAATTAATTCTTTGTAAGAATCCAACAAGTCTTTCTCATCCTCTACGACTAGAATTGTTTTCTTTTTATCCATTTCACCTGTTTGTTGAATTTAGACAGTTTGGTTTATACATATTACCATATTATCGTTTCAGTTTTAATAATTGCTTGCCTCTGGAATTGTCTGTTTAGTAACTCACCGTTCCCAAAGTACCAATTTACAGCAGAAGAGAGCATATCTAATTGAATTACTTTGTTTTTCTCAACTGTAGGTTTAAGTTGTATAGTAAAATTCTCGATGTTTACAAATCTAGAGTTTAATACAACAAAATTTTCATTTTCGGATATCAAACAATCACGATGATCATCGGGAGTATCCGCTAAATCAGGTTTTGAAGCTCTTAGAATATATCCATTTACATTCCCACTATTATCAACATCAGTAGAAACACCTTTGTAGAAGGCTAAACAAATCCACCCAGTTGAGCCGTTTGGTTTGAAATGAATCTCATTACCTGTTTGGTTAGGAACTGTTACTTCATCAAAAGAAGAAATCTCTGTTATATTTCCATTCTCAAAATTAAACGTTCTGGCATTACTTTGATAAAGACGAACATTACTCGGATCTGTTGTCCTGAGTGTTCTTCTTAACATCTCTAAAACATACTCTGATTCCGTTCTTACTCTTGCCTTGTTAGTAGAAGTTGTGGATACCCTTATCAATGTTGAGAGGACTAAAGCGGAAGTAAGCATTAAGAAACCAAGGATTACAGTCGTTATTAACATCTCCACCAAGCTAAACCCTTCGTATGTTTTTCTCTTTTTCATTCTCATCATCTTAAAGGTATTACAGTTGAATATATATAGTGTTTGACATTTCTTCTTGCAGTATATGTACCTTCGCTTGCAAGATGACCAACCACAATCCCAACATTTATTTGTTTATCCGTAGACGCAGTGTAGGGATAAAAACATGCATATCTAAAGAAACCACTTCCAACATTATTTGTCATTATTTCTGCATCTTCAAAATCTTCTCTATGAATATTAATCGTTTCTATTGTAAGAGAAGATATCGTCAGAATCTTAAAGTCATCATCTTTTTTAAATTCAAACACTCCTGAATTTGTAGTATCAGGAATAAAACATTTGATATTTGTTGGAAAACTAGGAGCTATTTTGTTAAAAAATGATATAGCATCAGAAGAAGTAGGATACTCGTAAAATTCCTGGACTATATTCTCAGCCATATTTGCTCCTTCAACTGCATACTGTGTCATTTTATCTATTCTTTCATTTTCTACAGCATCACTCATTGTAGAAGCTGCAATTCTCATAAGGACAACAGATGCGACACCAACTACCATTATGGCAATAAGGGATTCAATAAAGCCCATTCCTTCATATGAATTGTATTTAATTTTGTTCTTCATTTCCTTTTACAATAATTCTTCCTGACAAGTGAGATATGACGATAGTTTTTCCACCTTTATTTCCTGGTCGTGAAATCTTAATCTCAAGGGGTAATGTTTCAGACAAAGGCTTATGTGTATCATAATCGAAATTCAGCAACGCACCAGCAGAATCATAGAAGAGAGCTCTTCCTGTTACTGATTCAAAAAGAAGAAAAGCAGGACGAGCATTGGGATTGGGTTCATCTGGATAACTGTCAGAAAAAACAGGCAAAATATTAACAGATAACTGCTGGTTTCCAGCTCCCATCGTACCAATACCCATATCTCCGAACAATGCATACCCCTTTAGGACATTGACTCCATCGCTTCCACAAGAACCCGTGTTGAAGGGTACTGTTGTAACTGGAATATTCCCATTATATGAGCTGATGTCATTCTGTGGATCGAAATTGGGCACTGCTGATCTAGTTCTTATATCTCCATACTCAGAAAACCCTGAACACCATTTAAACGGATAATAGACTCCGAAAGTTCCATTAACAGTATCCTCAATATTCCTTAAATCTATACCCAACCCATAAATCCATCCTTCATTTGAACTTTTTTCTAGCAACATAGCATCTCTCTGTACTTTCCTAATATTTTGTTCAAAACCATTTATAAACTCATTTAATCTAATAGTTGATTGAAAATTTTGATATGTTGAAAAAGAAAGTCCTGATAAAAGAACAATTATGGACATAACAATCAACAACTCTATAAGTGTAAAACCAGAATATCTTGAAATCTTTTTTAACATATTAGGCAGCTTCAAGTTACTAATTCAATTTAGCATAAAACAATATACTATTCAATGTTTCTTACACTTTAAAGAGGTGGAATAATGAGCTGTAAGATTTTACTAAAAATCACATCTCCATATACAGCTCCAATTACAAAAGAAAGAGAGATGAAAGGAATCATTGGAATTTTTATCTTTTTGATATCTTCCTTTGTTATCAATCCATTAAAAATCGCATAGAGTAGAGCAGATACAATCGAGAGCCAAAAGGTCGTTAAAAATTGCTTTGGAGATATTACCAATCCAATTGAGAGTAATACTAGAATATCACCGAAGCCGAAAGATTTCTTTATTATCTTTGTTAATAGAAATATCCCTAATAATATTCCAATTGTAATAATTACAGACAGAGGAATTTGAATAAAGAGTATAAAAACAAGAATTGAGAAAATTAATAAAGTATGAACTAAATTTCTCGGAATTTCTTTGTAGAGAAAATCATAGTATGAGAGAAGAAATAGGAATAGTAGAATTATCCAGATATAAAAATGGGAACTATTTAAATAGAGAAGAAGGAAAGAACCTCCTAGGAAAGCTTCAGAGATAGGGTAGTAGGGATTTACCTTTGAGCGACAATTTTTACATCTTCCTTTAATTAATAAATAACCAAAACATGGAATTAATTCATACCAAGTTAGTTTCTTTTTACATTTTTCACAATAAGAACTTTCTGTTAAGAGAGTTGATAGTTTAATATTTTTTTCAATTCTGTATAGTGTAGCGTTAATATAACTGGCCAAGGAAGCACCTAAGAAGAATATACATAAATATATAATTAGCATGTATCCATTATATACAGCTTTTTAAAAAAGAAGAACCCCTCGGAAGAGGGGTTCAAAGATATTTCTTAATTACATACAGGCAGGACTATTCACATCAAGGCATTCTGTGTCTTTGTCAGAAACACAACTTGGAGAACATGGGTCATCAGGGCTTCCAGGTATTACTGGGGATGGAATATCTTTAACAATTGGTTCCAAAGTCTTATCTGTTCCATCATCCGTATCACAATATGAGGGTCTACCATCAATACAGTTTGTATTCTTTGTAGGATCACATGGAGCACAAGGGTCATAGGTTGGTTCCTCTTTTATTGGTGTCCACGTCCTTCCGTCCCAATTTGACCTTGTTTTAGCTTTCTTTATCAATTCATAACTTGCCGGGTCTTCCACAGGTAGATACTTCTCCTTTGTTATTGTTCCAAAACCCTCTCCCATGGTTGGGTCTCCAAATCCATTTCCTACACAAATTATCCCTTTTTGTAATTCATCATCAATCCCTCCTAAAGTAACACAAATTAATACGGCTTGTTTAGATGTATTAGTAGAGTAGTAGTAGGTAGCTTCAGAACCACCATTAAAAAGACCTAAATCTAAATAGTTTTTTAGACTTCCTCCCTCTGCAGTCATCTGTTCAATACTAATTGGTGTCCCATCAGGTTGACTCCCATCTGGGAATACCCCATTATCAGTATAGAAGGATTGAGCAGCCTGATAGAGTTGTGTGGCACCATTTTTATGTGCTATCTCATTTGATTTGTCTATTGAGAATCTTCCTGCAGCTACTCCTACGACAATTAGAATTACCAAGATCCCCATTACAATTAGCATTTCTACTAACGTGAATGCTTTATATGATTTTTTCTTCATAATTGCTTTTTTAAATTTACTTATTATAAATTACACAATATCGTTATACTTGTCAAAAGAAAAACCCCTCCGAAGAGGGGTTTCAGATTACAAAACACTAAACTTTAACTTATTGAACTACATCAACAGTTCCCCATCCATCTCCATTCCAGAAAGATGTATCAGCCGTCTCAACAATAGCAGTATATTCTGCATTCTCATCTGCTTCGTAAAATTCTTTGGTAATTGTAAATGAGCCACTCCCATTTGTCAGAGTGTCAGGAGCAGTAAGGGCAAAACCGTTACCAACACAAGAGACACCTTTATTTGTCTCATCACCCGCTCCACCCAAGGTTACACAAACAACAACTGCCTGTCTGGTACTATTTACATAATAAGAATAGTCTGCCTCAGACCCACCCTTAAATGAACCCATATCTAAATATTTTCCCAAAGCACCCTCCACATTGTTAGGATTCGTGGTCATGTTCTCCAAAGTGTCATAACTTGGAAATCTTCCATAATCAGTAAAATGAGATTGTAATGCTTGATATAACTGTGTAGCACCATTCTGGTGTGCAATTTGATTTGCTCTATCAATTGCAAACCTTCCTGCAGCTACTCCTACTACCATAAGGATAACTAAGATTCCCATAACAATAAGCATCTCAATCAAAGTAAATGCTTTGTATGTTGCTCTCTTCATATATTTTATATATTTAGGTTAATTTAACTAATAATAAGTTACACAATGCTATTAACATTGTCAATAGCTATGTCATAACTTGAGACAAACCAAACATAGGCATATACACACCAAGTGCAATAAAACCAACTGCAACACCCATAATTATTAACATTAAAGGCTCTAAAATTGTTGAAAGATTTGAAGTAGCAGTATCAACCTCTTCTTTATAATATTGAGATACCTTTTCTAAAACTGCATCAATCTCACCTGTCTCCTCTCCTACAGAAATCATGCTACTAACAAGAAGTGGAAAATACTCACTCCTTGCAATCGGAAGAGCTAAAGGTCCCCCCTTTTCTACCTCTTCCTTTGATTCCATTACAACATCTTTAAATATGGAATTACTTAAAGATTGTCCTGTTAGCTCAAGAGCTTTGACAATTGACAAACCACTACCAAGCAACAAAGACAGAATTCTAGTAAATTGGGCAATCTGGGTTTTTGAAATAAGTTTACCAATAATTGGGAGTTTAATTAGAAGCTTGTCTATTGTCTTCTTTCCTTTCTCTGTGCTTTTGTAATATCTGAAACTAACATAAAATACAGAAATTATGACAATAACGGCCCACCAATAATCAAGTAAGAGATCACTTGCAGTCATAAGCATTCTGGTAATAACTGGTAAATCAGCACCAAAATCATTGTAGATATCCGACATTGATGGAACGAGCACAAACATCATCATCAAAATAACACCCAAAATTACTACAAGGATAATAACAGGATAAATCATTGCAGATTTAATTTTACGACTAAGAGATTCTTTTTCTTCTAATTCTGTAGCCAACTTACCAAGAATAACTTCCAAATTTCCACTTTCCTCTCCAGCTTCAATTAGGTTGAGTGTAATATTGTCAAATACATCTTCCTGCTCTCTAAATGAAACCGATAATGATTTCCCTGATTGTACTGCAGTAGAGACATTCTGAAGAACTTTTTTAAACATTGGATTGCTTGATTGGTCAACCATTATTTCCAAAGCCCTATTAAGTGGCAACCCAGACGCAATCATTGTAGCCATCTGCCTCATAAAAACAACCTTTTCTTTCATTGGAACTCCACCAATGTTTATCTCTGAAAACCTACTGGGATCTAATATGCTTGCTTCTTTAATTGAAACAACAACTAAACCTTGATCATGGAGGATATCAGCAACAGCTCCCGGGTCTCTTGCCTCAATATCTCCCTTTACCTCTCTACCGTTTTTATCTCTTGCAGAGTATTTAAATTTCCCCATATTTTAACCTTTTAATAATCTAACTACTTCATCAGGATGAACAGCATACTCCTGGGCTTTTTGGGCAGTTATCACACCCTCCCTTACCAAAGAAACCAATGATTTCTCAAGATATACCATTCCGATATCGGCACTTGTCCTAATGACATTATCTATCTGATGAGTTTTACCTTCCCTAATAAGATTGGCGACAGCAGGTGTATTAAACAAAATCTCAGAAACTGCTCGTCTTCCTCCCTGGTCAAGAGGGATAAGTCTTTGAGCAACAATAACCTGAAGAATATTTGATAGCTGCAACCTTACTTGGGCTTGCTGATTTTCTGGAAACACATCGATTACTCTATCAACTGTTTGAGCAGCATTGTTAGTATGCAATGTTGCAAATACTAAATGACCTGTCTCTGCCAAAGTAATCGCTGCAGCAATAGTTTCATAATCTCTCATCTCACCAACTAGGATAACATCTGGGTCTTGCCTCATTGCACTTCTTAGTGCAATTGCCCAAGAATTTGTATCATCATTCATTTCTCTCTGATCAATCAATGCTTTTTTGCCCTCAAAGACATATTCAATAGGATCCTCTATTGTAATAATATGATCAAACCTGTTTCTATTAATATCTTCTAACATAGCAGCTAAAGTCGTACTTTTCCCGTGACCAGTTGGACCAGTAACTAATACAAGACCCTGTTTTAACTTGGCAATTTGATGATATATTTGTGGCAAAAGCAATTCTTCAATGGTTTTAACTCTTGTTGGAATAAGTCTAAAAGCAGCTGCCAAATTTTTCATGGTATAGTAAGCATTTACCCTAAATCGTGCAGTTCTTGCACCTTCGAAGGAATATGCAAAGTCAATCTCTCTATTTACTTCAAGAAGTTCTTTTTTATCATCAGGGATTACGGAGAGTATTAATTTTTCAGCTTCCTCAGGAGTCATGAGCTTTTCTCCAACATCAATTAATTCTCCATCAATTCTAATTATCGGAGGATATCCAACTGAAATATGCAAATCAGATGCATTTTTATTTACTACTTCGGTAAAAAGTTTTTCCATTGTAATTTCATTGCCTTCTAGAGAAATTTTTGAATTTTCGTTTTCAAGTGGCTCACTGTGTGGCATTATTGTACTAAGAGGTTTTGAAAGATTGTTTTCTTTCTCATTTCTTTCGAGAGCTTTTATTTTGTTAAGCTCAGGCATAATTTGAGAAAGAGACTCATTCCAATTACTTTTTGCAATGGGAGGAACTTGAAGATTTGGTAACTCTGTGGGCTTTTGTACATAGGTGGCCTCCTGTGTAGCAGAAGGTTGAGTCTGAGATTGCGCTGTCTGAGAAGGAGATGCCACTACAGATTCTTGTGCAGGTGGAGTATCTATAAGTGCACTAATGTCTTTTTTAAGTTCATTTAGTTTGTTTTCATCTATGTATGTCGAAGTAGAATCTTTTATCTCTGTCTTTGGCACTGAAGCGGTAGAAACAGGGGATGGTTGGGAGGGAGTAGAAGATGGTGCCACTGGATTGGTTTGAGGTTGTGGAACTTGTGTCGGAGTAACCTGAATAGGGGAGTTATTAAAATCTGGATACGCGAATTGCATTCCGTTTGGATTTTGATTTTGGGCAGTATTATCCATATATATTATTTATACCAAAAAATTATTCTTTTGACACCCTTAAGACTTCTTCTATAGTTGTAATCCCTTCAAGTGCCTTTAAATAGCCATCTTGAACCATTGTTATCATCCCTTGTTCAACACCCACATCTCTAATATCTGAGTCAGTAACAGTTTGCAGTATCATTCTACTGATTTTTTCAGAGATATCCAGAACTTCAAAAATACCAATTCTTCCAGAATATCCTGTTCCCCCACAGTGATCGCACCCTTTTCCTTTGTAAAGATATATTTGTGGAGTTCCATCGGGACCGACATCTGGTGCCTTCATTACAATGGGCTCCTTTGCTCCTTCGGTATCCTTTAAGCTATTTTTTGATGCAACAACTCGGTTTAAATATGAAATCAAATCAAAATCTTTAATTCCTTTAATCGTTTCAGATATATTTCTCAAAACTTCTGGAGATACAGGATATGCTTCAATACAGTGTTTACAGACTTTTCTAGGAAGCCTTTGAGCGGCAACAGCTCGAATAGTTGAGGCTAAAAGATATGGCTCAATCCCCATGTCCATTAACCTGGGAATTGCCGCAGCAGCACTGTTTGTGTGAAGGGTGGAAAGGACCAAATGTCCTGTCAGAGATGCCTGAACAGCCAATTGGGCCGTTTCACCATCTCTAATCTCTCCAACCATAACAATATCAGGGTCCTGCCTTAAAACTGACCTTAAGCCGTTGGCAAAAGTCAAGCCGACATCGTCATTTATCTGTACCTGAGTAACACCTGGAATTCGGATTTCAACTGGATTTTCTAGGGAGATAATATTAACCTTAGGGTCATTTACCCTCATCAAAGAGCAAGCCAATGTTCTAGTTTTACCACTACCAGTTGGACCAGTAACAAGTACGATCCCATTTGTAACACTTAATGCATCAGTAAACACTTTAAATGCGTGTCCTCTTAAACCTGTATCCTCAAGAGCAATATTTTCCGTATCAGACTCAAGTAACCTCATGACAACCTTTTCCCCATAAATCATTGGCATAATAGAAACACGGATATCTACTTTGTTTTTCCCCATTTTAACCTGAAATCTACCATCCTGAGGGATTCTTTTTTCATCAATTTTTAAATTAGAAAGAATTTTAACTCTTGACACTACTGCCGGTCCAAGAGACTTTGGAAGAACAAGTCTTTCCGTCATTACACCATTGATTCTAAAACGTACTCTTACCTTTTCCTCTAAAGCCTCAATATGGATATCAGACGTTTTACTCTTAACAGCATACTGCATAATAGAATTTACAATCCTTGCAATAGGTGCCGAAGCCAGATCTGCACTGTTTAATCCCCCCATTGCACTTCCACTTTCATCTTCTGTTATTTCGGTAACTGGGACTCCAACATCTTCAAGCGCCTCTGTTACCTGCGAACTCATCAAATCTCCAACTCTTCTGTCTAGTATCAAACCAATTCCTTCTTTCGGAGAAATATACACTTCCATTCTTGTCCCTTGCGGATATCTACTCAGTAAAGCTTGGGTCGCCTGAATATCAAAAGGATCCTCCATTGCAATTTTGACCACGTTTCCAATTCTTTCAAAAGGAACAGCTCTATACTTCGCAAGATTATCTATGGGAATCTCAGCAATTATACTCTCAGGGACAGAAATTGTTGAAAGATCAACAAAGGGGATTCCAAATATAGCTGATTTAGCTTTAGTTAAATCCAAGTCCGATACGACATTAAGATCTTTTATGATTGCTTCTTCAGTTTTATTTGTTCTACTTCTTTCTAAAAGAACTTTTCTTACAGTCTCATCATTAACAAGATTGTTCTCCTGAAGATATTTTAATATCGATGTTTGGGCAGCCATCTATGCGTATTTTATTAATTACTTCTTCCAGTTTAAGATAATCGCATTAATTAGTCAATTCTTAAAAACATCATATTCCAAAAAATGAATCACATTTTTTTTTGTGTTAGAATCACTAAATGACATATATTTTTGTTCGAAAAGTAGAGAAAGAAGATAAAAGTTACTTAAGAGGTTTTCTCTCAAATATCCTAAAGACAAAGAAACTCCTCTCGCTAGAAATACTATCCTCTCATCCCGACATTCATAATCTTGAAGTAACTGACAAATTAAGTATAGGTATTGAGGATATAAAGCTATTTCAGAAGAAGCTCATATACAAACCATTCCAAGAAAGCTCTCAACTAGGAATTATTCATGATTCCCAGAAACTAACCCACGAGGCACAAAATTCCCTTCTGAAATCTCTGGAGGAGAGCGATGATAGCACTATATACGTATTAACTGTAGACAATGAGAAAAATCTTCTTCCTACAATCAGATCTCGAGCAAGAATCATATATTCACATGTTGAGAAAATAGTTGAAAGCTCTCTTCAAGACAATTTTTTTGATTTAGATTTGGTCTCACAATTTGAAAAAATTCAAGAAGCAAGCGAAGACAGGGTAGACTCAATAGAGTTAATAAATCAAATTGAGAATAGCTTAAAATCAAAATTTGAAATAAATATAAAAAATGGTAATATAGATGGTTCGAAAAAATTTCTAGAGGACCTGAAAGTGATACAAAAGAGTAGGGAGAAGATAAACTCTAATTGCAATCGCAGATTGACTTTAGAGGCCATGGCAATCCAGCTTAAAGAGTAATATTTCAGGCCAATAAATGGTATAATATATAACAGAACACAGAACTTAAGAACAAATTAATTTACAGGATTTTTACACTTTTTTATGGCCAATACTTCAGACTACGGTGCATCAAATATTCAAGTGCTCAAAGGGTTGGAAGCAGTCAGAAGAAGACCCGCAATGTATATTGGCTCAACTGATGTTCATGGACTTCATCATATTTTTACAGAAATTTTGGATAACTCCGTAGACGAAGCTATTGCTGGATACTGCAGCCAAATATGGGTAATTTTAAATCAAGACGGCTCTATTACAGTAAGAGATAATGCAAGAGGAATACCTGTAGATATACACCCAGAAACAAAAGTTTCTACTCTTGAGACAGTAATGACCAATCTTCATGCTGGAGGGAAATTTGAGCAAGGAGCATACAAAGTCTCAGGAGGATTACATGGAGTAGGTATGAAATGCACAAATGCCCTTTCGGAGTGGATGGTAACAACCGTTAAGCGCGATGGAGGGATATTTGAGCAAAGATATGAGCGAGGAGTTCCAGTTGCTCCAGTAAAAAGGATTGGAGATTCAAACGAAACAGGAACTCAACACACTTTCATGCCCGATGATAAGATATTCAGTACAACAACCTTTGATTTTGAGACAATTGTAAAAAAATGTAGACAACATGCATATTTAACTGCAGGGTTAAGGATCTCGGTAATTGATGATACTCACGGAGAATATAAACAGTACGATTTGTATTTCGAAGATGGGATTAAGTCGTATGTTCAGTTCCTCAACTTAGAAATGAAAGCTATTGGTGAAGAACCATTCTACATGAACAAACAGGATGGAGAAATCGTAGTAGAGGTAGCCTTACAATACACAGACGATATGGATGAAGATGTAAGATGCTACACAAACAACATCATTAATCCCGAGGGGGGTACCCACCTTGCAGGTTTTAGGACAGCAATCACAAGTGCAATTAACGCCTATGCGACAAAAGCAGAATTACTTAAAGGGTTGGGTGGGACATTGAGTGGTGACGACGTAAGGGAAGGCTTGACCGCCGTTATTTCAGTGAAGGTACCAAATCCCCAATTTGAAGGTCAAACAAAAATAAAATTGAACAACCCAGAAGTTAAAAGTGTTGTTGCAAAAGTGGTCAGAGATGAATTATTAACATATTTTGAGGAGCACCCACAAGATGCAAAGAATGTAATTGGGAAAGCAGTTTTAGCAAACAAAGCAAAAGCGGCAGCTAAAGCAGCAAGAGATGCTGTTATTAGAAAGAATGCCCTAGAATCAACAACCCTTCCAGGGAAATTGGCTGATTGTACTAGCAAAGATCCGGCAGAGAGTGAGCTCTTTATTGTTGAGGGAAATTCGGCAGGAGGTTCAGCAAAGCAGGGTAGGGATAGACATACACAAGCAATTCTCCCTCTTAGAGGTAAAATTATTAATACTCATAAATACAGAGTCGATAGAGTACTTGAAAATAGTGAGTTTAATGATATTACTACAGCTTTAGGAGTAGGAATTGGAGACACACTTGATATGGGCAAGCTTAGGTATCATAAAATTATCATTATGAGTGATGCAGACGTTGATGGACTACACATTACAACTTTAGTTTTGACTTTACTTTTTAGATTTTTTAGACCTTTAATCGAAGGCGGGTATGTTTACGTTGCTCAACCCCCTTTACATAAAGTAGAGATTGGAAAGAAAAAATTCTACTTCCTCAATGACCAAGAGAAAGATGACTTCGTAACAAAAGCAAAATCGGCTGGAAAAGTTCCTGTTTCAAACAGGTTCAAAGGATTAGGAGAAATGAATCCAGAGCAATTGAGGGACACTACAATGGACCCGAAGAGTAGGGTACTTAAGAAAGTTCATATTGAAGATGCAGAAGAAGCAGAGAAGGTGTTTGAGATGTTGATGGGTAATGAAGTTCCACCAAGAAGAAGATTTATCCAGTCTCATGCACGAAAAGCAACTTTAGATATTTAAATTTTTTGGAAAATAAAATGGAAGATATTTTTTTAAAAAAGGAGCAAGAAGAAACTCCAAATAGAATGGTAGAGATCTTTGATTCCTTAGTCACAGATGTGACAACTCTAAACAATTCCCAAGCTTCATCTGATATTGAAAGCACAAAGGAATTGGCCGTTGTAAAACTAATTGACTCTGATGATACCACACAAGCAATTATCTCTGCCTTGAAAGGTTCCGAGTATGAACAAAAAATTCAAGAGATATTTCCAAAAAGAAATATAATACAGACAATAGTCCAGAGGAGAGAGAAAAATCCCTCTATATCAAAAAGATTAATTCTTTTACCTGAACTAAACAAATCACAAGCTGATGATAAAGCCGAAAATTTCACATTAATCCTTCTTGACAAGGAGAATGACCTACCCTTCCAAATTATCGGAGAACAGAAGCTTTCACTAAAAGAAAATGTAAAAGAATCTTGCCAAAAGGTTGTTAATTTAGAAAAAGCCCAACTTCAAGAAATAACTGATAAATTAGTAAAAAATAGTTTCTAAAAATGGATGAGGAAAAAAACATCACACAAGAGAATATAGAGGGGATAGAACAAGAGATTTCCTTCCATCCTGGAGAGGTATCTCCAAGATCTATTGTTGATGAGATGAAAAGTAATTACCTAGACTACTCAATGTCGGTAATTGTTTCAAGAGCGCTCCCAGAAGTAAAAGATGGACTCAAACCATCTCAAAGAAGAATTCTTGTTGCAATTAATGATTTAGATTTAACTCCTTCATCCCATTACAGAAAATGTGCGAAAATAGCTGGAGACACCTCTGGTAACTATCATCCTCACGGAGAGGCTGTCGTATATCCTACATTGGTAAAAATGGCCCAAGATTTCTCTATGAGATATCCACTTGTTGATGGACAGGGGAACTTTGGCTCCATTGATGGAGATGAGGCAGCAGCGATGAGATACACAGAAGCAAGAATGGGAAAGATAACTCCAGAATTACTTTCAGAACTAAATAAGGGTACTGTAACTTTCGTTCAAAACTATGATGGTACTAGGCTAGAGCCAACAATTCTTCCTGCTGGATTCCCAAATATCCTTGCTAATGGAGGTGATGGTATAGCGGTAGGTATGGCTACTAAAATACCTCCGTTTAATCTCACAGAGTTAATAGAAGCACTTCAAGGAATGATCAAAATGGGAAATACTTGGGTAGGGAAAGCCGTTTACAACGAACTCAGAAAAGCGAAAGAAGCCAAGGAAATTATCCCTCAAACTCTTAATTCACAACCCACAGATTACCTTGAAAGCTATGTTAATACATCTGATATTAATTATCAGGAAGAGATAGATGACCTAAAAAAGAAAATTGAAGAAGAAAAAGCCGTTCTTTACCCTGATTTCAAGTGTGAAATGACCCCTGAACAATTAATCAAAATTGTCCCAGGACCTGATTTCCCAACCGGTGCTACAATTTATGACCAACAGGAAATCCTAAACGTCTATGCAACTGGAAGAGGAAGAATCATTCAAAGGGCAACTGCCTCCATCATTGAAGGGAAACAGGGAAAGTACCAGATTGTAATTTCTGAAATCCCTTTCCAGGTAAACAAATCACATATGATTGAAAAAATCGCAGACTTGGTAAAGGAGAAAAAAGTCAAAGGAATTGCAGATATCATTGACGAATCAAATATTGAAGGAATGCGCGTAGTAGTTTACCTAAAAAGAGATGCTCAACCAAAAGCTGTATTAAACAAGCTTTACAAATATACCGAGATGCAAAAAGTCTTCAATGCAAATATGATTGCGTTGGTAGATCAGGAGCCTAAAACATTACCAATCAAAAGAATCCTTGAACTCTTCATCTCTTTTAGACTCACTGTAACAATTAGAAGATTTGAATTTGAACTTGCAGCTGCTAGGTACAGAGGACATATTTTAGAGGGACTACTCAAAGCAATTGATTTACTTGATGAAGTAATATCTACAATTAGAAATTCTAAAACCCAAGATACAGCAAAAACTAACTTAATGGACAAATTTGAATTCACAGAAGTACAAGCACAAGCAATCCTTGATATGCAATTAAGAAGATTAGCAGCCTTGGAGAGGATGAAACTAGAAAATGAACATAAGGATATTAAAGCAAAAATTGCAGAATTAAATATTAAACTTGATGATCCAACTAAAATATTAGAAGTTGTAAATACAGATCTCCAACAAATTAAGGAGAAATATGGAGATGCAAGAAGAACAAAAATTGTTAAAGGTAAGATTAACGAAATTTCAGAGGAGGATATGGTAGCATCAGAAGATACATTGGTTACAATTACACATTCTGGATATATTAAGAGATTAAATCCGAGTACTTACAAAGCTCAAAATAGGGGAGGCAAGGGTGTAAATGGCGGAGAAACAAAAGAGGGAGATTTCATTGAACATGCATTTCTATGCAACACTCACGATGAGCTACTAATTTTTACAAATAAAGGGAAGGTCTTCAATCTTAGAATATTTGAAATACCTGATCTTGGAAGAACAGCAAAGGGATTACCCCTAGTAAACTTAGTACAATTAGAGCCAGACGAGATTGTCACCTCTGTATTAACTAGAGATCCCAAGGGGGTTGTTGGTGAAGGCAAAGCTGCCGAGGGAGAAGAAACAAAAAACTTCAAATACCTTTTAATGGCGACTGAGAAAGGATTAATCAAAAAAACAGAATTGGGAGAGTTTACCAAGATTAGATCGAATGGTTTGACCGCGATAAAATTAGAAGACGGAGATCAATTAACTTGGGTGAAAGCTACTTCAGGTTCTGACGAGGCAATTTTGATTACAAAAGAGGGTAAGTCTGTTAGATTTAAGGAAACAGATGTCAGGCCTATGGGAAGAAGTACAAAGGGAGTTACTGGAATTAAATTCAGAACTCAAACTGACTCAGTTGTAGGAATGGCAATTGTAGGTTCGAATGAGCAGAAACTTCTTACCCTTTCTGAATATGGGTATGGCAAAATGAGCTTCCTAAAAGAATATGCAACACAAAAAAGAGCAGGCACAGGTATCTTTACTTTTAGGGTTACTTCTAAGACTGGTAAGATTGCATGTGCTCGTATTCTTAAAAAAGAGGATCAAGAAATATTTGTTATTTCTGAGAAATCAAAAGTTATTAGATCTGAACTGAAAGATGTTCCAATACTTGGGAGACAAACATCAGGAGTTAAGGTTATGAATATGAATAGTGGGGACAGGGTTACAACTGTTGCCGTCCTTTAATCGCCATATCTCTCTTGTAATATTCAAAGTCCTGTGATTATGAGAGAGGAGACATTTCTTAAATGTGCTTGAATTCACTTCCGACCTATAGTATAATATAAGTATATACCTTTATGGTATAAACTGCTCATTAAAAACTTCCAATTAATACTTTGTGATTTATATCCTGTATTAATCTGGATAAATAGCATGTGATGAGAATATATTCTTCCTTATCCTTTTTGGGATGCATATTGTACCTAAGTATATTGGGTATATTATGCATCTCAAATGAGGTGATAAAAAATTAAACAAGAAATATTCGAGGAGGAATATTGTGAAAAAGCTAGTAGTTTTTATTCTTATGTTAAGTATTGTATTAGGAGCATGTAATCCAAACCCAACAAATGTACCGACTATCGAACCAACAGCAACTCCAAGTCCAACGCCATTTGTATGGTCGTGCGAAAATGATCCCGTGAGGGGTGTATCGCTAGACTTAGAGGGAATGTACAAGACAAGTATAGAAAATAGGTATGTTCCCGGGTGTACTCAGGGGTTTTTCATAGGTCTCTCAGGAGAGGCGTACCAAATCAATTTCCTTTTCAAGGACTATCAAGCTATTAGTCTTGACAATTCTTTTATCGCCAATTTAGAGACGACTGTTGAGTGGGAAATATATGCTTATGATTATTTTGTTCCACATCATTCTCAAAAAAAAGGTGATATTATCTCCTTTGTAATGCCAGCTCCAGGGTATTTTCTTCTTGATCGTAACGGCTACCTTTATTTTGGAGTATTCGATGATCCTAATTTTGAAGATTATGTTAGGGTATTTGTGGATGGCGAGGAATGGTTTGCTTCTTCTACTACTGTTAGAATCTTGTTATCCCCAAATGGAGAATACATTGTACCGGAAGGAGCCACAGTAAGAATTGAGTCAATCAAGGATGCAGTTGATTATCAAGGTTTAGAGAATTACGGAACTCTCGGTTGGATTGAAGCAATTGTTTTTGAACGAACGTACCCCGGGGACACAGCAAAGACCAATCACCCAATTCTGAATGAAGAAACCCAAATTGATTTCGGACCGTATGGGATTTATAAACCCTCCTTTAACGAAGAAAGAAACAAGTGGGGCCTTTCCCTTTCAGAAGAATCCATGGTAAAGCCTGGGATTTGGGAGGAAGGATATCTGAGAGACTTCATTTGGCACGGTGGTGCGTATGTATTTTATATGCCCGCAGATGGGGTTGTATTTTGGAATAGAAGAACTTCTTCAATTTTGTTTGAAGGGGACGAAACAGATTCAGACACTGACAAAATAGATGCACACCTCTATCGAGAGGGTGATTTAGTAGTTGTCTATTTTGAGAGGGCTTCTCTGGATGATTTTTACATTGAGTTTTTGAATTAATGTCTCCCCAACTCTAGCTAGGTTTAGAACTGAAATATATCTTTAATATGATTAAACATATTAAAACAAAAATTTCATTTCACACAACCTCATCACATGCTAGAGTTCTATTTAGATATTTGTTCTAAAATACTATTTTGTATTTTCTGATAAATACCTATCATTGAACTCTTACAATATTAAAATCCCTGTAATACTCATCACCTGATAACGCTATGATATTTTTTGACAACTCATCATAACTCATCCAGCTATCATCAATTCTTTTTTTCTTTAAACTTTTTTTAAGAATATTCTCAAATTTGCTTAATTTCTCATTCAAGTGATAAATTTCAGTATTAACAATTCGGGAAATCATTAGATAATCCTCATTTGATAATCTCATACTTTTTATTAATAAATTTATTAATTTATTCTAACCCACTCCGAAATATACTTCTTCACCTAGAGAAAAATATATTAACCTTGTATAAAATTGCTATTCTCCAAGAACTATATGTTGTAAAATAAGAACATGTCAGAATTCTGGGTAAAAATGATTACTTTTCTAATGAGTTTGACCCTATCTGTATCAACATATAGCCCTATGGGGAAATTAGTTAATCCTGATGAGAAAGGAATACTTTTCAGAGGAGAAGTTAAAGAGAGATTAATCAATGAGAATTCGGGAATTAAAGCTTTAACAACTCCTAATATCGTATCAAACAATACAATCATAGGCTCAAAATGGTGGATATATCCTGAAGAAATTAAGCTAACGAAAAGAAGTGGAAATGATTTACTTGTTCTTGTGAATAAAGAGTATCGCTTACCAGAAACCTTTATCCCTATAGATCTTGTAAAAGCTAGCCAGTCGGGGATTAGAAGAGGAGAGAGCTATTACCTCAGGAGTATCTTAATTAATGACTTAAGAGACTTAGTAAACCAGGCTTCAAATGATGGCGTTGATTTAAGTATTCGCTCAGGATATAGATCTTATGCCGACCAACTTTATACTTACAATTTCTGGTTAAAAGCGAATGGAAATATTGAGGACGAAGCCGACAAGGTATCCGCTAGAGCAGGGCATAGCCAACACCAATTAGGCACTGCAATTGATTTTAGTAGCGCAGAAATCCAGGATGGATTAGGAGGCCAATTTTCAGGAACCCTTGCAGCCAAATGGTTAGAACAAAATGCATGGAAATACGGATTTGTTTTGGCTTTTCCAAAAGGATATGAAAATACAACTGGCTTTAGTTACGAAAGTTGGCATTACAGATATATTGGTATCGCTAATGCTTTAAATGTGATAAATAGTGGGAAAATATTGGAAGTATACTTAAGAGAGATTAATTAACGTATAATAAAAAAATGAAAAGTAATGGACCTCAAAAGATTCAAAATATTTATGTACTAATAGGATTTTTCTTTCTTTTTCTCTCGCTTATTGCTATTGCCATACCTATTGGGCCATATGTTTGGTATAGAATCAATCCCAATGAGACAGATAAAGATATTGAAAAAATCGTTAAGGAGATAACAACTGAAAAAATTGAACACAAAACTAAAACCACATCTCAAGTACCTCCACTTGACCCATCACTTCCGGAAACACCTTTTGTAATTATCCCCAAAATCAATGTTGAATCTCCGATCTCAACAAATAAAGATTTTAATACTGGCCTTGCAAAGGGCTCATGGATTGTGTCAGATTACGGAACTCCTGAGAAACCAGAATTGCCAATTATTCTTGCTGCTCATAGATTCGGCTATGCAAATTGGAGTGTAGAGAAAAGAAATAGAATCTCTTTTTACAATCTCCCAGAGACCCAAGAGGGAGATGATGTTTTTATCTATTGGAATCAAAGAAGATATAACTACAAGATCTACAAGTCAAAAGAGAGTACCTATATTAGCGATTACAGTGCCGACCTCATACTATATACATGCAAATTCTTTAATTCTCCGGTTCGTATCTTCCGGTATGCAGAGCTAGTTAAATAAGCATTCCTCACACAGAGAGAAGCCCCATAGTGTTGCCATTTCGGTTATTTCATGCTATAATTATCCTGCATTTAAATTAACTAGCCCTTTATATATGAGGAAGTTATTTTCAGCAACTTTAGCTGCTATCTTGATTTCCGCTATAAATGTTTCTTCTGTCCTAGCTAGTGGGAACCCATACGGTCCATATAATCCATATGAACCTCATGAACCACTTCCAACTGGATTTGGTGATACAAACACCTTCTATCTAGTAGCATTAGTCGCATTTACTGTCGGAATGATTATCTTAGCAATAGCTAAAGACCTTAAGGGCAAGCAGTCTGCTGCATAACAGTTGACTGCTCCCTTGGGGAGCAATAAATGCATTTTCTATAAATTTACTTATTTTTATCATTTTAAAATGAAACTATCTTTGGTTATACCAACATACAAAAAACAAAGAGATGTTTTGGATCAATTAGAAAGAGTATACGGCTACCTTTCAAGAAAGAATCCTGACTTTGAACTCATCTTCGTTATTGATGGGTATGTTGATAATACTAAGGATATTTTAGAAAAATATGTTAAGGAGAATAGATTAAAAAAAGTTTCCATCATAGGATATGAAGATAATATGGGTAAGGGATATGCTGTTAGATATGGAATGAAAAGAGCTACAGGGGACGTTATTGGCTTTATTGATGCTGATACAGATATTCAAATTAGGACTTTAGGTTATGCTCTAAAATCTATCAAACATGATTCTGTCATGGCTGTAGTACCTTCTAAATTTCATAAGGATTCAAATGTTGAAATGAAACTTGGTAGAAAGATTCTTTCCTATGGATTGATGTATACTAATAGGTTTCTTTTAAAGCTACCAAAGAATGTTGACGATGTTGGGTGTGGTCTCAAATTATTTAGAAAAGAATTAATCGAAAGAATACTTCCTTCGTTAAGAGTAAATAATTTTGCGATAGATTCTGAGATATTAAATCTAATTGGTAGAGTAGGTTACTCAGTTTCCGTTATTCCTTTCTACTTAAACAAGAACAGAAGTGAAAGTACATCTGCGAATATTGGGAAGATTTTAGGCATGGTGAAAGATATATTTGTCCTTTCATTAAGTAATAGATATATTTTCAAGAACTCATTCTCAAAGCCATCTTACATTGACAATTCTAGCAACCTATAGTATAATACATGTGTTAATTGTTAACCTGCTCTTTATAAATTAATCCTTAAGAATTCATAGTGAAGACCCTTGTCCTATATGAGTTCTTAAGAACTCGAAGATCATTAAAAATTTCTAAGTATATACATTGATTTTATTCGGTATGTATTTAGATCAAATAGTGTGTGATGTAAGAGAGTAGGGTATTCATTTTACTTCCTACCATCCTTTTGGGATGCATAGTGTATCTAATATTTATTGGATATAGTATGCATTCCATTTGGATGCAAAAGCAGAGAGCTTTTTCGAAAATTATCGGCTTAAGGAGGCCAAAATGAAAGACAATAAGAAAGATGAAAAGAAACCTAACTGGAAAGAAAAGATCAAAGAGGTCAATTGGTGGATGGTTTTGGCCATCATTGCGGTCATAGCTTTATTGCTATCGTTCGCCTATCGGGCGCAACAAGCGAAGCTAGCCGCTCCAGCAGCATCATCACAGTCCTCAGGACAAACAGGCGACCAGACAGGCATCGTTGCTGCGGCTCCCAATTGTCAAGAAATTGGCATAACTTTCGGCAAAAGCGGTTCATTCCGTTCCGTATGGGACTCGAATATGAAAACATGCGTTCTGGGAATGTGGGAAGAAGCGAGGATTTCGCCCGGAATGTCCTTGGCGGACTTGAAAATTCAAGGGGACGATTACTCGTTCCTCATGCCGTTCAAGGGATCAATTAACCATTCCGCGGACACCATTTTCGTGAACAATACAAAATGTACCCCAGGGAACCCTGTTTCCTGTGATGGGAAAACTTCGTTCGAGAAGAACACCCCAGTACATATTGTTTCCGAACCGGGAAATGATTCCTCAGGCGTAATGCTTATTCAAAATCCATAACAAACTCTCTGCTCCTGGGTGGGGGACAATCTTTTCTGCTTAACCGCATTAAAAATCCCCCACCCCACAAACATCACACACTATCAATCTTCTAAGACTATACTGTCTTACTGATGAGTCCACATATATTTACAAATATATTGAGGACGAAAAGATTTCCAAACCTTGAAGAATTAACTAAATATTTTCCTTGAAAGTTCAAATACTTTCATAAAAAGAGTGGGAGGGAGAACACTTAAAATTCGAACCCCTACTTTTTGTATACCCCAAATCACACTTTCTCTAAAGGTTGGTTTAATATTCAAATTCTCTATCGCCCAGTTTCTTACCTCATTTGTTTTATTAAAATGATCAACCATTTTTGCCTGGCTTTCCGTTTTAAAAGTCATTCTATACTTCAGAACCGTATCAGGAAGATTTGCAAACTCTCCTTTGGTACTAAGGGTTAAAAACAGTTTTACATCTTCAGTCTTCCACATATCTTCTGGATACAAACCTACCTCTTCTAATGTTTTTCTCCGAAGCATTACGGCCGGATGGGCAAAGGGTTGAAACAGAAATCTGTTCCTTTTCAATCGGGAATCCTCCAACGCATACTCCCTATGACCAATATTGTTGGATTTCTCATCGATTATGTCTATTTGACCTCCAACTGCAACACAATTGGGGTTCGTCTCCATATATTCTGCCTGCTTTCTAATTCTATCCGGGCACATTATGTCATCAGCATCCATTCGTGCGATATATTTGCCGTTTGAGCTCTTAATCCCAATGTTTATTACATTTCCCAAGCCATTCTGTTTTTCTATAGGAATTACTTTAAGGATATTGGTCTTTTTTTGATATTCATAAAGAATCCCTAAAGTATTATCCTCACTCTTGTCGTCAACAACAATGATTTCCAAAGGAGAGTAATCTTGATTCAAACAGCTCTCAATTGACTCTTTTATATATTTCTCTCCATTGTGAACAGGTATTATTATTGACACCAAGGGATTAGATTGCATATCTATTTGATTTAATTAGTTTAATTACAAAAAATACAAAGATTATGAGAATTAATGCATATCCTAAATAGGAAAGAAGGTTTGGCCAATATATAACAAAAAGAGATGAAAATACTATTCCGTTTGTATCCCAACCTTGCTTCCATCCATTCAATGAGACAGAATCTTTCGAAGTAAGTAGCTTTACTTTCCCTTCTTCAACACCAATGCCTATCCAGTATTTGGACTTTGCTTGTGGAATTGAAACCAGTGTATTTCTTCCGAGAAGTTCTTTCTCTTCTAATTTGTATCCTAATGCATGCTTCCCAACTGGAGACAACTCGACCTCGCTGTAGTGTGTTGAGAGTGCAGGAGAGTATGAGTTATACTGCCAAGCTTCTGGGATTTCCATTAGTATAAAGTTCTTTAAAATATTTTCGCTTTCATTGGAGAAGCTAATACTGTTATACGCGGCATCTAATTTTTGTCCGAAGATACCACTGGAAGTAAAGATCTGTGCTTCAGAGACATCTTTACTGGCAAAGAAGGTATTATCCACCCAACACCTATCACTTCCTTGATATGTCAGACACAGATTTGAAGGAATGTTTTCGCGATTTTCTCCTTGCCAATACCACAAATATTCTTTGTTCGGGATTGTTGATAAAACAGTATCAAACTGATTTATCATTTGGCCTTGGACATTCTGTTTCATCCCAAAATCATATTCTGCCTTAAAAACTAAATCACTATCTTCTGCGACTGATATTCTCCAAAGGGAATCTTTGGCGAATCTTTCGGAGTAAACATAACTTGAATCTCCATACAGAATTGGAAGGTCTAGCTTTACTTGTTGCCCTTTTTCATTAATATTTATAACTTTTATCTCCTTATCCTCGTATTCTCTACTTACCCAAGAACTTTCTAAATATGGAGCATAGTTAACAGAGACATCTCTAACCGTAATTTTAACTTTCTTTCCAAATGGGTTTTGAGCATAAAGAGTAAGGGATATTTTGTCACCAGCTTCTATCAATTTAGGGATAGTAATTGTCTTTTGTCCAAAACCACCACTTGTCGAGAAATATTTCTCTTTGTTAATACATCCCCCATATTTTTCAGAATTTATGCAATAGCCAAATACTGAATTTAAATCACTTTCCCAGTTAAACGAAACTGATCCTACGTACGAAAGACGCTTATCTAACCTAAGATTAGTATATACACAAGGAAGTTCCGAAAAGCTTTCAATCGTAAATCCAGAAGAAATTACTTCTTTTTCGATCTCGGGAGCAATCTCATATCCACCCCCAGAGCAATCCCCTGGAAGAGAGTCAGCTAAAATTCCCGTCAAATTCTCCTTAATTAACCCACTGCTGCCAACTACTCCAATTGCGTCAATTTTTTCATATGGGAGATCAAAATTGATTCCTTCTTCAATTGTTTTCCTATCTACAACATAGGAACCAAAGACAAAGAATTGGGCATTGTCATTTACTTTAATTTCTTTAAATGATTCATTCTTTATCCCATCTAAAGAGGGTAGTGCTGGAGAGATCTTAATAGCTCCTCCATTCTTTTTTACGAAAATTGGGGCTTTTGAAATCTCGTAATCTGTGTTCGGAAGGTAAAGAGTAGTAGGATTGCCAAAATATGAAATATTCTTTGTTAAAGAATTCCCATTAATTTTCAAATCTGAGATATCAAAATTAATCGGAGAAAGAACAGGTTCTTTCTGTATCTCTCGAACAAATGAACCATTTCGAACAGAATCACTTTCGCCTAGTGTCTCAACAAACTTCGTATCATCAGGCTTAACCTTATACAATTCAAGAAAGTTTTTTTGCCAAATTAAATCCAAATCTTTCGTATAATTTACTAAAACTTCCCAATCAATCTCATGGCCATATCTTCCTTTAACTAAACTCCTGTCTACTAGGATATAATTTACATTGTACTTTGATAATAACTCGGTAAAATGAATCGCATTCCCTGAATCGTAAGTGTTTCGAAACTCCTGCATTGCTTTCTCTCCGACATCTGAACCAATTGCAAGAGATAAATCCATAACAGGATTTGGGATAACATACGAAATAAATTGAGAGCCAACAAACCCCCAATCATACTCCCTAAAATATCCGTTGTTGGAAGGTGGTGCGTAATATATTCTCGAATAGGGATCTTCTTTTAATTCTTCAGCTAGTTGAAAATATTCATTCGGCAAATCGACTGTCGCTCTTTTAGTGAACAAATCTCCTCTAAAAAGATATTCGGAATACAAAAGAAGTGGCAATGAAATTAATGCCAATGAAAAAAGCATAAAGATATATTTAGGGATTTTTTTGAAAAAGGAAGAAAGAAAATTTAGGAGTAATAGCAAACCAATAGAAGATGTAATTGTTAAGAATATTAAATATTGCTGCCCCAGTTTTGAAGAAACCCATCTAAAAACCTGTTTGAAAATATTGAAATTTTCCTGTAACCAAATGTAAACTCCACCTAAAGGAGGATTTTGATTTTTTAGTATAAAAAGGAAAGCAAACAAAGCGACCCAAATTGGGAGCAGCTTGTACTCCTTTCTAAAAATAACAAAGAGCAATCCTATTACAGAAAAGAAGATTGGAAGTAATCCTACAATCTTGTAGAAATCATACTCCATATACTCCTCAGACAAAGGGAAAATATACTGCTTCGGTTCTGGGTTATCTATTGTTCCAAGTAATCTTGTATACAATCTCGCAGAATTTGGCAAATCCATCATTTGTTTTTCAAGATCAATCGTATTTGCTGTTATTGATCTATTCGTATACGAATCAATAATATCTTGACTAGTTGAATTGGTATAAAAAATAAATGGCAGTAACCAAAACAGTTGAATGGTCAGGAACAAACCGATTGATTTAAGAATACCTCTTAATTTCACCCTATGCAGATAACCAAAATAGAAAAATGCCACAATTAGAATCACAACATTAACAAAAAACAGTGTTCCTATAACAGAGACAGAAACAAATAAGAGAGAGGCAATAAAAAGGAAAAACAATCTTGAATAACGAAAATCTTTCATTAGAAGATAAATTGAAAGCATTAGGAGTGGAAGAAAACCGTATTGGGCTATGTATGGCATCATATTAAAATTAAATACCCAACCCGTCCAAAGAGATGAAATATACAGTAATCCAGAGATAAAGAATACATAACCTGATTTTTTAGTATTAACAAAATCTCTAATGAAAAACGAAGAGAGAGTTGCAATAGAAAGCGTTCCTATAACAAGACATATAAGTGAGTAGAACTGTGCTAAGAACCATTTAGGGATAAATAGTTGGAGGATTTGAAAAAGGACACTTCTAAAAATATCAGCTTGCTCACTATCTGAAGGGATTCCAAGAACCCGATATCCCCTCCATGCAGGAGATTCCAAATATCTTGATACTGACATAGCTGGATTTAATTCAGGGGAGTAATTATCATTTGAGAGCAAATACTGTCCCCATCTTATTGAAAGAAAACATATTACTATTAATAGTATAGATAATAGAATTGGTCCGTATTTCTGTTTTACAAAATACCAAACCCTTTTTAGTACATTTGACATATCTAAATATAACAAATTAGAGCCCTTTTCGGAATAGATTGAAAGTTGACATTATGCTCGTTAACTTGTAATTTATATATAGGAACCTGCCTCTATTTTTTGCGAATATACTAGGTAGGAAATAAATAAAATGTTTTTTATCAAATATGGGAAATAGTGAAGGTCCAGTAATAATTGATGGCCATTTTGAAGAGGTAACAAGTCGAGGGGATGAAACAGGTGGAACTCCTGAAACTAACAACGCAGGGAATATAAATGCTGGACAATATGAAGATGGGGCAATGGCTGCCGCACTTAGAGAAGCTGGGCTAATTCCACCAGAGGGAGAAAATACTCCTCAGCACCCAACAACATCTGAAATTCCAACAGCAACTACTACTACTGAGAACCAACCTATCCCTCAGAACCCAACAACTCCTGAAGCAACAACCGTCGCACAACTAACCACTGAGGGTACTGTAAATAATTCAAACGTGAATGAGAGGGCTAAAGCAACCCCAAACAAATCTCGGGAATATACTTCTCCTGCGTTTGAAGCGGCAAGAATTGATGCTATGAAGAAGGCTATGAAGGCTTCAGAAGAAAGAATGAAACAAAATAGCGCTTCTGCTGATTATATTAGGAAAGCACAAGAAAAGTCACAAATAATGAAGACGGAATTAGGTAAAAAAATCGAGGAGGTCGACAAAGGCATTCAACAAAACAGTGAAGAGATAAGGAAAGGGATGGAGGGATTAAACTATAGTAGCGCACCTAATGAACAAAAGGTAGAAACAAAAAAATCTGGAACCTCGAGAAGAGGAAAATCAGAAGCGAAGCAGCCTGAAATCACTAAAGAACAAAACACAGAGACAGCACAATCTGTAATCAGCAAAGAAGATTTAGACTATGTTTTAAGTAATCCTAAGATACAGGAGTTAATGAAAGAGATTTTGAAAGAGAAAAGGGAGGAAGATAAGAAGAATCAGTATGTTGACGAAAATGGCAATCTCGTTAATATTCCAAATCCAATCAAAGAAGAAATGGCTTTAACATTTAATAAGGATGGAGTCGTTATGAATGCTCAAGATGCAGCAAGATATGGGAATCAAGAGAACGAACTATACGACAGGAGAATAGCTGAGAGAAGAAAAGAGCTCAAAGAGAATGGCTTTACTGATGCTCAAATTGACGCATATATGGAAATTGGGAAACATGATATCAAACTTGAAATTCAACAATATGTTAAGGGTACGGTTACTAGAGATTTCAGGGGAAGGGTAATTGACAGAATAAATAGCAACCCAGAAAAATACAAAGAATATATCGATCCTACGACCGGAAAGGTCATTAGCTCAATATCCGACGAGAATTTAATGGGTAGAATACTATCTCAAAAAGTATATCCAAAATGGTATCAAGGTGAACTTGATGCTATGAAGAAGCCCGAGCAGAAAGAACCAGAACCTACCCCTAAGAAGACAAGGAGATGGGGATTAATTGGTGGAGTTCTAGGTTTTACAGCTGCAATAGCAGGAGGAGCTTCAGTAGGACTTCCCATAACAATTGGTGCTACAGTACTTACTCTCGGGGCGAAGATGGCTGAGAAATATGCTCCAAAGAAAATTGCTTCACTTACTGAGAAATTAGCAAATGCAAAAACTCCTGAGGAAAAAGCTAACCTAGAAAAGCGACTCAAAGTATGGAATTTTGTAAATAAACATGCACACAATACAATGAAATTCTTTGGAGGTATGGCTACAGGTGCTGGTATTGGAACCGCAATTAGTAACTTCTTCATGGGTGGTAAAGGCTTGGTGGAGGTTGTTGGGAATAGAATTGAAGCTGGACAAGCTACAATGGGACATGGAATCGGTGAAGGTCCCCAATCTCAAGTAGGAAATGGTACTGAAACAGGTGCTACAAATAGTGGAGTAACTTCAGAGGGACCTACAAATTTTGAACCTGGAACTAGCTCCGGAACAGAAACTGGAAGTATTGGGAATAATACTATCCCTACTGAAACAAATATTGGAATAGATACAAACAATGGAATCCTTATAAAAAGTGGAAGAGTGAATTTACCCGGCTCAGCATGGAATGGGAATCTTGGCACTCAGCCACCAGGAGGTTTGGCTAACGGGGCACTTAACCCTTCAAACTTTACAGGGGGAGCCACAAATATGGGAGCATTTAACTTAGAATCTGCACTTCAAACCAATGGTGTAACAGAATCGCTTTTAAGAAATAATTTACAGACATCAGAAATACATAGACTACTTAACATATTCACTTCCAACCCTTCCACTGATTTATCAACCGCTCTTCAAAGTCTGAACTCAGAGGGCGCGAAAACAATTCTAGAAGCCATTTCTGGATAAAAATTAAATTAAATAAAATAAAAAATGGATTACACACAACAAATTGAAGCGGCAAAACAAGAGCTTCTTTCGCTTGGCTTTACAGAAGAAAAATACAACAAATTACTAGAATTAGCCCTCGAGGAATTAGTGGACAATGCTCTAAATGAATTACAAGAGAAGGATATGGAAGCATTGCAAAATTTAGAATCAAAATTAATCCCAGATGTAACTTCCCTTGATGAAGCGAACAAGAATCTTGATCTAATTCTTTCTGTCGCCTATGGCGAGAAAGCTTTTGAAACAAAACAGAAAATGCTTGCTGATTATCTTAATTTGACAATTGAGGAGACAAAATCAGTTAAGAATTTGCTCCAGAGATATCAAGCAGGTGATCCGACAGCTATAGCGGCAATTGAGGCACAGAAAGATAATCCTGAGCTTGAAGAGCTTATCAAATACCTAACAGAGGAAGGAGTTGCTACTTCAGAGGATGATGTTGCTTCACAGTCTCCTCAGCAAACTTCTCTGTAGCATGAACGTACTTAGTTGTAGTATTTAAACTTGAGTGCCCGAGTAGGACTTGTAATGCAACAGGGCTAGCACCATCTTCAGCAAGATATGTAGCGAAACCGTGCCTAAGGCTATGTGCTGATGTAGGAATTTGAATTCCTAGCTTCTTTCGATATTCAGCTATTTTTTCTTGAAAATAGTTTGTAGAAATCCTATCTGCATGTTTTCCATTTCTACCTCCTGAAAATGGAATGAAGAGAGCAGGGGAATCAAATTTTTTCAGATGTCCACTTTCTCTATATTTCTCAAGTAATTTAATATATTTATACTCACCTTCAAACATTTCCAAAGCTAAATCAGATAGCTCTTTCTCTTCCCCATCCGAAGTTTCACGCCGGATTGTGAAACTTCTTTCTTCTTTCTCTTTTTTCTCCAATTCCAACAAAGAATACCTCAATCTTATTTTAAGGTAATTATTAAGCCAAAAAAGACTTCTTTGAGTCATATATACAGTCCTTTCTTTCTTACCTTTTCCCAAAATATAAAGTTTTCCTTCAACATTAAGCTGGTCCAAATCAATACTAATCAGCTCAGAAATACGCATTCCAGTAGCAAAAAGCATTTCCAACATACACCTATTCCTCAAAGCAACATTTTCTTGCTTTTCAAATTCCATTGGACATTCAATTAACTTTATCAATTCTTCCTTTGAAGCAACCTTTTTAATTCTTTTCTCTGCCTTCATCATACCAATAGCATCTGGAGGAACTGGTATTTCTAAATCCCATTCAATTCTAAATTTCAAAAAAGATCTCAAAGCAGACAACATTCGATTTATACTAGTTGGATCCAAACCATCAGAACCCTTTGAACCGTGAGTCGACATTCCAAGGCTGCCATATACCTTTCTGTAGATATCGGAAAGGAAATTACTTTCAAAACTAGGTGTATTCATACCCCCGAAATCGTTTGAAGGCCTTAGCGAGCCTCCTAGAGCTTCACCCTTATTTACGCTTGTTATATCAACACTTTTAACGTATTCCTCCCGTATTTTCTGCAAATCTTTTATATGATTGCCCGAAACTAAGTATCCTTTGTAAGCACTAATATCCTTTTTTGAAACTTTGAGAAAAGAGACATTTCTAAAGTGTAAAAATACAGCAAAAATTGAAAGATCTCGAGCATAGTTAATGATTGTCTGAGGACTGTAGTTATTGTTCTGCAAATCAACTAAGAAATCATCTTGATCATTTAATTTTGGTATTTCCATATTTAATATTACATCATATTAAAAAGTAAGAAAATCAGGGTAGGGGGCTAATTTTTAAAAATCCAGATAAAAGGAAAAAACAGGAAGAAAAGAAAAAAAATAGAATAGTTTTAGGAAAAGAATAAATAAAAAATTGATATTGATAATTAAAAAATATAGGCATCAAGAGTACTTTTACCAAATTTAGAAACCATAACCGCATATAAGGGTGATTATACTCGGTTATGGTATTTGAAATTGTAACACATTTCATACAAGAGTAGAACCCCCTTTTTAAAAATATAAAAATACTAATTATGAAATATATGAATTTATTCTATTCTATTTATTCGAATATTATTTTTATATTAGCAGTCACTTATCCACACTGATTACTATGGGCCGTGAAACACTATGGGTTTCCAAGGTGCCCACTACTCCCCTACGCATCTATCCCTGTATATTTATTATGAAAACAAATATCAAAGTAATTAATAGCAATAAAATATATATATTAATTACCGAATTCTTCAATGAAGATATCCTCTCGTGTGTAACCATATTTACGGAAATAAAGTACCCTACTACTGGCATAATTGAAATAATTTCATGAGAATTCCCAGAGAAGATTACCGAGGCAAGCAAAATGCTCATTATTAAAGTAGTCATTAAAGTTTTTCTTAAAAGCTCCCTACCCTCTATTTCTATATTAGAATAATGTATCACAACAATAATAAAATATAATAAAAGTATTGATGAAATCGTTATATAGCTTGGCAAACCACTTATAAGGAAAGTAAATGTTAGGGAATAAACCATAAATATTGAAGAAATATATGAGATCGTTCTACCTACCTGAGCTAAAGGAATAGGCTTAAACAAATTGACATTTAATGTATTAACCATTAAAAATACAAAATAACATGCAAAAAATACTGCAACAATAAGTATTAACAAAATTAAGGCTTCATATATTCTATTAAACTTCTGAAAAAAGAAAAAATCCACAAAAAGAATCTGAGAAGACACAAAAAGAGCTGCATGAAAGATGTATCGGAAAGACTGTTTTTTCACCTGAAAATTAAATGCCCAAAGAAGTCCAACAATCACACCAATAAAATATATACCAGCATCAAGAAATATTCTCCATACAGCAACTTGACCAGAAAATATTATTTTAGAAAGAAACATTGACAAGGCAATAACCGCTGCCAAAAGGAGCAATTTTCCCCTTTTCTCATTATCTACATTTGTATCATCTCTTCTCATCTTCAATATATTCTAAGTATTTTAATCCCTTTTGAGTAAGTACTCTACCCCGACTTGTTCTCTTGATAAAGCCACATTTCATTAGGTATGGTTCATAAACATCGGCAACAGTACTTTCATCTTCAGAAATAGACGCTGCCAAGGTCGATATCCCAATTGGTCCTCCAGCAAAATTATTTAAAAGTGTAAAGAGTATTTCCCTATCAATTCTCTCCAACCCTACTTCATCTATCCCTAGCAATTTCATAGTTTTTTTAACGGTATTTAGGGTAATAGTTTTTTCTTTCTTACTTTCTGCATAGTCTCGGCACCTTCGTAACAGTCTTAACCCCACTCTTGCAGTACCTCTAGAAATAGTTGACAGGGCTTTCAAAGCATCCTCCTCAATTGTAATATTCCAAAGTCTACATGCCCTTTTAAGTATCTCAACCAAATCATCTTCGGAAAAAAAATCTAACCTCTGAATTAAACCGAACCTATCTCTCATTGGGGAACTAATCTTACCTATTTGAGTTGTTGCCCCAATTAAAGTGAATGGCTCGAGACTTAATCTTATAGTTTTCGCTGTTGGACCCTTACCCATCACAATATCCAACATTCCGTCCTCCATCGCTGGATACAAAATCTCCTCTACTACTTTTGGAAGTCTATGAATTTCATCAATAAAAAGAACATCATTTTTCTTCAATCCGGTAAGAATAGCTGCCAGATCACCCTGTCTCTCTACTGCAGGCCCTGAGGTTATCTTTATCGATGCCCCGACTTCATTAGCTATTGCAACTGCAAACGTTGTTTTACCAAGCCCAGGAGGGCCATAGAAGAGAATATGATCAATTACTTCCCCCCTCCTTCTTGCGGAACCTATCATAATCTGAAGTGTTTCTTTCTCTAAACGTCTTCCTATAATTTCCTCTAATTTACTCGGTCGAATCTTTTCCTCATACTGCATCACAGTGTTTTTTGAATTCAATCCTTTCGGAGTTGTATTTTTTTTGTTTTGGGACTTTTCCTTACTAGACTCAATCATTAATTTCTAATAACTTCTTTAATTAATTGTTCTGCTGTAATTTCTGGACTCTCTTTTAAAAGCTTTTCAGCAAGAGATAATTTTTCTTTTACAGAATTCGAATCAAATCCCAGTGTTTTTAATGCTTCTTTAACATCCTTCAACATGGAGGATTCCTCTCCCTGGGATTGCGTTAAATCAATTATTCCTCTTAATTCAATTATAATCTTCTGTGCTCTTTTCATCCCTAAACCAGGGACTTTACTTAATGCCCTTGCATCACCCTCTTCTATCAATTTCTCAATTTCATCCCTTGAGAATGCAGATAGAATTGACATGCCAATTTTGGGTCCAACTCCTGAAACCTGTATTAACTGTTCAAAAAAATCCCTCTCATTTTCACTTGTAAACCCATAAAGGGTCTGTGCATCCTCTCTAACATGAAAATGAGTAAAAAGTGAGAACTCCTGCCCTATTTGGGGGAGGATATATGAACTCGGGATAAAAACCCTGTACCCTATTCCACAACTAGTTAATAAGTCTACATATGAATCTTTGGATATTTGATACTTTTGTATCGATCCTTTTATTATTGATATCATTCCCTATTATACTAGATTATTCAATATTCCTCGATACCAAGACTTCTGTTGCGATGGCAACTGCTATTGCATCTGCAGCATCATCAGGTTTTGGTAATTCTTCCATATTGCAAAGCATTCTTACTGCTTCTTGCACCTGTTTCTTTTTTGCCTGTCCATAACCAGTTACTGTACTTTTCACCTGTAATGGCGTCATCTCTTTGAAAGGTAGAGAGAATTGCTCTAATGCTAAAAGCACCACTCCCCTTGCCTCTCCGACAGAAATTGCGGTTTTTTGATTGTTATAAAATAGCAAAGTTTCCATTCCCGCATATTCAGGTTTATATTTTTTTACTAGTTCTAATATGTCTGAATAAATCTCTTTTAATCTAGAAGATACAGAAAGACCCTTTTTTGTTGTTATACAACCGTAATCTACAACTGAAGGATTTGAATCTTTATCAAACTCCACTATTGACCATCCTGTAATAGCTAATCCCGGATCTATACCTATTATTCTAATCATATGTATATTTTATGTTACAAAAAGGTATTTGTACAATTTTGATTATATATTTTAATGAAAAGGAAAAGGGAGCTCTCTATAAAGATTATATTAGCCTAAGCTAAATATGACAGAGAGGCTCCCAGTCTAAAAGAACATCTTTTGTTTTTTATCCAAATATGGATTCCATCAAAAAGATTTTGACATTAAATTAACAAACATTATTGATTCTACTCATACAAGTTTGTTAACTATGCCACGACCCATCAATTATTTAAACGAAAGGATGTTTCTGTACATGCTGAAGATTGGAATCCTCAGACCATTGACTTTGAAATGATAAATTACCCCAGGCTTAATATCCTTAACAAAATCGGTTGAATTAAATTTCCAAAAAAGCAAGGAATCCTCATTTTCAAAAACTTCCGTCTTTCCATTGGAAATGTTTTTTAGAACAAGAAAAGTATTTCCTTGATCAACAATTCTGTCTTCCAAGGTTCCCTCAAAGGTGCGAATAGTAACAATGGGGAAAGCTATTGAAAGAACAATAGACACAAAAATTAGCAAAATGAAAATTACCTCAAAATCATCAAATACGGAAGAATTCTTCATTTCAACTCCTCTCTAAATTGTTAGGTGCGATGGATAATTCTATCACACTATGGGGCTGTCCGCAATTACTCAATATTACTCCAAACATTCTGGACATCGTCATTCTCTTCAATTTTCTCTATTGCCAAGTTAACTTTCTCCAATTCATCATCTTTCAAACTTTTCAGCACTTTTGCCTCCTTTATCAACTCTGCTTCAGTAATGACATAGCCCAATTTACTTACACCATCTCTAACTGCACCGAAACTCTCAAATTTAGAATAAAGAGCTAAACCCTTCTTCCCATTATCCTCAAATTCATGTATATCCAATATCCCAGGTAAATCCATAACAGCAAGTTCAACCTCTTCAGGATTTTCAGCCACAAATAAATCTGGCTCCCCGTATTTGGGAGATTTTTCCATATGACCACACAATATCTCAATATAACCCTTTGTCTCAAAATTCCAAGATACAGAACCTGCATCTCCCATCTTCCCTCCAATTCCGTCAAAAAGTTGCCTGATCTCAGCCACAGTCCTATTCTTGTTATCTGTAAGGACATCTACTATTAACTGTACATCATGGGGACCAAAACCTTCATAGGTAATTTCATCAATTATTATGCCTTCACTTCCCTCTCCAGTACCTTTTTTTATTGCTTTTTCCACATTTTCATTAGAGAATCCAACAGCTTTAGCTTTATCAATATACAATCTCAAAGTAGGATTCATATTTGGATCTCCCCCACCCTGTCTTGCAGCATGAGTTATCTGTACAGAAACTTTGGAAAAACTTTTTCCCTTCTTTGCATCGTTTAGGGCTTTTTTATGTTTTATTGTATCCCATTTAGAATGACCTGACATATACTAGAAACTTTAATTTACTAACCTTATTCTAACATATTCGAAAAGTAAGAAACAGAGGGGAAAACATTGCTAAATTTTAACTGAGTAAACCTTCTCTTTGGGTTTATCTTCCGGAGTATGAGGTTTTCCTTTTACTAATTTCTTATCTTCTGGATTGGAAGATACTCTTTTCTCATCTGTGGTATTCTCTTTTACCTGTGTCATATTACTTCTATTACCTCTCTCGCTATATGTTTGGTTGCTCCACTTAACAATTTTTTCCTCAATCTCATTCTTTGGCATACCATATTTCTCCCTTGATTTAAGAACGATTTCATCTCTCAAATCATGTTTCTCAAACCTGATTGGCAGTGATTTTGCGCTAAATGGTATAGAGGTCATTCCATCAATACAAAGTTTAATATACATTGCATAGGCATCCAATGAAACTAAATCATCCGAAGAAACGACAGGTGCAAATTCTTTTTCCAATATCCCCGCATCTGCCTGACTGACAACAAACGAGGCCAAAGTGCCAACATTCCCAAATATTGCCTGCCTAACGGTAAGCGGTAGTTGATCGATATATTGATTCGTCATTGTTAAATTCAATTTGTATTTTCTTGCTTCTGAAAGAATTTTGGCGAAAGATTCTGTAGCAAAGTTTTGGAATTCATCGACATAAAGATAAAAGTCTGTTCTTTCATCTTCAGGGATATCTACTCTCTCCATTGCAGTTGCCTGAAGACGAGTAATAATCATTCCACCTAAAAGAGATGCTGTTTCTTCTCCCAGTCTGCCTTGAGCAAGATTTACCAAAAGGATTTTTTTGTTGTCCATAATCTCCCTTAGGTCTATTGTGGATTTAACCTGTCCTACTATATTCCTCGTCACAGCAGAAGATATGAATCTTCCAACTTTATTTTGGATTGGAGATACTGCCTCTGATAAAAGCCTGTTATTCTCGGACATTTGAGCGAATTCCTCTTCCCAAAATTTATAAAGAATTGGATCACTTACCTGTTTTAGAATAAATTTCCTGTAATTCTTATCTGTAAGCATTCTTGGAACCGCTAACAGGGTAGTCCCCTGAGCCTCCATTACTGTCGCAACTGTATTTGTGAGTATGTACTGTAATCTCGGCCCCCACGAATCTCCAAATTGCTTCTTAAAAACCTCTACTACTCCATCCGCTATCAAATCTCTTTGACTTTTATCCTTCAACTCTAATAAGTTAAAACCAACTGGGTGTTCCGTATCTGTTGGATTAAAGTAAACCACATCTTGGACTCTGTTAGGGGGAATGTATGATAACAGCTCCTCTACAGTATCACCGTGTGGGTCTACAAAACAAGCACCATCCCCTGCCAAGACATCCGAGATAAACATATTTTTAAAAACTGTGGATTTCCCTGTACCTGTTTTGCCCAACAAATACAGATGCCTTACCCTATCTCTTCTTTTGATACCAAATTGCACCTTCAAATCACGATAATCTGTCTGTCCTAATACCGTAACGCCATCCTCACCTCCTCTTGGCAAATTCATTGGGGGTTCAAGTTTCCTTGATCTACTCCAAGCGATATTTGGAGTCTCAACAGAGATATTTGGAAGATGGTATAAAGAGGCTAATTCTTCAATATTAAGAATATCACCTTCGTTACCGATATCCCTCTTAAGAAAGTTTTCATACATTTCTAGACCGGTTTCAGTAGAATTTGCATCATAGATTAAGTTGTTCAAGTGGGCAGTTGTAAACTGCTTAAAGCTTGCAACCACATCTCTTAAAAGCTGTTCTGAACGCAATTTACTCTCCGATTTAGTAACAACCCGAACTTTGAACTCAAATCCAACTTTTAACATTTTTGTTTCAATCTCACTTAACTCCTCCTCTTGACCCGGAAGGAGTTTAACAATTTCCTTTGCGGCAGGTTTTGCATTTGGGTCAGTATTTAATGCATCTCCTACTCCCCTCGCAAGTTTTGAAACAAGTTCAGAAAAAGTAACACCCCCTAAGCTCTTCCCTTCCTTAATTGCAGTAATATATTCTTTAGATTTCTCCTGCCAAATATTTGAAATTGGTCTTACAATGATTTGCAGCCAAACTTTCTCGTTATTATTCAACTCTGACATAGCACCAGTAATTGCAGCTAACGGATCAACATCGAAATTCCTAAATGTTTTAATTGGGAATATTGAATCCTTCTCCATCTCAATCTCTCCGGATGTAACATAAATCTCCTTCCCCTCCTCATTATCACTTGAAGAGGTATAATCTTTAACATATTCTATATCCGCATTGGGATATTGAGCATAAATTTGACCCTCAATAAAGCGTGAAAGATGTTGAGGAGCGACTACAAAAAAACGAATCCCCTCTTTTTCGGTCGAAATTATTTCAAAACTTACAACATCCTCTCCTCTTTTGTTTGAGCCCAGAATGCCATGGATAGAAGCAAACATCTGTTCAGCCGCTAGTGAGGCTTTCTCATTCTCTCTTGGGACAAGGATCTGCATAATAAGAGGATTCCTCACATCGCTATATACTTGCTCCTCCTCCGCGGAATTTCTAAAGAAAAAGAAAAGGATGGCAAGAAATATTAAAGCACAAATTATTACTAGCAGAATTGCATACTCCATATTAATATGATTTTAGAGTAAAAACAGGGATTAAGCAAACAAAAATTAGAATATATACATATCCCTAATATCATCTCCTAAAATAATAATAATATCACCAGTAGTCATAAAATCAGGCCTTCCTTCAACCAATTCATATTTTGTTGGAAATACTTCTGAAACTGCCTGATAAGACTTGGGGTATTTCTCTAAATCGGAAATGTATATCTTTGTCTTGTCTATCAGGTCTGGAGCATTCCCATATCTTACTACATCACAACAAGTATTAACTATTTTTCTGCCTAGGCCAGAAGCTGCCCCTACAAGCTCGCTTCCATTGTATACTTCCACTCTTACTCTCTCATTCTCAAGCTCTCGGTCAGTAATTTTCTCTAGAAACCCCCTTAATTTCTGATCAAAAGCGATTGTGTTTAACACATTTATCTCCTCTCCAGTAACTAATTTGCCCTTGTTGTGGAAAAAGGCGTCACCTAAATTTAGCTCTTCTCTATTGTAATTATTTGGCGTTCTAACAATATTTTGTACCTTTAATTTAATATCTGAGAATCTGATATTCGAGTAAATAGTACCATCTAATTTCGAAATCTCCTTCAAGTTTTTAACAAATTCAAAAAATCCCGTCTTTTTATTTAAGGCCACAATATTCTCCCTATTGGGGGAAGAGATATCCAATCCTAATGCTTCCGACGCCTCCCCTGAGAAATATATGTACTTTTCACTTTTAAAGCCTAATAATTGATTGATTTGCCAAATAGCATACTCAACTCCCCGACCATTTTCTAAAAAATCTCCTGCATACCTGAAAGAAGAGACAGGTATTTCATTACCAAATTTTTCTTCAAGCCCAGCATAATACAGTGAGGAGGGGATATAAATTAATAACTCATTTTTCTTGTCAGAATTGGAAAGATATACATATACATCTACAATTTTTCTTTCTTCTCCCTTTCCTTTTTCTAAAATGATTACCGTTTTATCCAACCTGTTTATTTCACCAGATAGAATATGATTACAACTGTTTGACTCTTTAATAATGTCACTAGTTTTAATAGAGAAAATAATAATTAAGAAATAGAGCAAATAAAGAATCATAACGGAGAGAAGAAACGAAAGGAATATTCTTCCCCATCTCGTCTTTCTTCGGTCTGATTTTTTCATGTCCCTTTTATTATTTCTTTTTCTCATTTTTTAATAGATTATATGTAACTCTTTCCTCGTTCTGTTTTAAAAAAGAGATTAAAATAGATTTTAACTCAATTTCTTCAGGTACTCCACCCTTACCTTTTTTCGTTGCATAAAGAGAATCATTTATAATATTTACTCCCAAGTACTCTAGTGTTGCCCTGATTTGGTGCATTCGCCCAGTTTCAATTCTCACAAGTATCTCATTTTTATTTAATGGCAGAATATACGTGCAGGAATACTTCCCACCATTTGAACCCAATGATATGGGAGTAAATTGCATCTTCATTCTATTGATATTGCTTCGTTTAATATATCCCTCAATTTTTATCCAGTTGCTATCAATTTTAAAACCATTATGTTCCTGTTCAACTAGAATTTTCATAATATCTTGATCCTTTTTATTAAATTGAAAAGTTTTGTTGAGTAGTGAAAATGGGTCTTTATTAATTTTTGCTATATACATTTTTACAACCTGATGCCGTGCAAACTGTTTCTGTAAGTACTGTTGGGATTCCAAAGTTTTAGCAAAAAGAATTAGCCCCGAAACTCCCTTATCTAAACGATGAACTATTCCTGCTCTTTTAATTCTCGGGTCTAATTGTTTTCTTTGTTGGAGGTAATACATTATATGGTTTGAGAGAGTATTGTTCGTATTACCTGAGCCTGGATGAACTACAACTCCTGATTTTTTGTTTATTATTAAATACTCATCATTCTCAAATATTATTTTTAACTCACCCTTCTGAGGAAGAATCTTGAACATATTGCTATCTTCATTAATTTTTTCATTGATTATCTCTGTATTAATTGTGACAATATCCCCGCCCCTAAGTTTGTAGGACGGTTTTACTCCCATGGAGTTTACATGAATGAAGTATTCCCAATTTTTCTGTAGAAAAGATCGTGTGACGAATTCAAAGCCGTTTTGTTTTAGGAGATTTACTACAAACAAATCAGCCCTTTTAGCTATCGAATCACTTGATACTATTTCTTCCATTGTTATCTTGGTAATCTTATTGGTTTCCTAACCTCGGGCAATGATATTTGTCGAACGGAGGAGACTCTTTCAATTGTGACATTATCTGCTCTCTTTTGACCTGACAAATTCAAAGCAATTCCTACCACATACCAGATTATTAAGGCAACAATTCCCACAATAGTAGTTATTTTGGGAGAAGAAATATAAAAAACATAACTAATAATAGTTACTGCGAACAATGCAAAAATACTATTCAGTACAACCCTTTGATTTTCTTTCTTTTTCCCATCTGCAAATTTCAATATCAAGAATTGCAAAAGAAGCATTAATGAAAATGGGATCAATATCCACCAAGCATATTGTATCCACTCTCTATTGGAATTTAAAATTCCGATAAATATATAAATAAGACCTATCATTAACCAGTTGGAGTAATATTGTGCGGAAAACAAATCAGACCATTTCCATTTTTTGAAAAAAGTAATAAAAAATGTTTGAGAAAAAAGTAGACCAATAAAGGTGAATAACACATCTAGTTGACCATCCCAAATTCTCAAAAATCTCCAAGGAAGCAATCTGAACATATATATTTGATCCCCATATCTTTCATAAGGCAACCAATACCATGTATAAGATGAAAATTCATTCCAATCAAGTACAATATAAACAATTCTTCCAATAATTATCCCAAACAACACAGAGAAGAGGAATGAGTCAAAAACGGATGAGTTATTTTTTCTACTCCTAGAGGCTTCTTTCCAAAACACATACATTCCTACAAAGAAAATTATCATTAATCCCAAAAAAGGATTTATCATTCTAACAAAATTTTCTATTGAAGAAATTACTTGAGACACAATTGCTACTCTACTTAATTAAGTAATATATGATAGCACAAATCTATCTTATCTTTGCCTATTACCTCTTCCCTTTTTATTCTTTTTTTTGCTTGTTTTGTTTTGAATAGAGTTCTGAGCAGATTCTTGTTCTGAAATTTCCTCCTTCTGTATATTTTCTGAATCTTTTTTTACATATTTATTAAACAATTCAACAACCTTATCCCCTATTGACTCCGCCACACCTTTTCGAACCATATATCTTATCCTTTTTGATTCAACAACATCTGCAGCCTTTTCTTTCGAAGCCTGGATCTGCTCCTGCATGATTTCTTTTGAAGGGAGTTCTTCTTCAAACGATTGGACTCTTTCTTTCATCTGATTCCCACAGGAGGGACAGTATTTGTACTGCTTATCCATTTCAACACCACACTGATTACATTTAACTTTTATTACATACTTACAGTTGGGACAATAATTAAAGCCTGGAAAAAGTTGAGTACCACATTTGGGGCAATCACCAAGCTCAGCAGTCTCATACTTAAGGTATCTTCTTTCTAAATCAGCCCAATATATCTCTTCAATCGTTTGATTTGGTCTTATTAGTAAGTAAATAATCAAGCCTACAATAAAAAGAAGAGTAACTAAAACGAGGTAAACTATCCTAATTTCTTTTTTTGTAGTTCTTTCCCCAGAATCCAACCATACCCAATACAATACTACTATCCAGAAAGCTCCTAATGCTATTCCAAATAAAGTCCAAACAAAGTTAAAATCTATGTTGCTTAAACCATCAAAGAAATCAAGAACGAAGTTCTCCATTGTTATGTTTTACTTAATTAAAATGGTCGAGAAGGGAATCGAACCCTTATGCTATTGCTAGCACGGGATTTTGAGTCCCGCGTGTCTGCCAGTTCCACCACTCGACCGTATGCGAATTATATTACAAAACAGGCACTTTGGGAAGATTCTTACTAAAACTTTTGTTGAACTATTTAGTACTCTTATAGAGGTTTCTGAAACTTGCAATCTCTGGTATAAATGCCAACCTAATATCACCTGTTGGACCATTTCTATGCTTAGCTACAATTAAATCTCCAATGCCTTTCTTTTCTGTATCGGGATTCCATGTCTCTTCCCTATCAATAAACATTACAACATCAGCATCCTGCTCAATAGATCCAGACTCTCTTAAATCCGACAACTGAGGTCTTCTGCTCTGTCTTTGCTCTATGGCTCTTGAAAGCTGAGAAAGTGCGACAACTGGAACATCCAATTCCTTTGCGATATTTTTTAATCCTTGAGAAATCTCTCCGACTTCAAGTACTCTGCTCTCTTTACTATTCCCATGCATCAGTTGAAGGTAGTCAACAAAAATAATATCCACACCACTCTCAACAGCAAGCCTTCGAGCTTTTGTTCTAAGTGAATTAATATGCTGACCTGCTTGATCATCAATGTATATATTTGCATCCCCCAACTCTCCCATGGTACTAGCTAGCTTCATCAATTTCTTGTCGTTTAATCTTCCGGTTCTCATCTCCCAAAAAGGTATCCCAGACTGCATCCCAAGGAATCGTTCCATAATCTGAGTTTTAGACATTTCAAGAGAGAAGAATGCCACTGTCTTTTTATCAACCAATGCAGCATGTCTCATCATATCCAAAGCTAAAGCAGTCTTACCTACAGATGGTCTGGCAGCAAGAACAATTAAATCTGACTTTTGAAAACCACCGAGAAGTTCATCCAAATCCTTGAAACCAGTAGAAACACCTAAATACGATTCATCATTATCCGCTCTCTCCGCTCTCTCGTACGCCTCTTTAAGGAGATCTTTAATATGAACAAAATTGGCCTTAGTACCTGTCTGCGCGACATCAAATATCTCTTTCTCTGACTTATCAATTACTTCATCTATTGGGGTTGTCTCATTCTTGGCAATTTCTGAAATCATTCCTGCAGCAGATATCAAACCTCTTCTAATTGCACTCTCTTTAACAATCTCTCCATACTCTTCTGCATGAGAAGAAGTTGCTACCGTAGTAACAAGCTCCGCAACATAACCAACACCTCCTGCAGTTGATAATTTCTTCTGTTTTTTTAACTTATCAACCAAAGTTACCAAATCAACAGGCAAGGCGTTATTAAACAAATCCATAATTGCTGAATATATTGCAACATGCCTTTGATCATAGAAATGCTCAGGCAGAAGCCATGCAGAAACAGTGATAATTGCATCCTTGTCTATAAGCATGCAACCAAGAAGTGATTTCTCAACTTCAATATTTTGTGGCACCGAACTATTTTCTTTCATATTACATTTTTATCACTTTAAGAAAACAATCTCTACACTCTTTTGGTCTTCTTCAACTTTTCTTTTGGCAAGGTTTATATATCCCTCATCTTTAACGTTAGCAAAACCGAAATGTTGAATAAAGTCTTCTCTACTTTTTAAATTCTGCTCCTTTTTTGACTCCCCTTTATATGCGCAAGGTATTAGAATCGCAGGATCAATATTTAGTATTACCTTCTCAAGAGTATCGTAACCCATAAACATTTCACTATCTCCGATTGGAAGTATGAGAGCATCCACATCTCCTAGATTTTTTACTTTTTCGGCATCAAAATCCTTCCCAGTAGCACCCATATACACAACTCTAAGATTCTTTTCATCAATAATATAGTAATCCTCACCGATATCTCTCCTTACCATTATTCCTCCAACCTCATACTCCCCAGGAGTAAATATCTCAAAAATGGCATCTCTTTTATCGGGCTCTATTTTATCTTTAATTCCCAAAACATCCATAACTTTAATATTGTCAGATGTATTTTGCTCGTGAGTAAAAAGAGCTACATCTGCAGAGGTTTTAGGAAAACTACTTCCTGACTCCTTCAGAAGCCCTGGATCAGTTATTACTGAAATTGAATCTGTAGTAAGCAAGAAGGTTGTCCACCCAATTTTCTTAATTTTCATAAAAGAAACAGTAAAATATATTTAAGTATCTACAAGTATATCAAATTATTGTGGGGCAATTCTAAAAATCTCCTATTCTTTCATTCCCAATGTCTCCTTTATATCTTCAAGCATAGACTCTTTCATTTGTTGTTTAATCAGTTCCGTTTTAAGGCTTTCCAAGGAAGAAATACAAGCTTGCAATTGTGTCATAACTCGATTATCCGACTCACCTTTTAAAATCATATTTTTCACACCACTTACTTGGCCCTCTACTCTTTTTATTCGGTTTTGGATTTTGATAGGATATCTCATATGATTTAGTATATCACATTAATCATTCCCACAAAGAAAATTCTTTATCAAAAGTACCTCACGAAAGTAAAGATAGGCAAAGAAAAGTATAAAAGAAATACCCAAGACTTCGAGGCTTTCTTCCCAAAACACAAGTTTATAATAACCTTCTTGAAACATAATATCGGGTTTTGTATTTAAATATTCTACAAGAATACCACCTACTAAACAAAGCATCCCAAGAATAAAGAAACTTGCTCTTCTCCAGTTTGTTTTTAGGAATTTTACAATATAAAATCCTCCAACCATTAAGAAAATACCAATTAAAGGAAGATAGTAAGGTAGCCAAGTAGTTGACTCATAACCGTATTGATTTAAATAATCGTAAGGATTTTGAATCGCTTTAGGTATTAGGAACTCATTGAGAAATGTTGGAAGATTCTCATGTATTTGACCGATTTCGTCCATACCCAAGAAAAGGAAGGATGCTGAAAGAAATAACCAAAAATATCTATTTTTCTTCTCCGAAAAAAGAAAAATATCAAATGCTAAAAAAGACACTAAAATAATTTTAACCCCTTGATATATAGTTGGAAGATTGCTCTCAACATCTAAATTGAAAATCGCTTTGTCTCCAAAGACATACCCCAGAAGAAGGACAAAGAAATCTAAGAACAACAATAAGAGAAGAAAAGCAATTTTGTTTTTTTCAAAGAAGTTTTTCATTATTATTAACTATTAGAATACCATAGAAGACATTTTAGAGCCATATGATTATCTAAAGAATGCGATGTTTGATATAATTATTGAATTGACATATTAACGAAAGAGATAGTATAATCCAACTTGCTTATGAAGAAAGATTTACATCCAAAATACAATAATGAATTAAAGATTACCTGCTCATGTGGTAATTCTTTTATAACTGGCTCAACTCTTATGGAAGAAAGTGTATCAGTTGATATTTGCTCTAAATGCCATCCTTTTTACACTGGTGAACAAAAAATCGTTGATACTGATAATGTAGTTAGAAAGTTTGAAGAAAGATTAGAGAAGTCAAAGAAAATGTCCTTTACAAGCAAAAAAGAGAAGATGGCAAGAAGAAGAGCCAAAATGGAACAAATGTCCTCTTCCCCTGCTACTGCACTCTCTTTGAGAGATATGCTCGCAAACGCAAAAATCTCTAAGTAACAATTCCAAATTTATTTATATGGTATTATCTAAACATGGATATTAATTTGCTTAAAAAACAATTTACTGACGACTCGATTCAAGAGAAAGTTCTAGAATTAGAAAAAGAAATGAATCAAAAAATCTCATCTGGAGATAGAAATATTGGCAATATTAGTAGCGAATTGTCATATTATTCCGAACTAGCTTTGAAGATTTCAAATATTAAGAAAGATATTTTAGATTACGAAAATACTAAGGAGATGCTCCAAAGTGAGCAAGATTCTGACCTAAGGGAGATGGCTTCTGAAGAATTAAAAAGACTTGAGGAAGAAATTAATCAACTTGAAAAAGATATCAAGAAAATAAAGATCTCTAGAAAATATGTTGACGAAGATGATAATCGTTCTGCAATTGTTGAGATTCGAGCCGGAGCAGGGGGAGATGAAGCCGCCCTTTTTGCTGCAGACCTATTCAGGATGTATAAGAACTACTCTACTTCAAATAATTGGAACTTTGACATTATTGATAGCCATATTACTGAAAGTGGTGGATATAAAGAAGTAATAGCACATATTTCAGGAAAGGATGTTTTCAAAAATCTGAAATATGAAAGTGGCGTTCATCGTGTTCAGAGAATACCTTCAACAGAATCATCGGGGAGAATACATACATCTACGGCTTCAGTTGCAATTCTACCAGAAGCAAATGAGGTTGATGTTGTAATCGACCCAAGCGAGTTAAGAATCGATGTAATGAGAGCATCAGGGGCAGGAGGCCAGTGTGTAAATCGAACAGATTCCGCAGTTAGAATCACACATATCCCAACTGGGATAGTAGTTAGCTGCCAAGAAACTAAGCATCAACAGCAAAACAAAGAAAAAGCTATGGCTATTTTAAGATCCAGGTTATACGATATCAAAAAGCAAGAGGAGGCTGAAAAAAGGTCTGATCTTAGACTATCTCAAATAGGTACATCCATGAGAGCTGAAAAGATTCGAACTTATAATTTCCCGCAAAACAGAATCACCGATCACAGAGTTAAGATTTCCTGGCACAATCTTGAATCAATTCTAAATGGTAATATTCAAGAGATGATTAATGATATTAGAGAAGAATTTCAAAATGAGATTTTAGCTCAAGAAGGTGGAATTTAATGGATTTGAAGACTCTTTTTTATATTCAAGAGGTTTTAAAAGAATCTGGATATTATGATATCTCAAGGATTTCTAAGGAAATATTTGATTTTTCTCAAGTGGAATCAGTTGAATTAGAATTAATTCTAGATAGAATTAGACAACAAGAGCCTTGGGAATATATTAGAGGATATGCATATTTTAGAGGCGAAAGATATATTGTCAACAGAAACACATTAATCCCAAGAATTGAGACGGAGCAACTTGTTGATATAGCTATTAGCTTAATAAAAGAAAATAGCTATTCTAAAGTGTTTGATATCGGAACAGGAACTGGATGTATTATTATTTCCCTAGCAAAAGAGATTGATAACAGGGAAAACAGAATTTCCTTTGTTGCCACAGATATCTCAACACATGCTTTGGATATTGCTAAACAAAATGCCTCAAATTTAAAAGTTAAGAATATTAATTTTAAATCTGAGAATTTGATTAATAAATCTTGGCTCTCAAATGAGAGCCTTATTATTGCGAATTTGCCATATATCCCTTCAAAAATGTATCAAGAATTAGAACCCTCTGTTAAAGATTATGAACCCAAAATTGCTTTAGAGGGAGGAAGAGATGGCCTGAGCTATTACAAAAAACTTTTTTCAATAATTGAAAAGTCTGAAAAAGAAGTTGATCTACTAATTGAGATTGAGCCTACTACTCTGTCTGCATTTAAAAAGATTTTAGAAAACAAACAGATTAAAAAAATATATAAAGATTACAGAGGCAAGAAGAGATTCCTACTCATCCATTTCTCCTAATTTGACCTTAAAGCTCTGCTCTACCCCAGCCCTCCAAACTTTAACTTCAACCTCTTCACCCACCTTGTGTTTCTGAATAAGCTCCCCCAAAGAGTTTATTGCCTTTTCCCCTCCAAATTCTGTTATAAAATCCCCCCTTCTAATTCCTGCCTCATATGCAGGAGACACTGGATCAATCCTTACAACTAACGCTCCGGGAACAACATCTTTGTAATACAATGCTTCATACTCCGAAATCATTTGATATGACACACCAAGATAAGGTCTGATAAATTTCCCATGTGTTTTGTATTCTTCCAGCCTGTTCTTAACTTTATTTATCGGCAAAGCGAAGGAAATATTGTCAACTCCTGAGGTAGTAGCGAAATTAACACCAATCACCTCCCCCTGAGAATTGATAAGTGGGCCACCTGAATTCCCCGGGTTTATTGCAGCATCGGTTTGAATAACTCCTTCGTATGTTTTTGTTGTAGTACCAAACCATCCTGTCCCTGCGGAAACACTTCTATTTAAACCACTGATAATTCCTGAGGTAACACTTCCTGCGTATTCGCCTAAGGGCGTTCCAATTGCAATCACATTCTGCCCTACTAGCAATTTGTCAGAATCTCCAAGCTCTAAAGACTTTAGCACCTTATCTTTCTTATCTATCCTTAACAGGGCTATATCAGAAACATCATCTCTAAGAATTTTTGTTACTTCAAATTCGTCTCCCAAATATGAAACGACTTTGTAAGAGCTTGTTGTATCAGAAACAACGTGCTGATTAGTTACAACTATCCCACTATCATCAACTATAAAGCCAGTACCAATATTATTAGTCAAATCAGTCAAGCCTTCTCCTTGTTTCAATGTTATCTGTGATATTGCGATACTCACAACTGATTCCTGCGTTTGTTTGACAATATTTATTGTATTAGCCTCATCCTCAGTCACAACCAATTCAATTTTATCATCATTATTTCCAACTTCCGTTGCTTTTAAGTATTTGCTCAAAAAGGATGTCTTGTCAAAAAGTAAGAAATATATCAAACATGCTATTAAAAGTGGAATTAAAAGTGAAAGGAAAAAAACGGCAAGGAAAAATTTGACAACTCCCTTTCTTTTCTTCTTCCCTTGTTTATTAAGCACTTTTATATCTTTCCCTCCTGAACTTTTCTCATCTTCTATCAGAGTAGGAATTTTACTAATATTTTTCTCCATAATTACAATAAATTAATTTATTTACTTAATTCTTCAATAGCTTTATCTAACTGAGGGTCTTTTCCCTTTTCAAAATCTTCATTAGTATATGATACTTCAATATTGGGGAGAATCGGATTTTCTCTATCAATATTTTTTCCATCTGGGAGTAACCATTTAACTATTGTCAAATGAAGACTTGAACCGTCACTAAATTCAAAAATCTTTTGGGCTGTTCCCTTTCCGAAAGTGCTTTTCCCAATCAAAATTCCTTTTTGAGCTTGCTGTAAAGCACCCGAAACAATTTCCGACGCTGAGGCACTACCCTCATCAATTAGAATGACAATGTTTTTCCCCAAGAGATTCCCACCTTTTTCAGATTCATATTTTTTAACATTTCCCTCTGCATCCTGTTGCTGAGAAATTACAAAACCTTCATCTAAAATATCATCTACTGCATAAATTGCAGCATCAAAGAAACCCCCAGGATTACTCCTCAAATCAAGGATTACTTTACCTACATTTGATTCGTTTATCTTTTTCACACTCTTATCCCATTCCTGCTCCCATGAATATAGATTACTATCCGTAAATCTTGCCACTTTGAGATGTGCAATATCCTTCTTTTCTCCAATAAAATTCAATGTCATACTTGGAACTGTAATTTCACTTCTTGTTATTTCAATTTCAACTGGTTCCTTGTCTCCTCTATGCAAAACTGTTAATTTAACCTTGCTTCCCTTCTCTCCCCGAATTTTTGATACTGCATCATATACAGTATCTTCTGATGTAAGAGAATAATTATCAATTTTTAGGATGTAATCTCCAGGTCTTATCCCTGCACCCTTCGCTGGAGAACCCTCAATTGGGGCAACCACTATTACTTGCTTATCTAAATAACCCAACTCCGCACCTATACCCTCAAAATATTTCCCCTCACTGGCAGAGTTGTATTCCTCTGTCTCCTCTGGATCCAAATACGTAGTTCCGACATCCGAAATTGATTCTACAAAACCTTTAATTGCTCCGTAGACCATGGGTTTCTCCTCCAATTTGTCTGAATCTACATAGAACTTTTTAGTAGTATTCCAAACATCCCAAAAAAGGTCCATATTTACACTTTTTTCACTTGAGGAAAGATTAAATATCTTGTTTGCTTCGCTTTCAGGATAATTTCTTCCTATCAAAATGCCAGCTACAAAAACAAGTATTATTAGTAGCGACAATCCAAGTACTCTACTGTTCTTTTTTTGCTCGTCTTCCATATATATTTCAGAAAAATTATTTTTAAACTTAAGTAGAAATTATACCTCAAAGAGATATAAATTCTACAGCACCCACATTTATCATGCCTCTAGAGCCATTTTCCCACTCTACTGTTAAATGAGTTTGCCCTTCTTCAACCTCAACTACTTTCCCAATCATTGAATAATTTGATAAAGACAATGACCTTACAGTTGCACCCTCATATTTTTTAATAAAAGTACCCCTTATTGGAGAAGAAGAATAGTCAGAAAGGAAGAAAATTTGACTCTCCTCTAAATCAACAACACAAAGAGTAGAATCTTTTTTCGCAATTGACTTTAATATTTCTGTACCACAAGAAATTTCTCCGAATCCCCCCAATATACCAAGTGGCAATGTTTGTCTTCTAAAATCATTGTAATCCATTGAATAAGTCAAAACAAAAGCTGCTCCTTTCTGAAAAAGGTCCTGCAATAAAGATATATGCAAGTGTTTTCCTGCAAAAACAATTTTATTAGTATAGTCTTGATCATCCGCTTTCAATTTCAAATCAACACCCTCTCCAATTATTACAAATTCTCCGAAAATCTTCCCCCCCTCTTCTTTATGATACATCTTGGAAAGAACCTTTATATCCATCGATGATACCTTAGCCTTTACAACAATTCCATCGACAAGATTAACATCTACTATTCTCCCAACAAACGAACTCTTAAAAATTGAGCTGCTCTCCTCTCCAAGGATATCAATATAACCGCTTTCTATCCTACTCAAATCAATTACCCCTTCTATGGGAGAAACTATCTTTTTTATATTTAATCCTCCGGATATTTCTTTCTCAAGCAAAATATCCCCCTCTTTAACTAATTCTCCATCTATACAACAAATATATTTTTTCACATCAGACGCAGAAACAGGTATTAATGTGGGCACAAAGAAGGTAAAAGCCTTACTGTTTTGGCTCCTTTGTAATATATCATCCCCAATTTTAACCTGTTGCCCTACCTTAACAAGGACCTTGTCAGAGGTTGTGTAAGGAATTCTAAATTCATATTCCTCATATCTACTTGTTATCTCATGTCTAATTATCATTTATCCAACTTTTTAACTTTATTTTATTTGAATATGCATCAGGACCATAAATAATTGGCCTACTTCTAAAATCAAATAGGATACTATCTATTTCACTTACCCCAGGGACAGAAACATATTCCAATTCCTTCTCACCAAGAGGCCAGCTTTTAGCACCCTCTCTAAAACTTGCAGAGATTACAAGTTTCTCCTTATGCTTTGGTAATTTAAGGAATGTATACTGTGAAGAAAGAACATAGAAATCAGTTTCATCCATTTCTAATGATTGGACTTTCCCACTAAGTATTACTTTATTTGATATTTTATTTTTAATGTTCGGAATGATCACTTTTGTATATTTGGGAGTTATCGAACCTCTGGTTAGAATTATATCTGTACTCTCAGTAGCATTTATAAGTGATTTCCCAAAAGCAATTGTTTTAAGCTCTTGGTCAAAATACGCATCAAATGAGCCAGTCAACTCTAATCCATCAATAATGGATAAAAGTGTTTTAGACTTCCCTAATACTCTTGAGATATTGCCTGTGATAATGAGCGCATTTTTTGTATATTCTTTCCCAAAACTCTGAATTTTTTCTTTGTTATCTCTGAAAATGGAAAAGTTTTGTATTGTCGCATAAGATCGAATAACATCTATCAAAACCTCATCTTTGACAACTAAGGGTCGATCCACAACGAAATTCGCCCAAGTGTTTACTAGATATTTTGAGGACAAATCTGCAGACAGAAAAGCTTTGAATCGAGTATCTTTAATCGAGTCTATTAAGGAGATTTCGTCTTCCCATTTAAGTTTGGATTTAGAAAAAATATATTTCCCTGTCGGCTTGCCCTTTTCATACTCTGTTCTAACTCTAAAGATAGAGAAATCAAACAAATCCATATCTAAAATCATCAAGTCATCAATCGCTAATCTAGTAGCTAATCCTTGTAAAAGTGATTCCATATACCTATCATCGATGACTCGTAAGGAAACATCATTTGAAAATTCTCTAACAGAATTAAAAATCTCCTGAAAGAAAGGTTGATTATCATCAATCTGGACTCTAACACCCGACACTCCATCACCTTCGTCATGAAAGGGTCT
>Ga0123334_1000087_pt1 | contig 106755 bp, 95 predicted proteins | sample BiotimSIPDNA_FD_89706 | JGI IMG/M metagenome (GOLD analysis project Ga0123334, IMG submission 89706) | Anaerobic biogas reactor microbial communites from Washington, USA - Biogas_R1 time_0 SIP DNA | ecosystem: Engineered > Bioreactor > Anaerobic > Unclassified | place: Washington, USA...
CTTATGTTTATACTCAGTCCGATCAATATATAAAACAAATCGAGGATGAAAACCAGGCGGCCGTCAGTTTTGGAATCAAATCCACAGTCAGCGGCAACTGCCCTTTGCCTTTTCCCGTCAAAGCCGCTTTGCGTTTTGATCATCAGGCTCAGTTCCATCCTCTGAAATATCTCAAATCTCTGGTCAGGCTGCTGCCTGAATCGTGTCGAATTTTTGAGCATACCAGGGCCGTAAACATTGAAGGGGAGCAGATCCCCACTATTATTACCGGGCAAGGACGAAGAGTATCTGCTGCCAAAGTCATTATCGCCTCCCACTATCCTTTTTTTGATGGAGGAGGATTGTATTTTGCCAGAGTTTACCCAACTCGTTCCTATATTACCGGAATCACCATCACAGAAAAGTTCCCGGAAGGAATGTATATATCGGCTGAATCCCCGGCCCGCTCGCTGCGTTCCACTCCTTTCCATGATAATGAATTGATTTTGATAGGGGGGGAAAATCATAAAACCGGACAGTCAGCTAACACCAGCATCCATTATGATAACCTGCTCACCTTCGCCGGCGACACCTTTCAGGTCCAGGATACCCTTTTCCGGTGGTCCACCCAAGACTATACCACCCTGGACGGGATTCCTTATGTGGGTCTGCTCACATTCAATCATCCCCGTCTTTACACAGCAACCGGCTTCGGCAAGTGGGGCATGACTAACGGCACCAATGCCGCCATCATTATAAAAGACCTGATAATTTCCGGAAACAACTCCTATGCCAAAGTTTTCAGTCCCCTGCGCTTTACTCCTAAAGCCTCAGCAGCCACATTTGTCACCGAGAACGCTAATGTAGCCAAACACTTTCTTCTGGGAAAATTGAGTCCGGCATTGGCAGAACAAAATATACCGGCAGGTGACGCCAGAATCATTAACCACGAAGGAGAAAAGCTGGGAGTCTTCAAGGATGATAACAACCGGCTCCACATAGTAGATGTAATTTGTCCTCACGTCGGTTGTGAGCTGAGCTGGAATGAAGCTGAACGTTCCTGGGACTGTCCCTGTCACGGCTCCAGGTTTACCTATGAAGGTGATATTATTGAAGGGCCCGCTCTCAGTCACCTGCATCATCCCGGCGAAGGTCAAAATCAAGTGGAGCCCAATGTCTTCCCCACTCCCGAATGAAGCTGTGTTTCGGTGACATTCATACTGATTTGAGAATGCCCAGTATGCTGTCCACCGTATTCTGTTTGGAATAGTGACCTGCTGTGAGCTGGGTCATCTGATTCTCCTCCCCGAGAACCTGAAGGCATATCTCCGCGGGCGAAAGTCCCTGCTGATGAAGCTCCATAACAGAATCTCTTAAACGCTGCATGAAATCTACCTTGGCCGTCAGCATAGAGTGTCCTTCAGGGACAGCGCCAATCAGGCTGCAGAATATTGTATCAATAGGCAGGCTCAGCAGGTTTTGCAAGGATTCCAGAATTTGATGATAATCCTCGTCCGCCCGCAGAAATTTAAATCCTTTTCCGCAGAAAATATCTCCGGAAAAGAGCCATTTTTGGGTCGGCTCGTAAAAACAAACATGAGCGTCACAGTGCCCCGGGGCAGGTATGACCTGCAGGGTGTATTCCCCGGCCTGCACCCGCTCCCCCAGAGGAAGCCCTGAAGATGGCTCCGGGTATTCCCAGGAATAAAGCTGATAAGGTAAAAGCTTCAGCTCCTGAGGTCTTTCTAAAAACGAAAGAGAAGCCCGGGGGGCATATATTGGAGCGCCAAATTTCCGTTGTACCGCCAGGTTGTTGCCGGTGTGGTCCTCATGGTGGTGAGTATTGATTATTTTTGCAATAGTCTCACCTTCCAGGGCCGCCAGCAACTCAGACCTGACCCAGGCACAACCGGTATCGATCAGCACATCTTCAATCAGAAAAGAATGAACATAATACGGCACAAAGTCACCGACACTCCTGCCGGAGCGATACAATGTCACCGGTCCAAATCTGGTTCTTTCCAGCATTTCAAGTTCACTCCTTCAATAGTCCGCATAACGGCCATGCATCCGGACAACTTTTTATTATGGTATGACCCCGATTACTCTCAAAGCAATTATGATTAATCAGACCCCTCATGAATACTGTTGGTTCAATTTTCGCCATAGTATGTTTTTTCCCTGCTTTATTCCTCCAACCCCAGATCCAGATCACTGATCAGCTCTCTCAGTTTTTGCACTTCTCCGTCACTTAAGGTGACACCTTTACCCATCTTCTCATGATCCGGGCTCCAATCCCGAATATCATATTTGGGCTTGCGTTCATTCCAGCTCACCAGGTTTATCTCCTTCTGCCACCCTTTAGACCCCTCGGAAAGAACGCCGATGGACCTCACAATCTCAAATTTCAAATCTGCCATAGAAGTAACCCCTTCCCTAATAGTTATATGTCTATATTAGCATTTTTTTACATTTAGAACAAGTGTTCGCAAGAAATCTTTATAATATTTATTTCTGTAAGTAGGCACGTACGATCAGACGGTCATACTGTCCGTTCACAGGACGCAAAGGGGTACACGTGGTCAGAGTTAATGCAGGGTCGCTGGTGGGCCCTACCACACTCCAGTCCCGATCATGAGTCACAAAAACTTCTTCCACCTGGTAGACAAAATGCTGTTCGTCATAATCCAGCTGGATGATATCACCTTTCTCCAATATGTTAAGATCCATGAAGGGATTGCCGTAGGCGTTGCGGTGACCGGCAATGCTCACATTGCCGATGGTGGGATAACCACTCTGGGGATAAAAACCGGGGCCTTTTTTCAGATCTTCGTCTTCCACCCCATACCCTACTTCAAGATCCAAATCTAAACTGGCAATAACCAGCCGACCACCTATAGGTTTAAAGGTTTTATCAATTGCCTCTTCATCCGGTGGGGCAGACTCGAGCTCAGGCTCCACGGGCTGAACCCGCTCAATCGGCTGAACCCGTTCATGATAAGCGCTTTCCAATAACGGAAAAACCAATACCAGCAGGCCCATGAGCAGCAGAATGTTTCCCACCTTTTTGCGGTTTATGTTTGATTTTAATTTGCTCATTTTCTTGCTGTCCCCTCCCCATTAACCGCCTGTCTTACGAAAAACCAGTCATAAAACAAGTATAACACTTCTATTGTTGTCCAAATTGACAGATTGTAGCCCGGGTTTCCTTTGTGCAAGGCAGGTGACAACTTAGAAATAAATTCGATATCCAAAGCCATGCAGAGCTAATCGACATCATATCGAAAAAATAGGATGCGACTCTGGCAAATAGTCAATCTGCCGATTAAATAACACTTTTACGGCCCCTACCCGAAAAGGGTGAGGCTTTTTTTGCGCAGACCACCCGATTCGGGTGATTCCTTTTATCGGAACCTTTGCTATGCTTTTAAACGGATAAAACCTTTTTGTGTGGCGCGTCGGCCTTCGGCCAATCTGAATAAGAAAAATTTTGTGCCAGCCTAACTGATTACGAGTGCTATTATGCCACTATCCGGATCGCCGCCGAAGGGCCCATCACGGGTACCTCGGACAGCATCATGGGCGGTTATTATTAAACCGATTATGGAAGGGGGAATGAGAAAACAGGCTCATTATATCCAGTTATATCACAAAAATATGATATTGGGAAAAAGGAGTGAGGTTCCATGGGAAAAAAGAAATTCGTTACCCTTTTGGCTTTTATCTTGGTGGGAACCGTATCCGTATTGATCCTTACCTCTTGCGGAGACGCCCCGGAAAAAAACCCCGGCGGCCAAACGGCGGATTCAAAGCAAACATCCGTATCCGAAAAAAGCAGCACACGTATAAATGACCTGGTTAAGGCATGGGGCACGGCCGGAATCAATGCTGAAGTTAAGGAGAAAAGCAGCAGTTCCACCCTTAATTCCATGTACGGTTGTAGCAATCAGTATACGGTATTACTGGATAATGAACAATTCATGCTCCTCGAGTACGATCTTAAAAATCTCAACAGTACTGCTGAAAGATATCTGAAATTTATTGATGAGAACGGATATGATTCAAAAAACAATGATCCCGTTTGGCATAATGAAGAATTTGTTCTGCCAAACTCTTTCTCGCTTATCGAAAACGGAGAGGTTGTCGCTGAATACTTAATTACGGAACATCCGCAAAGCGAGCAGATACTGGATATTTTTCAATCTTTTAAGTAATTGCATATGCTGAAGATATTTTTTAACCGCATAAGGTTCAGGCATTTGATCGCCGCCGCGCTTTTGACGGTGCTATTGATCTTTTCCTGTGCGCCGTTTTCGCCCACGCCTGACAATGAACAGATTCTTGAAGCTATAACATCCTCCAATAATATCCAGACAGAGCCGCTGGAACTGGTCTACAAGGAGATGCAGGTTCCCAACCGCTTTCCCGGAAAGGCTTCTGCGGTGATATGGACGGGAGATAAAAGCATCCAGAGAAATTATATTATCGCCTACGACAGAAAAGCAAAATCCTTTTATGTCGAGGATTTTATCACGTTGTGGCTTGGAAAAGATGGCGTCTACCGGAAAAAACACGCCCCCTATGATTAAAAACATCTGGACGTGTTTTTTGTATTTTCTGTACCTGTTTGCCATGGGGGCTATCCCTGCGGGGGTTACCCCTTGGCATGATTGGTTTTTTCTTAAATCTAACCTAGGAATTAGGTTCCGGCCTATTGCAAAAGGGCTTTTTCTCTTAGTCCGAATACATTTTTTTCAGATCCTGTTTAAGCACCTTGCCGGAGGGGTTCTTCGGTAATTCGGCGACGAATTCCACGAACTCCGGAACCTTGTATTTTGCGATCTTATCGCTCAGGTAGTCTTTCACCTCCTGGGCGGTCATGCTTTCACCCGGATTTAAGGCGATGCAGGCCCGGACGCGTTCACCCAGAGCAGTATCTGGTGCTCCAATGACAGCCACTTCTAATATTTTCGGATGCTTTTCCAGCGGTATTTCAATCTCCCTCGGATAAATGTTTTCACCGCCGCGGTTAATCATTTCTTTCTTGCGGCCGGAAATATAGAGGAAGCCCTGTTCATCCATCCAGCCCATATCTCCGGTGTGCAGCCAGCCATCCTTGACGGTCTCGGCAGTTGCTTCCGGCTTGTTGAGATAGCCGATCATGACAGCGTCGCCTTTCATGCAGATCTCACCCTTTTCACCGTAAGGAAGAATATTATTATCATCATCCATGATCTCTATTTCCTGGGAGGCGTAGGCAGTTCCAACTGCGGCCCAGTTCTCAGGAGTGCCATAACCGGAAGTAGAAACGCCGCAAACTTCAGTAAGACCATAACCGTCTATAACGCGAACCCCGAACTTATCTTTGAAAGATTGCACTATATCCAACGGCATGGGAGCGGCTCCGGAAAAAGCGTAACGCAGCTTTACCTTGTCCATTTCAATCGTCGAGGGGTCTACCGAGTTTACAATGTATTGGTACATGGCCGGAACCCCCATCACAATAGTAACACCGTACCTGGTGCAGGAGGGCCAGAATTCGTCCGGAGAGAAGATTCTGCGAATAACAAAGGAAATCCCTTGGTAGCTGTAGGGATACGTCCATACACACAGGGGATTAGTATGAAACATGGGCAGGAGTATCATCATGACATCCTCTGCAATATTGGCGCCCATGGAGGCCATGTCCTTACATATGGAAAACTCGCCCTTGTTAGACAACAATATGCCTTTAGGCATACCCGTAGTTCCCGAGGAATAAAGGAGCAGGAACGGATCATCCGGTGACTGCGGAACCAGGCATTCGTCAGCGGGGTAGGTGTCCATAATAGCCTTGAGAGTTGTCTGGGCAATATCAGTATCATGGGGAATACCGGTTTCTACTTCAACAACGATGGGCTTGTGAGCTGACATTTGGTAACCGCGGGCAAACTCGGCCATGAACTCGCTGCAGACAAAAGCGACCTTGGGTTTGGAATCTTCGAGAACGTAAGCTATTTCAGGCCCTTTCAGCATGTAGTTGACACCGCCGGCTATGGCGCCCAGCTTCTGTGCGCCAAAGGTTGTGTACCAAACATCGGGAGAGTTAAGGATCATGATGGAAACGATATCTCCTTTGACAACCCCTTTTTCCTTGAGATAGTTGCCTATTTTATTGGAGCGCTCGTTGGTCTGGCGGTAGGTAATGACTTCATCGTAGTAGTAACAGTGGATCTTGTCAGGGATTTCCTGACATCGGGTGGTGATCATTTCCGCCATGCTGTCAAACTCCAGCCGCAGACCCTTCATGTGCTCGACTCCCTCAATCGGGAAAACCTCTCTGATGAATCGTTTGCTTTTGTCGATCATTACTATTCCCCTTTCCCATTTGATACTATTTAATGACTGTAATGAAATTTACGCACGAAGTTCAATATGCATGTATTTCTAGAACCCATTATTAGTCGGGCACCGCTGCTAAAGGTTCTGTTCTGCTAACGGATTCTGGTTTTCTGACCCTATACCCCCAATATCTTTATTTTTGGATCCGCAACTGACATGCCGGCCAGCTTATAAACCGCTTCTCTTCTTTTCTTTATATCGTACTGGCTGGTGATGGCGATCTGTTCCATAATCGGGGATCCTCCGCCATGATAGTTGCCGTAATTTCCCGATCCGGCGGAATGGGATGTGGTAGCGTCCACAAACATCAGCCAGAATTTCCACTGATCCTCCACGGGAATATTGGGATTGCGGTTGATGTATTTTTCCAAAAACGGCCTCAGTTCAGGATTCAGCAGATCCTTTTCAGTAGGGAAGGTGGCCGGAATACCGCCCGCGATATTACAAAGAATCTCCTGTTCGTGGAAAACGGCTTCTCCGGTCAAACACCGGCCCACATTGGCGTAAATGGAATTGGGGATGTAGCTGCCGGGGCCGTAAGGGACCGGACCGTATCCCGGCACATATACCTCGGGTTTGCCCAGGGAGGATGCCGTGAATCCTGCGGCATATCCTAATTCAGCAGTCATAATCAGTTCCGAAAGCATTGCTCTCACATGATCCGTCTTTTCAATGCCGTTAATATGCGCAGCTCCCGCCGCCAGTCCCAGGATAAAGTCCAGGCAGGCCGGTTTGCAGCCGGAATAGCTATGGCGATGGAACAGAGCAAACAGCAAAGCCGCTATTCCGCCGTGGTTTACCTCTCCACACAAGAATACCCGCTCCCAGGGAATGAAGGTATCGTCAAAAATGATGTAGGAATCAGTATAGCCTGATCTCTTGGCACTGGGCAGAAGTTCCCGTTTGGAAGCATTGTGGAAGGAAACAACCTGCTTGATTTCCGGATGATCAGATGGGATAGCGAAGCATACCGCATAATCACTCTCATCTTTGGTCAGGGCGCGGTTAGGCACTACCAAGATCTCGTCCGAAATGGACGCTTCCGAGATATGGACTTTGCAGCCTCGCACCACTATACCATCGCTCTTTCTCTCCACCACCCGCAGATACTGGTCCGGGTCTGTCTGCTGGGACGGCCTTTTCAGCCTTTCGCCCTTGACATCGGTCTGAGCGCAGCTGGCTACCAGGTCGTTGGCCTGAAAATATTCCAGCCACTTGAGCCAATTGGTATAATAATCGGTTCCCCGGTCAGGAATTTTGCTCGCCTCGAAAGAAACGGCATTTATGGCATTGGCGGCGTCAATGCCCATACATCTCTGGATACAAGTGCCGACCTGGTTGCAGAGGAGCCTGGTCATATCTTGCTTCTTGTGCAGGTCATCAGTACTTTGATGGATGTGATTGAACCGGTTGATGGTCTGACCGTTCAAATGGGAGGTGGCGGTACACAGATCCTTGAACTCCGGATCAAAGGCAGCCTCAAATGTTAATCCCATCACATTGATGGCGCCTTCCTGCATGGGATCGAGCCGGTCGATTTTCGCTCCGTTAAAATAAAGATTAGAATTCTTCTTCCCCAAATCCGCAATATATTGGGCTTTGGTTCTCATAATAAATACCTCCTTATTAAAAGATTGATTATAAGCTAACAGAACTTCTTTTTATTCCGCCAGAACATTATGAAAATACTCCCGATGATATTTATGTGCAATTATTATGCCAATAGTAAAAGGCCTATTCCAGGCTTCTTTACCGCCTGGCGCCAAAATAACTGTCCTTTTTTAGGACATCAATTTATGATATTATTAAGAATAGGACATGTGTCGAATAAGGGACATTTCTTGCCTGAAAAATAATTCAATTTTGGTTTAACCCATAGATTTTCGTCCGGGTAATAATGCGGGAGGGAGTGGACTTTGTGCAGGGAAATCCCTTGAAAATGCATCAAATTTGGAAAATGGTACATCAAAACGGTCATTGTGATGGTATATCCATTTCCGATGATATAAGACAATCCTGGGCTCGCAGTAAAGCGGCCGGCGTTGACCAATACAAACGTTATTGTGATTATGTTTTGGATGCCAGAGAATTAGAAACCCTCAAGAACAATAACCGAACCCTCTTGGAACAAGCTGAAATCATGCTGGGACACCTGAATCAGTTTTTGGGAGAAACGGGTTTTGTTTTCGTGTTATCCGATTACAAGGCAGGCTGCATTCTCATAAGGGTTGGCGGGCAAGCCGCAATGGATTTTGCCAACCATTCCAATATGGTGGAGGGTTCAGTTTGGACAGAGGAGACGATGGGAACTACCAGCGGTTTGATGGCCAGCATTTTGAAAAAACCGGTGCAGTTTTTCGGATATGAAAACTACTGCCGGGTGGCCTCATTTGCCTGCAGCGCCTCATCGCCAATTTTTGATGAAGATGGCGAAGTAGTAGGGATTATTACCCTTTCCGGACCATACCATCTGGTAAATCATCATACCCTGGGAATGGTGGTGGCGGCTTCGCGAGCAATTGAACGCCAGATGGCCCTTAAAGATGCCTATGAAAAAAGCGAAATCGCGTATCAGAACAGTGAAATGGAAAACCTTTTCAAAACCACCATAATGGACTCCATGTCAGAGGGAGTATTAACCTTGGACCCGGAAGGCAGGTTGACCCATATCAATCAAATTGCAGCTGAATGCCTGGGCATTAATTATAAGAAATCCATCGGGGCTAAACTGGCGGACTTGATGGCTCCGGAAAACGAACGGTTCTTCTTTGATATTTCCAGCAACCATAGAATGTCAAACGAAACCAGATTAATTAAACACAAAGATGAAATGGTGAAACTGGCGGTCAGCTGCACTCCCCTGATTGGTAAGAAAGGCCGCAATATGGGGAACGTAGTAATCCTGCAGCAAATGAAGCAATACAAACGTTTGATTGAACGGCTTTCCGGTTCCCAAGCCAACATTACTTTTGATAACATCATCGGAGAAAGTAAGGAATTTCAGTTTGTCGTTCAATCAGCCAAAATAGCTGCCGAGTCGGATTCCAACGTTTTATTGCTGGGCGAGAGCGGTGTTGGCAAGGACATGTTCGCCCAAGCCATTCACAACGCCAGCAGCCGGTCCGGGGAACCTTTCTTTGCCATAAACTGTGCCGCCCTTCCCAGGGAGCTAATATCCAGCGAGCTTTTCGGATATGAGGAAGGCGCTTTTACAGGCGCTCGCAAAGGGGGAAATCCAGGCAAGTTCGAGCTCGCAGATCAGGGCACCATTTTTCTCGATGAGATCGGTGAAATGCCACTGGACCTTCAAGGTACTCTTTTGCGATTTATTGAGGAAGGAACGTTAATAAGATTGGGCGGCAGAGAGGTAATACCGATAAATGTTCGAATTATCGCCGCTTCCAACAAGGATCTGCTGGAAGAGGTCAAAAAAGGCAGTTTCAGGCTAGACCTCTATTATAGATTAGATGTAATTAACATTAAAATTCCGCCTTTGCGTGATCGAAAAGATGATATTCCCCGTTTGAGCCAGCATTTTATAGAGGTTATCGGCCCCAAGCTCCGTAAGAGGATCGAAGGCATTGAAGAACAGGCCCTTGAACTCTTAATAAAATATAATTGGCCGGGCAACATCAGAGAACTTAGCAATGTTCTTGAACGGGCCATTAATTTTACCAACAGCGAGGTACTAACATTGCATGATATTTCAGCGGAAGTAAAAGAAAACGGCCCGGAAGGAAAGTTTAAAGGGGAAACACATATAGGCAGAGACGAAATTGTGGGGTTGATAGAATATTTAGCGTCAATAATCAATCCTGTTACAAACTTCATTGACGAACAACCTGTTGAAAGCGGTACCGGCAGAGAAGAATACGGCAATACCAATGTGGGTAACATTAATAGCCGGCCATTGCCCGGAAACGATTTCTCCCGGCAAGGCAAAACCAATGACATTATAATTTTGCCAAAATCAAAATTAGAGCGGAACAAGGAACTGCTGGAAGCTGAAATAATCAAGAATTGCCTGCAAAAGCATAAGGGGAATAAAAAGAAAGCCGCCCATGATCTGGGGATTTCCCGCAGCAGTCTCTACCGAAAAATCGATAAACTTTCAATTGATACGTAGTGTCACCAGCGCATCATCCTCAAGGAGGCAGATCAGCAACCAGTCCGGGAGAATATTGCACTCCATTTTACATCATATGCACGATAATACAATACACTGCACGAAAAACATGTTGTTAATCAGCGATAATGTCATGGTATTACTCATCAGGGAAAATGTCATCCCGACAATTCGGAATTTGGGTGCGAGACACGGGATGAATTCCAGCGTAGCGACCGTGGGGATGAGAACCGAGCAAACCTCTGCAAAGGTGAGGCAAAAGAGCAGCCGAAGGACAGGATGTCCTGAGTCCGCCTCCTGAGCCATGGAGGGCGAATTGGCGGTGTGCTGCTCGGAGGCCGAACCTGAGCAGTTGTTTTTGCCGGTTCTCATTCCGGGAGCAAGTGGAATTCAATCCGGGTCGAATCCGGGAATCAAATCTCTGCTAAAGTATTTGTGTCTCCCACTAGTCCTAACATGACATTTTCCCTGACCATGACAAACACAGCACTAATAGCAACGTTATGTGTACACATTCCTACTCCACAGTCACTGATTTGGCTAGATTTCTGGGTTTATCAACATCACAGCCCCGGGCAACAGCAATATTATAGGCCAGAAGCTGCAAAGGCACTACTGACACCAGGGGCGAAAATATGGATTTCACCACCGGGATTAGAATTACTTCGTCACATTCCCGGATGGTTTCGGTCATATCCCGTTTGGTTACTCCGATTATCGTCCCTTTACGGGCCTTAACTTCTTTGATGTTGGACATCATTTTGTCCTCCAAGTCTTCCTGGGTGATCAGAGATATAACCGGCACCCCTTCTTCAATCAGGGCTAACGTCCCATGCTTCAGCTCCCCGGCCGCATATGCTTCAGCATGAATATAAGATATCTCCTTTAATTTCAAAGCACCCTCCAGGACCAGCATGTAGTCCAGGCCCCGTCCCAAAAAGAACGCGCTGGAAGCTTGACTATACTTGTCAGCAATTGCTTCAACGGAGCTGACATCCTCCAGGAATTCTTCAATTTTCTCCGGAATCGCCGCCAAATCTTGAACCATATCCTCAATAGCCGCTGAATCCATCACATTTCTGCGTTCAGCCAAAAAGATGGCCAGCATATACATGATCAGCAGCTGAGTAGAGTATGCCTTGGTGGAGGCCACCGAGATTTCCGGGCCGGCCCAGGTATGGATAACTGCGTCAGACTCGCGGGCCACCGAGCTTCCCACCACATTGGTCACCGCCAGGACCTTGATCCCTTTCCTCTTAGCTTCCCTTAGGACCGCCAAGGTATCGGCAGTCTCTCCGGATTGACTGACTACGATCAGAATGGAATCCTGGGGCCACAAAACCTCCCGGTAGCGAAATTCGGAAGCAATATCTACTTCAACCGGAATTTTGGCCAGTTTTTCAATCAGGTGCTTACCGACCATACCCGCATGATAAGCAGTGCCACAAGCTACGATAAATATTTTGCTGACCCGATCCAGGAATTTATCCAGTTTCAGCTCCGAGAAGTCCACCCGGTTGTCCACGATTCGTCCCCGCATAGTATCCCTCAAAGCTCGGGGTTGTTCATTAATTTCCTTTATCATAAAATGCGGATATCCATTTTTCTCAGCCTGATGCGGGTCCCAGTCCACCAGGAAAACCTCCTTGGTGATCCCATTGCCCTTGGCGTTTAATAGGCTAACTCCCTCCGAAGTCAAGACGGCCATTTCTCCATCATCTAAAATATAGAATTTATTAGTGCGGCTTAATACCGCCGGGATATCCGAAGCCAGAAAGTATTCTCCCTCACCTAAGCCAACTACCAGCGGACTATCCTTGCGAACCGCTACAATTTTATGAGGATCCTTCCGGCTGACTACCGCCAAAGCATAGGAACCCTGCAAATGTCCGACTACTTCCTGTACCGCTGTCAGCAAATTCCCCCGAAAACAATCTTCAACCAAATGAGCCAGAACTTCGGTATCGGTCTGGGATGTAAAAGTATGACCTTTCTCTATCAATCTCTGGCGAAGGCGAGCATAGTTTTCAATTATACCATTGTGGATCACTGCAAAGTCCCGGCTACAGTCTACATGGGGATGAGCATTTTCATCACTGGGCACACCATGAGTAGCCCAGCGAGTGTGTCCTATGCCAATATTGGAATAAGGAGCATCCTCCAGGTGCTCCTCCAGTATAGCTAATCGGCCTTCTTTTTTTTGAAACCACAGCTTCTCTTCGGCGAGAACTGCCACTCCGGCTGAATCATAACCTCTGTATTCCAGTTTCCTTAATCCCGCAATAATTTCCGGGATAGCATCCCGGTTGCCTATATACCCAATTATTCCGCACAACTTGTTTATTCCTCCTAACAATAGCCAGAAGCCGCACCCTTTGTCTCCTCCATTACCGGAGGTTTTTGCAGAGCGGCTAACGATGCCGGCACACCGTGGGGCATCCGCCGATAATTCGATAAACCCCACCCTCGTCAACCTATCAATATAAGCCATTTCTGATAGGTCCAGGCGCTTGCTTTGTTGAGCAATAGTCAATATTCTACTGCCCAACCCAGATTTTATTCCGCTTTTAAAACTACATCCTTTATCCCGTTTACCACCTCCTGCAGCAAAAATTCATCGGGCCCCTGAGCCATAATCCGAATTTTAGGCTCGGTGCCTGAAGGCCGTACCAGGACTTTGCCATTCTCCCCCAGTCTTTTTTCAGCCTCCGCTATGGCCTGAACGATTTCCATATTATTAAGAATAGAACCCTTGTTTTTAATGTCAACGTTAATTAATACCTGTGGATGCTTTTCCATTTCCCGGGCCAGGGCCGACAGAGGCATACCCGTCTCCCGTATAACCTCCGCTAATTTAAGAGAAGAAAGCAATCCATCTCCGGTAGTGGCATGATCCAGAAAAATAATGTGTCCCGACTGTTCTCCGCCAATCCGGGCGCCGCTCTCCTGCATTTTCTCCAGCACATACCGGTCCCCCACCTGAGTGGACAAAACCTCTACATTTTCCCGGCGGAAGGCGATATTCAGGCCAATATTGCTCATAACCGTGACAACTATTTTAGGTGGTCTCAAGCGCCCATTGCGGTGCATATGCAGTCCGCATACCGTCATTAATTGATCACCATCAATAATATTACCCCTCTCATCCACCGCAATCAACCGGTCGGCATCTCCATCGTAGGCTATCCCCAAGTCGGCATGACATTCCAATACCGCTTTTCGCAGGGAACCAGGGTGAGTAGATCCACAACGCTCATTTATATTCAAGCCGGTGGGCTGGTTATGGATTGGAATTACCCGGGCCCCCATTTCCTCCCACATCCGCACCGCTACCTGGTAGGCCGCACCATTGGCACAATCCACGACTACCGCCAAACCACATAAATCACTTTCCCCTCGATAGCATCTTATAAGATAATCCAGGTAATTCTGCTCCGCATCCCGGAGATCGTACACCCGGCCAATATCTGCCCCATAGGGTCGGGCTATATCAACATCCCCGCTAATAACCAGCTTCTCAATTTCTTCTTCAGTCTCATCCGGCAGTTTAAACCCAAAAGGTCCAAAAAATTTGAGGCCATTATACTCAGTCGGGTTGTGTGAAGCCGAAATCACAATACCACAGGAAGCTTGATACTTCTGGGTCAGATAGGCCACTCCCGGAGTCGGAATCACGCCCGCCTTCAAAACATCCGCTCCTACCGAACAAATCCCCGCCACCAGTGCCGACTCCAACAAATCTCCCGACACCCGGGTGTCCCTGCCCACCAGAATCTGAGGACGTTGGCTTTCCCTGGAAAGCACATGGCTTCCTGCCCGCCCCAGTTGAAAAGCCATTTCCGGAGTCAGCTCCTGATTAGCTAGTCCCCGAACGCCATCGGTACCAAATAATTTGCTCACCTGAATGTCCTCCCTTATCCAACTCTGTAATATTAATTATTTGAATATAAGCAAATCCCGGCATCAATGAAACCTGGTCAGACCATATATTAATCTTCTTCTGCCGGTACAGGTATTTCTCTGATTTCGACCAAACAGGTGACCTTATTGGGAACAGCTTCGATCCCGGAAAGTGCTGTCAAATCCACTTCCTGCTGAAAGGACTTATCCTTTCCCATAATGTCCAAAGGTTTGGTCTGAACTTCGGTAATCCCCTTTACCGCTTGGGTCTTGCCCAATAAAGTTACTTTCTGAGGTTCCACCGTCACTTTGACCACCTCATATCCTTCCGCAGGCGCTCCGGTCACTATGGGAGTAACGGCAGCCTCGCCAAATCCCCGTAGTTCCTGGGTGACCACATAAGCCTGGACATATGCAGGCATCACCTCAACCTCAGTCAGGGCCAATCCGTTTCTGTCCACGGCCATAACCTTGCTTCTAATGGCAGATGTGCCTTGGGCAGAGCTTAAATCCAAACGGATTACCAGATCATCGACCCGATCAATTCCCTCCCGATCCCCTCTGACAACGCAACTGGCCGGAGAAATTTCCACTGCAGCCACTTGGAACCCTGATGAGGGAGGCTTTTCCACTTCGTAGGATACCGGGAATACTATTTCCTTATTCTCCGTTATCTCCACCAAGACTTCCTCCGGAGAAATGGTCAGAACGCGAGTTCCTTGCATTGGTTTTACTTCGACTTCAACCTGATGAGTCCCGGCACCTTTGTCTTTTAAATCAACATATGCATCTATTTCCTCAGCGGTGCGAGGAGTTCCTACTATACCAACCCGCACTGTCTCAGAATACGCAACAACCAACCCCGAACTTACATTAACAGCCTCCAGTTTAACCCCTGAGACCATCTGTTGTTTCAGGATAACACTCTCATTGGTAACGAAGACCCACAATAAAACTGCCATCAAAACCGAGATTGCTTTTAAATGCCAGGTTCCTCCTTTAGCCATTTTCTTCCCCTCGCTTTCGCCAGATAGTTTTCTTGCGGGGGTCAGCATTGACCATCTCCCGGTCCAGCAACTCCCTGAGACCGGACTCATCCAAAGGCCTGATAATCTTGCCATCCTTGGCCAGAGATATCTCTCCAGTCTCCTCTGACACTACTATCACCAGGGCATCACTAACTTCGGTTATTCCAATGGCCGCCCGATGACGGGTGCCCAATTGTTTGCTGATATTGGGATTATCACTGAGAGGCAGGAAAGCTGCTGCCCGCTGAATCCGGCCATCTTTGATGATTACCGCTCCATCATGCAAGGGAGTATTAGGGGTAAAAATACTCATCAGCAAATCAGAAGAGATATTGGAATCCAGAGGCACTCCAACGTTGGAATACTCCTCTATCCCCGTTTCTTTTAACCAGACTATTAAAGCTCCGGTTCGATGAGTACCCAGATTAATAACCGCCTTGATAACTTCTTCTATTGAGCTGGTTTTCTCAGTAGTTTTTTCCACCAAACGAACCGGAAAAAGACTTCCCCTCCCTAGCTGCTCCAGGGCCCGGCGCAATTCCGGCTGAAATACGATAGGAAGGGCAATAAAAATCCCGGTCCACAGTTTGTTTATGAGCCAATTAACCGCACTAAACCCCATCCATCGAGAAATCGCGGAGAAAACCAGCAGAACAATTACCCCTTTTAAGAGCTGCTCCGCCCGGGTGTTCCTGATTAGCAAAAGCAAGCGATAACATACATAGGAAACAATTAAAATGTCTGCAAGGTTGATCAGTAATTTAGTTGGGTCAGAGGCCAGTGCCCCTAATACTTCTAAATTCACAAGTCATTCCTCAACAGTCCTATAATTTTTCTCTTGAAAACCCGTAGACCCCCAGCTCTTCAGCTAATGCCCAGTACTTGTGGGTCCCATATCCCAAGGGCTTTGCCCGGCTCATATCAAGACGACCCTTATCATTCAATACCTCTTCATCAATGTGGTTGGCTACGATTTCCGCCAGGAAAAGATCATGGGATGCCAATTTTATTATCTGTTTTACTTCACATTCGACATTTACCGGACACTCCTTGATTAAAGGGGCATTAACCAAGCTGGCCGGTATCGGGGTCAGTCCGGTCTTTTTAAACTTATCCACCTCACGTCCCGAAACCATCCCGCAATAATCAACCGCTTCCACCTGGTCCGTAGTGGGTATATTAATTACAAAATGGCCGGATTTGCTTATTAGCTTATGGGAATAGCGATCTGGTCTGACCGAAATACTCACCATGGGAGGTACTGAACATACCGTACCGGTCCAGGCAATAGTAATGATGTTAAAATTGCCTGCCTCATCCTGACATGTGACCATAACTGCCGGTACCGGGTACAGAATCGTGGCAGGTTTCTTCTCCACCTTCATACGGCCCACCCTCCAATCTAAAAAATGCCCCGGGGATATAACCTTTTTTCCCCGGGGAAGAGTTTAATCTAGTATATTACATTTTGGCTTATCCAAGCTAAAATGTATCCAAGAAATTATTTGCTCATTGCCTGATACTCCTGAATCCTTTTAACTTCGGTCATTTCACGAATAGTTTCCACTGCCCCCAACAGCAATCCATTATGGTCATACAAAGGTACTGCTTTACACCAGATCTGGTGTTTTTCGCCTCTCAAGACCGGTGCTTCCACTAAGGCCGTTAATACATAGTGTTCCTGTTTTATTCTGGTATAATCCCGCTCAATATCCTCCGGCCGCAAAACCTGATCGATCACAATCGGCCTTCTCTTACCATAGAAAGGCAGCGAATACTCATAATTGCCTTTACCTATCATTTTCTCCGCCGGGACTCCGGTAAGTTCTTCCATGGCATTATTCCAAATAAATACTTTGCCATTAGTATCTATGGCCATTAACGCATCCGGCAAATACTCCAGCAAATCCGCCATCATCTGTTGAGACTCTCTGATGGAGGTTTCCTCCAGCTTGCGAGCCGTAATATCCCGGGCGATTCCCTGAATGGCTATGGGCTCCAGATTCCTGTATATGAGCCAGGTGCTTACTTCCAGAAACCCTCTGTCGCCATGTTTAGTTTCTATCTCAACTTCGTAGCTGATGGGCCGGTGCTTGCCTTTTTTTTGCTGTGCCATCCGGCGCCCCAGTTCTTTGTACCGATAATGAGTATTCTTGCTATCCTCGGCAATCAGCTCGCTAATGTTCATATCTAGAAGCTCTTCCTGCCAATAGCCGGTGATTTTCTCCGCCATTTTATTAACCCGAATAAAGTTTCCATCCAGATCATGAACATAAATCATATCACCGGAATTCTCAAACAGATCCAGATACCGCTCCGAGCTTTCCCGCAGCCGGCGCTGAGTCTCCTTGGACTCCGTAATATCCCGAACCACTACCAGCAAGTGTTCTCTTTCTTCAAAGTAGGTACTGATAGTCTTTAGCTCAATCCAGAATTTTCTTCCTGACTTGTCCCGGGTCAGCCATTCTGCTACTTGAGGCTCGGGATTGTTGGAGGCCACCTTTTTTATCCAATGAGCAACATTCTCTTTCGTAAATGGAGGTTCTTCGGCACTTAAATCCCCTAATTGAATTTGGAGAATCTCGGAAAGGTCGTAGCCAAACATCTGGGAGGCTTGTCGATTGGCATCAACGATACTGTTAGAATTCACATCAAACACAAACAAGGCGTCGTTTACTTCCTCAAACATAGCCCGATAGGCCGATTTTGAGGTCCTCATTTCATCTCTGATCCGTGGAGTTTCTTGAATTATAGAAATGAATCCTCCCTGAGCCGGATAAATATTTTCCCTAAAGATCCGTCCCCCGGATTCGAATTCGATACACTTGGGCTGCATAGTTTCTAATACCTGTAAGTATCCCGAATAAGAAGGAGTTCCTACCTTGTCGGGAAACAGCTCCAGTAATTTGCGTCCTTCCAATTCAGCGACCGAACGATCTGCCATGTCAGCATAAGCTTCATTGACATAACTGATTTTCCATTCTTTGTTAAGGGAAATCACGGGCACCCCGATGTTATCCAATAGAGCGCGGTAGTTCACCCTGCTCTTAAACATAGAACCCCCCCTTTTTAAAGGAACCCGATCTGAAAGAAGATAAAGTAAGACTTGATTCAGGTGGAGTTTTGACTCCATCTGAATCTTAGTCGCACGGATCCAGGGACTTAACTGCCTTTGGGCACCCGCCGCCTATAGAGCGGGGGTCTTAGGGCAGATTAGTCATCGGATCAATTTGTTCTCCGCTAATAACCCATATAGAATACTATTCTGCCAATGCTTGCTTGTTCCTCCAAAAAGACGTGAAGTTTTTCCTGGTTACTGTTTTTTTCTTTCCTGCTCCTCTTTCATGAGCAGATAATTGAGGCTGTCAACCAGGGCCTGCCAGCTGGCTTCAATAATGTTCTCCGACACCCCTACGGTGCTCCACTTGTCGGTTCCACTGGTGGATTCGCTCAATACTCTAACCCGGGCCGATGTGCCCGCCGTTCCATCCAGAACTCGAACTTTATAATCACTGAGATGCATCCGGTCAACACCGGGATAAAAATCCAGCAGTGCTTTGCGTAAAGCGTTGTCTACTGCATTAACCGGGCCATCTCCCTCAGCTGCGGTATGGACCATCTGATCATTAACCCGCAGTTTAATTATCGCCTCTGAAGTAATACCGTTATTCTCGCGTTTCTCTACGATTATTTTTAAATTATCCAAGTGGAAAAAGTCATGATGCCGGCCAAATGCTTTATTAAGCAATAGCTCCAGGGATGCCTCCGCCCCTTCAAATTGAAATCCCTCATTTTCCAGCTCTTTGATTTCTTTAATTATCTGACGACTGGTGGCATCATACATGTTCACATCCAGATCTAATTCACGAGCTTTGTAGAGCAGATTGGAAACCCCGGATAATTCCGACACCAGTACCCGGCGATGATTTCCAACTAACTCCGGTGAAATATGTTCATAAGTCAAAGAGTTCTTCAACAGTGCGCTGACATGAATTCCCCCTTTGTGAGCAAAAGCAGCGTGTCCTACATAGGGCTGGTTGTTGGCGTGAGGAAGATTGGCAACCTCGCTTATATAGCGGGATGTCTCTGTAATACGCTTCAACCTTCCCGGCGGCAGGCAGACGGCTTTCATCTTTAATTCCAGATTAGGAATTATCACTGCCAGATCCGCATTGCCACAGCGTTCTCCATAGCCGTTCATAGTGCCCTGGACCTGGGTACAGCCACAGTGAATAGCTGCCATGCTGTTGGCTACAGCACATCCCCCATCATTATGAACATGGATACCCAAGGGAATTCCTATAACTTCACGAGTCTTGAGAATTATTGCTTCGATTTCCCAAGTCATGCAGCCCCCATTGGTATCACATAATATTATCCAGTCGGCCCCGGCCTCCTGGGCCGCCAGACACACCTGAAGTGCATATTCCTCGTTGTTTTTGAATCCGTCGAAGTAGTGCTCGGCATCGAACACTACTTCTAAGTTCCGCTCTTTCAGATATCTTATCGTATCTTGAACCATAGCGATGTTCTCTTCCAGAGTGGTCTCCAATGCTTTTAACACATGAAAATCCCAAGTTTTACCCACAATAGTAGCCACCGGAGCACCACTGTCGATGAGAGCCTTGACATTAGCATCTTCATTGACACGAACACCTGGCTTGCGGGTACTGCCAAAAGCCGACACTTTGGCAAACTCTAGGTTCAGTTCCCCTACTCTGCGGAAGAATTCTATATCCTTGGGGTTACTGCCCGGCCAGCCACCTTCAATATATGATATCCCCAACTTATCCAGTCGCCGGGCAATTTTTAATTTGTCGTCTACAGAAAGAGACATGCCCTCCCCCTGAGTGCCATCTCTTAAAGTTGTATCATAGATGTGAACGATCAACTTCTTATCCCCAATAGTTATTTCCCCTCTCCGATTTTTCTAGCCACCAGATCTCCCATCTCTTCGGTGTTTACCAGCTTATCTCCCTGTTTGTACAGATCAGGAGTCCGGTAACCTTCCGCGAGAACCTGGCGAACTGCCTGCTCCACATCCCGAGCCTCCTGGTCCAGATCAAAAGAATAATCCATCATCATGGCAGCTGAAAGAATAGTCGCCAGAGGATTTGCCTTCTTCTGACCCGCAATATCAGGCGCCGATCCATGGGAAGGCTCATACATGCCGACGGTTCCGCCAATGGATGCTGAAGGCAGCATACCTATGGAACCGGTCAGCATAGAAGCTTCATCAGTCAAAATGTCTCCAAACAAGTTCTCGGTCACAATTACGTCAAACTGCCGGGGATTACGGACCAGCTGCATGGCACAGTTGTCAACATACATATGTTCAAGCTCCACATCCGGATATTCTTTACCCAGGCGGGATACTACATCTCTCCACAAACGTGAGGTCTCCAAAACATTAGCCTTGTCCACCGATGTCAGGTGTTTGCGCCTTTTACGGGCCCTCTCAAAGGCCAGACGGCAAATTCTCTCGATTTCCACAGTAGAGTATTCACAAAGATCTGAGGCCACCTCACCCTGTTCGTTGACAAATCTTTTCTTCTCTCCGAAATACAGCCCGCCGGTCAATTCCCGTACCACCAGGATGTCAACCCCTTCGATGATTTCCTTTTTAAGGCTGGATGCATCAATCAGATCCGGAAATAAAAAGGCCGGACGAAGATTTCCATATAACCCTAGTTTTTTGCGCAGCGGTAGCAAAGCTCCCACCTCAGGGCGAAGCTCCACCGCAATATTTTCCCATTTGGGTCCGCCGATAGCTCCTAATAAAACCGCCTGACTCTCCAGACAAAGGCTGAGAGTCTCGTCGGGGAGCGGTACCCCCACAGCATCGATAGCCGCCCCGCCTATCAGGGCATCCTGAAAATCAAAAGAATGACCATATTTTTTACCTATTGCCTCCAGAGTTTTGATGGCTTCAGGTACGATCTCCACCCCAATTCCATCGCCTGGCAAAACTGCGATTTTATACAATTATTTCACCTTCTCCCTGACATATTCGATTAATCCGCCTTTGTCCATAATTCCTTGCATAAAATCCGGAAAAGGCTGGGCCTGATAAGTCTTTCCGGTAGAATTATTCTTAATTTCTCCTTTGATCAAATTTACTTCCAGCCGGTCGCCGGTCTGAATCTCATCTATACAGTCAGGACATTCCAGGATAGGAAGTCCGATATTGACTGAATTTCTATAGAAGATTCGAGCAAATGAACGGGCAATAACCAAAGAAACCCCGGCTGCTTTAATGGCTATGGGAGCATGCTCACGTGAGCTTCCACACCCGAAGTTTTTATCGGCCACGATAATGTCGCCCTGCTGAACCACCGAGGGGAAATTCGGGTCTGCGTCCTCCATACAATGGCGGGCCAGCTCCTGAGGATCGCTGGTATTCAGATAACGTGCCGGAATGATGGCATCAGTATCAATATCTGAACCAAATTTATAAACCTTGCCGACAAAATTCATTACGCCACCTCCCAGGGAGGAGTTATTTTTCCGGTAATAGCTGAAGCTGCTGCCACCGCAGGTGAAGAAAGATAGACCTCACTGGCCGGGTCGCCCATACGCCCCTTAAAATTGCGATTAGTAGTAGCCAGTGCCCGCTCTCCCTTGGCCAGGATTCCCATGTGTCCTCCCAGACAAGGCCCGCAGGTGGGAGTGCTGACTGCGGCGCCCGCCTCGATCATAGCTTCAATATATCCTTTTCTCAGGGCCTCCAAATAAATTTCCTGAGTCCCCGGGAACACTATCAGCCGAATCTCCGGGTGGACCTTCTTCCCTTTAATAATTCCTGCCGCTATTGCCAGGTCTTCAATGCGGCCATTAGTACAGCTGCCGATAACCACCTGGTCAATAGAAGTGCCTGCCACCTCGCTGACCTTTTTAGTGTTTTCCGGCAGATGAGGCAAAGCAACGATGGGCTCCATGTTGGTTACATCATATTCCCGAATCTGGCTGTAAACCGCATCAGGGTCACTGGCATATACCTTATAAGGACGCTTGTTCCGTCCCTGAACATAATCAAGGGTTATTCTGTCCGGGGCAATAATTCCGTTTTTCCCGCCTGCTTCGATGGCCATATTGGCCATAGTGAAGCGGTTATCGATGGAAAGGGTGTCAATCACCGGTCCGGTAAACTCCATCGCCATATAACGGGCGCCATCCACTCCAATATCACCTATTACCCGGAGTATCAAGTCTTTGCCGCCTACCCAGGGGGGCAGCTCCCCATAGAATACGAATTTAATCGTTTCCGGCACTTTGAACCAAGCCTCACCGGTAGCCATAGCCGCTGCCATATCAGTAGAGCCTACCCCGGTGGAAAAGGCGCCCAAGGCCCCATAAGTACAGGTATGGCTATCTGCGCCGATGACTAAGTCGCCGGGCAGCACTAATCCTTCCTGTGGCAAGAGACAGTGCTCAATACCCATCCGGCCAATCTCGAAATAATTTACAATACCGTGTTTCCGCGAAAAATCACGAATCCGCTTGGTTTGCTCCGCCGATTTTATATCCTTATTAGGAGCAAAGTGATCCGGTACGATGACTACGCGATTGGGGTCAAACACCTGGTCCATATTTAATTTTTCGAACTCCTCGATAGCTACCGGGGCCGTAATGTCATTACCCAATACTACGTCAACTTTACAGTTTAACAATTCACCCGGCCGCACTTCTTGTCTGTCTGCATGGGCCGCCAGAATTTTTTCAGTTATTGTCATTCCCATCAGGAACAGCTCCTCCCTTGTGAACCTCGTCATGCTTAATGATTTCATGGGCCGCCTTGTTTATCGCATTAACATAAGCTCTTACACTGGCCTCAATAACATCGGTAGATAAACCGCGTCCCAAAATTTTCAGGTTTCCTACCGTTACCTTGACTACTACCTCCCCTTGAGCATCCTTTCCTTCAGTCACCGCATTCAATTTGTATTCCTCCAAAATCCCCGGAATTCCTGTAATGCTGTCAATGGCATTACAAGCAGCTTCAACCGGTCCGGTGCCGCAGGCGGCCTCTTCCACCAATCCTTTGCTCCCAATCAAACCCACCGTTGCCGTTGGAACTACGGTGCTACCTCCGGTAAAATGCAGGTACTGGAGCTTAAAACGCTCGGGAACCGTCCAGATCTGATCTCTGACCAAGGCTTCTATATCGTAGTCGGTCACATCTTTCTTACGGTCCGCCAAATCCTTGAAACGAGTGAAGGCCTGGGCCAGTTCCTCTTCGGACAAAATATACCCCAGCTCTTTCAAGCGTTCATTGAAGGCATGACGTCCCGAGTGTTTCCCTAATACCAGATTGATCTTGGGCAATCCAATCAATTCGGGGCTCATAATCTCATAAGTGGTTCTTTCTTTCAGCACTCCATCCTGATGTATCCCCGACTCATGAGCAAAAGCGTTTTTGCCCACTATGGCTTTGTTGGCTTGAATGGGCATCCCGGTTATGGAACTAACCATGCGAGAAGTCCGGTAGATTTGACTGTAGTCAATGCCAACTTCTTTATTATAAGTAGCCTTACGAGTGTAAAGCGCCATTATCACTTCTTCCAGACTGGCATTCCCGGCTCGTTCACCAATGCCGTTAATAGTGCCCTCCACCTGGCGGGCTCCATTTTTTATTGCGGCCAGGGAATTGGCTACGGCCAAGCCCAGATCATCATGGCAGTGGACGCTAAGGATAGCTTTGTGCATATTAGGCACCCGTTCCATGATGCGGCGGATGAAGTCTCCATACTCATCAGGGGTGGCATACCCGACGGTGTCAGGGATGTTGACCACTACCGCACCGGCGTCAATCACTTGCTCCACCACCTGGCACAGGTAGTCAAAATCAGTGCGGGAACCATCTTCGGCGGAGAACTCCACATTATTTAAAAACTTCTTGGCATAGCTCACCGCTTCTACTGCCTGCTGTAATGCCTGTTCCCGGCTTTTTTGCAGCTTATATTTCAGATGGATGTCCGAAGTAGCCAGGAACGTATGAATCCTTGGGTTTTCTGCCTTTTTAAGAGAGTTCCAGGCCGCATCAATATCGCCTTTGGTAGCCCGGGCCAGCCCCGCAATTACAGGCCCTTTGACTTTTTCGGCAATCATTTTGACTCCCTCAAAATCTCCCCTTGATATTACAGGAAATCCTGCTTCTATCACATCAATGCCCAGGCGGGCCAACTGAAGGGCAATATCCAGTTTTTCCTGGAAATTCAGATTAATTCCGGGGCTTTGTTCACCATCTCTCAGGGTAGTATCAAAAATATAAATCCGCTCTGTCATAGTCACCTCTCAAATAAACGGGTCAGTTGTGGATAGACGCAAGAGCGGGGACGCTCAAAACCATGAACTTTCCCCGCCCCGACTTCCGTTCCCTTTTCTGCCTCTTGATCCGGTCTCCCAGTTGCCGGGTCTTACTTTGTCCGATGACTAACCCGCCCTAAGGCCCCTGCCCCTATAGGCAGGTGCCCAAAGGCGGCTAAGTCCCTGGATCCGTGCGGCTAAGCTTCAGATGGCGTTCCCCACCCTCTGAAACAAGTCTTACTTTATCCGATGACTAACCCGCCCTAAGGCCCCTGCCCCTATAGGCGGATGCCCAAAGGCGGCTAAGTCCCTGGATCCGTGCGGCTAAGCTTCAGATGGGTTCCCCCCCTGAAGCAAGTCTTACTTTATCTCTTTCAGCCAAGGCATCATGCTCCTTAGCTCTTTGCCCACTGTTTCTATAAGGTGATCCTCGCCCCTTTTCTTTAGAGCGTTATAAACGGGCCGGCCAACCTGATTTTCCAGTATCCATTCCCGGGCAAATGAACCATTCTGGATTTCCTCCAGAATCTGTCTCATTTCCATCCGGGTATCTTCGTTAATTATTCGCGGACCGGTGACTAAATCACCATATTCTGCAGTATCACTAATGGAGAATCTCATATTGGCAATACCGCCCTCATAAATAAGGTCCACAATTAACTTCATTTCATGAAGGCACTCAAAATAGGCAACCTCCGGCTGATATCCGGCTTCAACCAAAGTATCAAATCCTGCTCTGATAAGCTCAGACACACCTCCACAGAGAACTGCCTGTTCGCCAAACAAATCAGTTTCCGTCTCTTCCTGGAAAGATGTCTCCAGGACTCCCGCCCGGGTAGCTCCTATAGCTTTGGCAAATGCCAGGGCCAAATCCCGGGCCTGGCCGCTATAGTCATTCTCGATAGCGATCAGGGCTGGAACTCCGGCACCTTTTTCATACATGCGCCGCACCAGATGGCCCGGACCTTTGGGAGCAACCATAAATACATCAATATCCTTAGGAGGAACAATCTGCCCAAAATGAATATTAAAGCCATGGGAAAAACCAAGGGCATTACCCGGCTTCAAATAAGGGGCAATCTTTTCCTGATAAATTGATGCCTGCAGAGTATCGGGCGCCAGGATGTGAACAATATCTGCAGCTTCTGCGGCCTCATCCACAGTCATAGGTGTTAACCCGGCTGCCAAGACACTGTCCCACTCCATCTGGGTATAGTCATCACAGGGTTTGCGCAGCCCCACCACTACTTTGAGCCCGCTTTCATGAGCATTCTGCGCCTGGGCGTGTCCCTGACTTCCAAAGCCTATTACCGCTATAGTTTTGTCTTTTAGAAGATCAAGATTAGCATCGGCATCATAATACATTCTGGCCATTATATTTATACCTCCTTTGTTTCCCGGTAGTATTTATCAAAAAAACATAGCTCTATTATACCATAGAAGCTGTGCTTCGATGGTATAATAGACGCATGTGCGTTTGGCCGCAGGCCAAAAATTCGCACGCGCCTGAGATAAATTGTATAATGGCCGTTCCAGTTTGCAGGCCATTATCCCTTATAACCCCGTATCATTGCAACCTTACCAGTTCTGACCATCTCAATAATGCCAAAAGCCCGCAGGGAATCTTCCAGGGCACTTATTTTCGATTCATCACCGGTAACTTCAATAACCAGGCTTTTTCGCCCAATATCCACAATGTGGGCCCGGAATATATCTACAATCTGCATTATTTCGCCCCGGACCTGAGGATCAGACTTTACTTTGAACAGTGCCAGCTCCCGATCCACTGATGGTTCACTGGTTATGTCCAGGATTTTATATACTTCAATCAGCTTGTGAAGCTGCTTGGTAACCTGTTCCAGAATACTCTCATCCCCGTCCACAACAATAGTCATGCGAGATATAGCCGGATCCTCAGTTCTTCCCACAGTCAGGCTGTCAATATTATAGCCGCGCCGCCGAAACAGAGTAGCAACCCGGGTCAGAACACCGGGATGGTTGTCGACTGTAACTGAAAGAGTATGTTTCATATCACATGCCCTCCCCTAACATCGCATTTAAACTGCCTCCAGGCGGGACCATAGGATAAACGTTGGCTTCCCTCTCCACCCTGAAGTCAATCATAGTCGGTCTGTCCTTGATCTCCATAGCCTTGCGCAAGGCGGGTTCAACTTCAGAAGGCTTGGCAACCCGCATTCCCACTGCTCCATAGGCTTCAGCCAGCTTGACAAAATCAGGTTGATGCTCAATATCCACGAATGAGTAGCGGCGATCATAGAATAACTCCTGCCATTGCCGGACCATGCCCAAATACCGATTGTTCATGATGCAGATGATAATGGGAAGCTTTTGTTCCACCGCCGTACACATTTCCTGTATGTTCATTTGAATACTGCCATCTCCGGCTATATCAATTACGGTAGCCTCGGGGCAGGCCACCTGAGCCCCCACTGCCGCCGGCAGACCAAAGCCCATGGTACCCAGACCACCTGACGTCACAAAAGTACGGGGTTTATCAAACTTGTAATACTGAGCAGTCCACATCTGATGCTGGCCTACTTCTGTAGTAATTATAGCCTTGCCTTCGGTAATCTCATATATTTTTTCAATGACAAACTGAGGCATAAGACAATCTTCCCGGCTTTCATACCCCAGAGGATAGTTTTCTTTCCAGGATCTAAGCTGTTCATGCCACGAGGTTTGCCCTCCTCTTTCTTTTAACCGGGGGATTACTTCGCTCAGAACCTGCTTTACGTCGCCCACAATGGGAATATGCGGCCCCACGTTTTTGCCGATTTCCGCAGCGTCAATGTCGATATGAATAACCCGGGCATGGGGCGCGAAAGTATTCAAATTCCCGGTTACTCTATCGTCAAAGCGAACTCCAATCGCGATCAGCAGATCACATTCACTGACGGCATAGTTGGCAGCTCCGGTGCCATGCATCCCCAGCATCCCCAGAAAGAGTGGATTAGTTCCCGGAAAACACCCCAACCCCATCAAAGTGGTGACTACCGGAATCTGCATCTTCCCGGCCAATTCTGTCAGCTCAGAAGATGCTTCCGAGCTGATAACCCCGCCTCCGGCATAGATTAAGGGGCGAGCCGCTTCGTCAATGGCTTTGGCGGCTGCTAACACCTGACCGGTATTAGCGCTTTTCAGAATCCTGTAACCACGCAGGGACATTTCAATCTCATCATCCAGAAAATCGATTTCCTGTGCCATAACATCTTTGGGCAGGTCAACCACCACCGGCCCCGGCCGGTTGGTACGGGCAATAAAAAATGCTTCTTTGATGATACGGGGCAAATCCCGAATATTTTTGACCAAATAATTATGTTTGGTAATCGGCAATGTTATTCCAGTAATATCCGCTTCCTGGAAGGCATCCCTGCCTATCAGGGGAATCGTTACCTGCCCGGTGAAGGCCACCATAGGGATGGAGTCCATATAGGCATTGGCAATCCCCGTAACCAGGTTAGTTGCTCCCGGCCCTGAAGTAGCCAGGCAAACCCCTACCTTGCCGGTAACCCGAGCATAGGCATCGGCAGCGTGAGCCGCCCCCTGTTCATGACGCACCAAAATATGACGAATATCTGAAGCGTACAGCCCGTCATAAATTGGCAGAACTCCTCCCCCAGGATAACCAAATATCACGTCTACACCTTCGTTTTTGAGGCCCTTAATAAAAATATCAGTCCCAGTCAGCCTCATGATGTCACCTCCTTCAATACCTATCTGGGAAATACGGCACCCCTGCTGGCCGATTGAACCATCTCGGCATAGCGCCGCATATAACCTGTCTTTATCTTAGGCTCCCCAGCTTTCCATGTTGCCCTGCGCCGTTCCAGAACCTGGTCATCTACCAGCAGCTCCAGCTTCCGGGCCGGTATATCTATGCTGATGATATCGCCCTCATTAACCAAGGCTATTATCCCGCCGGCTGCAGCTTCTGGTGAAACATGGCCAATAGAAGCTCCTTTAGTAGCACCGGAAAAACGGCCATCAGTTATTAAAGCCACTTCCCGGTCCAGACCCATACCGGCAATAGCCGAGGTAGGAGTCAGCATCTCCCGCATTCCCGGGCCACCCCGGGGACCTTCATATCTGATAACTATTACATCACCAGGTTTAATCTTTTGGCCCATTATGGCCTCCACCGCTTCTTCCTCAGCTTCGAAAACCCGGGCCGGTCCCTGGTGAACCAGCATTTCTTTTTCAACCGCTCCCTGCTTCACAACGGCTCCCTCCGGCGCTAAATTGCCGAACAAAACCGCCAGCCCACCCGTAGGGCTATAAGGATTATCCATAGGCCGAATAATATCGTCTCGGAAGCTCCGGACTTCGGCCATGTTTTCTCCGACTGTTAAGCCGGTAACCGTTGGAAGATCTATATTAATGAGGCTTTTTTCCGATAATCTTTTCATTACCATAAGTATACCGCCAGCCTCCTGAAGATCCTCGATGAAATCAGTACCGGCGGGATCTAGCTTACACAAATGGGGAGTCCGGCCACTAACTTCATTGACCATCTCCAGGTTCAGATGGATACCGGCCTCATATGCTATGGCAAACAAATGCAAAACCGTGTTGGTGGAACACCCCAAAGCCATATCCAGAGTCAGGGCATTCTCAAAAGCATCTCTGGTCATAATATCCAAAGGCTTTATATCCTTTTCAAGGAGCTCCATTATCTTCATGCCAGCTTCTTTAGCCAGGCGAATACGCGCCGCATGTACGGCAGGTATAGTCCCATTGCCGGGCAGGCCCATTCCTAAAGCCTCCGTCAAACAGTTCATGCTGTTGGCCGTAAACATACCGGCACACGAACCACATCCGGAACATGCTACCTCTTCCAAAAGAGTCATTTCTTCAGGTGTCATTTTGCCACCGGCCACTGCCCCAACGCCGACAAAAACATTGTTAAGACTGACTCTCTGCCCTTTAAAGCTGCCGGCCAGCATTGGGCCGCCACTAATAAAGATGCTGGGAAGGTTTAGCCGCGCAGCTGCCATTAACATTCCCGGTACAACCTTGTCACAGTTAGGGATGAAAACCAGTGCATCAAAGGCATGAGCAGTTGCCATTATCTCTACCGAATCGGCAATCAATTCCCGACTGCCCAGACTGTATTTCATGCCGATATGGTTCATGGCGATTCCGTCACAAACCCCAATGGTAGAAAACTCAAGGGGCGTGCCACCAGCCATTCTAACCCCGGCTTTTACCGCCTCAGCAATCTTGTCCAGGTTAATATGCCCCGGCACAATCTCATTAGCCGAATTAACCACCCCGATCAACGGACGGTTTATCTCGGCATCAGTTAATCCCAAGGCTTTAAACAGAGATCGATGGGGCGCTTTTTCAATACCCTGCCTGACTCTATCACTTTTCATGCTCATACCTCCCGGTCACTTAGTTATATTTGGCTTCCCTCATGTTTAACAACTTCACGATAATCTTCCAACAGCGCCGCAAACATTGGCCCCGGCTTTCCACTGCCAATGGGACGGCCGTCAATGTTCACCACAGGAATAAGCTCGGCAGCAGTGCCGGTCAGCCAGCATTCGTCGGCAGTAAAGAAATCAAAACGGGTCAAAACCGTTTCTTCTACAACAATACCTCGTTTTTTGGCTAATTCAATAACCGAATTGCGGGTAACCCCCTCCAGCATTCCCAGATGAATGGCCGGGGTTTTTATTACTCCATCACGCACCATAAAGATATTATCACCGGTACACTCAGCCACATAGCCCTCTTGGGTGAGAAGAATAGCCTCTTCCACACCGGCCAGAGTAGCTTCCATTCTGGCCATTATGTTATTTAAGTAATTCAAGCTCTTGATACGAGGGTTGACCCCTTCGGCGATATTGCGCCGGGTAGGTACCGTAATTACACTGAGTCCGGTCTGATAAAGCTCAGGAGGATAAAGACTGATGGAAGCCGCAATACATATAATGCTGGGGTTGGCACATTTTCGCGGATCCAGCCCTAAATCTCCTTTGCCGCGAGAAACGATAAGTCTTATATAGGAATCTTTAAGATTGTTCTTACGGCAGGTCTCCTTCACAATTTCCATCATCTCTTCCTGAGTGAGGGAAATCTCCAGATTAATCGCCTTGGCTGAATCATATAAACGCCGGATGTGTTCCTGCAGCTTGAATATACAACCATGATAAGCGCGGATACCCTCAAATACACCATCACCATACAGAAAACCATGATCAAATACTGATACCTTAGCCTCTTCCTCAGGTACGAACTTCCCGTTCAGATAAACGATAAATCCCACGAGAAACATCTCCCTTCCAATTAATAAATATATTTAGAATTCATGTTAACGCAATTCGAACCTGGATAAAGCTTTCCGAATCGTAATTTAACGGATATATAGACTTTTAGCATCAGGTGTACCCTGAGGAGGGGGCGAACCTGGGTATCCATCTGAAAAATACAGCCGGCCAGTACCCATAAGCTGCCACAGAATAATCGAGTGAAATAAAGTAAGACTTGATTCAGGTGGAGTTTTGACTCCATCTGAATCTTAGTCGCACGGATCCAGGGACTTAACTGCCCTTGGACACCCGCCGCCTATAGAGGCGGGGGGCTTAGGGCAGATTAGTCATCGGATAAAAATAATTAAACAAACCCTCTTCAACCCAGCTCTCAAGCCAGGGACGAGAGGGCTTTGCAAAATAGCCAAACCTACGGAAGACGCGAAAGTTTTATAAAAGTATATGGAATTTGCCGCTTCATGTCAAGCACCGATTACACGCCCTGTTGATCAGCTATAATGTAATGGTCATCACTGCGGGAGCCGAATTCTCTTAAAGGGATTCGTGCTTCACCTCGGGGGTTTCTAGACGCTGATTTACGCTGATTAATTATGATTTTTTTTAGTGCTTTTTGAAGGCCCGGGGTGATTTCCGGCAGGAGCCAAAGCTCTCCCTAAATATTTGTACCTCCCGCTAGTCCTGATATGACCATTTTCCTGACCATGGGCAGCATTAACCACCTAGGATCGGATCTCTTTTTCAATCTCTACCTTTTGCATATATTGCTTGAGGTCAATTACACTGCGAACTCCCATATTCTTCCGAAACTTTTCGTTGCGTCTCATATCCTTGAACATGCTCCAAAGCAGGCGCTTGCCTTCCACGCTTTTAGCCGCCTCACGAGGAGTCATGCCGCGCAGAGGTTTAAGATTGGATCTGAACCATTTCTCAAGATAAGCCCGTTTCAGCCTGTTTTCCAGGTCAGGATGCTGTTTCCTCACATCTGCAGTAATTATCTCAAAGATTCCCTCACACTTGATCTGGGTCCCCTCAAATTCCAGACAATCCCGCAGACCGCTTTCGAACCTTTCTCTGACCCGGCTCAATTCGTTATCCCCGAATGCTGAAACCGTTACCCAGTTGTTTCCCAATACATATTCAGCCCGCAATGCTTTGGGATACCGCTCCTCACATTCGTAAAAAACCTCAAAATCTCCGGGGAACTGATATGAATAGCTATTGAGCCTGTTCAGCTTGGCCTTTACCCGCTCTTTGTCCTTGATAGCGTATCGGGCTGTCACCAGTCTGAGACCGTCTTCAAAGAGCAGCTCCTGGTTTTCCTGACGCAACATATTATCAAAGCTTAAATACTGCCCGGAGAGGTAAGTATAAGCGGTAATTATATCAACTTCGTGGCGCGATAAAAGTCCTGCTGCCCCCTCCTGCCTGAGTATCGCATCAATCTCGATTACATTTTCCATCTCCCGGGCAATAATCACCATCTCCTCACCATTGATGACCACATCAGACAGTATATCTGAAAGAAAGAAAATTCCCTGTCTATGACCGGAATTTTCCGGCTGATTTATGCGCAGATGCACCCCAAAAGGAAGCTCGCCTACCTCCCGAATATCGTCGATATCCTCTAAGTTTTCAAAAAGGCAGTCCAAATCTAAAATCTCATAGACGAAACAATAAATCTTGTCCTCAAAGGGACTCTCCTTAATTCCATCATTCATAGCAGTAATATTGTCAATATGCAGAGCATCAATAAACCAACGGGCTCCCCTTCTATGCAGATGAAAGGTAGAATCATAACGGATCAGGTCTCCTTCCTCCACATGAATACCGTAAGCCATGACTGTGCTATGATTTTTGAAAATCTTTACTTCGATAGCCCGCCCTTCGACCATCATGTTTTCAGGCCGGAGAATACCATCTATTTGCCCCAATATGGCCTGGCGGGAATGGACATCAACAATTATTGAATTGATGAAAGTACGATCTTTATACCTTTGAGCATAGAAGAAAGTATTCACCAACTCCCGAGAATCAAGCTCCGGAGTTAGTCTCCGCATCAGTTCTATTTGCTCCCCTGCTCCCAGCTCATGGTCCTTCGCCAGGTATTTGCCGTAAATGAATTTCCCCAGAGCCGCTCGGGTCAAGTAGTTGACATTGTAAGCATGGGCATCATGAATCATAAAACAAGCTTCATTATAATCAATGCGCACCATATCAGGGAGCATCCTTCGGTCGGCTTCATATTCTGATATGGGCATCTCGGAAATAACGAAAAATCCGTGAATTCCGTCTGCATTGTATGACAGAAAGAAACACTCCACATCCAGAAGGCCCTCGTCGTTCTCCCAGGCTACATCAAGAGTTACCTGCCCGGTGTGCCGGGTTCGAGTAACATAAGCTTGAAAAAACCTGCCCGCCGGGGGAGCCGGCGCGATTATATCCAAGCCCTTCATCTGTAGTTTCTCCAGGCCGCGATGACAGACACTCTCCAATTCCTTACCGTATTCTGCAATCAGTACATGAAAGAAATCCGCCATTTCCTGGCTGCCGGAAGATGACAGTCCATCAACAACCAGAGCCCTAAGCTCGGGAGGTATTTCATCAATTATCTCCAGAGCCAGCAACAGGCCCTCATTAGTCTTAACCAGGCTCTTTATATCTTCACTCAATCCCTTAATAAGGGAGCGTGGTAAAATACGTTTTTTCTTTTTTTCTCTCATATTTTCTCCTGCCGGTAAAACCGGAATTACATCTTTGCTGAAAAGATTATGCGCCTTTATTTCATAATGTAACACTTGCGTTGTTCATCCGCAATTCATCAGAATTATTTGAGAATTACCCGGCTTTATTTCCAGGGCCTCTTATTTCAAGCCCACTACTATTATTTCATTGGTGTTATTTCCCCAAACAGGGAAAGGGATCTGCTCAGCAGTTCCTCACCCTCAGCAGCCTCTCTGCCTTCCATTTACTGTCAGGGCCATCCCGCACCTTATCATCTGGCTTTATTGCGGGGCATACATATTATTTCCCGGATCTGGCTCTCAAAGAATTTGTTGGAGTGGGCCGGCAAAACCACTATCGCCGCATCAACACCTTCGGCAGTTCCGCCTATAGAGACTATTTCCGCATCATGGGGGATCAACCCGGCATCCTTTGCCATACAAGCAATCTCAACCGCCACTTTAACCCCCTGTCCGAACATACGTAGAGTCTGGGCCACAATTTCCGCGGGATAAACCCCTCCAAACTGAAGGCGAGCCGCCCGGTCAATTCCCGCCATCAAATGGGTGGTGGTCAAAACCTTGATTCCCATACCCGCCAGCCTTTGCCTCATTTCTTCAGACATCTCATCCACTCCCGGCCCGGCAAATCCCACATGGTGAGTAACACAAGTCAAATCAAACCCCTTGCCGGCCATCTTCAAGGCGGAAGCTCCACTGCAGGAAGCCACTACTATATGCCGGATCTTCAATTCCCGGGCCCGCTTCATCGCCGCCTCAATAGTCTGGTCCGTGTTTTCTTCCCCGGCTTTATCCCAATACATATTCAGATACCTCCTTGCCAAATATCTCCTGTCAAAACATTGGTACAAGCTTCCTTCTCCAATTTCAAATATTTTGCCAGCCATTGGCCAAAAATATCAAAAAAGGAGGCGAAGACATATGCGCATGTTTGACGATGATGATCGTTCCGGTTTTCATTACGAAATGCTGACTGTTCCCTGGGCATTCCTGAACGGTCTTTTTATCGGTGGCTGGTTGCTGCGCCAAGGCCGCCGTTCATGGGAAAAAGGCCCCCGGGATTAACACTTATCCGTTTACAGCCGGATCATAGGTAAGATATCCGCCGCTTAAATTCTTGGCCCGGGTGTAACCATGTTGCTTGAGGATTCGGTAAGCATAATACGCTCTCATACCTACCCGGCAGCACAAGACAATCTGACTGTCTCGGGGCAATTCACTCATACGATCACGCAAGCTATCCACCGGAATATTCACTGCACCAGGAATTGCCCCCTCTAAATGCTCATGCCTGGTCCGGACGTCAACAATGATGGCTCCCTGGGACTTTAGCTCATCAATCTGATGCCAGTGAACAATGTCCACATCACCATTGATAATATTCCCGGCCACATAACCAGCCATATTAACCGGATCCTTGGCTGATGAAAACGGAGGTGCGTAGGCCAGCTCCAACTCCTGCAGGTCAAAAACGTTGAGTCCCTTGCGGATACAAGCGGCCAATACGTCGATCCGTTTATCAACACCTTCATAGCCTACAATCTGCGCACCCAGGATTTTTCCGTTCTCCGGATCAAAAATCAGCTTTATAGACATAAAGCTCCCCCCGGGATAATAGGTTGCGTAAGGTGCCGGGTGAGTATAGGAAACCTCATATCTTTGCTCCATTTTCTTAAGCGTCTTTTCATTCAGCCCCGTTGTTGCCACCGCCATGTCAAATATCTTGGCAATGGCAGTCCCCAGAGTGCCTTCATATTTTGACGGCCGGCCACAAATATTATCCGCAACAATCCGGCCCTGCTTGTTGGCCGGTCCGGCTAGAGGAATCATAGTCTCCATACCACTAACAAAGTTCTGGACTTGAATAGCATCACCAACTGCATAGATGAAAGGATCAGATGTCTGAAGGTATTCATTAACCGCTATTCCCCGGGTTGGTCCCACAGTTAAACCGGCATCACGGGCCAACTCCGCCTCCGGCAGCACACCCGTTCCCAATATTACCAAATCAGCCGGTAAAACACCTCCGCCGGCCAATTTTACCTCCTTGACCCGGCCTTCGCCTTCACAGGAAACCATACGTTCACTCAAATATAAGGCAATGCCCCGACGCCGAAGGTAGCGATGCACAATATTAGCCATCTCCCGATCAAGTGGCATCATAACCTGGTCTCCCGCCTCTACTAAGGCCACCTTCAGTCCTGCGTGGATAAGATTTTCCGCCATTTCCAAACCTACAAAGCCTCCGCCTACCACAACTGCTGTTGCAGCCCTTTCGGCACTTACCCAATTTTTTATCTGATCACTATCTGGTATATTGCGCACCGTAAACACGTTAGGCAAGTCAATTCCCGGCACCGGTGGTTTAAATGGCGTGGCTCCCGGCGAAAGCACCAGATAATCATAATTTTCCTCATACGTAGAGTCATCCAGCAGGTTTCGCACCCGGATTTTTTTCTCTGCCGGTATGATGCGTACCACCTCACTAAAAGTGCGCACATCGATATTAAACCTTCTTTGCATAGCCCGAGGCGTCTGAACCAACAGCGAATCCCGTTCCGGAATGATTCCTCCCACATAGTAGGGCAAACCGCAATTGGCAAAAGAAATGTGCTCACCCCGCTCAAACATGATAATTTCAGCCGATTCGTCCAATCTGCGCAATCTGGCAGCGGCACTGGCGCCACCAGCTACTCCACCTATTATCAAGACTTTTCGTGTCAAATCATTCCCTCCTATTTCTCCAATATTCCAGGCATCTTTGTTTTTCTATTCCTTTGCTCATTATATATCATTGTGAATATTTTTCCTTCGTAAAGGATTCACATACAAATAATGAGCAGCATATCAGCTAATAGGCTAACTCTGCTGATTCCGAACTTGTTTTTATCTCCGGCGATGTGGGTCTGTCAGCCGCCATTTCCATGTCAGTTCGGTCAAGAAAGGCGTTGGGGGTGCTTAGCATCAGCACCCCCGTGTAGGGTAATTTCTTATTATAAAAGTGAGAACCGGCAGTGGTTCTTTTTAAATTGCCTAGCTGTGCCACTGCTCCTTGAGCTTTGGCTGTCTGCCCAGGACGAGATAGAACATCAGGAGTACTACTACGCCCAGCGCCATAAACACATACCATACAGGCATCAGGCTGCCGGTACTGTCATAAACCGCGCCGGTAACGGGCATGGCAAATGCCATTCCCAGGGTAACAAAGATTTGCACGAACCCATATATTGTCCCATAATCAAGGTTGCCGTACAAATGTCCCGCAATAAAAGAGGGCCATACGGTAGCCACAGGCCCTCCCATAGCAAAGGCCAGAACAAACAATCCTGCCATAACCATAGATCCGCCATTTATAAAGAAGAACAGTGCTACTACTACTAATCCCATGCAGAAGGTTATCCCGACTTTGGCGCCAAATTTGTCCAGTATTGCACCGACCACCATTTTACCCACTACCAGGACTCCCATATAGGCCGCCATGATAGAAGCTGCCACGGCGGGGGTATGGCCCATGTCCTGCATCCAGATGGGAATATTGTTTTGAACACCGAGGAATAAGAACATGGTAAGAAACAGACTGAGTCCTAATAACCAGAATACCGGGCTTTTCGTGACTTCTCCGGCGGTCAGGCCCACTACCGTTGCCGACGGAGCACTACCAGCTTCTGCTTCTTTCTCTGCGCCCAGAGGTACAAGCCCTTTTTGTGAGGGGTGTAGTTTAATTACAAACAAAGCCATGGGTATCATGATCACCAAGAATATCAGGCCCAAAATGACATAGGCCATCTGCCAGCCATAAGCGTTGATAACAGATTGGGCCAGCGGATTGCAAAGCATACCGCCGATACCGCTGCCGGTAAAGGCAATACCCATAGCCGTACCCCGTTTATCATTAAACCAGTTGGTAATCAGGAGGGAGGCCGGCAAGGTCGAGGTCCCTGCCCCAAATACTCCGGCAATAATAGCAATCAAATAAAAATGCCATAATTGAGTGGCTTGAGAGAAGGCCATGAAGGCAAGTCCCGTAATGACTATACATACCGTCATGACTAATTGAGTGTTGTATTTGACCAGCATTCTTCCCAGGAAGGGAGATGCCACCATTATAGCCAGCGACATAATGGTGAAATAAAGTCCCAGTCCCCCCCGGGAAAAGCTCGTGTCTGCCAGAATGCCACCGAACAATACTCCGTAAGTATTAATAAGAATACCAACCCCCGCAAACATTAGGATAAAACAGGCAGCAACAATCCACCAGCCATAAAACAATTTACCTTTCTGTTCCATTAAAATACCTCCCCTTTTTATTTATCATTATCTTATGGGAACCCTTGGCATTATCCGATATTTCTCCATAATCTCTCTGTATGCCGGAATAGAGCGAGCCGTTTATTAATCCGGCAAGCTCTGTCCAGCTTTAGCTCCATAATATTGCGATTAAACTTTCGGCAAAAAACTTAAAAACAAGCCTGACGCCAATTTAGGCTTTTAATTATCCACTAGTCCAATACTATGAAATTTATTGAAACATCTTTTTCAAATCCTGCTTCAATATTTTGCCGGTCGGGTTCTTTGGCAGTTCGGTCATAAATTCGATATACTCGGGGATTTTATACTTAGCAATTTTGTCGGATAAATATTCTTTTACTTCAGCAGCGGTAAGTGAACCAGGCTCGAACAAGACGATACAGGCCCGCACTCGTTCCCCTAAAGCCTGATCAGGTACGCCGATGACTGCAACGTCTGCGATCTTGGGGTGCTTTTCCAAGGGGATTTCGATTTCCCGCGGGTAGATATTCTCACCGCCCCGATTAATCATCTCCTTTTTGCGTCCGGAAACGTAGAAAAATCCCTCTTCGTCCATGTAGCCCATATCACCGGTATGGAGCCATCCGTCCCTGATTGTTTCCGCAGTCGCTTCAGGGTTGTTCAGATAACCAAGCATGTTGGCATCTCCCCTGGTACAGATCTCGCCTTTTTCACCCGGAGGCAGGATATTGTTGTTGTCGTCCATGATGGCCAATTCCTGTTCGGGGTAAGGTACTCCAATGGATCCATATTTCCGTTTGCCTATTGGCGGATTACAGGTGCTGACACCAGTAACCTCGGTTAAACCATAACCTTCAACAATAACGACATTGAATTTCTCTTTGAAGCCTTCAATAAGGTTGACCGGCAGCGGGGCAGCACCGGAAAATGAGAATTTTAGTTTAAGCTTGGACACATCCACGGTACTGGGGTCAATGGTGTTGTAGACATAGTCATACATAGTTGGAACCGCCATAAGGATGGTTACTTCATGTTCAATAATGGCGGGCCAGAATTCTACCGGTGAAAAAGCTTTTCTGATGCAAATAGTCTGACCGCCGTAAGCCATGGGATAGGTCCATACACAAAGGGGATTAGTGTGGAACATGGGCAGCTGGATCATCATGGTGTCTCCGCCCGTCACCAGACCAATGCGGTTTATGTCCCGGCATATGGAGAGTTCACCCTGGTTGGTTAGCAATATTCCTTTTGGCATACCGGTGGTACCCGATGAATAGAGCAGCATGAATGGGTCATCAAGGGCCTGGGGCACCAGAGCTTCGTCGGTAGGATAAGTGCCTAGAATATCAGTCAGCTTTAAAGAGGCGATGTTAGTCCCATGATCTATCCCGGTCACAACCTCCACTACCAGGGGCTTATGCTGAGCTAATTCCCAGCCCCGGGCGTACTCAGCCATGAACTCACTGCTAACGAAGGCTACTTTGGGCTTGCAGTCATCAATAACGTAAGCAATTTCCGGTCCCTTCAGCATATAATTGACTCCACCCGCAATAGCTCCAAGCTTTTGAGCTCCAAACATACAGTAATATACTTCGGGGGAATTCATAACCATAACTGAAACGATATCCCCTTTGGATACTCCTTTTTCTTTCAAGAAGTTGGCTACCTGGTTAGCTCGATCATTAGTTTGTTGATAAGTAATCTTCTGATCATAGAACTTGACATAAAGGGTGTCAGGATTTTCCTTGGTCCGCTGCACGAACATCTCAGACACGCTGTTGAAAGATAGTTGTTTTCCTTTCAGGTATTGTTGATCCTCAAGTGCGATAATGGGCATTTTCAGTAGTTCTGTCATTTAAGTCCCTCCAATAATATTATTCCTGACAAGCATATTTCCAGGCATTATGGCAGGCATCATTCCTTTCATCTTATATTGCCTATGAGAGAGCAGCTTAAATAAACTATACTTTGGAGACCGTGATTACACAACCAACCTGGTGACGAGCAATGCATTATATTAAACTATGCAAATGCTTCCATCAATAATATTATGCAAAGAACGTGCCATTCTTAGTCTCTGAATATTGCGCGGCATTTTTCCGCCATATATAAGCTCGAAGACGTTTATCAGTATAAAACAGCCTTGTGTCTGAACGTGTTTATTTCCGAACAGTTTGTTCCCATAAACAAACAATGTGTTCCTTCAAAATTACACTATAATTATGATAAACAGGAGAAGATTGTAATTTGCTTTATCCGCCCGGCTAAATTGTATAATATTGAACACTCTTAATTTGTAAACAATAACCATACATATTAATAGTGTGTTATAATTAGTACATTATTGATCAAGATCCCTGAAGAAGAACTTCTCGTGTAATAAATGACATACTTATTGAGATGGGAAGGGATAGAGGATGGAATCTGAGGACCGCGTAATGTTTTCCGAGGTATATGAATGGATAGAGAATGCCCTGAATGACTATGGCGGCGTAATTGTTATAAATACGAAAAATCAGATCCTATTCGTAAGCCCTCATTTACAAACATATCTAACCAAAACATGGGGTAATAACTTGCCCCATAGTACATTGGAAGAATTCGTGTTGAGCAGCGGTATTCGGCAAGTGCTTGAGACCGGGATGCCGCAAATGGGCACACCCTGGAATATAGGCGGCCATGAGCTTGTCACCTTTCAACTGCCGGTCTTTCGAGACAAACTCTTGGCAGGCGCCCTGATTCTGGTGGCGTTTAAACAATTTGAAGCACTGCTTCATCATAAGCGGGAATTGAGCCTCCCGCAGGAAGCTGGAAATAATTCGAGCCACAAGTACTCTTTTGATTCCATCATCGGCAACAGCCTGGCTATAGTAAAGGCCAAACGAGTTGCCTGGGATATTGCAACCACCAATTCCCCCGCCTTCATCTTCGGTGAAACCGGAACCGGCAAAGAACTATTCGCTCACGCCATCCACCATGACAGCTTTAGAAATAACGGCCCATTTGTTACTATCAACTGTGCAGGAATTCCTGATACTCTCATAGAGTCAGAGCTTTTCGGCTATGAGGCCGGTGCTTTTACGGGCGCAAGAGCAAACGGAAAACCCGGGAAATTTGAGGTTGCAGACGGCGGCACCCTCTTCCTGGATGAAGTAAGCGAACTTACCTCTAACTCGCAGGCGAAGCTGTTACGCTTCTTGGAGGACCGGGAAATAGAACGAGTCGGCGGAACAACCGTAAAGACCATTAATGTCAGGATTATTTCCGCCTGTAATATAGATCTGAGAACTTCGATAAAACAGGGCTCCTTCAGAGAAGACCTCTACTACAGGCTTAATGTCTTCTCAGTACGTGTGCCTCCTCTGCGTGAACGCCTGGAGGATATTCCATCACTTAGTTTTCATTTTATGACCCAGTTTAATCAGGAATCAGACACCAATGTTACAGCCCTGAGCAAAGAAGCCTTGGCCAAACTCATGAAGTATGACTGGCCGGGTAATGTAAGAGAACTAAAGAATACCGTACAGCGGGCCTGTCTTCACGCCAAGGTCGGGTTGATCAGGCCCGAAGACATACACTTTATTAATAGTGAACTGCCACCTTACAATGTCGATATTAATGACTTTAAGGAGCACCCCAGCATTAAAGAGGCCCGGCTGGAAGCTGAACGAATAGTAATTCTTGAGGCTCTGGAAAAAACAGGGGGCAACAAAACCAAAGCTTGTCAAATGCTGAATATAAGCCGAACCACCTTTTACAAAAAACTTAAGGAACTGGGACTTTCTTAGAGGAAAATCAGATATTTGGAATTGCTGGAGGTGAAGTATGGACAACCGGCAGCATTTGGTGCGGGAAACACTGCCCCGGATGTTTGACAGTGTAGTGGCCAGGTATGGTGACTGTCGCTGCCAATGGTGGCAAACCGGACCTGAAACAACGGCTTCTTTAAACTATACAGAGGTAGGACAGGTGGTTAGAGAGCTTACCTCGGGATTAATGTGCCTGAACGTGGTTAAGCAGGACCGCGTAGCTATTATGGCCCGAAACTGTCCCCAATGGCTGTGGGCAGACTTTTCTATCTTAAATGCCGGCGCTGTAACAGTAGCGATTTACCCTCGGCTCTCTCAGCGGGAAATGGCTTATATTATTAATGACTCAGGCACTAGAATCCTTTATGTAGACGACACGGTCAATCTCATCAAAGTTCTTAACATGCGGAATGAACTGCCGCGTTTGGAAAAGGTGATCGTGATGCAGAACAATTTTGCCGGCAGCCATCCCGATATTTTAAATCTCTCCCAGGTGCGGGAATTAGGAGCAAGATTCCTGCTTCGGCATCCCGAAGCCTACGATGAGCGCTGGCAATCTGTAGGGCTGCACGACCGTGCGACGATGGTATACAGCTCCGGTATTTCAGGCCGGCGCCGGGGGGTGGTCCACACCCACAACAGTATTAACGCCGGCTTGTTAAGGGATCTTCGCATATCTCCGCCGCTATCGGTCAAGGACATTTTTTTATCGGTAATTTCACTCTCCTATCTCTATGAGAGGCTGCTCTCGCAAATGCTGGCATTGAGCGTTGGCGCCACCATTGCCTATTCAGAAAAGCTTTCTTCCATCATTAAGGACATCCAGGTTTTTCATCCCACTGTTTTTTGCACCGTGCCCGGTGTTTTAGAACAAGTATTTATGACCGTCAGAGAAAACTACTCAAAAACTCCCGAAGATCAAAGGGCTTTTGACGCGGCGGTAAATACCGCCCAGGAGCTAACTGAATTTTGGGAAGATGAAGATGGATGCATAGACATACCGGGAGATAATATGGGCAAAACTTTATCTCCTGATTTGAGGAATAAGCTTATGGCCAGCGAGAACATCTTTCGCCAATTCAAGGCAATGATGGGCAGTAAACACCGTTTCTCTTTTTCCGGGGCCCGCCCCCTCTCTCCCGAGCTTTACCGAATGTTTTTAGCCTCCGGGGTCATGATATATGACGGCTATGGCATTAATGAAACCGCAGGGACCGTGACTGCTTTTCTGGCAAATCCCTCAAAAAAGATTTTGCCGGGTTCAATAGGATGTTTGGTTACAGAGGATGAAGCAAAGGTCTTGCCTAATGGGGAATTTGCAGTGCGAGGTCAGACCCTGTTCAAGGAATACTGGAACGATCCTGAATTCACCGAAGAAGCATTTACTCCGAATAGATTTTTTAAAACCGGTGATTTAGTTGAAATGCTGCCCAATGGATACCTGCAATTTGTGGGGCGCACAAGAGATATGTTGTTTCTTGAGAATGGGGAACGAGTGATAATGACTAAAGTGGAAAACCTTTTTTCTCTCAGCAATTATATTTCACAAATATGCGTGTATGGCCACGGACAGAAGTATATCACCGCCTTAATCGTGCCTAATTTCGATGCCTTCATAAAGCTTTTCGAAGAAGAAGGTCTGCAATATAATGAGGCTGATATGCAATTCATGAATATAGGAGGGGTACGCACATGCATCAAAGCAGGTTCCGGCTTCATCGGCCATAAGCGGCTTATGGATGTCATTGACACAGAAATCCAGCAGGCGAATCGCCAGCTGCCGGAGCACGAATCGATTCAACGGTATACCATCATTAACAGGCGGTTTACTGCTGAAGCCGACGAAATGACGCCTAGAATGAATCTCAAACGAGATACAATTTATAAAAACTTTGCCCTTGACATCCATCAGCTATATTCATAGGTGTCTAATGATTTTTGACTTAACTATGTTGTCGCTGTATCTCAACAAAAGATTAATGCTGGATTTCTGAGCCTGCTGGCCCGCAACAAGCCTTATCCCTCTAACATCAGCCTTACTAAGTCCAGCGGCTGAAGGTGTACTCCATCTTTATATGCCCTCATATTGCCGCCCGAAATCTCATCTATTAAAACAATCTGCTGTCGGTTTCCCACCCGGCCGAATTCAAATTTAATATCATATAACTCAATACCCTTTTTCTCCAGCTCTTCTTTGACTACTGCCGCGATTCTCCGGGTCAAATCCTTTAATACCGCATATTCATCATGAGACAATATTCCCAGCATATCCAAAGCATCTTCTGTAATGGGAGGATCTTCCCGGGCATCATCCTTAAGAGTGATTTCCACAAATGCATCCAGATGTTGGCCGGATTCAATATAAGCCCCATATCGGCGAAGAAAACTGCCCACTGCCCGATAACGGCAGATTACTTCCAGTCCTTTGCCGAAAGTCGCGGCCGGCATTACCGTCATGGTAACATCTTCTATATTGGCATCTATATAATGAGTGGGAATTCCTTTTTCCCTCAATGCTTCAAAAAAGAACTTGGTCAGACGCAGTCCCGCCCGGCCCGCCCCTTCAATGGACAACCCTACAGTATTAGAGCCCGGATCAAAGACTCCGTCGGCACCGGTAACATCATCTTTGAATTGCAGCAGATAATTACCATTATCCATGGCAAATACGTCTTTGGTCTTACCCTTATAAACAAGTTTCATTCATTCATCTCCTTCTTGGCGAATTTCACTGTTAATATTATAGCGGAATAATCATCCCCAAGTAATTTATTTGCGCCCTGAATCCTCTCTTATCTAAACCAAAGCTTATAATATTTGACAATCAGGTATAACAGCGTAAATAATAAAGTAAGACTTGATTCAGGTGGAGTTTTGACTCCATCTGAATCTTAGTCGCACGGATCCAGGGACTTAACTGCCCTTGGGCACCCCCCGCCTATAGAGGTGGGGGTCTTAGGGCAGATTAGTCATCGGATAAAGTATCATAAAGGACTAGTATGGTAGTATAAATAAAAAGGAATTGACGTTAATATGTTTTTAAATCAAGCAACCGACTATGCTTTTAGAGCAGTTTTGTTTCTTGCACATCAGCCTGACGAAATGATCGTTGATTCTCAAACAATTGCTGAGCGTGAACATATCCCCACTCGTTTCCTGTTGAAAATCATGCCTTCATTAATCAGGGCCGGAATCATTCGTTCTCAGCGTGGTGCGGGCGGCGGATATGCACTGGCCAGAAAACCTGAAGCTATTACTTTGTTGGACGTTTTGGAGGCTGTCGAGGGACCAATAATCTTAAATCGTTGTTTGATCGATCCGGACTTTTGCAGCAAGCATGGCCCTGGCTTTTGCCCAATCCATTTTACTCTCCAGGGTATCCAAAAAAACTTAGCCCAGGAATTCGCCGGCTACAATTTCCGGCAGCTGATAGAAAAGGAACCGAAATATTTGGAACTACTCCAATCATAACTCAGGGCCGGGATATCTTTTCCCGCCCCCGGCCCTGTCTTCTTTAGGAATAACTCCCCAAGTACTTAAAAAACGCCGCCTGTCCTGATAATTCCTGTAAAGCTTCATTTATTTCGGGCTCTCCGGCACCTCCCTCAATATCTACATAAAAGATATACCCTCCGGCCGGAAACCCTCCCGGACGGGATTCCAATTTAGTAAGATTTATGCCCCGCCTGGCGAAAGTCTCCAGGGCCTGATAAAGTGTCCCCGGCGAGTCTTTAACTCCGAAAAGAACCGTAATTTTGTTCCCCTTAGTCAAATGCTCACGTTTAATATTTATAAATGTGGTACAGTTTTCTTTATCATCTTCTAATCCTTCAGCTATTATCTGCAATCCGTAGAATCCGGCGGCATTCCTGGAACCAATAGCCGCCGCTTTTCTCTTTTCCTGTTTAACAAAAACGGCTGCCTGCCCAGTGCTTAACACAATTTCCTTACGCGCCCCTCTAACCTGTTGGGTCATATAATTCTCACACTGCAATAAAGCCTCAGGCTGGGAAATAATAACCTCAATTTCCTCTATCCTTAATGGCTCACGAGCCATCAAACAATGTCTGACAGGTAAAATCAACTGTCCGGTTATATATACATCATGGTTAATGAGCCCCCGCATAGTCTTGCCAATGGAACCGGAGCAGCTATTGAATATGGGAACCAACCCTTCATCAGCCTGGCCTTTAACCACCATTGCGAATACTTCACTTATGTCAGATGCAAACATGAAGTCTCTGCTATCCGGCCAGCAAGACCGAGCCGCCTCTTCCGAATACGTCCCCGGAGGGCCAAGTACAGCAATTCTGCTCATTGGCAACACCTCCCAACTGCTGCGGCCACCCGGCTTATTTCAGCTATCATGGAACTGAACTGTCTTGGTGTCAGAGATTGTTGTCCATCAGAAACGGCCTTTTCCGGACACAGATGCACCTCTATCATTAACCCGTCCGCCCCTGCGGCCACAGCCGCTTTAGCCATGGGAGCCACCAAGTGAGTGTGGCCGGTAGCATGACTGGGATCTACAATTACCGGCAGGCTGGAAACGTTTTTTACCACCGCTACTGCAGAAAGATCCAGGGTATTACGAGTCCACTGCTCATGAGTCCTTATCCCTCTTTCACAAAGAATTACTTGTTCGTTGCCTCCTACCATAATGTGTTCTGCCGCCATAAGCCATTCTTCGATGGTAGCCGCCATGCCTCGCTTTAGTATGATGGGTTTATTAATCCTCCCCAGTCTTTTCAGCAGAGAGAAATTCTGCATATTGCGGGCGCCTACCTGCAATACGTCCGCATACTCGGCCACAAGCTCAACATCGCCACTGTCCATAACCTCTGTCACCACCGGGACACCCATTTCCCTGCCGATACGATTAAGGATTTTCAGCCCTTTAACTCCAAGTCCCTGGAATGAATAAGGTGAAGTTCTGGGCTTGAAAGCACCGCCCCGAATCATGTGAGCACCCGACTGTATCACCGGCCGCACAGTATCCCGCAGCATCTGCTCACCCTCAACCGCACAAGGTCCGGCAATAATCGCCAATGGATTATCCCCGCCAATCAATACCTTGCCTACACATACCACACTTTTTTCACCACCGGACATAGACTTCATCTTTTTTTCCGCTGTTAAAACCCCAATTTAACCCCTCCTAATTAATATTTGAAAATAAGAAGGCCCCTCATCACCTGTAAAAGGGACGAGAGGCCTGCTGCCCGCGGTACCACCCTTGTTGGACACCAAAAGTGCCCCACTCAAAAGATACGGGATATAAAACAACAAAACCTTAAGTCCCCAAGGGACGAAAGGCTCTCCTTTCGCGCAACCACCCTTAATATGGTCCGCATAAAAGGTACGGGATTACATCCGATACCTTCTCTCTTTTAACGGCGAAAGCTCCGCCCTGACCTACTCACCTTACGGCTTCAGCCGGGAGTTCCAAAGGGAACTTCAGTTCCTTTCTTCTGAAGATGCTTCCAGTCACGGCATCTCCTCCCTGTGAGAAGTACCCAGAACCTACTTTCCTCTGTCATCACTTCTGTTGATATGAAAGTATTTCATTCTACCATGCCGCCAAAACATTTGTAAAGCCCTTATCCAGTCATCTTAGTTTCATTTCAACCACCTTGCCCTGATGCAAGGATACGATTATGTCCCCAAGAGCCAGGGCATCTTCTTCATCATGGGTTACAAGCACCATAGGAATCTGCCAGTCCTGGTGCAGCCTAAGTATTTCCTGTTGCAGCTTTTGCTTCGATTTATTATCCAAGGCACTAAAAGGCTCATCCAGCAATAATAGCTGTGGCTGTACCACCAGAGCCCGTGCCAGGGCCACCCGTTGTTTTTCGCCGCCAGACAACTGCCCCGGGAAGCGGTCGATAAGGTGCGGAACACCAAAGGACTCCAAAACCTGCTTATAGTCCAGACCATTTTTTCCCGCTGCTGACTTGTTGGGGTTACGCAATCCGTAAACCACATTCTGCCTTACAGTCATATGTGGGAACAATGCATAATCCTGAAACAGATAACCTACCCGACGATCCTTGGCCGGTACGTTCACATCTAAATCGGAAGAATACAACACATTCCCGGCTAATTCAATGGCGCCGCCAGTAGGGGTGAACAGACCGGAAATACACTCCAGAATAGTGGTTTTCCCCGAACCGGAAGGGCCGCATAACACCAGGATCTGATTGTTTTCCACCTGAAATTCTACACTCAGATTAAAGTAAGATAATTTCTTGGCAATGGATACCCGTAACATGTAAAGTCCGTCCTTTTAGCTTTGTCAATTAAACCATTTAATGCAAACGTTTCTTATTCCATCGGTTTACCCAAAAAATCAAAAGAAAACAGAATACCGTTATCATGGCGACCAAGGTGCTGGCCGTAGCCGAATCACCAGATTCAACCGCAAAATAAATAGCCAGAGGTATGGTCTGGGTTTGACCGGGAATGTTTCCCGCCACCATTAAGGTAGCGCCAAATTCCCCCAAAGCCCTGGCAAAAGCCAGAACCAGCCCCGACATGATACCGGGCCAGGCCAGGGGAAGTGTAACGGTGAAGAAAATTCTTAATTCTCCCGCACCCAATGTGCGCGCCGCTTTTTCCAAATTGGGATTAACACTGGCAAAAGCAGCGCGTGCACTTTGATACATTAAAGGAAAAGCTACTACCGTTGCAGCGATTACTACGGCAATCTTGGTAAAAACCAGGGATAGCCCAAACTGACCCAACAGCTTCCCCAGTGGTCCATTGACACCAATCATCACCAGCAATCCATAGCCGACCACTGATGGAGGCAAGACCAGAGGCAGCATGATAGCCGCTTCAAGAAAATCACGTCCGCGGAAGCTTTTACTTGCCATCAAGCGCGCCAAAGGCAAAGACGTTACAGACACAAGAGCAGCACTCAAAAAAGCTACTTGTAGCGAAAGCCAAATGGGAAACCAATCATTCAGGTGAATCATGTTTAATCTTGTATAGGTTCAAAGCCGTATTTGCTAAAGACAGCAGATGCTTCCTGGCCGGTCAGGAATTCAGCAAAAGCTTGGGCTTCAGCCTGATTCTGGCTGGCTTTTATGACTGCCATCGGATAGACAATCGGTTGATGCGAATCTTCCGGGGCGGCCGTCACCACAACAATATCCTCCTCTTGATATACATCGGATCTATAAACAAGTCCTGCATCAACATTCCCGGTTTGAACGTAAGTCAGAACCTGTCTGACATCCTTAGCAAAAACTATTTTGGATAAAATCTGATCATAGAGCTCCAGGGAGGTTAATGCCTCCTGGGCATACTTTCCTGCAGGAACTGTCTCCGGAGTACCGATGCTGATTTTCTTGACAGATGAATCGGTGAGATCGGCAAAATCACTCAGACTGCTATCCTGCTTAGCAATTAGAATCAGATCATTGGCCAGTAAGTCCCGGCGACTTTCGGAAACAATCAATTCCTTTTCCGCCAGTGCATCCATTTGCTTTACTCCTGCAGAAATAAACAGATCGGCTGGGGCGCCTTCTTCAATTTGGTTTTGCAAAGTTCCGGAAGAAGCAAAATTGTAAGTGATACTGACATTAGGCTTTTCCGCTATGTACAGCTCCTGAATTTCCTTGCCCGCATTCTGCAGACTGGCGGCAGCGGCAACATTTAGCTGAACCGCTTCTTCAGCAGGAGGCTCTTTGGAACAACCTACTAATAATATGACTGCAAAAAGCAAACTGAACAAAACAATACTTTTATTAAATTTCATCTAGGCACCTCCAAATACTTGATCACTACAGCAGCAACAGGATCTTTCAATTTCCCTCCTTTCCAATTACAATATAAGCAGTCATGGTTTGAAATAAAACAGCAAACTAATATAACTTAACATAACATAACATGACTCGATATGGCAATAAAGCTTTTCAGATAATACTCATTTGGAGGTGACCACGTTGAATAGAGATTACTCTCTAACCCCTAAAGAAGTTGCGGAAATACTAAATATCAAAAAGAACACTGTATATGAGCTGATTAAGAGAGGCGATCTGGCTGCCTACAGAGTGGGCCGGAAACTAAGAATAGAACCGGAAGATGTAGAAGCCTACAAAAAAAGCCGTAAAGAATACGTTAACCCACTTCCGATTGCGGGAACATTTTCTGTGCCGCACCCGTCGGCAACCCATGAGAACAATGAATTTCAGTCTCTTCCTCTATCAGGACTGGTTATTTATGGACAAGATATTATTCTTGACATTTTAGGCCATCACATAGAAGAAAACTCTGACGGATTAAGAGTCTATCGGAAACATGCCGGGAGCTTCCCCGGTCTGTTGGCCCTCTATGAAGGGAAAGCCGATATTGCCAGTGCTCATTTATGGGATTCGGAAACCGATTCCTATAACATCCCCTATGTCAGAAGATTTCTGCCGGGTATTCCTGCGATCATATTGCATCTGGCAGTTCGCACTCAAGGCTTCTATGTAAAAAAGAACAATCCTCTTAAGATTGAAAAGTGGGAAGATCTGACCCGCCCCGAACTGCGATTGGCAAACCGGGAACCGGGCTCCGGTACCCGGGTACTCTTGGATGAGCAATGCCGTGTCCGGAACATTAACCGGTTAAACATAAATGGATATCATAACATCGAAAGGTCTCATACAGCAGTTGCCATTGCGGTTGCCCGGAATATGGCCGATGTTGGCCTGGGAAATCAAAAAGCAGCCATGCAGATTGAAGAAATTGACTTTATCCCGTTACATTCCGAAAGATATGAGCTGGTTATTAAAGAAGAAGATATAAACAAACCGGCAGTACAGCTGCTGCTTGCCACTCTGGCATCAAAACCATTCAAAGAGGAGGTCGAAGGGCTGGGCGGCTACCAATTAAGTGAAATGGGCCAACTGGTGGCGCGAATATTATAGGATTTATGGAGAATTACGCCGCAACCAGCATAAGATAAAATTTACTCAATTGCAGATTACTCCCTGGTCTTTCCAGCTAATAATTATGACACTGTTGAGACATGCTAAAGAAAAATCAAAGGGAGTTGTCACAATGGAATTGAATCGACTGGCCGATCTCATGGAATCATCAGACGCTATGCAAATCCTTCACAATCAAAGTCCGGTTTGGGTTGAAACCCTCAACGGATCGACGGCCACTATCAAATACCTTAACAGCAACCAAACAGCACGGGTTCAGGTGGCTGAACTGGTAGAAGCCGATCTCCCTGACCTGGAAGATCAATATCCCACCGGACTGTATTCCAGAATATCGCCAATTATCCGGGCTTAACGGTAAAGCCCCGGCTCAGTTAAGAAGCCGGGGCTTAATTATTTCAAATAATTCCGTACCTTAGGCCAGAAGCTTTGCCTTGTATTCCTGGTTAAAGTGTTCCATAGTGGTCAATATGGGAACCGGCGCCGCCTGTCCCAGCCCACACAGGGATATCTGCTTCATTGTGCTTCCCAGCTTGTTCATTAAGGCCCAATCCCCGGCCGTTGCCTGACCATTGTTCATTTTCACCATAAGCTCATACATTCTTTTGGTGCCTTCGCGACAAGGTGTACACTTGCCGCAGGATTCGTGCTCAAAGAATTTAGCGATACGAGTGGCAATATCCACAATATCACGAGTCTCATCCATCACAAATACAGCGCCAGAACCCAGGGTCGCACCAATGGCTCCCATAGAGTCAAAATCGATGGGAGTATCCAGCAATGCTTCGGGAATAAAGCCTCCCGAGGTTCCGCCGATTTGGACCGCCTTGAATTTTTTGTTGTTAGGGATTCCGCCGCCCAAGCCGAATACGACGTCGCGGATCGATGTATCTGTCGGCACCTCAAAGAATGTCTTGTTAGCCACATCTCCCGTTAATGTCACAACTTTGGTTCCCGGATAGCCGGGAGCACCAATAGCCTTATACCAATCTGCGCCCTTTTCTAAAATAGAAGGCAGATTCGCAAAGGTTTCCACATTGTTCACCACGGTCGGTTTACCCCATAATCCAGAAACTCCAGGAAAAGGCGGTTTAAACCTAGGTTCTCCGCGATGTCCCTCAATAGATTCGATTAAAGCAGTCTCTTCACCACACACATACGCTCCGGCACCCATTCTGACTTCAATATCAAAATCGCCCAGAACTCCCTTGTCTTTAGCCTGCTTTATGGCCTGATTGAGAAGCTCTGCCACAAACGGGTATTCACCACGACAATAAATAAATCCTTTGGTGGCACCTATGGCATAGCCGCAGATGGCCATACCCTCCAATAAGCTTTGGGGATCTTTTTCCATAATGATCCGGTCCTTATAAGTGCCGGGCTCGCCTTCATCAGCATTACAAACCACGTATTTCTGATCAGCCGGGGTATTATAGCTGAATCCCCATTTCACGCCGGCATTAAACCCTGCCCCGCCTCTTCCGCGCAACCCGGAATTTTTGACCTCTTGAATAACATCCATTTGGCTCATTCCCCAAGCTTTCTGCAGAGACTTATAGCCGCCGGCATTAATATAATCATCAATCTTAAGGGGATCGATTTTGCCCAGATTGCGCAGCACGATGCGCATTTCTTCAACCATCATATACCCTCCCTTCTATTTATACTCCGCTAAAATCGCCGCCACATTGCCGGCGGAGACGCCCTCATATGGCTTACGGTTAACAGTTATTACCGGAGTAGCCTGGCATTGTCCCACACACTCGGTAAACTCTAAAGAAAATTTCCCATCGGCAGTAGTCTCACCCATTTTAATGCCCAATTCTTTCTCCAGGGTCTTAACCACTTCCTCGGCACCCGCTATATGACAGGGTGCACTTTCACAGATGCGAATGACATTACGCCCCCGGGGACCTATTTTTAAGTAGGAGTAAAAGGTTGCTACTCCATAAGCCTCCGCCTTGGGAACTTTAAATGCGCTAGCCGCTGCTGCCACTGCATCTTCCGGTATATATCCATAGCTTTTCTGAATGGCATTATAAGCCTCAATGATTCCGCCAGACTTGTTTTGATACTGGCGTATAATCTCTTTGTAATCACTCATTGCCAAGGTCACCTCCTGTTGATTGTTGCATGTGGGAATGGTAAATCCCTGAGTATTCGGGATTCAGTAAAATAACCTTCACCTCTGAATCTGCTTTCACAGGCGGATGCCCTGCCGGAAGGTCAATGAAGGCATTACAATCTATGGACGAATTCATCATACTGGATTTTTGTCCGGGTAATACTGTCACCCTCCAACCATCCTCATGAACTACGGCATTTGCCCTCACCAAACGGCGTGGACCACCCTCCTTTGCAAAGGAATTGACGCACCGCGCTTTGATGCTGGGATACAGGGGCGGCAGCCCCTGTAATGCACGCATGGCCGGCGACACCAGCATCTGATATCCAACCATGCAAGCCCCTGGATTGCCCGAAAGACAGATGATGATCCGGGAACCAAACAAAGCCGCTGCCGGGTGGCCGCCCGGCCGGATTTTAACTCCCCAGAACAGAAACTCGGCGCCTATTTCCTCTAACAGATTCCGCGCTTCATCGTATTCCCCTCCGTGGGTTCCTCCGGTGACAATCAATAGGTCAACACTATCAAGCAGTTCCAAAGCCCGCTTCTTAAGGTCGGGGCTATTATCCCCGGCCAAATCCACGGCAATTACTTCACCTCCATCACTGTTGACCAGTGATGCCAATAAAGGTCCGTTGCTGTCCCGAAACTGATCTGGCCCGGGTGTATCGTGCCAAGGCACAGCTCCCTTAGCCAGACTTATAACTCCAACTCGCGGGCAACGATAAACTGATACTTCTCCATAACCAAAAGCCGCCATTGCACTTACCAGCCCCGGATCTACCCGAGTCCCGGGACTGGCCAGGGTTGTTCCCCTCTGCAAATCCTCGCCCGCCGATTTAATATTTCGTCCCGACTTAATCTCTTTCGTAAAAGCTATATAGCTCCCTTCAATCCGAGCATTCTCACAAGGAACTACCATTCGGGTATTTAGAGGCACCAGTCCCCCGGTAGCCACCGAATAAGACTCACCGGTCCCAATCTCTGATTCCGGAGTAATTGCTGTTTCTCTCAGTAGGAATCGAACCCCTACAGGCGCTTCTTCACTGACCGCAAAACCATCTACCGCCGACTGCCGGTAAAGGGGCACATCATGTTCAGCGGTAATTTCTTCGGAAATAATCCGTCCCCAAGCACTCAGTAATGAAACCCGTTCTCCGTCCAGAGGTGCTATTCTTCCTAAAAGCTGTTGTTGGGCTTCAGTTAAGTCTAAATCGAACCGCATGATTTCATTCATCCCTTCGTCTTTACATCGGAGCAGCTTTTCCGAAAGTACAATTGGGATAGTGGCAGACTGAACATTCTTGACACAGCCCGCCATGTCCCAACAATATAATCTCTTCACGCTCTATTCGTTCCCCGGCAAAAATCCGAGGCAAAATAATATCTAAAATCGTAATTTTATTATAAAGTGCGCCGGCCGGTATGCCGCAGACAGGAACATGCTCCTTATAAGCCAGCATGAACATGGAGCCGGGAAGAACCGGGGCTCCATAAAAGACCAAATCAGCTCCGGTGGCTTTAATCGCCAAAGGGGTTACATCGTCAGGATCTACCGACATTCCGCCGGTGACCAAAATCAGCTCCGCACCTTCATTTAAAAGCTTGTGGATCTCTTCAGTAATAACCTCCGAGTTATCAGGGACAATTACCTGTCTAATCATTCTGCCCCCAAAAGGAGCAATTTTTTTCTGCAACAGGCTGCCAAATCCATCCTGAACCCGACCCGAATACACCTCGTTTCCAGTCGTGACAACTCCCGTCCATAAGGATTGGAAAGGCTTGACTGACAAAAGGTATTCAGAAGGCCCGCCGCATATTTGTACGGCTTCATCAAGTTTGTCACCGTCAATCATCAACGGGATTATTTTTGCCCCTGCCACTATCTGTCCTTTTTTTACCATCTGATTATTGTATAAGGTAGCGAAAGCTAAGTTTTCAAGACGATTGACCATGTGTAACCGGTCTGTCTTAATCTTTAAAAGTCCATCATATTCGGAAATCAGGTTGACTTTTCCCTGATTCGGCTCACTCCAAGCCAGCCCTGGCCCGGCGGCAGATTCAGCCAGACGCAAAGCGGCTTCTTCTTCATGAACCTGAACAGGAGTTGATTCCCAAACATATACATGCTCTTTGCCCAGTTGTTTTAATCTGGGAATATCTTCAGGAGTAATCACATCACCCCTGCGGAATTCCCTTCCTTTGTGCTGACCAGGAATAATTCCGGTCATATCATGGCAAAGGGTCATGCCTATCGCTTCACTTATCGGCACTTTTCGCATCTGTTGCCCCCTATAGTTTCTCTACTCTTACCCCGCATACCTTATACTCACCAGTTTTGGTAATGGGATCAACGGCATCACTGGTAATAGCGTTCGTCGGGCTTGCCGTATGGTGGAAGGACATCCAGATAAGTCCGGGGGGAACCCGATCAGTAACCTGGATTTTGGTGGTAATTTCGCCACGGCGCGAGGCAACCTTTACCATATCCCCAGTGTGCACTCCCAGACGATCCGCATCGTCAGGATTGACTTCTGCCCTCTCTTCCGACCAAAGGCTTTGAATGCCGGGAGAATAGGGAGTAGTAACATTATAGTGATATAATATCCGACCCGTCGAAAGCAGGAACGGATATTCCTCATCCGGGGATTCGCCCGGAGGTACATGGTCGATCGCCTGGAACAGTCCCTTGCCACGACTGAAAGTTCCGGAATGCAGATATCCCGTTCCAGGATGCTCCAAGGTGGGACAGGGCCACTGGATGCCTTTTGCATCTATGCGATCATAGTTTATTCCCGCCATGGACGGGCTATACGAGGCCATCTCATCCCAGATTTCCCCGGGATCAGAATAGTTCATAGCATATCCCATTCTGTTGCTGAGGGCTATAATAGCCTGCCAGGTAGTTAGCTCCGGCAAAGGAGTGATGGCTTTGCGCACTCGCTGAACACGACGCTCGGTATTAGTAAACGTGCCATCCGTTTCTGCAAAGCTGGCAGCAGGCAGTATAACATCTGCATATTCTGCCGTTTCGGTAAGAAACAGCTCGTGTACCACCAGAAATTCCAGATTAGCCAGTCCGGAACGGATGTGGTTACTGTTGGGATCCGTAAGCACCGGGTTCTCTCCCAAAATATACATAGACTTAAGCTTACCTTCATTGGCCTTGTCGAACATATCGGGAATCATTAACCCTAATTGATCAGATAATGGTACCCCCCACGCCTTCTCAAACTTTTCATTAATGGCTGGATCGGTTACTCTTTGATATCCTGAGAAAACATTGGGCAGGGCTCCCATATCACAAGCACCCTGAACATTATTCTGGCCGCGAATGGGATTGACTCCGGTATGGGGACGTCCCAAATGACCGGTGAGCATAGCCAGGTTGGCAATACTCATTACGTTGCTGGTACCGCAAATATGCTCCGTAATCCCCAAAGTATAGAAGGTCATGGCTTTATCAGTAGTGGCATAAAGGCGCGCCACCGCATAAAGATCGTCGACGGGAACTCCTGTCATTTCAGAAACCAGCTCAGGAGGATATTTCTCAACTGTTTCTTTAAGAGCTTCAAAATTGTCTGTTCTTTCCGCGATGAATGCCTCGTCATGAAGTCCTTCTTTAATAATAATATTCATTAATCCATTAAGAAGGGGAATGTCGGTACCCGGTTGAATACGCAGCCAGTAATCAGCCTCTTCAGCCAGCTCGATGCGTCGAGGATCAACCACAATTAATTTTGCGCCCCGACGAGCGGCTTGTTTCATCCTGTAACCTATTACCGGGTGGGCTTCGGTGGTGTTGGTTCCAACCAACAGAAGCAATTCGGCTCCTGCGATTTCACCTATCGAGTTGGTCATAGCTCCGCTGCCGAATGATGTGGCCAGACCGGCCACCGTCGGAGCATGTCAAGTTCGGGCGCAATGGTCAACGTTATTAGTGCCCATGACTGCCCGGGTGAATTTTTGCATGAGGTAGTTTTCTTCATTGGTACAACGAGCAGAACTCAGAGAGGCAAATGAATCAGGTCCATTTTTTTCTTTAATTTCTGCAAAACGATCAGCAATAAGATCCAACGCTTCGTCCCATGATGCAGGAACAAATTCGCCATCCTTCTTGATCAGTGGAGTCGTAAGCCGTTTTTCGTTGTGAACATAGTCAACTCCAAATTTGCCTTTGATGCACAAGGAGCGGCCATTAACCACAGCTTCCTCAGTAGCCATTACCCCTACTACCTTGTCATCATGTACACACAGATCAAAGTTGCATCCTGTTCCGCAAAACGGACAGGTTGTTCTGACTTTTTCCAATTCCCAGCGGCGAACCGTACCATGAAGACTTCTTTCGGTCAGGGCCCCGGTAGGACAAAATGTCACACAAGTCCCGCAAAAGGTGCAGTCTGAATCAACATAAGGAACGTCGCCACAAGTAGTGGCTTTGCGATCAAATCCGCGGTTGGCAAAATGGAGATTATCCTTGCCCGGCAATTCATTACATGCCCGCACACACAAACCACAAAGGATACATTTGTTCATGTCCCGGACAATAAAGGGGTTGTTGTCATCCAGTGGATAACTGTGCTGAACTCCTTCAAAAGAACTCTTTTTGACACCGTAGCGATGGCAATAGGTGGCCAGGCTGCAATCACCCATTTTTTCACAGGTCATGCAGTCCTGTGGATGGTCGGCAATCAGTAACTCCAATACCATTTTTCGAGCCTCTACCACTGCCGTTGTTTCAGTATTAACCACCATTCCCGGAGCTGCCTCAGTGACGCAGGAAGCGACTAGATTGCGCATTCCTTCGATCTCCACCACGCAAATACGGCAGGCACCGCAAGAGCTCAATTCCTTGTCATAGCAGAACCTGGGAATATGAATTCCTGCTTGTTCAGCCGCATTGAGGACTGTAGTCCCGGATGACACTTCAACCTCCTTTCCATCAATAATGAGTTTAATTAATCCCACGCTCATCTCTCCTTCCCAAGTAATACGAATTTTAATGACCCTGATTTAAGAACAGCCACTTTTGACCAGGAATTCCTGACAACGCCTCCATGATCCATGTTTGCTCTCTGACAGACCATCCCTGCGTTGCCTATAATGTTCCGTTCCAACCATGGGAGATTAACCCGTTCCCAGGTTAATCCTGCGGGTAAAAGTCCTGGTCAATAGCTTCAGGCACTAAAGCTCGGGAAATAATTCTCTCTCTAATATACAGGAGTAATCACCTCGAAATATAACCACCCCTTTCAGCTAATATTAGTGGCGCAATCATAATTGACCTCCACCAGACCAGTCTGTAGCCCAGGCGATTACTGCCTCTTTAACCAAAAATAAACCTTGGCGCTTAACCCGTCCCACTTCAAGCATTTACAGCAAGCCGACCAGGCCAGATCTCCTTTAACAACAGAAAACAATGCACTCTTGCCATACATTTATCGCCTTAAATCAGCCATAAATGGGATTGAAACGCATGTGCATTTTGGAACTAGCTATTACAATTATTTCCTGGAACACCCTGATACTATTCCAGAGATTTATACTTCTACGTTTATCGCCAAATTCCTTTCTATCGAAAAATAATCTCTTTGTCAACTCCATATTGACTATAATGATCAAAAAAATCTTATCCCAACAACTCAGAAATTGAATAAGGAGACACGGGATGAATTCCAGCGGGAGCCGAATCTTCCTTGAAAAGATTCGTGCTTCCCGCTTGGTTCGACGTGAAGCGTTGAACTTCCTTACTTAGCGACCCTTTCTCCATTCAAAACACCTTTTACCCGAGCCCCTTCCTTTAATTCCCTGCTGGCATCCCGGCAGACGAATTGGTCAACCTCGATACCAGCCAGCACTTCTACCCATTGCTGGCTTCTTTCACCCAATTCAACAGGGCAAAACTCAATCTTGCCGTCAATTATGGCCAAAACCTGGTATTCACCGTCATCATTAAGGCTTACCGATTCACGGGGAAGCAGAATAACTCCCTTCTTATGAATCGTTTCAATAGCCACCCGGACTTCATAGCCCGGCTGAAGATTACCGATTTCATCAATAGAAATAATTACCGGAACCCGACGCTGAATAACACCCAAGGCTGATGTCTTCTCAAAGGCCTGCGGGTATATTTTGGCGACCTTGCCCATTATTTCCTGATCATCCAGAACCGGCGCAGTAATCCGGGCATCCTGCCCAATTTTAACCCGGCGGATTTCATCGCTTAAGAGTTCGGTTTTAATCTCTAATGTGCCGGTTGACCCTATCTGTACTAAGGTAACACCTGCTGATACTACTTGGCCGGCTTCAACGGGGATATCTAAAATGGTTCCATCCGTCTGACTGACCACCTGCAGCTCTGCGGCTCTTGCTTCACCGGCACTCAAAATCTCATTCAGACCGGCTAACTGACCGGTCAATCCGGCAACAACAGCTTGCTCCCGGGCCACTCCTTCCATCAATTGGGTAACCTGCAACTGCACTTTTTCGTATTCAACCGGCGCCAGGGCGCCGGAATCCAAAAGGGCTTTGGAACGATCCAGGTTATCCTTTCCGGCCTTCAATTCCGCTTCTAAAACTCCTACCCGCAGGTGAGCCGCCTGTAATTGGGACTCAACACCGGATATCTGGGTACGAGTGGCGGCAATTTCCGCTGTAAGCTCCGGACTGGTCATGCGGATAAGAGTCTGCCCGGCCTTGACCGTATCACCGGTCTCCACCAACAGCTCCAGCACTCGAGCCATTTGGGTGGCTTGAATCTCGCGATTATCCACTGACTCCACATAACCGGTTTCCTCCACCGAAAGAATAAAGGTTCCCTGTGTAGCCTGAGCAACTTCAACATTTTGGCTGTTTCCCAGAGTTGCCGTAATAACAATCAGCAACAGGACCAGGGACACTCCGCCGGCTATCCAGATTCTTTTGTTTTTCATCTCCTCTTCCCCCTATTCCCGGTTTTTCAATACTTCAACCATATCCAGTTTTCCTGCTTTGCGAATGGACAGATTCTGCCCCAGCCAGACAAAGATGAATGCCACTATTGCCACCATAAGATAGCTGCGCGGGTAAATAACAGCCGGAAGGCTATACATTTCAGTGGTGGCAGAAGCAAGATAAGCAGTCGCCACCGCCTTTCCCGACGGTAGTCCCAGAACAATTCCAATTACGGCCTGAAGCCAGGTCTCCTTGCGAATAAGTCCAGCCACCTCACCCTTTGAATAGCCTAAGACTCGCAGGGAAGCCATCTCACGCTGACGCTCGTTCAAAGTCATTACCGAAGTGTTGTATATGATGGCTATGCCCAATATTACCGCAAACATCAGCATGACTCCTATTTATACCCACACAGTTCCCATCAGCTTCTCATAGACGGCTCGTTCTTGAGAAAAACTCACCACTGAACCGACCCTGCTCATCTCCTTTAGGCGCTTTTCCAGCGACGGCATCACCGGAGCATCCAGCTTTAGCATAGCTGCAGTAACCAGCTGCCGTTCCCCCAAGAGACGATTGGCCGTCTCCAGTGAAACATAAGAAATAGCCCCCGTCATCGGCTCAAATCTATCCATCACCTTCAACTGGGCTGTGCGCACAGCACCCATCCCCATTACGGTCTCCACTGTCACCACGTCTCCAACCGCAAGGCCCATTTTATCGGCAGTAACACTGTTTATGAGGATTCCTTCCTCCGGAATCCTATGGATCTCTCCATATTTGTCAGAGACCTTTTTCAGCTGACTGGATGGCTCCAATCCCACTATCACATCATCAACTGTCTGATTAGAGAAGATTGCCTTCACTGGTATTTCCATCATCTTTTCTGTTCGCTGCACTTCATCCCAGCCGTTCCAATACAAGAGTTCACTTTCTTTAATGGGTTCTGAGAACCGTACTATGTAATCGTAATGATTAACTTGCTCAAAGCTTTGATCGAAAAAATGGTTCGTCGCATCCGACATAAGGAAGGTAAACATAAGCAACACCACCGCGCTCATAACTCCCAGTATCGTTACCGAGAATCGGGTGCGATTACGAAACATGGAACGCAGACTCATTTTCCAACTGCTGCTCAGGCGGTTCCAGAGCCAGGCCCAATCTTCCACTGGTGTGCGTCTGCCTATAGCCGGAGGCTGGGGACGCATGGCCTCAGCCGGGTTAATCTGCAGTACAGATCTTGAGGCCAGCAACCCTGACGCCCCTGCCACCAGGGAACTTATCAGAAAGCTTATGACCACAACCTGCAGATTGATGCCCATTGCAGCCGGAGGCAGATTGAAATACTGGGCAAAAAGAACCGTCATGGCCGAAGCCATACCCAACCCCAGGGCATTTCCCGCCAGAGCCCCCAGCAGACTGACCAATAGCGCATATGAAGTATAATTCCAAATAATCTGGCGGTTGTTATACCCTAGAGCCTTCATAACCCCGATAGACATACGCTGAGAACGAATAAGCCGACTCAGAATTACAAATTGAATCCCGGCGGCAATCAGAAAAAAGATTAGAGGAAGACTGGTTGAAATCAGCTTTATGCCATCTAATTGCGCCTGAAGCACCACATGGCTCGACTGGTTTTTGCGGGGATAGTCAGCTATATTTCCGTAAGGCTTTAATATAGCCCCTACCTGGCTTTTAATCAGAGCTTCATCGGCATCGGGGGCCAAATCCAGCAGGACTTGATTGATTTGCCCGGGCATCCCCAGGATCTGCTGCACCTGTTTTTGGGGCATCATGAGGATTCCAAATAACTCCGGTTCAGGAAAGAGGGATGATGAATCCTTCATAGGATATACGAATTCCGGGCTGATGGCGGTGCCGATAACTGTAATGTCCACTTTCCTGCTGTCAGCTAAAATCTCAATTTTTTTGCCGGGTTTAATGGCATTAGCCTCTGCATACTGGGGATCAGCAATTATCCCGATCTCTTCTGAGGCAATGTCATCAAAGCTCCTGCCTGAAAGAAGGTGTATGTTGTTCAGCTCATCCTTCACCGGAAGCGGATAGCCGGTTAATCGTCCGACAGCACGTTCCTCGTTATCCTTGAAGATAGTCACATCTTTTTGCAGGCGTCCGGTGGCTTTGATTACCCCGGGTACTGCTTCAATACGAGATACCACCGATTCGGGAGCTTTAACCACCAGGAAGGTATAGTCAGCAAAGCGATTTTCTTCATAAAACTGCTGCTGAGCTTGGGCCAGGTTTGAATATACGATATTCATACTGACATAGATCATGACCCCCAAAGCCACGATTACTATCAGGGCCAGAAACTGACCTCGGGTATTGACAATAGTTCGAAAGAGCTTGCGAGTCAGGGTACTCATTACCATTCAATCCTTTCCGGGGGTAATGGGTTCTCATTCTCGATAATCTCCACGATTTCACCGCTGCGCATACGCACAACCCGGTCGGCCATATCTCCGATGGCCGAATTGTGAGTTACTATGATTACCGTGCTGTGATATTTGTTTCTTATGTCAACCAACAATCGCAAAACCATTTTACCGGTTTCATAATCCAGTGATCCGGTAGGTTCATCACACAACAGAATGCGGGGACGTTTGACCACAGCCCGGGCAATGGCCACCCTTTGCTGTTCTCCGCCACTCAGCTGTGAAGGAAAATGATCCCGTCGGTCATGCAGCCCCACATCATGAAGCACATCCTGTACCTCAAGAGGCTCCGGCACCAATTCAGCCGCCAGGGCCACATTCTCTTCACAGGTCAGATCCGGAATCAGATTGTAGAATTGAAAAATGAAGCCCACATCCAATCGGCGAAAACTGGTTAATACCCGATCATTGCCATCAGTTAACACCTTTTCATCGTATAAAATCTCACCGGTAGTAGACGAATCTATCCCTCCCACCAGATTCAGAAGAGTGCTTTTGCCGGAACCGCTGGGCCCCAGAATAACCAAGACCTCCTCCGCCAATATTTCCAAGGAAGTTTCTTTTAACGCCTCTACCTTGATCTCACCCATAATATAAGTCTTGCTGACATTCTTAAGGCGCATTAATACGTTATCAGGCAAAAAATCCAACTCCCCCCAGTTCAAATATCCAAGCCGGGCTATTCCCTTAAGGATTCGGATGGCGATCAGCCCAGGGAGAAGTCTGCTGGTAAGCATAAGACAGGCGCAGCACTTTACTATCCTCCAAACGGCTGCCAATCACCTGCATTCCTATAGGAAGTCCATCTTCCGTAAATCCAATTGGAACAGATGCCGCCGGATGACCGGTCAGATTAAACAGATTCGTCATCATCCAATCTGTAAAGGGATTGATCCGCTTTCCGTTTATCTCTGCGGGACCTTTAATCTGATGCGAAAAAGCTGGCGTCGCCAGAGTAGGACAGATCAAAAGGTCAAAGTCAGCAAACAAATTTCGTATTTTATAATACAGACCGGTGCGCAATACTTCAACCTGCTTGTATTCCAGAGCGCTAATAGTCTGACCGACTTCAATCATGTTAACCACCGCCCGGGATAGCATCTCGCGTTTCTCAGGCAGCACCGAACTCCATGAGGATGCATACTGGGTAAACCATAGGACTTCAAAGGCCCTTTCAAAAGCATCTTTTTCACCCGGCTTAAACTCCACCTCCGCCACCTGCAGCCCCAGCCTTCGCAAGGTTTCCACCGCCTTTTCCATCGCCTGCCCCACCCGGCTATCCACTTCGTATATGCCCAAATCCGGGCTGTACGCCACCCGCAAAGGCCGGACATCATTTTTCATGTCCTTAAGGAAATCCTCACCCAAATCGGGAAGTGAAAAAGGATCTGCCGGGTCAAAGCCTGTCATTACTGAAAACAATAGTGCTGCATCTTCTACTGAGCGCGCCAGGGGACCATAATGCTGAAAAGGGTTTTGGGAAGCAAACATATTACGAGGATTGCTGTCATAAGGAATTCTTCCATAGCTGGGTTTGAACCCAAAAACTCCGCAGAAGCTGGCTGGAATCCTTATGGAACCCCCACCGTCACTTCCCTCGGCCAGAGGCACTAAACCGGCGGCCACCGCCGCTGCCGATCCTCCGCTGGAACCGCCTGAGGTCATCTCCGGATTCCAGGGGTTTTTGGTGGTGCCAAACAGCAGGTTGTCGGTGGTACCTTTGTGTCCAAATTCCGGAGTATTGGTCTTTCCCAAAATGATTGCCCCCGCCTCTTTGATTCTCCTGACGACTATGGCATCGCGCCGGGGTACGAAATCCTTAAACAACAATGATCCAAATGTGGTAAGAATGCCCTGAGTCGGAGTCAAATCCTTGATCGCCACCGGCACCCCGTGGAGAGGGCCCAGCTTTTCCCCTGAAATAACCTTTTTCTCGGCCCGCTTGGCTTCTTCCCGCGCCTGCTCCGCCACCACCGTACAAAATGCGTTTATGCTGGGGTTAATGGAATCGATCCGGCCCAAATAATGGTCCACAACCTCCACCGGGGTCACTTCTCTATTCCTGATCATCTCGGCTAACTTGGTTGCTGATACAAAGCTCAATTCCTTCACTATTCGATCTCCTTCCAACAATCACCAGGCTTTTTCAGCCTGTTTTTGAAAACAAATAAAGCTTTATATAGGACTCTTTCGCCTTCATGTTCTAATCCTCCTTCCGCCTGTAATCCTTGCAACGGAAAGTGCCATGACATCTCCTAAACCGTATCGTTGGTCCCTTCTTATTCCAAGTGGTACAATAATAACAGAAATATTAAACATTACAGGAGGTTGGATTATAATGGCTGAATTTAAGCATCTCCTCATTAATCGCGAAGACAATGTGGCGATAGTAACGCTGAACCGTGCCAAACAGTTTAATACCCTGAACCACGAGGTGTGGCAGGAAATACATGATGCGGCCCGGGCCGTTGAAGAAATGGGAGACATCCGGGCCGTTGTCATCAACGCTGCCGGAGACAATTTTTCCGCCGGACTGGACGTGAATTACCTCAGCCAGGGCAGCTCAGAACATATCATGAAAAACGCCAACTGGCTGCAATCAATATATACGGTGTGGGAGGACTTTCCGGTACCGGTTATTGCAGCAGTACAAGGCATCTGCTACGGCGGAGCAACCGAATTCATTTTAGCCTGTGATATTCGGATCGCCGCCGCCAATGCCCGTATCGCCATTCCTGAAGTTCGCTTCGGCCTGGCTCCGGATATGGGCGGAACCACTCGTCTGCCTAAACTGGTAGGCCCCGGACAAGCCAAACGCCTGATCCTGGCCTGTGAAGAAATTGACGCCGAGGAAGCCAAAGCTATCGGCTTGGTGGAAGTTGTAGTGGAAACCGAGAAGCTTATGGAACGGGCCCTGAAGATGGCTCACAAGATTGCCGGTATGCCTCCGGTAGCGGTTTATATGGGCAAGAAAGGCATCAATCTGGCGGCAGAAAGCAGCCGCAGAGCCGGTCTGCTTTTCGAAGGCGCCCAATCAGTCTATTGCTGTGGCACTGATGACATGAAGGAAGCGGTCAGTGCTTTCTTTGAAAAGCGGAAACCCGAGTTTAAAGGCCGCTAATTCTTTAATGGACGGGGTGTGACACGGGGACGGGACCTTCTGACACACCCCGTCTTTGTTATAATCAGGATTTATAACCGGTTCTGAAATAGTAATTCAGTATAGTTTGCCCATAAGTTTTGCCATCAGCAAAGGCGGCTGCAAAGGGATCCGGCATCGACTCATAGAAAGCGGGAGCACCCCGGGGATATCCCGGCACAGCCCACTTGCCCCCCAGATCCTCCCAGTTGGGAGCAATCCCTTTTCTGATCAGCTGAAACCGGGGGCTTAACAGCTCTGCTCCGGCAGGCAAAGAGTTAACGGTAGCATAGGCATATAAATGCTGAAGCTGAGCCTCCACACCGGCTTCCGGGCAATCAAAAAACGCTCCGTGTTTCCCTTCCACAAACCAGACCCGAGCCGGGTCAGCGCCTCGTAAAGACTCCTCTGCAGATGCAGCCTGTCCGGTAGCACTTAATCCACAGTAATTGTTTTGATCCGGAGTTACCAATCCTCCGAATCTCCACCAGCCCGTCTCATGGGCGGCCTGGAAAAAAGCAATATCTCCCCTGATTCCATATATTTGTCCCTGCTGTAAATAGATTTCAGCCAATTTATAATAAGTATTGGCTATATGACTCAGCACCTCATCCCGGCGAGCCAATGAATAGTCGGCACTTCCTTGCTTGGCCCCGGAAAGCTCTGCAGTTAAAAGACAGATATCTTCGCTGGCAACCCCATTCCGGCCCTCTGCCTCCTGCTTGGCCCTGGCAATGTAGCCCTCAGCCTCTGCCGAAGTGATCCGTGGATAGATTATAGAAGCGACTGCATCAAACGCCACCCGGCTGATTTCACCGGCATTAGCTTTGGATTCGCCCATTATGGATATTCCCAAATACTGAACACCAGGATCAGGGGATTCGATAGCTCCTGGCTCCGGAATCTGAGGGAGAGGCGGTTCCTCGGCAACCGGCTCTTCTACCGGAAGAGCCGGCTTGCTCAGATGCACCTGATATGTAGCCGGATCCCAATCAACCTCCATGCCCAGGCCTTCACCAACAGCGCGAATAGGCACCATTGTTCTGCCCTCAATAATCACCGGATTAACATCACTAATCAGCTGCACATTATCAATAAATATGTATGGAAAACTTCTGTCCACATGGTTGACCGGGGGAATAATAATGTCAGGATTATCCTCCGAATATATTAATACTAACTGCTTTTCGTTTATCCATTCCACCTGCATCCCCAATTCCTCACTGATGACCCGAATCGGCACCATGGTTCTGCCTTCGATAATAATTGGGTCCGGCTTAATATCACTTAATACTTCCTGTCCGTCAATAAAAAGACTGACCCCTTGACTGGCCTGAGCCTGATTAGCCATACATAAAAGAAATACCGTCATTAAGGCGATTATGCGAAATACTCTGCTTGACAACATTCCAGAACCCTCCCCAACATTTCTTTAACAATGTGCATAATAAAGTAAGACTTGATTCAGGTGGAGTTTTGACTCCATCTGAATCTTAGTCGCACAGATCCAGGGACTTAACTGCCCTTGGGCACCCGCCGCCTATAGAGGCGGGGGTCTTAGGGCAGATTAGTCATCGGATAAAACATCGAATAATAATCATAAATTATTAATACTAAAATACACGTTTTTTTCTAAAGTTTCCAGTGTTACAGGGGGGGTCGGGATAACACTAAGAAATGTAAGTTTTATATTGACGGATATTACGTTATAATAATTAGGAGATTTATTAATGGGAGGTCTGCTTATGCTTAAGAAGAAACTTGTTGCTTTTTTCACGTTCCTCTTTGTATTTGTCGTCGCCAGTCCGGCTATGGCTAACGTTAATTTTACCATCAACGACAAACCATACGTCCCCAGTAGCACCCTGCAATTAGCTGATGGTATCACAATGGTTCCGCTGGATATGGTAGACAAAGTACTGGGTGCCGACATAACCGTGGATAATGATATAATTATCATTACGGAAAACTCAGATACCCTGACACTTACACTGGGAAGCAACTTGGCTGTTTTCAATGATCAACAGCTTACTTTATCCAAAGCCCCTGAACTGGTTAATGGAGAAATACTGGTTCCACTTCGATCTGTTTATGAAGCCTTTGGCACCTCCGTTGGCTGGCAGCAGGAAAGTAAAACCGTATCCGTTTCCTATTCCGAACAGCGGCAGGGAATGACAGCAGATGAACTTATGCTGAAATCCACTGAAGCTATGCTTGAATACAATACATATAAAGTTAATACTGACATGAAACTTAGCATGGGAATAGAGTCCGCACCGGAGGGCACACCGCAAAGCATGGATATGAATATGGTCATGGATATGGCCATGCAGCAGGAGCCAGTGTTGATTTACGTCAAGACTACAGTTGATATGCCTCCAATTGAGGGCGTTTCTGATATGCCCACAGCTATGATATCCGAAACATTCATGAACCAGGATGGCATGTATATGACTGTCCCCGGGCAGGAAGGCTGGTTTAAGATGGACCTTCAGGGCCTGGATATTCAAGCCTTGATGGAGGCATCCGCTGATGCCAACGACCCCATAAAATCAATGGAAATGATGAAAGATTTTGGAGCCATAATTAATTTAGGCAACGATCAAAACAAGGAAGATCAAGAGTACTGGGTGGTTAATATCACCCTTACCCCTGACAGCTTTGAAAAACTGTTTCAGAGCTTAATGGGTCAAATGCCCGCAATGTATGATACCGGCATTCCCGAGGCAGATGCCATGATACAGACTCTTTTCGACAACATTCAAGCTGATATGACTTACGCTTCTTGGATTAATAAGTCCACAATGATCACTGATTATATGGATATAGCCGCCCAGGTTGATTTTAATCTGCCGCCTGTCACTATTGATGGCGTCACATCCAATGCCATCAATATGTCAATTCAGGTAGATGCCTTCTTTGAAATGTATGATATGGGCGAACCCATCACCTTCCCCGATGTAAGCGATGCCGCAGATATACAAAATATCATGCCTATAGAAGAGTCCCTGCAACAACCGTTATAACGAAAGGTTTGTTCAGAGTAACACCATCCGGCTTTCGCGCCGGATGGTGACATTTTTTTATCATAATATGTTTAAGAAATATATTAAGAAAGTGTACTTCCCCTGATGGTTTTGGTTTATTATAGGGAATAGGCATGACGTACAAAATTAATAGTGTAATCGACTAATCCGTTAATAATTTCCATCATCACGAATACCGGCCTGGCCGGTTTATTGGAGGCTTGTTAGCTATGGGAGATCCACCCACTGTATTAGTTGTGGATGATAATGTTCTGAATCTTGCAATTATCTGCGACGTACTTGGGGAAGATTACAACGTTATTACCGCCAAATGCGGCCCGGAAGCTCTGCAAATCCTGGCCTCCCATCCTCTGCCGCAATTGGTTATGCTGGATGTGGTCATGCCCGAAATGAATGGTTTTGAGGTCTGTAAAGAAATCAAGGCCACCAACGAATGGAAGGATATTCCTGTTATTTTCTTGACCTCATTAAACAGTGAAGCTGATGAAGCATGTGGCCTGGAACTGGGAGCGGCTGACTATATTACTATTCCATTTAACCCATCCCTGATGAAAGCAAGAGTGAAGAATCATATCTGTATGAAGCTGTATTATGATCGGCTGATGGAAAGCAGTCTGGTGGATGGTCTGACCGGACTTCCCAATCGCAAACGGTTCGACGAAACCTTAGCTCAGGAGTGGAGACGATCTTTCCGTTCCGGCGACCCGCTCTCCTTTATAATAGTCGATATTGACCACTTCAAAGAGTACAATGACGCTTACGGACATCTGGCGGGAGATTCCTGTCTCAAGAAGGTTGCCTGTCAATTGAGCAACACTTTGCGCAGACCCGGCGACTTTTTGGGCAGGTGGGGCGGTGATGAGTTTGTGGCCCTAATGCCTCAGACTGATGCAACCGGGGCTATGCTCCTGGCTGAGAGGTTTAAACATAAAATATCGATACTGGCAATTCCTCATGAGAGTTCACCGGTCATTCCTCTGATCACTATCAGTCTGGGAGTAGCCACCATGATCCCGCGAGGTGGAGAATGTTCGGAGGAATTAATCAAGAGAGCTGATGAAGCTTTGTTTACTGCCAAGAAAGCAGGTCGAAACCGAATTGTCCAGCGATTGACCGGAATATCTTCCTCTATAGGCACTCGTTAAACAGTCTTGCCCGTCATACGCAAAAGCCCTGCCGATTCAACTGGCCCGGCAGGGCTTTTTTCATAATCTCATCGATTATCCGATGACTAAGATTCAGATGGAGTCAAAACTCCAGCTGAATCAAGTCTTACTTTATTCTTCGAGGGTCCGCCTTAAAAATTCCCGGGTTCTTTCGTTATTGGGGTTATTAAATATTACCTCAGGCACATCATCTTCCACAATAACGCCGCTGTCCATAAATACAACCCGATTAGCAACATCCCGGGCAAAACCCATCTCATGAGTAACCACCAACATGGTAAGTCCGCTTCTGGCCAGTTTTTTCATAACCTTCAATACTTCGCCAACCAGTTCAGGATCCAGGGCGCTGGTGGGTTCATCGAACAGCAACGCCTCCGGCTCCATAGACAGTGCCCGGGCTATGGCCACCCGCTGCTTCTGTCCACCGGAGATCTGGTTGGGTTTGGCCGTGATAAACTGTGACATACCTACCAGCTCCAGATATTCCATAGCCTTTTCTTTGGCCGAGGCCGGATCCTTTTTCAACACTTTGATCTGTCCCACCATACAATTATCAAGGACATTCAGATTGTTGAAAAGGTTGAATTGCTGAAAAACCATGCCCATCTTCGCTCTGTAAACTGCATTGCTCATTTCCTGTTCCAGAATGTTATTGCCGTGATATAGTATTTCGCCGCCGGAAGGATATTCCAGCAGATTCAGACAGCGGAGCAGAGTAGACTTTCCGGAACCGCTGGAACCGATGATACAAACCACTTCACCTTTACTGACAGAAAAATTAATATCTCTTAAAACTACATTCGTGCCAAATGATTTTTGCAGATGTCTGATTTCAATAATCTTGTCCATATCTTACTCCCTGTTGACAATCCTGATTTGTGCTTCAGGAACCGATTGGGAACCATGGATGGTGAATACTGACGGTCCATCCATCTTTATTTCAATATACCTTAGTATTCGGGTGACGGTAAAAGTCATAATAAAATAGATAACACAGGTAATCGACATGGTCTGGAAGAACGCAAAGTTTACCCCCGCCGCCGATTTAGACAGGAAGAACAGCTCCGTAACCGAGATAACGCTCAGCACCGAGGTGTCCTTTATATTGATTACAAACTCATTACTGGTTGCCGGCAAAATATTACGTATAGCCTGAGGCAGAACAATGTTGGCCATAGTTTGGAAGTGGGTCATACCGATGGAATGAGCTGCTTCAAACTGGCCTTTATCCACGGAAAGAATACCGCCTCTGACTATCTCAGCCATATACGCTCCGGTATTGATAGAGACAATAAAAATTCCCGCTGTGATTGGAGACAAATGAATATTATATATCCAGGCGGCGCCATAAAATACCACCATGGCTTGAACAATCATGGGAGTGCCACGGAATACTTCGATATAACACAATAATAGGAAGTTGATAATCTTATAGGCGATCCTGGCCACTGGATGGGTGTTGTCATCGATGGGAATAGTCCGGATTATTCCAATCACAATACCAATGGCAAATCCAATAATTGTACCGGTCAAAGCAATAAATAGAGTATTTCTGGCCCCTATAAGAAATAGGGACCAGTTGCTGTTCCAAATTAATATTACCCATTCCAAGAAGGTTCTTTCCACTTATTGATTACACTCCAATAAAGTAAGACTTGGTTCAGGTGGAGTTTTAACTCCATCTGAATCTTAGTCGCACGGATCCAGGGACTTAACTGCCCTTGGGCACACGCTGCCTATAGGCGGCGGGGGTCTTAGGGCAGATTAGTCATCGGATAAAGCAGCGATGATTATTGGGCAGCTGGTTGGTTTCTGATGGCAGCATCCATCATTTCTACTCTCTGAGCTTCAGATATTCCGGCTAAAATCTCATTTATCTCAGTTACATCCGGGTTGCCTTTTTTAAGACCAACTGCTATGGCAACATCATCATCTGATGCTACAAACCCTTGTCCTTCATCGAATTCAACCATAACAAAATTAGCGTTGGCCGCCGAAGCCGAAATTCCTTCAGGTCTTTCGGATACATACCCATCAATAATACCAGATTCCAGGGCCACGCGCATGGCGGGAAAATCATCCATGGCCGTCTGCTGGATTACCCCGTCGATTTGAGGAATGACTGAGTAATGGAAAGTGTTGAGCTGGGCAGTTATTTTTGCCCCGGAAAAGTCCTGAATGCTGGTGGCGTTTTCATAGGCCGATCCGTTTTTTACCACCATTACCAGATCGGATTTATAGTAATGATCAGAAAAATCAATGGATTCCTTGCGCTCCGCCGTCGGGGACATACCTGCAATAATTGCGTCAACACTGCCGGACTGCACTGCTGGTGGCAGACCATCCCAGGCTGTCTTCACAATAACCAGTTCCCTGCCCAGACCTTCGGCAACAATCTTAGCTATTTCAACATCATAGCCACCGGCAAATTGGTTGGTGCCGGAAATGGGTACCGCGCCGTTGCTGTCATCTACCTGAGTCCAGTTGAATGGAGCATAACCACATTCGAGGCCTACTTTAAAGGTTTGCTTTTCCTGGGGTGCTTGGCCGCAGCCTGCAGCGGTTATGAGCAATCCCACCGAAAGGGCTGCACATAATGCTAACGTCAACATTCTTTTCATTACAGATATCCCCTCCACTAAAATAAATATTTGATTATTTCCGATTGCATCTTGTCCATAAGAGTCAGCCACGAAACCAACCACTATGGAGCGCGAATGCCATTGTTTAATATTAACACAAAATTAATATCTCTGGGGATTCTTATCACAACAAGTCGAAGAAACAGTAAGCACATCCAGCTGGTTCTATTAATGGATGTGCCTACAACCATCTTCTTGGCATGACATTCCGGCTTTTTCATTCGTCCTATTGAGATTCTTTTTTCAGCTCAATCCAGGTGGCCCGGGCTCGGGCATACAATTCACCGGTTTCCGAGAACAAAGCAGTACCACACATTAATTTCCGGCCTTCTTCACCGATTTGCCAGCCTAATACTATACAAGGCTCATGGGCTTTCATCCTCGACATAATCTGAACCGCCAATTTTCCCAGAACAATAGCCCGGGTCCTTCCGGCAAAAACTGCCCAGGCGCCGGGACAGTCCAGAGCCGCCCAAATTATCTCATTTCTGACCAATCCAGTATCATCAGTCAAAGAATCATCAGGAATCCACTCTGTTGCCACATAGTTCCGGCCTTGCACCGCCCCCGGGAAAATTCTCAGCCCGTCACATTCAGCCCGATGGGGGCCGCATACAAAGCAGGTGGGAAACTTATGTTTTTCAAAGATCTCCGCTCCGGCCATTGTCTCCCTCGCCTGAGCCAGGGTAGGTGGGGCGGGCACCTCAATATCCACCACTGCCGCTTCCGCCGCAGCCACAACAGTGTCACCGTTTAACAGAGTATACCGCCCCTCTCTGCTCTCCACGGTTAAAGGAGTATCCAGAGGAGGAGGGCTAATCAGCTTAACTTCAGCCGAATCACCTACGAAATTGGCCAGCATACCACATGAGTAGCCTCCATTCCCGGACTCGGGAGGCCCACAAAAGCGCTGTTCAATAATAATTTGTTCGTTCATACATACCTCCAAGTTAGTTAATCAAAAAACATCAAATCCAGAAAACACAAGCCGATCCAACTCCATTATTGCTGATTATTTCTTTTTTAATAACCGGGTCCAGTCAACCATGGCCACAAGAAGATTGCTGATAGCTCTGCGACTGTAATCATCGATCAGCTTGCCATCCTGATCAAATTTGCCGGCGGCACTCATTATGAATACTTCCGGACGATTCAGCAGCATAAGATTAAGGACCACCGCCACCTGCCGCAAGTGATACTGTGCCCGGGCCCCTCCAAACAACCCTTGGGAAGCGCTCATTATCGCCGCAGGCTTACCGTTCAAAGGGCTGTCCTTCCCCCGGGAAGCCCAATCAAGAGCATTTTTTAACACCGGAGGAATCGAATAATTATATTCCGGTGTGCATATCAGCAAGGCATCCGCCGCCACGATTTTGTCTTTGAAATCCACTACCGCCTGAGGCACCCCTTCTGCCTCCAGGTCCTCATTAAAAAAAGGAATGGGGGCCAGGTCAACGATCTCCAGAATTGCACCATCCGGTAATAATTCACCGGCAGCACGCAAGGCCGCCTTGTTGTATGAATCGCGGCGCAGGCTTCCAGTAAAACCCAGGATTTTAATCATTTCCATTTACATGCCTCCTTTTATTCACCATTCTACAACAGCACTAACAACGGTTACAAAGCAGATCATCACTTAACGTTGTTGATCAGCGATAATGTCATGGTATAAGTCGCCAGGAAAAATGTCATCCCAACAACTCAGAAGTTGAATGAGGAAACACGGGATGAATTCCAGCTTAGCGACCGTGGGGATGAGAACCGAGCAAACCTCTGCAAAGGTGAGGCAGAAGAGCAGCCGAAGGACAGGAGGTCCTGAGTCCGCCTCCTGAGCCACGGAGGGCGAATTGGCGGTGTGCTGCTCGGAGGCCGAAACTGAGCAGTTGTATTTGCCGGTTCTCATTCCGGGAGCAAGTGGAATTCAATCCAGGTCGAATCCGGGAATCAAATCTCTGCTAAAGTATTTGTGTCTTTCACTAGTACTAACATGACATTTTCCCTGACCAATGGCAAGCAGATCATCACTTAACGCCAAGAACTAAGACGATTATCTATCAAATCGAGAGCAGTAAACAAACAAAACCCCATAAAGCTCAAAACCACTATCCCGGCATACATATCCAGATAGTTTACCCGCATCCAGGCATCCATTATAAAATAGCCCATTCCATATTCTGTTCCGAAAGTTTCAGTAAAGAATAATATAGAGACCGCAGTCCCCAGAGCTAAGCGAGTAGCAGTCAAAACCTCCGAAAGGGAAGCCGGGAATATTATCTCAGCAAAAATTTGCAGCTTTCCGGCACCCAATGATTTCAGAGAGCGAAATATCTCCTGGGGAATATTAATAACCGCATCCCGGGCGGTAATAATAATCTGAAAGACAATTATTAATACGATCATGATCAGCTTCGATGCTTCTCCCAAGCCGAACAGCAGCATAACAATAGGAAGAAGGGCCAGCTTGGGAACCGGATAAGTAAAGTACACCAGGGGGGCCAGAAATCGGTTGATCTTTTCAGATGCCCCCATCAAATAGCCCAGAGGAACCCCGATCAGGAGAGATATTATTATCCCTCCCACAATTCTCCCCAGGCTGGCCAGAGCATGGGCATCCATTTTGGTGAAAAATATCTGCGTAATATTTATTAATACCGCACCTGGGGAAGGAACTATCGGCATTTTCAAAAGCCAGGACACAATCCACCAGACGGTGACCACTACCACCAGGCTGTAAAATGCACCCCGCCAGTTCTCTTTTGACAGCACTGAAATCATCCTTTGTTCAGTATGTTGCGCAAACGCATAGCCATTTCGTAGTAATCATCCCTGAAACAATTATTGTCATGTTGGAAACAGGGGTTTTCCACAACCTCCAGTATTCGTCCCGGAGAAGAGGAAAACACTGCAATTTCCCGGCCCAAATACAGGGCCTCTTCAACACTGTGAGTAATAAACAATGTGGTAACACTGTTCTGTTTCCAGGTTTCAAGAAAAAGCTCTTGAATCTCTTCCCGGGTAATAGCATCCAGAGCGGAAAACGGCTCATCCATCAACAGTAAATCAGGCTGCAAAATGAAGGCACGCGCAATAGCAACTCTCTGTTGTTGTCCGCCACTTAATTCTTTTGGGTACCGGTCCAACAGGTTATCAATGCCCAACTGTTTAAGAAGGGTGTGCCCATATTCGTCTAAAACCTGCCGTCCGTGTTTAATCTTCAGCCCCAACATTACATTTTGATAAACGTTTTTCCAGGGCAGCAATCCATAGTTTTGCAGAATCAAGCCTATACGCTGGGTGCTGGGGTCCACCGGCAGTCCGTCAATCAGCACACTGCCTTCATACTCCGTCAGCACACCAGATAAAGCATAGAGCAATGTGGATTTGCCACAGCCGGAGGGCCCGATAAACGTACGAATATCACCTGTTTCCATGCTTATATTGACCTTATCCAGAGCCAGAACATCTCCGTTATTACTCCGATACTTAACAGATAAATCCTTAACTGCAATCACTATAGCTACCTCAATACTTTATCATCCACCAGGTCTTTGTATTCATAATTCCCTTCGATCAGCCCTTTACCCTTCATCCACTCCAGAACATCGGCTACAATCCGAGTTTCCGGCGGCTGAGCCTCTTTATATGCGGGAAGCTCCAGCGAATCCTGTGTCCCGGCAGGAAAGCCTTGGGCTTCAACAATATAATCAGCATAACTATCCACCGGTTCTGTTTGCAGATACGCTACTCCAGCATTATAAGCTCTGAAAACGGCTTTTATCTCCTCCGGGTATTCATCCAAACTCTGGGCGGTAAAAGCTACCGCACCGGCTTTTTGCCCCAATTCGTCGGTACTGATCAAGACTTTGCCCCCGTTTCCCACACCCAGGCTTGCCAGGGGATCCGGTAAAATAGCTCCCTGGATTTTTCCACCCTGAAGCATTTCTAATCGAGTCGGCAGCTGTGGAATCGCTACTTTACTTACCTCCTCAGCCGTAAGTCCGGCGAATTCCAGCATTCTATCAACGGTGTACTCCATAATAGTATTGCTGGAAATACCAATACTTTTGCCCTTAAGCTCCTCTACCGAATTAATGCCGGAGTCCTTGCCTGATATCAGCTTGATGTCGCCGGCACTTTCGGATATCATTTTCAAGTTGACGCCTCCCTCATTGGAAAAGACAACGGCGACAACATCAGTAACAACCCCGTCTAATTTCCCGCCCTGCAAAGCACTGTCCCTATCTTTGGCACTCTTGAAATGCTCAAGTTTTACTTGAACTCCCTCTTTATCAAAATATCCATTTCTTTCAGCGATGACAAAAGGTACCGACTCAACATCAGGCATAATTCCAATAACTATAGTCTTCTGCGAATCTTTCTGTTCATTGCCGCAGCCAGTTAAGCCAAGCCCTATGGTCAGGGCCAGCACACAAATAATTATTCTTTTCATGTTAATCTCTCTTTCCTCATCATTTTCCGACTCGGCGGGTCTTAAGAGGAATTATATCATGAATCGACCCATGTGCGTCTGGCCGCAGGCCAAAAAACTGTCTATTCGTATTCCGCTCTGATATCCCGAGCCAGGCCATCAAGATCAGGAAATAAAACAGAATAGGTAATCCCCAGTACTTTCAAATCTAAAATAATATCCGCTCTTGCTTCCGGGTTAAACTCATATTTAATCAGCCTGCCATTGGCGACCAAGGTTTTTCTGGTCTGCTCTTCGATGGAAGCCGAATCCAATCCATGAATAGTAAAACAGCTTTGCTGGGAGCTCATTCTTCTATGGCGGTGCAGAGCGCAAATTGCCAGAGGCAAATTATTTTTGAAGGAAGGCTTGGGATCAACAGCATTAGCGAAATATTCCTCGGCCGTTCGCGACCAGGGCTGATGAACCGCTCTTTGCTCAGTGGTAAGCTCATTCAGGGCGAATGGATCCAACATCCAAACACAAGGATGTATACAGGTGTTTTTGTTATAGACTGCAAAAAAGAGAGCTATTAAAGCACTCTCCGTCCAATCAAGAAGCCGCGTGGGAACCTGGTGGTGCTGCATTAAAAACATCCACTCGGAAAGACTGGCAAGATTAGGGGTTGCTCCCATGGCCGGAGCTCTAAGCTGAAACCAGGTTAGAAGAGTGTGCTCATTATAATCCCCACGCAAAACAGAAGGGACCAGTCCCCATGTTCTGGATTGTCCTCTGAACCACCTTTGATCCCATCCTTTACTATCCTGTCTTATGCTGTCAATAAACTCAGTTACAGATTCAAGGGACATTGATGTCACCTCCCTTAATTATCTATTGGCCTTAAAATAGTATTTTCCCCTTTTTCGGTGAGCAAATCCGGATTCTTAATCTGATAATCAGGTCTTAAGCCGTCTCATACAATGCTGACTGCAGCTTATTACCCCGCTTATCCCAACTCATTCAAAACAATCTTCATTTTTCCCGGCGGATGTGGGAAAATAGGAGAGGTGATTCATCTTGACAGATAATTTATTAAGATATATAGAAACTTTTTTCAGCAATGTATTGCTGAGTCCCTGGCTCAATGCAATCGGGGTTGCTATTGGTATCTTTCTGGCTATTTATCTGCTAAGAAAGATTTTTACTCATCTTATAATGTCCTTGCTAAAAAAAATAGCAAGCAAGACCAGCACTACCCTTGATGACTTTTTATTATCAGCCCTGGAAACGCCTCTCAGGTTATTTTTTGTAGCCACCGGCCTTTATCTGGCCGCCGTGTATCTTCCTCTGAATGCGGAAACTAATGTTTTTGTATCCAGATTGTTTCGTTCGGCTATAGTAATTCTGGTATCTATGGGCATCTGGAATTTCATCGGGTGTTACAGCGTTTTCCTTGAGGAGGCCGCCGGCCGGACCAATGTCAAGGTTGACAAAACTCTGGTGCCCTTTCTGAACAGAGTTGTGAAAGTGATTATAGTACTGTTGGCTTTAATCATCGTTCTCCAGGAATGGAACTATGACATTAATGGTTTTATTGCCGGGCTGGGGTTAGGTGGTCTTGCTTTTGCACTTGCCGCTCAACAAACACTGGCTAACATGTTTGGTGGTATCGTAATAATTACCGACAAACCCTTTTCCTTGGGAGATTGGATTCTGACGCCCAGTGTGGAGGGAGTTGTTGAGGATATGAATTTTCGCAGCACCAAATTACGCACCTTTGCTGATGCATTAGTAACGGTGCCTAATTCCACCCTGGCCAATGAGCCCATTACCAACTGGACCCGCATGGGTAAGAGACAAATAACATTTCATCTGAAAATCCCTTACAGCACTTCCCGGGAAAAACTGAATAAATGCATTACTGAAATTAGAACCATGCTGCAAAATCATAGCGAGATTCATCCCCAAACCATTTTTGTCAATTTCGACTCCTTCGGGGATGGCAGCCTCAATATTCTCCTGTATTTCTTTACAATAACAACTAATTGGGAGAGATTCCTTCATGTAAAAGAAGATGTGAATATGAAAATATTAAAAATTTTGGAGCTCGAAGGAGTGTCGGTAGTATATCCTAGTACCAAGATTTTTTTTGAGAACATTCAAACTGAATCTTAGTCTCTTTTCCAGGTTCCACTAATTCAAGGGTCCATCCAACCAAAATATAAAGGGATACAATAATAATTATAAGGAGCTGTTAAAAATGAACGTTTTTGAATTGCTGAGTCTGAAAGGGAAAACCGCAGTCATTACCGGTGGATCCATCGGTCTGGGAGCACAGATGGCCACCGCCTTGGCGGAAGCCGGCGCCGACGTGGTGGTAGCCGCCCGCAAAGTTGAACGCTGTGTTGCATTATGCAGCGAACTGGAGAAACTGGGTGTCAGGGCTTTGCCTGCCGCATGTGATGTTGGCAAGACTGAAGACTGTCAGAATCTGATCGACCTGACTGTAAAAGAATTCGGTAAAGTGGACATACTGGTAAATAATGCCGGGATAACCTGGGCGGCCGATTCCCTCAATTATCCCATGGACAAATGGGACAAGGTTTTCAATGTTAATGTCAGGGGTTTATATGAGCTTTCAGTTATGGCCGCCAAGGTCATGAAAGAAAACGGCGGCGGAAAAATCATCAATATTGCGTCAATCGCTTCCTTCCTGGGGAGTGAGCCCGAGCTCCAGGATACCATAGCTTACCAGGCCAGCAAAGGAGCAGTAGTCATCATTACCAAAGACCTGGCCGTTAAATGGGCCCGGTATGGAATTAATGTCAATGCCATAGCACCCGGTTACTTTCCGACCCACATGAGCAGCGGTCTCTTAGAAATGACTAAGGACAAAGTATTGCCTCGGATACCTCTTCACAGATTCGGCCGCGACCATGACATCAAAGGCTTGACTTTGCTTCTGGCCTCTCCTGCTTCCGACTTTATTACCGGACAAACCTACATCATCGACGGTGGAATGACAGCGGGCTAAAAAGCACAAAGGTCAGCAAAATGGTGACGGAAGTGAGGATCGGGGCGCAAGAAAATTTCGCTATTGAGGCATACCTGCAGGGATCTCCTTTTGTCATCGGTTGGGGAGCCATCGGAAAGAAGACCGATGGCTCTTTTTTTACCGTTTGTTGATCAATTAGAGCTTGGCACACCCTTGTTTAACACCTGGGGTGATTCGCCTTTAGCATTCCGCAGTCCCAAAAGCTGGGACACCAGCATACCGGATAACATCAAAGCGCATCCAATCAACTCCTGTCCCCCTAACCTTTCTTGCAGCAGGAAAAAACCGCCTATTGCGGCAAACACCGCTTCCATACTGAGAATTATGGCCACATGGGCCGGCGGTGCGTATTTCTGTCCTATAGCCTGAAGGGTATAGGCGATTCCCACCGAGGCAATTCCTCCATATAGTAGAGGTACTGCAGCCGCTGACAGATCAGCAATGGTGGCAGTCTCAGTAATTGCCGCCGTCATAAGGCTCAGGGCAGCACAGGTCAAAAACTGAAAACATGACAGCTTCAGCACATCCACTCTAATAGAATAATACCCAATTACTAAAATGTGGATGGCCCAGAATAAGGCCCCGATCAATTGCAGGATGTCTCCATAATTGATTATGATAGCCCCTCTGATGCTCAGCAGGTAAAGTCCGATCAGGGCCAAAATAGAACCCAGCCAGGTCCCCTTACTCGCCGATTGCCGCACGAATATGCCAATAATCGGCACCAGAACAATATACATTGCAGTTATGAAAGCTGCCTTTCCGGCCGTGGTGTAAAAAATGCCTATCTGCTGCAAAGAAGCCGCAATAAACAGCACAATACCTGCCACAAGTCCTGGCACAGCTGCATCCTTGCATTCTGCTCCCATGCTCTGAGAATTGCGACCGAAAAACCATATTAGCGGTATTAACGATATTGCCCCTAAGAGAAAACGCAGCCCGTTAAATGTGAAAGGGGGCACCAATTCTGCTCCCACCCGCTGGGCTACGAAAGCCAGTCCCCAAATGGCTGCAGTTAGCAAGAGCAAAAAGTTTGCTTTACTGATATTCATCAACTGTCTCCATCTTCTAATACTATAATTACTTAATCATTACTAAGACTTGGGCTAACCTGAAATCTCCATATAAATATAAGCATACCCTTCCTTGGCCGCCATAGCCTATGGATGGCTTTTACTTCCGGTAATCTGTTATTCCTTTGGCATCCATCCAACTTTTTTTGGCTGCCATCAGTATATCCAGATCAGCATCTCTGCTACCTCTGATTCGTACCAGATCAGCCTGGACATTAAACAAATCGTTATAAGTTAAATAATCATAATCTGTTAATCCCATTTCCCCTTGACCCAAATAAGCATACTCCAGATTATTATCTTCCATAATCCAATTATCTCTGGTGTTTTTTATGCCCATCAGCATCTTGTCGGCAAAGTCCAAGTAGTTTTGGTCATCTTCTTGTTCATATAGCAATAAGAAAACATGGATCGCCTGTAATTGGTGGTTTAAAGAAACATGCGTTTGCATATACGAATCGTCATTATACGAATAATCTTCCACCAGCCAGCCTTCTGTTCCCTGCATATTATAAAGAGAAAAATGATTGTTCTCTCCGTGCCGCAGATAATAGTCGGCCATTCTTAAATATGCTTCCCGAAATAATGGATTTCCATATTTCTTATAAGCGACCAGATATGTCTCAATAGTATCAGCATTAAATCTGGTATCAAAAAAACCGGGGCCAATCTTATAATCGGCGGATAACCAAGCACTCTCGGGAAGGGTAGGAATATACCCCTGCTCATTTATTGATTCTTCAGCTATTATTAGCAGGGCATTTCCCATTATCTCCGCAGCCGGGCTCCCTCCTGTCTTAACCAGGGAATTGGTAATATATGAACTGGGAATCCTCCAATAGGAATTTTCGGAATAGGGTACATAGGACGAGGGTGATTTGTAGTGATAACCATCAAAACTAAGCCTGGCGGATCTGTCCAGGTCATATACGCTCCATATTCTTCTTTGATTGGCATCTTCAAGATCAACCAATTGCTCCTGTGACCCAACTCCCCAAAGAATACCAAAGGTGTCCTTTTCCATAGTAAAAGTATAAGTAACCAGCCATTTGTCCTGCTCTCGCTTTATCTTGATAGGTTTGCTGTCTACACTTTCTATAGTACCCTGTCCCTGATCCCTATAAGTATAACCTTGTCCAATAATCATGCTGTATTTATCTGTCTGAATATGAATCACCGCTTCTGAAGGCAACAGACCGTCTCTTAAAGGTTCTTCCACCATCTCCTTATTAGCGTTAAAATACTTAATCGTTCCGGCTGCACCCGGAACATAAAAAGAGGTTTGATAAACCTGATTACTTGCCTTAGAATCGACTTTCCTTACGTAAAAATGTCCTTGATTTTTATATATTAAATTTCTTTGAACAAAAGAAAATTCATCATTCTCACCAGAAATCTGCTGGCTCATAATATTTTCGGGGAAGGCATCCACATCCGCAACAAAAAACGTGGCCGATATCAGTACAACTAATGCTATTAGTTTTGCAAATCTTTTCATAAACATAGCTCCTTGCTCTTTTACAAAATCCGGCTCTCATTAAGCCAGCCGTTCTTTAATACTACCATATTATCTTAAACCCTCACATTGCAGAGGTGCTTTTCATAATATGGTATACAAAAGGAGGTGTGGCATTGGCCAAATTCACATTGTCTTACAAAATCGGATCTGAGAATCCGATAAGTTGTGATGGTGAGCTATACCGAGTCAGGATGGGAGACACCTTGTTTGAGATCTCCCGCCGCAAGAATGTTCCACTGGAAAAGTTGATTGCGGCTAATCCCCAAATCGAGAACCCGGATGTCATCAAGCCCGGTCAAAAGATCTGTATTCCCCACTGGGAACCATGTCCTGATGAGAAACCGGAAGAAGAATCTTCCTGCTGGAGATTTGCTTTGTTGGAGGGAACTGATCTAGCACCCGATGGGGTTGGTTTTGCTCTGGTTAAACCCGGTGATCCCGGCTGGTCGGCGGTAGTGGGCTTTAATCTTCCCGAGCCTTGCAGCTTCGGTGATGAATTCGATACGTTCAAGGCCTGGTTTATTGAATCCCGTACCTTCAGCCGCTTCAGGCTTGATATGTGCCAGATCGCAGATGATGTTTGGATAGCGGAAGATAACAACCATCCCCCGCCGGAATTTGACCGCGTGCTGGTGACTCCGGAGTCTTCACCTGGTATTACTACTCCCACAGGTCCAACTATCCTGGAAGGCAATCTAATCAGGAAATGTTAATACTCTGCTTGACTGTATCTCTTAAGGATCTATCGGAAAACTGCATAGCGAAACTGATGTTTGAGGCCGAAATACCTAAGTATAACGGCCTCAAGCCAGTTATCCGCAATAAAGTAAGACTTGATCCAGGTGAGTTTTGACTTCATCTGAATTTTAGCCGCACAGAGCCAGGGACTTAACTGCCCTTGGCACCCGCCGCCTATGAGGCGGGAGTCTTAGGGCAGATTAGTCATCGGGTTAAAAGTACATCAAGCCCAGTGCGTCGGCTATACAAGCCGGTTTGTCCTGGCCTTCAATCTCAACGGTATGGGTGATGGTCATCAGCAATGCGTTAGGCCCTTTTTCTTCAAGGGAGGAAATTACCATGTGGGACCGAACCCGAGAACCTACCGGAACCGGTGATAGGAACCGCACCTTGTTAAGACCATAATTGACACTCATCTTGCAGCCTTCAGGCGTATATTTAGCCTGATAGGAAAAGGTTGAAAGAAGGCTCAAAGTTAAAAAACCGTGGCCGATAGTCTTTCCAAAGGGACCATCCTTCGCTTTTTCCACATCAACGTGAATCCACTGCCAGTCCTCGGTTACATCAGCGAATTTGTTAATTCTATCCTGGTCAATGGTTATCCACTCGGTTGTGCCATTATCCTGCCCAACCATTTTTTTAAAACTTTCCAAAGAAACATATTCCGGCATATACATTCTCCTTTCTTATTACGCCACTAATTAGTTCAAACAGTTATCATGCTGCCTCCGGATAGGCAAAGGTCTATATATTTATTCCCCAATCAGCTTCAATTACCTTTTTACTCGACAGATAAAAACAGAATTAAAATAATTCTTGTTATCTGGTCAGGTGTCTGCCACCGGAAACGGCGAAAACTAAATCATTATTTTAGCCCTTTCCCGCATAAAGGCGATCTCCCGGTCCACGTCCCCTTGAATCTCCGCTATGCGCCGGGCAGCGTCAGCACCATTGAGCAGACGGTTGAAGCGCCCTTGTTTCATTACATATTCATTAACCGGGTCGGCGTCTCTTTTGCCGTTAATGATATGCGAACTGGGGCTATTAAAGCTGATCTTGCCATTTTCCGCTTCCCATAAAAGCCAGGCCCCGCTGCGCACCGCCATCCGGCTCATCTGCACAGTGTCAGCCATATCAAACTGCCAGCCCAAATAGCAGGGCGCCAATATTTCAATGTATTTCATGCCGGATATATTTTTAGCCTTTACCACCTTGTCGTACAAGTCGCCGGGATAAGCCACCGTAGCCGTAGCCACGTAGGGAATATTGTGCTCCAGCATCAGCATAGGCATATTCTTTTTCGGTTGGACCTTGCCGGTGGGAGTGGTGGTGGTGAAGCTGCCCCGGGGAGTGGCACCGCTGCGCTGCACGCCGGTGTTGCTGTAAGCTTCGTTATTATAACAAAAGTGGATAATGTTTTCGTTGCGTTCGGCTGCGGCCGAAAGGGCTTGAAAGCCAATATCATAAGTCCCCCCGTCGCCCACCCAACTAAATACGGTGGGCAGTTCCCCCTGGAGACGGCCCTTTTCCTTCATTATTTCAATAGCGTGGGTAATACCGGAGGCCGAAGCTCCGGCAGTCGCAAAGCAAATATTAATACAAGGCCAATTGTAGCCCAGTTTAGGAGTCATGCCCATGCTGGCCACCGAACAGGCGGGAGTCAAAAGCATAATTGCATTAGTCCCCAAAGCTTTGCCAACCATGCGCAGAGCCATTGTAGCCGGGCATCCGCCACAGGCGCCATTGCCACTTAAAACCTGCTCCGTATCCGGTAATTTTTTAATACTGGTGGTCATATCCCATCCATTCCTTTCATGGTCTCTGCTTTCTATTCATCCAACATGGCACGAATCTCATCGGCCATGAAGCGGCGGGTCAAATCAACGCCGCCAATACCCATTACCCGGTTCTTAACCGTAATATCGTGGCGTCGGCCGAAAAGTACGCTTTTCAGTTCCGAAGCTAAAATACCCCCGTGATGACCAAAGTTATAGTTGCGATCCAATACCATCACTTGGGCATTCTGCGGCAGTGCATCGATTATATCCTGGGCCGGAAAGGGCAGAATAAGACGCGGTCTGAGCAGGCCGGCTCTGATGCCCTGTTCCCGCAGGATATCAACGGAAAGCCTTAATTCTGCCGCCATACTGTTGACAGCCAAAACCACAACTTCAGCGTCTTCCATCCGATAAGTGTCAATGGTGTCGCCGTCCCACATGCCGGTAATATCCTTATAGCTTTGGGCCGCTTCCTTTACCAATGGAATAGACGCCATAATATCCTGGGACAGCATCTGGCGGAAGGATGCGTATTCGGCCGCATTGGTAACATTGCTGAAGGATGAGGGATGAGCCGGGTCCAGCCGCCATTCCGGTTCATGCAAGGGCAGGAAACGGTCGATATCTTCTTGGGCCGGTACATTGAGGGGCATAAAACAATGGGAGATAACAAAACCGTCAAAGTTGACCATCACCGGAATATTAATCTGCTCGGCCACCCGGAAGGCCTGCAAAACCGTATTGAAAACCTCCTGGTTAGAGGAACAATGAAATTGAATCCAGCCTGTATCCCGCTGGGCAAATGAGTCCTGATGATCGGCCCACAGGGTCCAGGGAGCAAAAATCCCCCGGTTAACATTGCACATTACCACCGGTAAACGTCCACCTGAGGCCATATGCAATACTTCGTGCATATACAACAGACCATTAGACGAGGTGGCGGTAAAAACTCGGGCACCGGCAGCAGACGCTGCCACAGCTGCGGCCAAAGCACTGTGCTCACCTTCCACCGGAATGAATCGGGCGTCCAGCTCCCCCTTCTCAACCATGGCAGACAATGCTTCCATGATGCTGGTCTGAGGAGTAATAGGATAGCCCGGAATCACATCTACCCGGGCACATTTTACAGCCAGTGCAGCGGCATGGGCACCAGTCTCCATAATAACTTGGGCTGTTCTCATGCTGCTACTCCTCCTTTTCCATACTTATGGCACCGGTGGGGCATTCTGCGGCACACACCCCACAGCCCTTGCAATAGCGGTAATCAATAGTAATCTCATAGCGGTCAATGACTGCTTCCGGACAATATACCCAACAGAATTGGCATTTGGTGCATATCTGTGAATTAACTACCGGACGATGTCCCCGCCAGGTACCGGTTTCGCCGCCGGCACCCTTCATCGGCCAGGAAATAGGCCGGTAGGCTTTCGTAACTGATTTCATAGAATTCTAATCCTTTCTCTGATCCGCAATATAGTGTGTTATGTACCAATAAGCCTTACAGCTTTAAAAGCCTCTCTGGCAGCATCCAGATTGCTTCCGCCGTTGCCCGGCCATTTATTCAAGATAGTCTGTTCCATAACTTTCCCCGGGATATTCAGCACCCGGCACGCCGCTCCAAATAATGGAACATTAATAAAGAGTCCGTCAGCGGAAAATAATCCTTTTTCACCTGCAATGCCGTCAGCATCCACCTGCCAGGTAGGATATTTCTCCACCTTCAAAGGGTAGGGGGCATTGATGATTACGGTACCGTTCTTATTAATCCCTTCACTAACCGCCGCTTCAGTAAGCTTTTCACTCATCACTATGACATAATCCGGAAGCTCGCATTGGCTGTGGGCATAGATAGTGGCAGGTGACATTCGCACTGCCGCTCGCACCGGTGCCCCCCGCCGTTCCACCCCAAAAAAAGGTAAGGCCTGTCCCTGTTCACCATTTTCCAAAGCCGCCTGGGCCAACAAGTGAGCCAGGGTAACAGACCCCTGCCCACCAAATCCATTGATCCGGAGTTCTAACAATACTGCTCCTCCATTCCCCATGGCGCCGACAAAAATAGATTTCACACTACTGCCGTCACCAGTTTTTAACCATGTAAAATGTTACTTAACTATTATAGAATAACTTGAAATATTTAAACAGCTTGTGATAAAAAGTCCCTGCCAAAAAAGAAACGGCAGCCCATGCTGCCGCCGAAAGCCGATTATGTCCGATATACTATTTTAGTATGGCTTTTACTATGTTATCGGGAATAACAAATTCGGGACTGCCCTGAGCACCGGCAGCCACATCATACTTATCAAAGCATATAACGATCCTGCCATCCTCGTCTATATAGAAGTTTTGGTCGGTTTTAATCTGTTGAAAAGCCTCAAGATACATTTCGGGGTCACTTTCTACCCAGAACATCCCTTCTTCCTCATTGTTGCGCCTGATCATTTCCGTTTTAATATAATCGCTTAAAACTGTTACATAGTCAGCATTATCCTTGAACAATCCCTTCAGGTTCAGAAGCTCTCCCGTCTTTTTATCCAGGGTATAAAAAGTATGCTTGGTTGAGGATGAGCCTGCGACATTGAGTATATATACGTCTAAGGCCAATATATCTTCGTTGTCGGTTTTAATAATATAATCCGATTCAACTCCCATATGAATTGTTTCTTCGCCAAACACCTCTTTTAACTCCCTGATATCCTGCTCATATGCCAGAATAATAGCATTGGCATTCTCCTTCAATTCATCATTCAGTCTTTTTTCCAGTTCTTTATCCAACAGCCCTTCTATTTTGGGAGTAACCACCTTGGCACTATATCCCTTATCAACATTCTCGTATTTTCCGAAGGTTATTACTTTTATAATAGGTGCAAATGCAGGTATGTCCGACATGGCATATGCCAGGCTGGGAACGAAATTAACCACCAGCATTGCCGTAATTGCCAGGCTTGCCGCCAGGCCCAGACCGATCTTCAGCCCATTTCTTTTCCCATCTTCTCTTGTCATGGTATTTTTAACCCTCCCTTTCAATTCATCTGATGCTTTAATATTTTCATATTCAGTCTTTAAATCGTCAAATCTTTTCATGTACCTCTCCCTCCATATCGATTTTTAATAATTTAAGCGCCCTGTAAAGCCTGGTTTTAACCGTGTTCTCATTAATATCCAGAATCTGCCCTATCTCCTTTAGCGACATATCTTCCAAAAATCGAAGTACGATTATACTTTTGTACTTTGGCTCTAATTTTTCAATCATACTGTTTAATGTAAGTTCGGAGTAATCATCTTCGGTCCCGTCTGTTTCCGCAAAGCTTTTTTCATAATCCAGATACGTAATTTTGGATCTTCGTTTCAGATATGTAAATGCCGTGTTAACAATTATCCTGTAAAACCAAGGTTTGATATGCTCGGACTTCTGCAAATAGTTAATTGATTTTATTGCCTTTAGAACACTTTCATTTACGATATCTTCCGCATCCTCACGATTTTTGGCATATGTATATGCAAAACGATAAGCGCTATCAATGTTTTGCATTATATAGGTTTCAAACAGCTGTTTTTTGTGCATACACCATCCTCCCTTACATTTTCTTAGACTAATGAAGAAGACAATTAGTTTTGCCTTTATAAATTTTTCCTTAACCATTTATTCCATAAATAAAAATCTCCAATATAAACTATATTGTTATTACCGCAATTGTCATGTATAGTTAACTTGTAATCATTACAACTTATACTTCGTTAAGGAAGTGGTGTAGTTGTGAAACCATTGTTCGATGATTTAATTGATGTGATGAAAAAGCATCGGCTGCGCATCTCAAAACAAAGACTTAAAATCTTGGAATATCTTGTTCATAACCGCCACCATCAAACTGTTGATCAGATTTACCATGAACTGCATCCGGATTTGCCGACACTTTCTAAAACAACTGTGTACAATACCATGAAGGCTCTGGTACAGGCAGGAATAGTAAAAGAAATCGGCATAGATGAGCATGAGACCAGGTATGACATCACAAAGGAAGAGCATGGGCATTTCAAATGTGAATCCTGCCATAATGTCTATGATTTCCCCATCAACATTGACGATGGTTTGAAAAAAGGCGGTTTAGAAGGCTATCTGGTTAATTCGAAAAATGTTTATTTGAAAGGCATCTGTCCTAAATGCCTTTTAGATATAAAACTGGTTAATACTGACTAATTTAAAGAAGGAGGTTACAGCATGGATGAAAATAATAAGAAGAAAATGACTACTGTTGCCGGGGCTCCGGTGGTGGACAATCAGAACACGATGACTGCCGGCCCCAGAGGCCCTGCTCTCCTGCAGGATGTATGGTTCCTAGAGAAGCTGGCTCATTTTGACCGGGAGGTTATACCCGAAAGAAGGATGCACGCCAAAGGTTCGGGAGCTTATGGAACCTTTACCGTAACTCACGATATAACCCAATACACCAAAGCCAAGGTTTTCTCTGAAATAGGCAAAAAGACCGATATGTTCGTGCGATTCTCAACTGTTGCCGGCGAACGCGGTGCCGCTGATGCCGAACGTGATATCCGCGGCTTTGCTATGAAGTTCTATACAGAGGAAGGCAACTGGGATCTGGTGGGTAACAACACTGCAGTCTTTTTCCTGCGGGATCCACTGAAATTCCCTGATTTAAATCACGCTATTAAACGAGATCCCCGCACCGGCATGAGAAGCGCCACTAACAACTGGGACTTCTGGACTTCTCTTCCCGAAGCTCTGCACCAGATTACAGTTGTAATGAGTGACCGGGGACTGCCTGCTACTTTCAGACATATGGATGGATTCGGCAGCCATACCTTCAGCATGATTAATGCCCAAAATGAAAGAGTTTGGGTCAAGTTCCATCTTAAAACCCAGCAGGGCATTAAAAATTTGACCGACGCCGAAGCCGAAGCTGTTATTGCCAAAGACCGTGAAAGCCATATGAGAGATTTGTTTGAAAGCATCGAAAAAGGCGACTTCCCGCGCTGGACCATGTACATCCAAGTAATGACTGAGGAACAGGCTCAAAATATGCCCTATAATCCTTTTGACCTGACCAAGGTATGGTATCATGCGGATTTCCCCTTAATAGAGGCAGGTTATTTCGAACTCAACCGTAATCCGGACAACTGGTTTGCGGAGGTTGAGCAGGCGGCCTTCAACCCTGTCAACATCGTCCCCGGCATAGGCTTTTCGCCGGATAAAATGCTGCAGGGCCGGCTCTTCTCTTACGGAGACACCCAGCGTTACCGCTTGGGGGTCAACCACCACCAAATCCCGGTAAATGCTCCACGGTGCCCCGTTAACAGCTATCACCGGGATGGTCAGATGAGGGTAAACAATAATGCGGGCAGCACTCTTCCCTATGAACCCAATAGCTTTGGGGAATGGCAGGAGCAACCGGAGTATAAAGAACCCCCGTTGGCTTTGTACGGCCCTGCAGATAATTGGAACTTCCGGGAGGATGACGATGATTATTATACCCAGCCCGGAAAACTGTTCAGGTTAATGAACGCCGAACAGCAACAGGCATTGTTCGATAATACCGCCCGGGCCATGGATGACGCCCCCGACTTCATAAAAATAAGACATATCGGCAACTGTCTGAAGGCCGACCCTGCTTATGGCCAAGGCGTGGCCAAGGCCCTGGGTATAGATATAAACCAGGTTAAATAAAAGGCCTTATATTAATCAAGCTGATGTCAGATGGAAGCACGAATCTTCCTAAGAGGTTCGTGCTTCTGATTGGTTCGGCGCCGAATTTCTTTACGTGCGCCCTTATCCTTATCTCCAGATCTTTTTGGCTAGTTTATCCTGAGATAAACACTCTTCACGCAATTTTTCCAATTTGGCTGTGTAATTCTCATTGGGATCTTCATATTCCAAGCTTTTTACCACCCCAAGCTCAAACCCATTCCTGCCATATTCATTCCATAGCTCCTGTAAACGCTTGTTAGGGTGGCAATTTGCCCCTAGTTTAGCGCTGTTACTGTTAAAATCCGCCTTTGTATCCTTGGAAATGCCCAGGAAGGATTCATCGGTGGCCTGGCACCGAAAAGAGATCACTCCCATTTCCGGTTTTCTATTCTTGTATTCCGCGATAAGTTCTTTTTTTCTTTGCGTATCCACACTCTTCACCTCATGCCCATTATACTCCGGCATTCCGTCGAATACTATTCGGCTTTGTAAGTCTGCGATTGATCTTAAGAAACGAGAAAGCCGATTATCTTACATTACATTGCTGTATATCCGGCTTATTTCATGGGTGGGCGGGTTTTTAGACTGTTGGCCAGACGACATGTGTTGATTATATCATTCAGCTATTTTTTTATGAGATGATTTCCAGGATATTTGCGAATTTGCAAAACAATTAATCTGGAATAAGCTGATTAGCCATATAAACTATATGCAGTGAGTTAATAATTTGTTATTATAGTCTGGTAGGGTTTGGTTGTATGGTAGAAAATCGGTTCACAAAAGAGTAGGAAGGTTAGCATGGCAGACAAATAGTCAGGCACAAGTATGTTATTGTGTCTGTACATGCACTTGCTCCTGCGGGAGTTTTTTTGTTGGGTAAAACTATTAAAGGGGTGTTTGTTTTGGTAAAGAATATTGGTTGGCGCGTCACAATAGCAGCTGTTCTCCTTAATCTGGCCAGTGGTTTTTTATATGCCTGGAGCGTATATGCAGCCGCCCTCATACAGGAACTGGGATTTACCAAGACCCAGGCTATGCTTCCTTATACCGTGGCCCTGGCCATGCTGGCCGTTATGATGGTGCCGGGCGGCAAGCTGTTTGACAAATACGGCCCCCGTGTTGTTGCTACCGCCGGCGGGGTATTATTGATTATTGGTATGGCCTTGACATCTCTGCAGACCACCATACCAGGCTTTGTAGTGTTCTTTGGAGTTGTTGTAGGGGCCGGATCGGGTATAGCCTACGGAGTTACAATTCCTTCAGCAGTCAAGTGGTTTCCACCTGCTAAACGCGGTTTGGCCTCCGGCTTAGTTGTGGCCGGTCTTGGCCTGGCGGCTGCATATGCGGCACCTCTCGCTCAGCTCATAATTAATGCCGTGGGGGTTAGGCAAACCTTCCTGATCATTGGAATTGTATTTGGGAGCCTGGTGATCTTATTTGCTCAGTTCCTGGCTGTGCCTCCGGCTGAATATGTACCGCCGGGAACACCGGCACCGGCTGCCGGTGAAGCATCAGGCAAAAAAGATTTTTCACCTTCTGCAATGATGGGTACCGCCCAGTTCTGGCAAATTTGGTTAATGTACTGTTTTGGTGCGATTGCCGGCCTCATGGTAATAGGACATATATCTATAATTGCCGATATTCAGGCTCAACTCAAGTGGGGCTTTGCGTTGGTAGCAATTCTGGCGGTTTTCAATTCCAGCGGCCGAGTCGTAGGTGGTTTCTTATCGGACCGAATCGGGCGTAACCAGACATTAATTCTGATGTTTCTCCTTCAAGCCGTTAATATGATTATGTTCAGCAATTATACCAGCATGACTTCTTTAACCATCGGTGTATGCATTACAGGCCTTGCCTACGGATCACTGCTGGGAATTTTCCCGGCCCTGACCTATGACTTTTTTGGCTTGAAGAACAGTGGTACCAATTACGGCCTGGTATTTACTGCTTTTGGGGCAGCAGGTATAATCGGACCGCTGACAGCCGGGAAAATCGTTGATATTACCGGCTCTTACAGCTATGCGTACCTGGCCGCCGCGGTCATATTGGTGATAGCGGCAGTAATGGCCAAATTCCTCAAACAGCCTCAGCAGGAAAAGGTTGTTTAGCACTAACCGACCAATATATATGAATAAAACAGGCGGCCATTCTTTTATGAATCTGTTGGAATGGCCGCCTGATAATCCGGTTTTAAGCACTTTTATATACCTGCAGGGCTGCTTCACAATCAATCCTGAATCATTTGCCCCAGCCGCCTTTCCTTGTTTCCTAATTATGGAATATGGCTTTTCCCCGATGACTTATGCCATGACATTATCGCAAATCAACAATACCCCTCATTCCTGAAATTTGCCGAAGTTTCCCGAAACGAATATAATTTAAGCAAACTATGATTAGCTGACAAGCTGCCTAAAACCCCAATTAACTGAAAGTGAGTGTTAATGTATGCTGATAGGAATCGAACCGGACGAAGGCCAGAATATGTTGTTGGCTTTACCGGTTAATTTATATGCAGAATCAATCTCACTGTTGGATTCATTGGGGCGTGTAACTTCAGAAGATATTTATTCAGTACAGATGGTCCCTCCGTTTGACCGTTCCCCCTACGATGGCTACGCTTTTCGCGGAGAGGATACCGCAGATGCAGAATCTGAAAAACCGGTTATTTTATCTATCACCGAGGAAATACCTGCCGGACAAGTATCTTTAAAGGAAATAAAGCCGGGACTGGCAGCAAAGATATTGACGGGCGCACCCATGCCCGCAGGCGCTAATACCACAATTAAATATGAGGATACGGAATTCACAGACTCCGAGGTGAAAATATTTGCACCTGTAAAGCCAGGAACTAATATAATTAACGTCGGTGATAAAATCGGCATTGGTGAGCTGATTGCATGTGCAGGCACCATCATTACAGCTCCTATAATGGGTTTATTGGCCGAACAGGGCATGACCAAGGTAAACGTTGTTAAAAAACCTCTTATCACTGTAATCAATACCGGCACTGAATTGGTTGAACTGGGGAACCCTCTTTCCCCTGCCCAAATATATAACTGTAATTTTTATACCATCAGCAGTTATTTGAGAAACATAGGCGCAATTCCACTAAACGGAGGAATTGTACCCGATAATCCCGATATGACTGCAGACCGTCTACAGACAGCACTGGATAATTCTGATATGGTCATCACTACCGGCGGTGTTTGCGGGAGCGATTATGATTGGACAGTAAAAGCGTCTGCATTGCTAGGTGCGGATATCTTGTTTTGGAAAATCGCTATGAAGCCTGGCGGGGCAATAACGGCGGCAGTATTAAACGGTAAGCTGATTCTTGGCCTTTCGGGAAACCCGGAAGCTGCAGTGGTCGGCCTGCTTAGAATAGCCCTGCCTTATATCAGAAAACTATGCGGAATATCCGATACCTTTCTCCCCGCAATTGAAACTGTGTTGAGAGAGCCGATAAAGAGAAAAAACACTATGTTAAGATTATTGCGGGGCAAACTTGAGATAGTGAGCGGTATAGCGTATTTTGTTCAGGATGAAGGGAAACGTAATCTTCTTCCATCTCCCCTGGTAAATTTTGATCTGCTGGGTGAATTGTCTCCCGGAAGCCCGCCTCTGGAAGCAGGTGCGAAGATCAAATCCTATCTGATAAATATTTAACCGGTAACATGAAAATGAATGAGCACGAAATAGCCGCAAAGAGCTTATTTCGTGCTCACTATAAAGTAAGACTTGATTCAGGTGGAGTCTTGACTCCGTCTGAATCTTAGTCGCACGGATCCAAGGACTTAACTGCCCTTGGGCACCCGCCGCCTATAGAGGCGGGGGGCCTAGGGCAGATTAGTCATCGGATAAAACTGCTTCAATTCTACATTCCTTTTAGACTAATTAACAAGTTTGGGATTCTTGCCCTGTTCTTTCAGCCAGAGTTTTGTTGCAAAATTCAGTTGAAGGGATTTTAAATCTTCCCACAGATAATCCTTGTCAGCCAATTCCCTGGCATCAATCTCCTTGAAGTACTGTCCGCAGGTCTGGCATACTACCATTTCAACATTTGGAAATGCTTCGTTTTGGAGATAAATTTGTTGTTTTGCATCTTCACTTTCGCAGAACAAACATCCTACCCGCTTTACGGCCCATTCAAACCCACAGAGGGTGCATTGCATCATTCTTTTCCCGTTGGGCGGTGTTATAGCAGCCAGCATTGACTGTTCTCCGCAAACCGGGCACACGGTATTGCTCTGAAGTTTGATTATAGTTTTATTATCAGCCATCAAGCTGGCAAGCTTTGCTACCCCGCTTACTGCCATTTGAACACGGGTGGTCATTTCAGCATCCATGGGGTTTTGTCCGCTATTAAATTGTTCCAACATCTCTTTAAGAGCAGACTCCGAAATCTCTGCTTTGGCAACGAGATTTAATCGCTGCCAAAGCTCGATAATCGCTTCTGAAGGTAAATCCACAATAGATAAATACGGCGGTTGCTCGGCTAAACTAATCTGCGCAGACCAATATGAGCCTCGCTCCTGCTGCCATTGTTCTACTTCATTTTTCAGAAGTTCATACTTTTGATAAGCCTGTTTCATATTTTCATCATCGACAAATTTGCTTTTATTGCTATCCATCAGCAGCAATCTCCCTTTTCGCTTGTTCCTTCACATTTTCTTCACTTTTCACTTTATAATACCATTTCTCATAATGCTCATAAGCAAATTTAGCCGGTACATACCCATTAAACATGCCCTTTAGCGCCTGATTTGAATCAGGATGCAGCAGACTGAGATACAAATGAGCCAGTAATACCGCAGTCAGCAATAAGGCAAAGCCTGCATGTGCCGGGTAAGCCCATTGCAGAATGACACGCGGAATAGCTGTGGGAAACCACATCATAAATCCGGTTATGACCAGGCAAACCATACCTGTAATCATGAGTGCGGAGTTAAACTTTTCCCCCCCATTGAACTTCCCCTGCGGAGGATATGGCCTATGCAAACCAAAGAATTCAAAGGGGAAAATCATGAAGTGGGCTAAATCTTTTTTGTCAAAAGCCAGGATCTCTCTAACCCACGCGCGAACATTACGTCCGCCTTCACCGATAAAGAGGTTAACTACAAACACGACCACAAATAATACAGCTACAACCCGATGAATATTACGAGCAACGTCAATCCCGCCGACTATACCTACGGCCGGTCTAAAGAACATGGAAATCATGCCTAAGCCTGTAAACAGTAATATGAAGAATGAAATGGCATGGGACCAATGAGCTACTCGTTCTCCTACAGTAAAACGAAATATTTTATCAGATTTTTTAAATGTCGGTTCCATTCCTATTCGCCTCCTTCCATATGGGAGTTTTCAGCGTTTTCTTTTTTCGCTCTATAATTTCCCAAAGCAGCGTTAGAAGCGACTCCGGCAATTACAGCCAATGCAGCGGCACCAATAGCTACACCGCCTAAAGGATGGATAACACTCTTCCAGAGTGTCAAAGACCACGGAGTAGAAGGATTCTTAGGCAGACCATAAGTGTCGGGTTTATCTAACAGCAGATAGACATAATTCGTCCCGCCCATTAGCTTCTCACCGTAGAGATTAGCATTAGGGTAGAATTCCAGCACTTCCGCCAGGCGAATTCTGGCTTTTTTAATCATTTCATTATATTCGCCAAATTGAATTGCCCCTGGCTGACAAGTAAAGGCACAAGCCGGCAGCATTCCGTTTTCGACCCGGTCAATACAGCCGGTACATTTATAACTCTTCTTGGTTTCAGGATCGACCATGGGTACTTCCCAAGGGCAGCTTGAAACACAATAACCACAACCAATACACTTATCATGGTCAATTAAAGTATATCCCGATTCTGTTTTATAAATTGCATCAGAAGAACAAGCTTTCATACAAGAAGGATCAGCACAATGATAACACTGATGTTTAAACATCCGCATAGTCATTTTGCCATTAGCGAATTTTTCATGAAAGCTGATATACGTCCATGTTTTCGCAGTAGTTTCTTTTTGTACCTGATAGCTGGTAACAAAATCGGTCTTTTCCGGCGGCAGATCGTTCCAGGCTTTACAAGCTACAGAACAGGCTTTACAACCCGTACACAATGAAGTATCTGTAAACACCAATTTTCTTGTCGTCATTGTTAAGCCCTCCTTATGTTGACAAGGCAACATTTATATTCAGGAGTTCCCGCTCCCGGATCCAATGATGACATTGTCAGATTATTCGTACTCGGGCCAGGACTTAAACCGGCAAACCCCCAGCTCCATGGCATCCCAATGGTTTCCGCATCCTTGCCATTCACCTTATAAGACTGGATACGCTCGGTAACCATCGCATGCACTACCACTTTTCCTCGGGCAGAGGATACTTCTACCTTATCCCCTTCTTTGATTCCCAGCTTATAAGCCAGCTTAGTGCTGATTTCTGCAAAAGGCTGGGGCATAATTTCATTCAAATAAGGAATATTGCGAGTGATTCCGCCGGCACAGAAGTGCTCGGTTACGCCATAGGTTGTCAGCACATAAGGATACTCCTCTGAAGAACCGATTATTTCCGATATTACCGGTGCAACAGGATTCTTGGATACTTTGGGATGCAAGATGTTTTCAGTTGGGCTTTCCGTCGGTTCAAAAAACTCCGGCATTGGTCCATCCACAGTCATGCCTGCCGAACGGGTTGGAATAACCGCAGCAGCATCAGGATAACTGGTATAAGCGGCGGTAAATAAGCGTCCTGCTCCTTCCGGATTAAAGCGGAAAGCCTGCTTACCTTCCGGAGTATCAGGTCCTTTGGTTTTATCGACCACGTCGGGACCATCATTTCCTGTCCATTCTCCCAGTACAGGATCCCACCAGATCAAGGCCCGTTCAGGATCAAGGGGCTGGCCGTTTTCATCACAAGAGGCACGGTTATATAAAACCCGTATATTCCCCGGCCAGGCATAGGCGAAATTACGATCCAGGCGAAGGCCTGAGTCATCAGCATCACCGCGGCGGGCGGCAAAGTTGGTCCCGGCGCCGGTTACACCGGCATATTGCCAGCATCCGGTGGAAACCGTACCGATAGCCCCATTCAAATAACCAGCTAAGTTGGGAAGAAGCTGTCCGGTAGTTTCATCATAACCGTTAAGCTCCTGCAGCACTTTTAGCGGATCGGCTACATGGCCATAATCCCAGCGGGACTTTAAAATAGCTGCATCTTTGGGATCTGTACTTCCGGCATACAAATCCCTTACTTTTCTAAATACTTCATCAATAATATCCAGATCAGGCATACAACCATTAAGAGGTTCCAGTGCTGCTTCTTTCCATTGAATCAAACGGGAGGAGTTGGTCATGCTGCCGGCCTTTTCATACACGAAGGCTGCCGGCAGAAAAATCACTTCTGTAGGGCAATCCGCAGGGCTCATCCCCGGTCTGCGCCAGAACTGAGCAGTCTCGGTTTCGAATATATCCACAACCACCATCATTTCCAGCTTGTCGTAAGCAGGTCCCACCACTGAACAATCGGGAATGGAAATCAAAGAGTTGGAACCAACACTAAACATCAGCTTGAACTGTTCGCCCATTTTCTTATACATTTGCACAAATGTAGGACTATTTGCTGGGTTCGTTTTGGGGATCAAATCATAGCAATAGTCATTGGCAGCGGTGGCATTATCACCAAACCAAGCTTTAAGAAGTGCGACCATTGGTTTATACTGAGCAGATCCATGTTTAAGCTGAAAATCCGCCAAAGTATTTTGGGCGTTAGTAGGATAAGGAATATATCCCGGTAAATTAGAAATAAGATTGGCCATGTCGGTAGATCCCTGAACATTGGGCTCACCGCGCAATGCCTGGACACTGCCTCCGGCTTTGCCTATATTCCCTAACAGCAATTGAATAATAGCATAAGCACGGATCCCCTGCACAGCAGTTGTATGCTGGGTCATTCCCAAAGCATAGAGAAAGCTTCCCGGTCTGATTCTGCAGAAGGTTTCAGTTATTTCCAAAATCTTCTCAACAGGCATTCCGGTAATCTTTTCCGCCAGCTCCATGGTATATCTGGAATAATGCTCTTTTAGTTTTGAGAACACGGTATCCGGATCTTCCAGATTGTCAGCTATTATCGGCTTTCTGTCCGCACCCAGCTGGTATCCCCAGGTTGAAGTATCATATTTCCGGGTTTCTTCATTAAAGCCTGAGAAGAAACCATCTTCAAATTTATAATCCTTACTGACCTTGTAATAAGCATTGGTAAAATTCTTGAGATATTTTTCATCATATTCGCGGTTATCAATAATATATTTGATCATTGCGCCTAAATAGGCTATATCAGTCCCTGGACGTATTTGCGCAAAAATGTCTGCCTGAGAAGCTGTACGCGTAAACCGCGGATCAACTACTATCACTTTAGCGCCTTTAGCTCTCGCCTTATTAATCCATTTCATTGCAATGGGATGATTCTCGGCACAGTTGCTGCCGGCAATCAAAAAACATGCAGTATTTTGCATATCCTGCCAGGAGTTGGTCATGGCACCGCGTCCAAATGAAGGTGACAGACTTGCCACCGTGGGCGCGTGTCAAATACGGGCCTGATGTTCGTGATAAGGAGTGCCGATCAAACGGCTAAATTTTGAAAGCAAATAGGATTCTTCATTATCTATTTCAGCCGACCCAATAACACCGATTCCTTCCGCACGGTTGACTGTCACTGTTTTTTTAATTCCATCCGCGCCGGTTACCTCTTCAGTGCTAACCCAGGTTTTATCCCGTACTTCTTTGGTTTTCCTGGCAATACGCTCATATGCATCTTCCCAAGTAATAGATTCCCACTGGTCAGATCCAGGAGCCCGATACAGAGGGGTCTTCGGTCTATGTTCAGCATAAGCTACCTGTTCCAAACTGGAAGCTTTTGAACATAATGTCCCTTCATTGATTGGACTATCAGGATCCCCTTCAAGATGAACCAGTTTTCCGTTCTTAATGTACAAGAGTAAGCTACATCCGCCTGAACAAAAGTGACAGATACTAGGTATCTTTATGCAACCTTCAAGCTTCAATGCGTACCCTTTGGTTTCTGCTGCTGCTGCGTCAATTCCCAATCCTGTTGCAAATGTAACAACGGATATGCCGCCCACCAGTTTCAGAAAACCACGGCGAGTTACTTCCATCCCAATCTCTCCTTCCCCTTTTATCTGTCTTGGTGTTTTGGTATATCTTATGCGCTTAACTAAATAAGCAAAAACGCCTCATTCTAACACCAAGGGCATATAATCAGAGCGTTTCACTACTCCAATTCTTAAGCATAGATATTCTATATTACTGTTTAAACTCCTGCAATAGGTATTTTATTTTGCTGCTCTGATCGGCGGTAATCTAATGGTAATTAATGTCAAATTCGTAATTATCTGACCCAATTTGCTACCCCCTTATGTTCCTTCTCACCCTAAATAAACAGCAATGTAACGTTTCGTATGTATTCCAAGTATATTGAGATAAGAATGTGTATTTTTGGGAGGATAAGCTATGAACACCACCGATGGGTTGAATATGGGGCTTATAATTACATTTGCCTATTGGTTTGCCTGTCCACCATGCTTTGGGGAGGAATTAAAGTGAAGCGTTTCTTAGCCGTTATTGGCATAATTATGACCATGCTTTTGGTAACCTCTGTTATAGCCGAGTACTCCCAAATCAGTTTTCTGGCTGACCCTGCATCCTGGTTTAATAAACAAAGTCCCTGGACAGCATTCCTGGCCTTTCTGCTCCTGTCTGCAGACGTGGTAATTCCAGTCCCCTCCTGTATTATTATGACGGTTAACGGAGCTTTGTTTGGCATCTGGCTGGGGGCTGTAATCTCTCTGCTGGGAGGGCTTGGCGCTACATTAATAGGATTTTCTCTGGGCAGGTGGATGACCCCCCTGGTTCAAAGCTGGTTTTCTCAGGAAGAATGGGAACAGTCCCAAAGTTTCCTGGTAGAGTGGGGAAGCATAGGAATCATTATCACCAGACCAATTCCTATTTTGGCTGAAACCATGTCCATTGTGGCCGGGACATCATTATCCTGTCGGCAGACACTGCTTTCATCTTTTTTGGGCCTCCTGCCAATTGCCATTATTTACAGTCTGTCCGGTGCCATGGCCATCGATCTCAAAACCTCAGTCGCATCTTTTTTCCTTTCCCTGACCATTGCCGGCATCTTTTGGTGGATAGGAAAAAGGTATTTGAAAGAATAGCCGGGCCCTCAAGCCGCCTGATAAATCCAACTGCACCTGTAAAAAGTCCTGTGCAGGCATTGCCCACACAGGACTTTTCAGACTTCTAAAATACATCGGCTCATTTTAATCAGTTTACCGCCATCTATATCTATACACCCAAACCCAGGGCCTTGCCTCCCTGATATACAACAAAGCAAATTACCCACGCCAGAGTACAAGTATATGCTATGGTGAAAGCCGGCCATTTCCAGCCATTGGTTTCGCGCTTAATAACAGCTATGGCCGCCATACAAGGTACATAGATCAGGGTGAAAAGCATCAATATATAAGCTGTAAAGGGCGTAAAGCCTGATTGCTCACGGGCCCGCTCAGCAAAAGTCTTAACTGTGCCCGCTTCTTCCTCCGCCAGTGCATCGGCATCTTCAATGCTGTACAAAGTGCCTAAGGTGCTTACAACCACTTCCTTAGCCGCAACACCGGCGATAAGTGCGGTACCTGTTTTCCAATCAAAACCCAAGGGGCTGATTACGGGTTCAATTACCCGTCCGATTCTGCCGGCATAACTGTTTTCCAACTGCAGCTGAGCATTGGCATATTCATGCCCCTGGCTATCCACCATCGGGAAGGTTAACAAAGTCCAGATCAAAATGGAGGCGGCCAGGATAATGGTTCCCGCCTTTCTCAGATACAGCCAGGCTCTCTCCCACATATGCAAGAGTATGGCTTTGAGTGTAGGCATTTTATAGCTGGGCAATTCCATTACAAAGGGTTCGGATTCACCCGGCAACAGCCAGGTTCGAAAAACCTTGGCCATGATCAAAGCCAAGCTAATACCTATTAAATAGATGGAAAACAGAACATTCCCCGCAACCTGAGGCGCAAAAAACGCTCCAATCAATAAAGTGTATACCGGCAGCTTGGCACCGCAGCTCATCAGCGGTGTTACCAGCATAGTCACCAGCCGGTCTTTGGGGTTCTCAAGAGTTCTGGTAGCCATGATGGCCGGGATGGAACAGCCAAAGCCAATCAACATAGGAACAAAAGATTTCCCATGCAGACCTATCCGATGCATGATGTTATCCATTACAAATGCGGCCCGCGCCATATATCCGGTCCCTTCCAAAAAGGCAATGCCCATGAAAAGCAAAACAATATTAGGGAGAAATACAACTACGCCTCCTACCCCGCCAATGATTCCGTCAATAAGCAGTGACTTCAATAAACCCTCGGCCATTTGGTGATCGGCCCAACTGCCCAGCTGCATAAAGCCGGCTTCTATTATTTCCATAAGAGGGGTGCCCAAAGTAAAAGTCAACTGAAACAACAGCCACATAATCCCCAGGAATATAGGCAGTCCGAATACCCGATTCAGCAATATCTTATCTACTTTTTCCGTAACCGGAACGCCATCGGTCTTTTCAATCCTTACCGCTTCGCGGGTGGCACCGCGAATAAAAGCATAACGCCCCTCCACAATAGCCATCTCCGAATCGTGGTTCAAAGCTTTCTTGACAATTCCCTGGGAAAGCTCCAATTGCTTCATTATTTTTTGACTTCCGGATAAAGCATCTGCTTTTTTGATTACTTCAGAATCGTTTTCCAGCAACTTAATGGCGACCCAGCGGGATGGATACTTTATTCCGTTAGGTCCTGCGACCACACTGCCCGAACCACCTATATCCCCATCTTCTGATGGCAGAATCTCTACTAATTTCTGTATTTCCGCTTCCAATACTGCCGGATAACCCACTCTGCGAACATCCTTTTTAATAGAACCCTCGATGCTGCCAACCAGCAGGTCAAGCAATTCCTGAATGCCTTCTTTGCGAGTCCCTACCATCCTCAGAGCCGGCATCCCCAACAAGGTTGAGAGAAGATGATAATCAATGATCATTCCGCTTTGTTCCGCCACATCCGCCATATTAAGGACCATTATCATGGGGACTTCCAGCTCTTTGAGCTGCATGGTAAGATATAGATTTCTATTAAGATTGCTGGCATCCACCACATTAACCAGCAAATCCGGTTTTTCCTCAATAATAACATTACGGGCCACAATCTCATCAGGAGAATAGGCAGTCAGACTATAAGTTCCCGGCAGATCAATAACTTTAATATCATATCCTTTGTATTTTAAGCGCCCTTCTTTTTTTTCCACCGTTACTCCAGGGTAGTTGCCTACATGTTGATTGGAGCCGGTCAGATTATTAAATACGGTTGTCTTTCCGGAATTAGGATTACCGGCAAGGGCGATGGTCAAAGTGTTTTTCTTCATAACCCTATACCACACTCAGGAGTTCGACTGTAATGGCGTCGGCCTCTTCCTTGCGCAACGCCAGGTGATATGAATCTATTTTGATTTCCACCGGGTCACCCAAGGGAGCACTGCGTTCCATCTCCACCTCAACACCAGGAACTACTCCCATGTCAACAATTCTGCGTCTGATCTGTCCTTTAGCTGTTACTTGCTTTACCACAGCCCGGTCACCGGGTGATAACTGCTTTAATGATAAATTCATATATGCCTCCTAAAACAATAATTTTTTAATGCCCATATTTAATATTTATTTCAAATTATTTTCTTCCATATGAATTTTGCACCCTTCACATCCACCACCGCAACTATCACATCCAGGCCTGGTAATGGTTTTGTAAATACGCCTAAGTATATAAACAGCTGCACAAGCTATTAATAAGCCAACAATTATTTGATCCATTTTTTCGCCCCCCTTAAGGCCAAATTAATTCCAGCGTCTAATTGATAATGATTGTCAATCTCATGTTTATTATTAATTAGCATTTGGTTTTTGTCAAGATATTTTTTGGTCAATAAAAAACACACTCCCTTAAGTTTTGAAAGATTGACAAGGGAGTGTGTCTTTTTGTCAGGACATATATCAGGAGGTCAGCTGGAATAAACCGGTGCTCAAATATTTTTCGCCCCGGTCGGGGAAGATCACTACCACAAAGCCTTCTTCCAGGTCTTTAATGCATTCCAGGGCCGCAATCATAGCTGCGCCGCTGCTCATACCCACAAAGATGCCTTCCCGGGCCACAATAGTTCGAGCCATAGCAAAAGCAGCCTCGGATTCAACCATAACTCTTACATCGATCTGTTCCGGGTCGTAAATTCCCGGTACTATGGCCTCCTGCATATTTTTGAGTCCCTGGATATAATGACCCATAACCGGGTGAGCCTCAACTATCTTTATCTCCGGATTTTTAGCCTTTAAACCCATTCCTACCCCCATAATGGTTCCCGATGTGCCGATAGCAGAAACGAAATGGGTAACCTTGCCTCCGGTGTCCTCCCATATTTCATGGGCAGTAGTTTCGTAATGGGCCAGCTTATTATATTCATTGGAAAACTGATTAGGCATAAAATATTTATCAGGATAACTGCGGCAAAGTTCCCAGGCTTTCCTGATGGCCCCATCTGTACCTTGAGCAGCATCGGTAAGGGTAGTCCTGGCACCGAAAGCCTCGATCATCTTGCGACGCTCAACGGAAACCGCTTCACTCATGACTATTTCAACCATATATCCTTTTACGGCCCCTATCATCGCCAGGCCGATACCGGTATTGCCGGAGGTAGGCTCTATTATGGTTTTGCCCTTAGTCAATGCACCACTTTCTTCTGCCTGTTCAATCATTTTCATGGCAATACGGTCTTTGATGCTTCCGGTTGGATTATAACCCTCCCATTTGGCGTAAAGCGGAATATGAGATTTTGGATTCAAATTATTTATCCTAACCATAGGGGTATGCCCAATGACATCGATAATATTTTCGTACATGTAGATTCTCCCTCTGTATTTACTGCCCTCCTACATTATATTATATAAGCCGGCAGGGACATAATCATTAGCCCGCTCGATTTTTCCCAGAACTGCCCACCGTATTTCAGAAAAATGCTAACTCCCAATTTTATCTGGCGAAAGCATGCTTCCTGAAATATAGAAGCTGATCAAAAACAAATTGTTTTTGATCAGCTTCATTTATTTCAAGCTTAAATTTGTTTAGTCTATCTAATCGAAGGCTTGTTCTACCTTCCACACCTGCCAAATATTCCCGACCAACTCTGGTCCTGGCTGCAATACCTGTTTACCCGGCCTCCAACCGGCAGGAGTAGCCTCTGTACCGCCAGAAGCCCTGACTAGCTGAAAGGCCTGAATTTGGCGCATGGTTTCTTTAACATTCCGGCCTACCGGAGGAGTCAAGACCTCAAAGGCCTGGACATTTCCATCAGGATCGATAATAAATCTTCCGCGGGTCTCTACCCCACTGTCTTCATCATATATTCCGTAGGACTTACCTATACCTCCATCCTGATCAGAACACATCATGAAAGGAACATCATGACCAATCATCTTGGATATCTCATGATCATTCCACATCTTGTGGACGAAGACACTATCTACGCTGATTGAAAGCACTTCCACACCTAATTTCTGATACTCCGGATATTCTGCAGCGACCGCTGCTACCTCCGTAGCTCAGACGAAGGTGAAGTCACCCGGATAGAAACAGAGTACTACCCATTTACCTTTGAACTCTGACAAGGATACATTCACAAATTTGCCTTTAAAAAATGCGGGTGCGGTAAAATCCGGCGCTGGTTTGCCGACTTTTATCATAGGTTTGCTCGCCTCCTTCATTACGGAAGTTTCGATTACATCGGCCGCAGGAGCTGGTTTAACAATTGGGGGACGCTGACATCCTGGTTTAAACTCTTCCGCCATGAACCTAGCCTCCTTCCTATTAAGGAATATTTTCAGATCTCTGCTTACAAATTTACCATAACTTTTAGTTATATGCCAGCATAAACTATACTTTTTTAGTAACAATTTGCAAGAAAATTTCTCCTTAAAATTTTGCAAGCAGCTGCAAAAACTGCAGCTGCTTGCGCTCCAGGACTTTTATATAATGTTTGTGTGAAGAATAGCTCCTGCGCCCATGTATCCTAATGGGCTGCCCGACTCTTTCCTTCACCTTTTTTTCTGCCGACGGAAATGATGTGGAAGTTCAAACAATAACAATTATTTTGGAGTATAATTTGCTCTGTTAACCATTGGCGCGTCTGGCTTTTTCCTCCTCCACCAGGTCTTTCCGCTGCACCTTCCCGGTATTCCCTTTGGGCAGGCTATCACGGAATTCAATTATCCGAGGGTATTTATAAGGTGCCATTTGATCCTTGGACCAATCGATTAGTTCTTGCTCAGTAACCTTGCCCACATAATCAGGTTTTAATACCACAAACAATTTGACCTCTTCACCTTTAGTATCATGAGGCACCCCAATGGCGCAGCATTCCATGATGGAGGGATGGGCATACATATATTCCTCAACTTCTGCCGGGAAGACGCTGTAAGCGGATACCTTGATCATCTCTTTCAGGCGGCCGCAGATATAGAGGAATCCCTTCTCATCTATCTTGACAATATCTCCGGTGCGGACCCAACCGCCGGGAAGGAAGGTTTCCGCGGAAGCTTCCGGGTTGCCCCAATAGCCGATTCCGTTACTGTCCCCCCTTACCCACAATTCTCCCTCCTCGCCGATCTCTACATCTCTGCTTAAATCCTTTACATCGGCGATCCTCATGTCCATATTGGGACATAACATCCCGATGCTGCCAAAGAGGTTGACATCAGTCGTGTTGGATGTAGTGGTGGCAGTAGTTTCGCTCATTCCGTAGCCTTCAAAGAGATTGATCCCCAGTTCCTGATACTTGTTGGCTACGTTGACCGGCAGAGCCGCACCACCAATACCAACTATTCTCATACTGGAAATGTCGTATTTCGGGAAAGCAGGATGGTTAGCCATCATAATTACGATAGGAGTGGCAATAACCGTATAGGTGGGTTTATAGCGCTCCACCGCCTGTAAAAATGCCTCCACGTCAAAACGGGCCAGGATAATCAATTCGCCGCCGGTATACATTGGATTGTTGAGCAAATCATTCATAGCGGTTATATGAAACATCGGCAA
>Ga0123334_1000093_pt1 | contig 102955 bp, 100 predicted proteins | sample BiotimSIPDNA_FD_89706 | JGI IMG/M metagenome (GOLD analysis project Ga0123334, IMG submission 89706) | Anaerobic biogas reactor microbial communites from Washington, USA - Biogas_R1 time_0 SIP DNA | ecosystem: Engineered > Bioreactor > Anaerobic > Unclassified | place: Washington, USA...
ATGATATAACGATTGACTGTAAACAATCGTTATATACTTTATTTCAGGCGCGTGCGATTTTTGGCCTGCGGCCAAACGCACATGCGTCGATTATATCATCGAAGCTACGCTTCTATGATATAATGTTTGGGTATTAATTGAGCTTGATGCTAAGTAAGATATCATTTTCTGGTCTTGAAAGGAGATAAGTCATGTCAAAAAAACGTATTCTTACCGGTGACCGTCCTACAGGCAAGCTTCATCTGGGACATTATGTAGGCAGCCTGCATAACCGGGTAAAACTGCAGCGGGATTACGAGACATTTGTCATTATCGCAGATGTACAAGCCTTGACCACCCATTTTGAGCATCCCGAAAGCTTGAAAAACGATATCTTCCAGATAACCCTGGACTATTTGGGGGCAGGAATTGACCCCAATATATCTACGATCTTTATTCAATCGCTGGTACCGGCACTGCATGAGCTATCCATGTATCTGGGCCTGATTGTTCCGGTAAACGTACTGCGTCATAATCCCACCGTCAAAGCTGAAGCAGCCCAGCACGGCTTTAAAGATATGAATTACGGTTTTTTAGGCTATCCTGTCAGCCAGACCTCTGATATCTGCGCCTTCAAGGCTCATCTGGTCCCGGTAGGTGAAGATCAGCTTCCACACATTGAGCTGTCCCGCAGGATTGTAAGACGTTTTAATTCTCTATATAAACCGGTTTTGGTCGAACCGGAAGCGTTGATTGGGCAAGTCCCCCGTCTGACCGGTCTGGATGGAAAGGCCAAAATGAGCAAAAGCTTGGATAATGCAATCTTCCTGGCGGATTCAGACAAAGAAATTCAGCAAAAGGTACGCAATGCCGTAACAGATCCTGCCCGCATTCGGGCTACCGACCCCGGACATCCGGATATATGCTGTGTCTATGAATATCACAAAGTATTTTCGGAAGATGAATTGCCTTTAATCCGCGAAGAATGTGAGGGAGGAAAGATCGGCTGTGTCGCATGTAAAAACAAACTCTCCTCCGCCCTCAATAATTTGTTGAAGCCGATACGGAGCAAAAGAACCCAGCTTGAAACTCGTCCCGACATCATATGGGACATTCTCCATGACGGCACCGCCAAAGCTGCAGCGGCAGCCCAGCAAACTGTGGAAGAGGTTCGGGAAGCCATGTGCATCAACTATTTCCAACAATAAATATTCCCAGAATAGGTTAAAAAAAGCAACGACCCAGAGCTAATTTGGGAATTCCGTCACCATATTGAAAACCGTCGAATAGACTACACCATGGAGGTGTTATTGTGCCTATTGCGACGGTTATTCAGGTGCCGACCACTGCAAAAAGTGTTGCACTTACTTTTGACGACGGTCCCCATCCGGTTTTTACCCCTCGTGCCCTGGAGATTTTAAAAAATTATAGAGCCCATGCAACCTGGTTTATTTTGGGGTCACAAGCTCAGAGCCATCCCCAATTATTAAGTGACATTGTCAACGGTGGTAACGATATTGGAACTCACAGTTACGACCACGTCAATCTGACCCAATTATCCAGAGCTCAGATGATTAGTCAGCTGGGCCGAACAAAACAACTGATTCAGAATCAGACCGGCAAATTCTGGCCGTACTTCCGCCCAACATATGGTTTTTACAACGATACCCTTCTTTCAGTAGCCCAAGGCCTGGGCTATCAGTATAATGTTCTGTGGTCAGTAGATCCTCGGGATTATCAGGCTTCCACCAATCAAATCATTACTCGTGTTCTCTCCAACGTACGCCCCGGTTCCATTGTATTACTCCACGAAGTAACCCCCCAGACCACTATGGCACTGCCGGCTATCCTGCAGGGATTAAGAGATCGGGGGTATTCTGCCAAAACCTTTACCGACTTAATAAAATCATCCTCAAAAGGTCCCAGTCAATGTCGTTACTTGACTATTACAGCCCCCTATATGCGAGGCGACGATGTTATGGCGGTACAGAAATCCTTGGGTCAAAAGGGTTATTCCCCCGGCAAACCGGATGGAATCTACGGACCAATGACTGCTGCGGCAGTAAGAAGCTTTCAAACATCAGTAGGACTCCCGCCCACCGGTAATGTTGATCAGGCTGCCTATGCCGCTTTGGGGATTGTCTGTCCGCCAATGCCTGCGCCCGACTATTGCCGTTACCTGGAGCTGCAAAGTCCTTATATGCGTGGTCAGGATGTTATGGCTGTACAAACCGCTTTATATGCCAATGGTTTTAACCCTGGATCCACCGATGGAATCTACGGCCCTCTTACAGAAGCTGCGGTGGTGGCATTTCAAACTGCCCGGGGGTTAGTTGTTGACGGCATTGTAGGTCCGCAGACTTATGAAGCTTTGGGAGTGAAATGCCCCGATTAAGACCCGGAAGCCACTTGATTGCCATTGCCTGCTCTGGTAACTTATTTATATACATTAACGAAGATGGAGATGGCCTATGAAATATCTAATTGTACTTGGAGATGGAATGGCAGACTATCCTATACAAGAGCTGGGAAACAAAACCCCGTTAGCATATGCAAAAACTCCTAACATGGACCTTTTAGCCCGTTCGGCAGAAATAGGCCTGGCCAGCACTGTTCCGGAAGGGATGCCTCCCGGCAGTGATGTGGCTAATCTATCCGTACTTGGTTACGACCCTGCCCAATATTATACCGGTCGTTCACCTTTTGAGGCATTAAGTATGGGGATTGATCTGGGGCCATTGGATATAGCATTCCGATGCAATCTGGTAACTCTATCCGGGGAAAACCAACTGGAAAAAAAATCGATGATCGATTACAGCTCTGACGAAATACCGACAGATCAGTCAGTTTTGCTGATACAATCTATAGCCGAACAACTGAATTCATCCGAGTTCCGTTTTTATCCGGGAATAAGCTACCGTCATCTGATGGTATGGCATAACGGTCGGGAAGAATTAAAGCTCACCCCGCCCCATGACATTCCCAATCGGGTTATTGGGGAATATTTGCCCCAAGGAAAAGGTGGGGATCTTCTTATTCAATTGATGAAATCCAGTTTAAGCATCCTGGCTGATCATGAAGTTAATCACCAGCGAATTGCACAAGGATTGCGTCCGGCTAACAGCCTTTGGTTTTGGGGCCATGGACGCAAACCCACACTTCCGTCTTTTTCTTCTAAATACGGTCTGAAGGGTTCTGTAATTTCCGCTGTGGACTTGACCAGAGGTTTGGGGATCTGTGCCGGTCTTGAGGTAATAAAGGTACCTGGAGCTACCGGTAACATCACCACCAACTTCCGCGGCAAAGCTCAAGCAGCCCTTGAAGCAGTCAAACGTGGTCAGGAATTCGTCTATATCCATATTGAGGCACCAGACGAAGCAGGCCATCGTGGAGAACTGGACAACAAAGTAAAAGCTATCGAGGAAATCGATGAGAAGGTGCTGGGAGAATTGCTGGCAGGGATGCAGGGGCAGGGTGAATACAAGATCCTGCTGATGCCGGATCACCCCACTCCCCTTAGTATTCAAACCCATACCTCAGAAGCAGTACCTTATCTCATCTTCAATAGCTCAGGTGACTTGCAGGTTGGCCCCGGTGCCTACAATGAAGATACCGCCCGGCAAAGCGGACGATATTTTCCTCATGGACACCTCCTTATGGACCATTTTCTCGGAGACAAAGGCTAATATATAAAGTAAGACTTGCTTCAGGTGGGGTTTTAACCCCATCTGAAGCTTAGCCGCCCTTGGGTACCCGCCGCCTATAGAGACGGGGATCTTAGGGCGGGTTAGTCATCGGATCAGCAACAAACGTTTGGAGGGAGCAACTTGCTCCCTCCTCATGCTGATGACAAAAGCGAATCTCTGCGTTGTTAGGAAAGCCCGCTCAATCAACGTACTGAATGTACGCCTCAATCACGGACTTCCCTAACGCCTTGATCTTCGCTCCCGTCATCGGCCTGCCAGATTGATCTTCTCCACGCCCGAACAAACAGATAAACTGTCGGTTACCACTTGTCATGATGTACAATATCCTCTAACTGGCGTTTGGGAGGATCCCATGGTTCTCCTTCCGCCGGTTTACCCAAAGGCATAATCGAAACCACCCTTATGTTGTCGGGTATTTCCATTACTTTGCGGACCTTCTTCTCAGAAAAACCACCCACCCAGCAGCCTCCGTAACCTAAAGCATGGGCAGCTAATAACATATAGTCGGTGGCATTGGCGGCATCTATCAAGCAAAAATAAGTCATGCCCCGTTCTCCATAATGCTCAGATCTTTTGGGATCAGCACAAACTACCACTACCGTCGGTGAAGTAGCCAGCATTTCCTGTTGCTCATAAGTAGCCTCCCTCAACTGGGCAATGGTATCTTTATCCGAAGTGACGATGAATTCCCAAGGTTGAAAATTCCCCGCCGTAGGTGCCAGCCGGCCAGCATTAAGAATCTCCTGCAAATCACTTTCAAGAATCGGATCAGGTTTATACTTTCTTACACTTCTTCTGGTTTTCAGCGCTTCAAGACAATCCATTTTCAAGCCTCCTTCATTAATGATCATAGTAAATATTAGCCATTATCCCTTGGATATCCTTCTTTAGAGGCAGAGGGCTTCGGGTTGCCGAGCATTATCATCCCTTAATTGCTGCTTCATTTTCTCCGGCGATGAACAGACCGGCTGATTTCTAATTCACAAAAGGCTGATCAGCATTTACTTTTTCCATTACATAACGAGCACATGTCTTTCCCAAAAAATCCTGGTCACCATTTTCATAAGTTAAGCGCACCATAGTTCGGCCGTCGCGGCTGCACACTCCACATTTAGCGCTATCTTCCAGTCTGATAGCAAAACGGTCCATTCTGGCAGCGCCTCCTCTGATGGCATGAGCCATACGGTTAATAATTTCGTTTCTCTTGGGAGATATTTTCTTTTTCGGTTTCATTCTTATAGCCTCCTTAGGGTTTTTGGTTAGTATCCCAAATATGGTTCGCCCTGATTCGGCCGCTCGTTACCTTCTGTTGCTTACTATCTCCTGTCCTGTGAAACAGAAATTTCTCATCTCCAAACATTGTTCTCTAATCAATCATTTCCGGTTTTATATACTGCTCCCATAGGATGAGCACTAATCTGGCGGAAATAATGGGATTTCATAATTGGAAGTGGTGTCAATGATCAGAGAAAATGTAATGTTGGACAGACGGAAGGTACAATATCTAAATAGAGATTTGGGCTCCAGCTTCGACCCGGTATGAATTCCAGCGGGAGCCGAATCTTCTCTTATAAAGTATAGCTGCAGGATTGTAGCGGCACAAAAAACACGGGGTTCTTGTTAACAAGAACCCCGTAATATTCATGGTCGGAGCGACTAGATTTGAACTAGCGGCCTCTTGCACCCCAAGCAAGCGCTCTATCCAAGCTGAGCTACGCCCCGCCCTTACGTGACAAAGATAATTATAACATGCCCAAGAATGGCTTTCAACCACTTCCAACTATGAATGTAAACGACCAGTGAAAATGTCATGTTGGGAGATGCGGGGGACATAAATATCTTTTAATTATAAATCAGGATTTATCTTTGGTAGGATAATTTCTCATTGTCATTGGCAAAACTTGCAATACAAATTTCTCTGTTTCTGACCAGATCTACAAAGCCTTCACTGGTTCTTACCAGTGGTCTATTAGGTTCATTGCGGTTAAGCAGGTGAATTTCTGCTTCTTCTCCGGTATTTAAGACCACTTTTTCTCCGGGTGCCATATCCAGCAGATAGTCAACAAATATAAGGATTGTTTCTACCTCCAGGCCCCCCCGATAAGCATCCTTCAACAACTCATCAGCAGCTGAAAACACTGACATTGGCTTTTGATAACTTCTATCCGAAGTTATAGCATCGAAAGTATCCGCTATGGCAATAATCTTAGCATAGGGATGAATTTGCCTGTCCCTCAGCCGCAGCGGGTATCCTTTTCCATTTATTCTTTCATGGTGCTGCAGAACAGCCATCTGTACCTGCGGATCTACGGAGCAGTCATTTTTTAGGATTTCGTACCCGTATTGGGAATGCCTTTTCATCTCTGCCCATTCTATTTCACTTAGGCTTCCTGGCTTGTTGATAATCGAATCGGAAATTTGGGCTTTGCCAATATCATGCAATATGCCCGCGACTCCCACATGTTTGGCTTTAGATTCGGGCCAATTGAGAAGCTGGCATATTTTCACCCCTAACGCTCCAACTGCTACCGAATGCTGCAAAGTGTATTCATCTTTGTCTCGCAATGCAATCAATTGCCTGAATATATTGTTGGTATTCACAACTTCAGAATATATGACATCTGTTGCATCTTCGAGAACATCATATTCAATAGGACGGCCAGAGCGAACCTGGTCTAAAACTTCTCCCACAACAGCCCTGCTATAATTTATTACTTCTCGTAACTCGGATTCATCCTTGTCCATAAATTGAGATGATTCGTCCAGCATGCCGGGTTCTAAATGCTCAAGATAAACATCAATTATCCCCTGGGATACTAATTTCCTCACCAATGCCGCATCTAAAATTTTTCCCTTGGAGAGAAGAAGCAGACCTCCGGACGTAAAAATGTCTTGGCCTAGCTTGGCTCCCAAGGGCAGTAAACGAATATCCGTTTTTTTCAATAGAACCATCCCCCCTAATTATCCTTCGGGTTTGGTATTACCTTAATGGCATGGATTTCAACACTAAACAATAATGTAAAATTTATTTTATCAAAATCCACTTACTAGGATGCAAATTGTTTGACTATTGTTAATACAATTCTACCACAATTTAGTTTTTCCTGCCCAGGAATTAGGTATTTATCAGGAACTTTGATAGTATTGTCCGAAATTCCGTTAGGCCTTAAGTCCTATTAAACTCTTCATCATCTTTTTTTCATCGCACAACAATACACCACACCACTTGCTGGTGGTGTGGTGTATGTGCAATTTCTGATTTCCTTGGATCTTGATTTTCAATCCCGTCATAAGTCTGGCCAGATTGCTATAATCGAGGCTATAGGTTAAACCGTTTATGAATGGCGTTAATCGCAGCATTAATCAATGGTGCGTCGATTACACAGGAAACTTTTATTTCCGAGGTGCTAATCATATGAATGTTTATGTTTTCGTCGGCCAGGATCGCAAACATAGTCGCTGCTACCCCGGGATTGCTGGTCATCCCGGCACCAACGATGGATATCTTGGCTAAATCCTGTCCACAGGAAGTACCGGATGCCCCGATATCTTTTGCAACTCTTTCAACAACCGGCAAGGCCAGGTGCAAATCATCCTTGCATACGGTAAAAGCAATATCATTGCGGCCATCCCGCATATCGGCCTGAACAATCATGTCCACATTAATGCTGGCTTCAGCCAATGCCTGAAATATGGTACTGGCTATCCCTGGCTGATCAGGCACATCAAAAAGTGCCAATTTAGCAACATTCAGGTCATGAGCGACTCCGGTTACAATTCGATTACTCTCCATCTTTCCACCCTCCACAACTAACGTACCCGGTTCCATTTTGAAACTTGATCTCACTTGAATTCGCACATTATGCTGCATGGCAAACTCCACTGCCCGCGGCTGCAATACTCCTGCTCCCAGGCTGGCCAGCTCCAACATTTCATCATATGAAACGAATTCCAGCTTTTTGGCGTCGGGAACCAAGCGCGGATCAGCAGTATACACCCCTTCAACATCAGTATAAATGTCACAAATATCAGCTTTTAATACTGCACTCAGCGCAACGGCGGTGGTATCAGATCCTCCCCGCCCCAGGGTAGTAATTTCTCCATTAGGAGATAAGCCCTGAAATCCAGCTATTATTACTATTTTATTCTGTGTCAGCTCTTTTTCTATCCGATCCGGTTTTATGTCGGTTATACGGGCTTTAGAATGCACCTGCTCAGTAGCTACCCCTCCCTGCCAACCGGTCAGGGAAACTGCAGCACATCCCATATTATTTAAAGTCATGGCCAAAAGAGCTGCAGATTGCTGCTCACCTGTTGTCAACAGCATATCCATCTCCCGTTCTGACTGATTTGGACCCGTCTGTCTGGCCAAGGCTATGAGTTCATCTGTCAGATCCCCCATGGCTGAAACCACTACAACCACCTGATGTCCTTGATTACTTTCTTCAATTACCCGATAAGCTACATTTTTGATCTTATCGATGTCGCCTACGGAACTCCCTCCGAATTTTTGAACGACTAGCCCCATCCTACAACTCCACTCCTTACTTAGAACGGCTTCAAATTATTTTAAAACCAGAAAAATTGTTTTTTCATATTAACACCTGGTTTAAAGCTACCGTATTATACTCAATTTTATGTCAGGGCAGTATTGATTATTTTACTTTTCTCCCCCGAAGAACATGTTGCTGCTAACCGAAAATTATCTTGAGAACCTTCTTTTCGTCCGCAGGCACAATCTCCGGAGTAGTTAAGGCCGTCTTCACCGCATTGTCCGGATCCTTTAATCCATGACCGGTCAAAATACATACAATTTTCTGATCTGGCTGAAATTGTCGTTGGGCGCCTTTTTTCAATATCCCTGCAATTGGTGCCGCTGAGGCAGGTTCAACAAACAATCCTTCTTTTCGGGCCACCAACTTATAGGCATCCAGGATCTCCTCATCGCTGACCGCCGATATGGAACCCGCCGATTGATGTGCAGCTTCCACAGCCTGATGCCAGCTGGCCGGGTTCCCAATGCGGATGGCGGTAGCAACAGTCTCGGGATTCAGGACGATTTCACGTCGGACTATGGGAGCCGCACCTTCCGCCTGAAATCCTATCATCTTAGGAAGAGATTCGGTCACTCCCTTCCGATGGTACTCCAAAAATCCTTTCCAATAAGCAGTGATGTTGCCGGCATTTCCAACCGGAATAGCTAAGTAGTCCGGTGCCATTCCCAATCTGTCACAGATTTCAAAGGCTCCGGTTTTTTGTCCCTCAATGCGGAATGGATTAAGGGAATTAACCAGAGTAACCGGGTATTTGGAGGTAATTTCTTTGACTATGTTTAAAGCCTGATCAAAGTTGCCGTCTACTGCCAAAACCTGGGCTCCATATATCAGTGCCTGGGCCAATTTCCCCAGCGCTATCTTTCCATCCGGAATCAACACTACACATCTCATTCCACTGCGGGCTGCAAAAGCCGCCGCCGACGCCGATGTGTTACCGGTCGATGCACACATGACAACCTCGGCCCCTTCTTCTTTGGCTTTGCTCATAGCCATAGCCATGCCTCTGTCTTTAAATGATCCGGTGGGATTGCCTCCCTCAAATTTTAAATATACTTCGGCCCCGACTATATCAGATATGTTAGGTGCAAACACTAGTGGTGTGTTACCTTCCTGCAGTGATACCACCGGAGTCTCCTCGGTAACCGGCAAAAACTCTCTATATTCTTCCACAATTCCCCGCCAATTAGTTCTACGATTCATGGCCACTCACTCCTTCGAGCCTTATTACATTTTCTACCGCACCAACAATATCCATCTCACTCAACACTTTCAAAGCGCTGCGCAGATCCGATTCTTCAACCAAGTCGGTTATCAGCACTAACTGAGCATACCCCTGATTACTATCCTTTTGCAGCACCGTAGCCAAGCTCACCTCGTGATTGCCGAATACTCCGGCAATACCAGCCAAAACACCCGGACGATCCTTGGCCAGCAATCGCACATAGTATTTGGCCTTCAGCTTGCTAATGGCCGCTATCTCTTTATTCAGATAACAGGTACAAGAAATTCTGCCGGTATTATTTTTTTCTATATCACGTACAATTTCCATGATGTCACCTACCACCGCACTGGCAGTGGGCATCTGACCCGCTCCCCGGCCATAGAACATTAAATCCTGTACCGCATCACCCCGAACAAAGACAGCGTTATAAACCCCTCCCACTACGGCCAAAGGGTGGGTTCGAGGAATGAAGGCCGGATGAACCCGTACCTGAATTTTGTCCTCCTCTTCTTTGGTAATAGCCAAAAGCTTTATAACAAAACCCAATTCCTGTCCATATTTAATGTCCAAGGGGGTGATCCGTGTAATCCCTTCCACATAAACATCTTCAAAACTAACTCGGCTGTTAAAAGCAATCGAAGCCAGAATCGCTATTTTGCGAGCAGCATCATAGCCTTCCACATCTGAAGTCGGATCCGATTCAGCATATCCTAATTGCTGAGCCTCTTGCAAAACCTTTTCATAAGGCTCCTTCTCACCTGACATTTTGGTCAGGATGTAGTTAGTAGTACCGTTTAAAATGCCGATAACCTCTTGAATTCGGTTGCCTGCCAAAGAGAGTTTAAGCGGAAATATTATGGGTATGCCTCCCCCAACACTGGCTTCAAAATTAAAATCAACACTATTTTCCTCTGCCGCTTCGAATAGTTCTTTACCATGGCTGGCAATAAGATCTTTATTAGCTGTAACAACATTCTTCCCTTTTTTCATGGCTTCGATGATATACGTTTTAGCCGGTTCGATTCCCCCAATTAATTCGATTACAATTTGGCAGTCATCATCATTCAGTATCTCATCTATTGAAGCTGCAATGATACCGTCATCTAAACCCAAGGCCCTAACCTTTTCCGGATCCGATTCCATTATTTTTGTTACTTGGACCTCGTGCCCCGCTCTTCGAGCAATCACATGCTTATTATCGGCAAGGAGTTTTATCACTCCACTGCCAACCGTTCCACATCCCAATAAAGCGACTTTTATCATATATAACCCTCCCGGCTCTATTCTTTCGTCAGATTAAGCTTCCCAATACTATTTATAAATGAAAGTGTAACAAACTCCGGCTTCCTGTTCCAGTAAAGATCCGCAAAACAACAATGTCGTCTCATACTGGAGAAGACCCTCCGGCACGAAACAACATCTTTACCGCCCAGGGTGATCTAACCATTTCTTAATTCCATCCGGCCTTACTTAATCTTCATAAAAAACGAAGGCATAATACCTCATTCCTCTTGGTGTATGCATCAGAAAAGTCCTGATAAAGCTTATGGAATACTCCACATCCTTTGCCTTGCACATTATACCGGAAAAATCGTCCAGATCCTTAGTCAGATCGTCAGGCCGTCGTTGTTCGAGAAGCAGGCAATTTTGGCGAAATTGTTTCATCTGTTCTTCAATGATCAGACCCACATAATAACAGCGTTCCACCTTATCCCATTCAAAAATAGTTACATCGGTCACCTTACTCTGCAAATCCATTATGAGGGTATTGATCTGTTTCTCGAACACCGGCTCTTTATTTTTTAAAAAGATGAGCCTTGTCAATTATACATCTCCCCCATGCCTGTTATTATCTTTAATGATAGACTTCTTTTTATTTACATTCAATTCCTTTTAATGAAATCCGAAGGAAGTACGCTCAACAATAACATCTATGCTCTTCTTTTTCATCTGTAAACCTCTCCATTGAGCCCAGTCTCAGGAAAATACACATCTGCTTCTCCAGCTCTTGGCAGATCAACAAAAACAGACAGCATGGTTCTGCTGTCTGTCCCCGCCTCATCTATTATTGATATTTAATAAAGTAAGACTTGATTCAGGTGGAGTTTTGACTCCATCTGAATCTTAGTCGCACGAATCCAGGGACTTAACTGCCCTTGGGCACCCGCCGCCTATAGAGGCGGGGTTCTTAGGGCAGATTAGTCATCGGATAAAATCTCTATGGAAGCACTGCACTCATATTATAATGCAGATCAGGCCTCCGCTTCCTTCGTTTACTATACGACCTAAAGTATCAGCCATCTTGATCTGAGCATTTTCCGGCATCCGGTGGAGTTTATTTTGTATTCCTTCCCGAACCAGATCATGCAATGATTTCCCAAAGATATTAGATTCCCAGATTCTTTGCGGATCTTCTTCAAATTCATCTAACATATATTTAACCAATTCCTGGGTCTGCTTTTCAGTGCCGATAATGGGTGTGATTTCCGTAGATATATCGGCGCGAATAATGTGTAATGAAGGCGCTTTTGCTTTAAGCCGCACTCCAAAACGATTGCCCTGTTTGATCAGCTCCGGTTCCTCCAGGAACATTTCGTCCAGGGTGGGGGTAACAACTCCGTAACCGGTGCTCTTTACCTCTTCCAAAGCTGAAGATATTTTGTCATATTCCCGTTTAGCGGTGCTAAGTTCACCCATAAGCCTCATGATGTCATGGTCACCTTCCACCTGCATCCCGCTGACTTCGCTTAAGACCTGATAATAGAGTTCTTCGGGCACTGACAAGTCTATTGAAGCTATCCCGGAGCCAAGATTGATTTCCTCCATTGTAACAAGGCTTATGTACGCTATATCAGCCAGTTGTTCCATAGCCGAATCAATATCTTTAACTTTTTTAACTCCTTCTAAAATGCTTCGAATAGAACTCTCCACCTTTTGCCGCAGCCAGAAATCATCTGCAATTTCATCCACCCATTTGGGCAAACGGATATTTACCTCTTGCACCGGAAATTCGTAAAGAGCTTCTTCCAATACCCGATAAATGTCTTCCCGCATCATTTGCTGACAATCCAGTGGAACTACGGCTACTCCATATTGAGCAGATAATTCCTCGGCCAGCTCGATGGTTGATTCCATATAGGGGCAAGTTGAATTCAGGATTATTACAAAAGGCTTCTCCAACTCCTGCAGTTCACCTATCACTCTTTCTTCAGCCTGAATATAACTGCTGCGCGGGATATCACTGATGGAACCGTCGGTTACTATCACCAGGCCAATGGTAGAATGATCCTCAATAACTTTGCGAGTCCCGATCTCAGCTGCTTCCTCAAAGGGTATATCATATTCAAACCATGGGGTGCTCACCATTCGAGGCTCATCATCTTCCTCATATCCGAGAGCTCCGGGAACAGCATATCCAACACAGTCAATAAGTCTGATTCTTACATTTAAACCGTTTCTGATATTGATTTCTACGGCCTCATTGGGAACAAATTTTGGCTCGGTTGTCGTGATGGTTCGCCCGGCTCCACTAAGGGGCAGCTCGTCTTTGGCGCGTTCCCGTTCGTACACGTCTTTAAGATTGGGAAGTACCATTAACTCCATGAATCGTTTGATGAAAGTGGATTTGCCTGTACGAACCGGTCCAACAACCCCCAGATAAATATCGCCACCGGTCCTTTCCGCGATATCTCTCAAGATGTTGTTCTCTTCCACTATGTTTCCCTCCTCGGTTAAAACTTTCAAAGAAGCTTACCTCCCCTGCAGGCGACCTTTCCTAATTTATATGCGTTGGCTTCGGTTGCCAGTATAAATATATTGAACTGTATGGGTTTATATAACTATTTATGAAAAAAAGTGTGGGCAAATTCCACACTTTTCATTAACCGGATGTTAAATTATATGCTGCAACCGCCGTAATCACTGTTTAATAAGGCCAGACAACCTTAATTCTCATCTTTTTTATCCCTCTGCATTAATTGATTTACCGATGGACCTGGAAGCAGGCCCTCAAAAAGCACTCCGTAGACCGCGCTGGTAATGGGCATTGGGATTCCGTTTTGAACAGCCATATTATGAGCCGCAGTGGTAGTTGAAATACCCTCTACCACCATGCCTATTTCCTGAATCACCTGTTGGCGACTATAACCGGCTCCAATCAGCCGGCCGGCTCTGGCATTACGAGAATGCCGGCTGTTACAGGTTACAACCAGATCACCCAGACCACTTAATCCGGCAAATGTTTCAGCCTGAGCTCCAAAACAGATTCCCATCCGGGCTATTTCAGCCAATCCCCTGGTCACCAAGGCTGCCCTGGTGTTATCGCCAAAACCAAGCCCGTCACTTATTCCGGTGGCCAATGCTATTATGTTCTTTAATGACCCACCCATTTCTACACCGATTAAATCCTCATTAGTGTACACCCGAAAGTCTCGAGTCATAAAAGCATCCTGCACCTGATTTGAGGCGGCTAAATTATTCGAAGCCACAACTACTGCCGTGGGCAGGGCCAAACCTACCTCTTCGGCATGGCTGGGACCTGATAACACGACAAAACGCTGCAAAATATGGTCGCCCCACAAATCCTGCACAACTTGGCTCATACGATAATTTGTCTCTAATTCAAAGCCTTTTGCGGTATTTACTATTATGATTTCGTTATTGAGATAACTCTCGATTTGCTTCAATACCGTCCGCACTGCCTGGGAAGGAACCGCCAGTACTACCATATCCGGTTCAAGCAAGGCCGTCTCCAAATCTGATATTACATTAACCTGGGAAGGGATTATTATTCGGGGCAAGTATCGTTCATTGGTCCGCTTTCGGGCTACCTCCTCTATACCATCCTCAACTCGTCCCCATAAGGTTACGCGATGTTCATTCCTTTGCAATAGAACGGCCAGAGCCGTCCCCCAACTACCTGCTCCCAAAACTGCTATTCGCTGCCTTTTCATTAGATCTACTCTCCTATTTTTGGTTCAGTACCATTGATGAGACGTTTAATATTATCTTTATGACGGATTATTACTATCAGGGGCAATACAAAAGCCACTCCTATTAAATAAGAATTATCTGGATACATCAATATAGTTACAAAGGGAGCAAACAGAGCAGCCATAATCGAACCCAGGGATACTCTTCGCCAAATAAGCACTGTACCGACGAAAATCACCACCAAAGTCCCCAAAACCGACGGAACCAGATATATGAGCACCCCTGCCGAGGTAGCAACCCCTTTTCCCCCCTTCATTTTTAGGAACAAAGGAAAACAGTGCCCTATTACTGCGGCAGCAGAGCATAACAATATCCAAATGCCTCCCCCGATATACATTCCCAGCCAAGCAGCCGCCACACCCTTGAGAACATCTCCAAGCATAGCTAATGCCGCATATTTTGTTCCCATAGTACGAAGAACATTAGTTGACCCTACATTACCACTGCCATGCTTTCTGATATCTCTCTTTGCAAACCAGGCGCTTACCAGAAAGGAGAAAGGAATTGAACCAATCATATAAGAGGCAATTACCACCCCAATACCCAACATTCCTATCACTCCTTACTTGATCGGTTCCTCAGTATGAACCTGACAGGGGATCCTTCAAATCCAAATGTCTGCCTGAAAGTGTTTTCCAGATACCTAAGATAGGAAAAATGCATCAAATCATCATCGTTAACAAAAAGCACGAAGGTGGGGGGACCGGTCTTTATCTGAGTAGCATAAAACACTTTAAGTTTTTTCTTCCCCGCCCCCGGGGGAGGATTAAGCATCATGGCTTCATTTATTACTTGATTCAGATCGGAAGTGGTAATTTTCCTATGGTGCTGCTCAGCGATAAAATCTACCAATTCCAGGATCTTAGGCACTCGTTTGCCGGTCAATGCCGATACATAAAGAATTGGTGAATAAGCAAGAAATTTTAATTCTTCCCGAATATCCTTATCAAAAGACTGCATGGTTTTGGCGTCCTTGGCAACCAGATCCCATTTATTCACAACAATAATAGAGGCCCTCCCCTGTTCATGCACATAACCCGCAATCCTCTGATCTTGCTCGGTCACGCCTTCGGTAGCATCGATTACTATCAATACCACTTCGGCTCGCTCAGCTGCCTTGAGGGCTCTAATCACACTGTATCTCTCGGTGGCTTCTTTAATTCTGGTTTTTTTGCGGATTCCCGCTGTATCCACCAAAACATAGTGGTTGTCTCCGAAGTCAAAGTGCGAATCTATCGCGTCTCGGGTGGTACCGGGAATATCGCTGACTATCACCCGTTCTTCCCCTAAAATCGCATTGACGAGAGATGATTTGCCCACATTGGGACGACCTACAACTGCTATTCGGGTTGAAAGGCCTTCTTCATCTGATTGTTCTTGATCATCGGGGAAATATGATATTACCTCATCCAGAAAATCATTGGTGTTGAGACCATGGGCCGCCGATATCGGAATCGGGTCATTTAAGCCAAGCTGGTAAAACTCATAGAGCTGATGAGGACTACGAAAATCTTCAACTTTATTTGCCACCAGAACCACCGGCTTGGCACTGCGTCTTAATATATCCGCAATCATCTCGTCCTCGGTAGTCAATCCTTCCCGGGCATCCACCACCATAACGATAACATCAGCTTCATCTATAGCAATCTCGGCCTGTCTTTTTATTTCTACAGCTAACTGACCCTGATCATTGCTAATAATTCCGCCGGTGTCAATAATGATAAATTCATATCCTGACCATTCTGAATGTTCATAGATCCTGTCCCGGGTTATTCCGGGAATATCTTCTACAATCGCTTTTCTCATTCCTGCCAGCCGATTAAACAAGGTGGATTTACCCACATTGGGTCGACCCACAATGGCTACCACAGGTTTAGTCATTCTTTACTTCCCCCTTATAATCACCAGCAGTATATAATCGAATTTGCTCAAGCAAGGCTGCAGCACCGGGAGAAACCACCTGCAATCTGGCCCCTGATTTTTCCGCGAGACGGCTTACGGTCATATCATCCAGGAAAGTCATTCGATCATCTTGCAGCATAACTTCAGATAAAAAGACTGTCTTTCCAATAAAGTCATTCCCCAGAGCCACCTCAATATCCTTTCCGGTCAGCAATCCGGTAACAGTAACCCCGCCCCCAAAAGAACGGTTCTCCACCGGTATTATTCTAAGCTCTATTCCCTTTTCACTCAAGATACGGATCACGCTGTTAAACATGGGAATCGCAGAATAACCGCAGACCAAATAAAAAGGTCCGCACGCTGCAATTGAATTATCCATATCTTCCAAAGCCAGATGTAATTCATTCAGAAAGCAGGTGATTAAACCAATTCCGTTTTCTAACTGGGGATAGTCATCATAATAGGCTGGTGCAGGAACATTCAGTCCGGCTCTGACGTAAAATTCATCGGCCAGATAAACCAAACCAACCCCAAGAGTCTGGCGAAATGATGCCTGCCACTCATTTACTTTGTTAATCAGCTCTTGAGCCTGTTCGACACCAACCGGATCAATAACGGGCAGGTGTTCCCGATAACGAGTCATTCCTACCGGAACTATCCCAATAGATTTAAGGGTTGGCCAAAGAGCACTTAAATCGGCAATAGTCTGGTCAAGGATGTGGCCGTCATTTATTTTGGGGCATAGAACGATCTGAGTATGTATCTGGATATTGTGCCGATGCAGCCTGTGCAGATCCTCTATAATTGATCGTGCTTTTTTTGAACCAAACATTCGCTCCCTCACATCCGGATCAGTGGCGTGAACCGAAATGTACAGAGGGCTAAGCCGCATCCCCAGGATTTTATCCCAGTCACGGGAGGTTAAATTAGTCAGACTGATAAAATTACCGAAAAGAAACGAAAGTCGAAAGTCATCATCTTTCAGGTAAAGGCTGTTCCTCATTCCAGCTGGAAGCTGATCAACAAAACAAAACATACACTTGTTGATACACGGTTTTATTCGATCGAATATAACTTGCTCAAATTGCAGGCCGAGGTTTTCTTCAAAGTTTTTATCTATTTCCAGAGTCCAATACTCACCATTGACTTTTTGCAGCTCAATTTCCAACTGATTGTCATCAACCATAAATCTGTAGTCGAGAATATCTCTTATTGGCTGCCCATTTATGGACAACACCCTATCTCCCGGCTCAATACCCAGTTCTTCCCCAATGCTGTCCGGGTCAATCCCGGAAATAATTGCACCTTTAGTAATCAATATCCGCACCCCTGTCGTCAGGATATGGACATTATCCTGCAAACAAGAAGAGTGGTCAAGCACCACCCCGGAGAATATCACTGTTGTCCGGTGCCCAGCCGGTTTTCTACCTGCAAACGTAAATCCTCGGTTGTGGAATGAATTGAATCAATACATCGATTGATGATCAGTTTTGTAATATTTAAATTCAGGACAGATCCCACTCCCCAGGGAATGCGACTGATTTTGGCAATCAGCCAAATAATTGTCTCCCCAGGCATACGAACCGGATAAACCAACATGGTATCAACAGGAACACTCATAACCTGTAAAAATTCAGTAATAGCCCGATAGCCAATTTCAATGTTGCCGCCTATCCCCATTGTATACACCTGGTTGCCGGCTTCATCTGCGCCTATTAATATTGGAGCCCCTTCATCATCCAGAGTAATATCTCCATAACCCTCTATCCTGCCAAAGTCAACTTCATTGATCTTGTTCAGATAAAGATAAGCAGCCACCATGGTTTGATGGACTGCGGTTGTTCCTAATAAAACGATTATCAAATTCGCCTTCCCCTCAAGTCATATTAATTTGGGTTGCCTTGACCTGCTCAACTAAGCGCGGAAAGGCCAGACGAGTCCCGAAAACCAGAATCGGACGCCCCAGGCGCGCCAAACCTAATCGCCGGGACAGATAGCCCCCTAACATCATGAAGATGTTCACACTAGGCATGGTATTCACCGCTACAAATTCATTATCCAGATCCAACAGACGGCCTATCTCATAAAAAATCTCGTTCATCCGATCACCCAGGTTTTCCTTTCCCAACACATAAACCTGGTGCCCATCTGAACTAACCCCTACAAATCGGATTTTCCCGTATTCATTCCCTGGTGTTTTATCATAATAGGGCAAGCTCAGCAATTGGTGAGTATCAGGAACAGAATGTGGCGGTAAAATACCGAGATGGATTGCAGCTGCCGTCACGGAGGAGTGAGATCCGCCAAAGCAATGATAAATCACTTTCATCTCCAGCTCCTCTTATCAAGTCTTGCTTCTGTTAATAGCCACATAGACTCCATAAATTACAGCTACCCCCAGCAGTATCCAGATAAGTGCACTCCAATCGCTTCCCTGACCTCCGCCTGAACCTATATTAGCAATGGGAGTACCCTTGACTCCGTCCGTATTATCTTCCATTCCCATTACTGTCGGTATAGTATCGGCAAAGAGTTTAACCCCATTTTGAGCCTGGTCCTTTGCATTGGTATGGGTACCGACTTCTATTAATAACGCCCGGGGAGTAAGGTCTTGATTATAATTTCCTTTGCCGACAAATATTCCGCCACTCAAGCCCGGATATTTCTCATCAAGAACAGCTTTAACTTTTTTAGCAAACTCCATATTCGCTGACATATGAGGATTTTGTTGTCCTACCACCAGTTTTATTTTGGTCACCTTCTGACCTTCGACTGTAGTCTGATAAACATCGGCTGGAACCGCATCCCGATGAACATCGATCAAGACCAGGGCACCCCTCCTCATCAGACTGGACGCTGTGCGGCGAGAGCGGCTGTAAGCGTTGATATCATGAGGATTATGAACAGTCTTGTCCAGAATAACATTAATGCCCATTGACGACAGACGTTCACGCAGTTTTTCCCCAACCTGATATATGCCTCCTCTGCCATCTACACTTTCGGTCCCATCCGTAGGGACATAAGACTCATCACTGTGAGTCGAGTAAATACCTACCGTGCCTTGATTCCGAGCAACAACCGGAGTCAATCCTAAAATACCTGTTGCTTCAGATGGCTTTTCCTCAATAACAGGCATTTGCTCCCGGCCTACATATTTACATGAACAGTCATCTCCATTAATGTCAGTTACTTTGTAACGAAGGTTATCAGAGGTGATGAACTCGTCACCCTCATAAACCTGATGAGCAGTTTTAGTCAATACATTACCCTCTTTATCTATCAGGGTGTAATATCCTCCGTCCGTCCGTTCAAGCTCATAGGCACCCAGGGCCACACTTCCCTGTAACCATAACAGGCAAGTAAGGAACACCGCTAAAGTCAGACTTTTCTTATACATCATCATCCTTCCTTTCCGGTATTGGCTTGCGGGCAGGCTCCGGTTCACGCAAGTTTCTGACCAATTCTTCAGGACGACCCTCAACCTCAGGCCCACCCTGAATTCTTTCCAGGATTTCTCCAACTCCTTCTGCTAACAGAACTGCTAAAATCCCCGACAGAATCAACGCATCAAAAACCCCGCCTCCACCCAGATTTACCATCCCGGCTGTACCGGTCCGATACAACCAAAAGAAATGACCTATGTCCAAGGCAAATACCCCCATTACCGCAGCAAAAAAAGCGCCTCGTCGGGAACGTCCGGCTAGATACCCGGCAATCCCTGCTACTATTGGGTAAATGTACATTGGGTCGATAAACAACTGCTCAGGTTCCGCACCCAATACCCGCCCCACCAAAAAAAGAGTTGCTGCAGTGACTCCGGCAGCAATAATAGCCCTGACCCACTCATAAGTCTTCCCGGCACCGGCCAACACATATATGGCAAGGATTATTGGCACTATGCCTCCCAGATTTACGGTAAGACGGCTGGTAACCGGAATGTCGATGAAGCTTCCCACTATTATTGCTGCTATAACCCCTAAGGCTGCCCGGTCACTGAGTCGTAAACGGTCTAATACGCGATGTCCGATGCCAAAATAAATGAGAATGGATACAACTAATAGGGCTAAGGTCCCTAACGGATATGTCATCAAATCTCTTCCTTTCCACCCGTGATAGGAATATAATCCCCGGTCTGATAAAGATTAATGCAGGATAATAGCACTTTAACAGGAGCTTAAAACAAAGAATAAAAAAAGCCCGGCAGCTTTCTTCAAGCCGCCAGGCTAATCGACCATCTTCTATTTTGATGCAAGCATTTCTGCCTCTGACAAGTTCTGACCTCAATCTAGGAGTTTTCCTGTCTCCCCGTCCGACATGCCCATGAACATATATCAATACCCCTGGTAGTAATCCAATGAGCAGTATTTCCGCCAATTACCAGGGGAATTCTTTTAAGATCGGCCAGGCTGGCGGCACCGGTCATCATCATAGATGATTTTAAATGGTATTGAAATACTTTGATCTCTTCACTTAGAGCATTCATGCCTTGTTCTGTCAAAATTTTAAGAAAATGACCGGCTACGCCTACAATATCAGCCCCTAAAGCTATAGCTTTGGCCGCATCCAAACCTCCTCGGATCCCTCCCGAGGCCACTATAATAATGGGAAAACGGAGAGAGCTTAACTCTGCCACTGAGGCCGGAGTCGGCAATCCCCAGGAAATGAAATCATCGTTAAAAAGGCCGGAACGAGCCTGCTCAATAGCAATAAAATTCGTACCGCCCCGACCTCCTACATCAAACAACCTTACTCCTGCCTCATATAAGCGTTGACATGTTTCCCGGCTCAATCCAAACCCAACTTCTTTGGCAATAATCGGCACAGGAGCAATTCTGGCTAATTCAGCTATGTTATCAAGCAGGCCACGAAAGTCACGATCCCCTTCCTTCATAGCCAATTCCTGAGGTATATTCAGATGGATTTGCAGACCGTCCGCCTCTATCATTTCAATAGCCTGCAATGCCAAGGGGGGTTTAGCGTTGGCCGCTATATTGGCCAACACTAATCCATCTCTATTTTCTTTTCTAACTATCTTAAAACTATTTGCCAGTTCATTATCATCCAAGGCAATAGTCTGCGATCCCACCGCCATACCCAGTCCATGCTGGGCGGCCAATCTGGCCAAACTGCCATTTATAACCAGAGCCTCGTCCACTCCTCCGGTAATGGCATTGATTATCAACGGCAAACTCAATTCTTTGCCGAGAAAAGATATGGTGGTATCCACTTCTTCCAGGTTAAGTTCGGGAAGAGAGTCGGGAACCAAAACAATATCTTCGAATCCATAGGTATAATGGCTGTTTCCTAGCTGGTGCGCAATAGTCAGGTGTTCTCTCTTACGCTGGTACCTTATGTGACCACCTTCTTATCCAATCACTTCAGCCATGTTAAGATCATCCCGGCTGTTGATATTTTGAAACAAAATGTCAGGATCTCCGAATTTGCGGATCACATCTTCACCAAGATATAGAATATCCAACAACTCATAGACCCCGCTAATCTTGAGATGACCTTTATGCAACGAGTTTTCTATTATGGGCAGACAAGTCTTGGAATAGGCCGCGCAAAGAGGCTGGAAATAGCCGTCGATACGAGGCACTACCCCATGATGAGTACCGATTACATCTATCATATGCAGAGCAAGATCCATGCTCAGAAACGGCATATCACAAGGCACGGTAAAAACGTGGTCATGTTTAGCATATGAAAGGCCGGTATGAATACCTGAAAGAGGTCCTTTTCCCGGCATTATATCGGACACCAAGCGAATTTTATCACTTGCATATTCCTTGTAAAGGTCCTGGTCATTGGCGACCAGAACAATCTCATCGAATACACCCGACAGCTTGCCTAGAATATTATCGATAATCCTTTGACCTCTTATCTCAATAAATGCCTTGTTGGAACGCATTCGAGAACTGCGCCCACCGGCCAACACTACACTGGAGGATTTCATCCGCATCACCTTCAGCATACTAATTACAAGCTCCTGGTAGTTTTACATGCCACATCCGGAACCGAAGTGACTGCATCCCGCACACCCTCCCGGTAATCCAGGATTCCCGGCACTGGAAGTCTTGGGGCTGGACGAATAAAAGGGGGATAACATCTGTATTACCCGAGAATGTCCACATTTTTCGCATTTTACTGCGGCTTTATCCTCGTTGGAAACCCGCTTATTAAATTGGTGTCCACACTTTTCACATTTGAAATCGAAAAACGGCATTTTTGGCTATCCTCCTTTCACATTCCTGGTTTGCTTATACTTCATTCCTCTTGATTGTCCAGATATTCAGCAATTTCTTCTTTTTCCATTTCAGCATCCGCTTCTCTAATGCTTAATCCGATCCGACGGGCTTCAGTATCAACACTTATAATTTTTACCTTTACCTCTTGCCCGATCTCAACTACATCTTCTGTTTTGGCAACTCTTCTATCCGCCAGTTGAGAAATATGAACCAGTCCATCAATGCCGGAAGCCAGTTCAATAAAAGCACCAAATTGGGCCAGACGAACTACCTTACCGGTAACAATTTCCCCTACCGGAAAATCTTCCTCAGCCTTCTGCCAGGGACTGGGCAATATCTTCTTTCGGCTAAGTGATACCCGGCTGGTTTCAGGATCAACTCCCAAAACGTAAACTTCAATTTCCTGACCTTCACTAAGAACATCTTCCGGCCGGGATACTCGGGAATGGTCAATTTCCGAAACATGCAACAATCCATCAAATCCGCCAATATCAATAAAAGCGCCATAATCAGTTATTCTCTTAACAACACCTTGTCTAATCTGGCCTTCAGCTATTTCATCCCAGAATTTTTGTTTCCGGGCCTGCTTTTCTTTGTCAAGAAGCCGGGATCTCGAAAGCACCACCTGAGAACCTTTTCTCTTTTCGCGGTTGAACTCAAGAATCTCCAAAGACAATTCCTGGCCTACGTATTTTTCCATATCACGGACAAACCCGTCCTCGATCTGGGAAGCGGGCAAGAAACCGACAACCCCTACATCAACCAGAAGTCCGCCTTTTACGGCTTTAAGCACCGTGCCAGACACCGTCTCTCCATCAGCGTTAATTTTTTCCAGGAGATCAAGTGCTTTCTCCTGATCAACCCTGCGTTTAGAGACAAGTATAGTACCGTCATCATCCCAGCGTAGAACCATTACTTCAAATTCGTCTCCAACACTGACTAAATCACTGGCAGATTTAACATCGTGTACCGACAGTTCCCGCAGGGGAATGATTCCTTCAGACTTACCGCCTACATCAACCATTACTTCGTCCTGACCTACTTGAATGACTCGCCCGGTTAGAATCGTACCTTTTTCTACTTCCATCATGGATTCAGCCATCTGAGCTTCCAGTTCAGCGAAGGTCTCCTCCTGATCCCCCCCCGGGGAAACAACTTGTTCATCTTTTGCTGCGTTAATTTCCAGCTCTGACATCCAATTCAATACCTCCTTAATATGCCAATCGGGAGTGGAAGCACCAGCAGTTACACCAACGCTCTTACAATTCTCAAACCATTCACGCTTCAGTTCTGCAGCAGTCTCAATAAAATACGTCAGAGGATTATTATTGACACAACTCTTAACTAAGGATCTGGTGTTGGAACTTTGCTGATCCCCAATCACCACCATAACATCAACTTCTTTTGCCAAAGCGGCTGCTGATTCCTGCCGCTTTGAACTGGCCGAGCATATGGTGTTAAAGCTCCTCACCTCTTGAGCGTGAGATATTAGTTCTTGTAGAACTTGCAGATATTCCATTTCCCGCTTTGTGGTCTGACAAATAACCGCCATTCTTGGATAAAACGGCAGGGCTTGGGCATCTTCCAGAGATGCAACCACTGGGATATTATCTCCGGACCAACCCACAATCCCCTTAACCTCGGGGTGCTCTCTGTCCCCTATCACTACGAGCTGGTACTTTTCTTCAACCAGCTTCCGAGCCAGTTCCTGAATTCTTTTTACTGTAGGACAAGTACCGTCCACAAGTTTTAAGCCTCGATTCTGGATCTCTCCTAAAACTGAAGGAGGAACACCATGGGCTCTTATAACGACCCCACCATCAATAATTTCTGTGACTTCGCCGCAACATACCAAACCTTTGGCGTTTAAAAAGCTGATTACCCCTTGGTTGTGCACCAGAGGTCCCAATGTGTGCCACGGCCCCTCTTCAGTAGCTGCCTGCAGAGCCAGATCTACAGCCCGTTTAACTCCATAACAGAATCCTGCGTTGTCAGCCAAACTAATATGCAAGAATTTCACCTCACATAACTCCAATATAGTTCTCAACCCGACAGTAAAACTCCTGCCTCAATTGTTATGTAGAAGTGAGATTCTATCCATAATATCTTTACTAATTCCTTCCAAAAGAGCTGTGGTCACCTTGGCGTCATAGAACTCTTCGTAGATAAGGGCTTTCCCGATAATGATTACTACCGGAGAAAACCAGCCCCAAGGGAAAATTTTTTTAGTGCCAATACAAGCCACCGGAACCACCGGTGCCTTGCCTTTTAAAGCCAACATAGCTATACCGTGCTGAGGTTTGGATAATTCACCGGTTTTGCTCCGGGTCCCTTCCGGAAAAATCCCTAATACTTTACCTTCTTCCAAAAGCACCAGACTTTTTTTTAGAGCTTTGCGATCCGGCAGACCTCTTTTTACCGGGAAAGCGTTCAACCGGCTAAAAAAACTGGCCAGAAATATGTTTTCAAACAGCTCTTCTTTCGCCATATAATGTATTTTTCTATTGACAACAGCTGCAATCACCACCGGATCCCAGAAGCTAAGGTGATTTGCGGCCAGAATGACGCCACCCTGAGCCGGAATGTTCTCCCGCCCTTCAACTTTGACTCGGCCTAACCAAAACAGGACTTTAAACAGCTTGATTAAAACAGAATAGAGCAACAGACTACCCCTCCCGAACGAAAGACAGGATCTGGGATACCACCTCTTCGAAATTCATATCCGTTGTATCAATAACGATTGTACCCGGAGTAATCATTAAAGCACCCGCAGAACGCTCCATATCGCGCCGATCTCTTTCCTGAATCTCTTTTTTTAATTCGATTATATCCACATAATAACCTTGGGATTCCAACTCAATACTACGTCTAAGGGTTCTTACCTCAATGGAGGCGGTAAGGAAAAATTTGAATTCGGCATCAGGTAATACCACATGGGTAATGTCTCGTCCATCCATTACTACATCATGACGGTGAGCAATGTCTTGCTGGCTTCTGACCAACAATTGCCGTACCCCATCATCGGCGGCTAATATCGAAACAAATTTAGAAACTTCAGGGCTTCTAATCTCGCCGCTTACATCCCGGCCGTCACAGTAGACTCTTTGTCCCCTAACATCGTCCCGGAAATCGATAGCCGTATCCCCGGCCAGATTATTGAGTTTGGCAGAATCACCAAAGTCGATACCCATATGCATGGCCTTCCAGGTGAGAACACGATACATGGCGCCCGTATCAATATAAAGAACACCCAGTTCGGCAGCAATTTGCCGGGCTACGGTGCTCTTTCCGGCTCCTGCCGGTCCATCAATGGCAATCTTCAATTCGTTTAACTCCGTAACATAATGTTTCTTCTATTCTAGCATGTTTTTAAGCAGTATGCCGCAACAGCTTAACCAGATCCTCCCGGAAAGAAGGATAAGATACGGATACACATTCAAATCCTTCAATCGTTATTGGAACTCTGCTGATCAGACCGGCGATGGCCAAGGACATTGCTATGCGATGATCCCCTCCCGACCCGACCGGAACACTTCCTCCCGGAATAAAGCCGTTCCCGTTGACGATAAAACCGTCATCTGAAGATTCCACCTCAACTCCAAGGCTAGTCAGTGATGAAACAATCATCGCAATGCGATCTGATTCTTTGGCCCGGAGATCTCCCGCATCCCTTACTTCAGAAATCCCATGGGCTGCAGCCATAGCCACTGCCAGAACCGGAATCTCATCTATCAAACGAGGGATGACCTGACCCTCAACTTTTACCGGTTTAAGCTCCGAATGCCTGACTATTATATTGCCAACCGGCTCTTCGCCAATCATATGCCGGTTTTCGATTTGAATATTCGCTCCCATTTTGGTCAGCACGTCAATAATGCCACTTCGGGTAAAATTCAGCCCAACATCCCGCAGCATAATCTCAGATCCCGGGACAATAATCCCGGCCACCATCCAAAATGCAGCTGAGGATATATCTCCCGGAACCACAATATCTAATGGCAGCAAATCACCAGCCCTTTTTATTCTTATTAAGCCCTGTTCCATGGGAAGATTAACCCCCATTGCTGCCAGCATTCGCTCAGTGTGGTCCCGAGATGGCACCGGTTCATGGATAACGGTTTCACCCTCCGCCGCCAAGGCCGCAAGAATGATGGCCGATTTCACCTGAGCGCTGGCAACCGGAAGCCGATACTCGATACCATGCAAACCGCCCCCTCTGATTACCAAAGGTGCCAGTCTCGAATCTCGGCGTCCTGTAATTCCCGCTCCCATCATCATCAATGGTTCAATTATTCTACCCATAGGACGCCGCCGCAAAGACCCGTCCCCTGTCAATACGGTCTGAAAAGAGCGAGAAGCAGCTACTCCGGATAAAAGACGCATGGTGGTTCCGGAATTACCGCAGTCCACCACATCCTCCGGTTCCTGCAGGTTGTGTATCCCCCGACCCTTTATCCGGGTAATTCCTTTAAGCTTTTCGACCTCTATCCCCAATTGCCGTATGCAGCTTACGCTCGATTGGACATCCTTTCCCCCCGCCAAATTTTGAATCACCGTCTCTCCATCAGCCAAAGCTCCCAGGATTATCCCCCGATGAGATATGGATTTATCAGCCGGAACAGTTAGCTCTCCGCGTAACGGCCCTTTATTAATCTGTACTTCCACACTGTTTCCCCCCTCATCTTATCCAGGCCTTGACACCATGAGCGCGAAGGGTTTCTACGGCCACATCCCCATCATCCTCGACCCCTACTGCAATACGGATAGTACCGCCATCACCCTCACGTACGCGCAATATCTCTATATCAGCTATATTAATATTCTTTTCTCCCAGCCAGCCCCCTAGTGACCCTATGATTCCAGGACGGTCCGGAACAAGACATATAATATCCGGGCCACAGGAAACCAGACCCTTTCGCTTGGCCGGCAGCATCTCCCTAATACGTCGTGATACAGCCAGAAATTCCTCCAATTCCCGGGATCGACCCTCCTCCAGAAACTCTTTCAGCACAGTAAGTTGTTCTATATACTGCCCAACCTGTTGGGCCAGCAAACGTCGATTGGAGTTTAGAATTTCAGACCACAAAGCCGGGTCCCCGCCGGCAATCCTGGTAGTATCCCGAAATCCGCCAGCCGCCAAAGCCAATGCATCATCCTGATTATTCAACACCGCCACTAAGGCACTGGCGGCCAGATGAGGCAGATGACTCACCGAAGCCACTAAACGGTCATGAACTTCCGCATCCATAATTAAAACATGAGCTCCGGTCAGCTTTATTAAGGTCACCAGCTTATCGATAACTTCTTTTGATGCACTTTTTCCCGGAGTCAGTACATACACTGCATTCTCGAACAAATAGCGATCCGCCCCGGTAATACCCTGACGCTCTGAGCCGGCCATAGGATGGCCTCCAACGCCAATAACACCGGACCCCGATATTCTTTCGAAAGCTTCTGCCACCATCTGCTTGGTGCTTCCAACATCAGTCATGATGCTGCCCGGTCTGCACAATGCAGCAACATCCTTAGCTATTGCGGGGATGCTGCTAATTGGGGTACATAAAAAAATGAAATTTGCTGGGGGTACTATTTCTTCCAGGGTACCGGTTCGGTGTACACAGCCCATGTCTAAGGCATTTTCTAAAACCTCGGGATCCCTGTCATACCCTGCTACTTCCACCTGCGGGAAATGGCCGGCAAAGGCAAGTCCCAGAGAGCCTCCAATCATTCCCAACCCAACAATTGCTACTCTGGTTGTCAATTTAGCTCCTCCCGTTTTCCTGGAATCTGGTCAAATTATTAACCAGACCGGCAAAATTCTCCGGTGTTAATGACTGGGGACCATCTGATAACGCCTCAGCAGGATTTTGGTGAACCTCAATCATAACCCCATCACATCCTACTGCTACAGCAGCCCGGGCCATGGGTTCAACCAGCCTCCATTTACCGGTTCCGTGACTGGGATCAACTATGACCGGAAGATGAGTCAAACGTTTGACTACCGGTACCGAACTTAAATCCAAAGTATTTCTGGTATAAGTCTCAAAAGTCCTGATACCCCGTTCACACATGATAACATTGGGATTTCCGCCGGACACAACATATTCCGCCGCCATTATCCATTCTTCCAAAGTAGCCGAAGGACCCCTTTTCAAAACGACCGGTTTTTTAACCATCCCTACCTCGCGCAATAAAAAGAAGTTTTGCATATTGCGTGCCCCTATCTGCAAAACATCTGCATATCTGGCCACCAAATCCACGCTGCGCTGATCCATCACCTCCGTCACCACAGGTAAGCCCGTTAGCTCCCGGGCTTCTGCCAAGATCTTCAGGCCCTCTTCCTCCAGGCCTTGAAAGGAATACGGCGAAGTACGAGGTTTAAAAGCTCCGCCTCTCAGCATAGTGGCACCACGTTCCTTGACCATAGCCGCAATCTCCAAGTATTTCTCCCGGGATTCCACGGCACAAGGCCCGGCTATGATCTGCAAAGCCCCGGAACCGATACAGGTATCCCCCACCGGTACCACCGTATCCTCTTCCCGAAACTCCCGGGAGGTCAGTTTGAAAGGCTTCATTATCGGGACTACCTTCTCAACCCCGGGCAGTGCCTCCAAAAATTCGAGATCGACCCGGCTGCGATCTCCAACCGCCCCGATAATAGTTCTTTCCACTCCCTGAGACAGGTGAATCTGGAAGTTCTCTCTCCTCAGTCGCTCTTGGACGAGTTCAATCTCCCCATCCGAAGCATTCTTTTCCATTACCACTATCATTTTTCCCAGCTCCCTTCCGGAGGGGGAATACAAAAAGCATCTGAGCAGCAAAAGCCAGACGCTAAGAAATGCTCTATTCCCGCCATCCTAACTATCCTACATTATATGGTTCCCCACCTACCATCCTACATCAATAGAATAACACAGATTGACAATAGCTTTCAATAGAAAAACGGGAGGAGTGAGGTGAAAGGCGTCACCCCTTACGCCTTACAACTTACAACTTACAACTTACAACTTACAACTTACAACTTACAACTTACTCCCCTCTTGCCCTCCATCTCAGCTATCCTGCCCACCTCTGTCATCAGCCTTGCAAAGTTCTGCGGGTTCAAAGACTGGTCACCATCTGATAAAGCCTCCCGGGGATTATGATGAACTTCGATCATTATTCCATCCGCACCTGCGGCAATAGCCGCTTTGGCTATGGGACGAACCATCTGCCATCTGCCTGTCCCATGGCTGGGATCAACAATTATCGGAAGATGACTAAGCTCTTTTATCAGCGGCACCACACCCAGGTCAACAGTATTGCGAGTAGAGCTTTCAAAAGTTCTGATCCCCCGCTCACATAGAATAACCTGATGATTACCACCTGACATAATATATTCCGCTGCCAAAAGCCATTCCTCAACTGTAGCGGCAAAACCACGTTTCAACACTACCGGAACCTTGAGGCGGCCCAACTCCTGAAGCAACGGGAAGTTTTGCATATTGCGGCTTCCCACCTGTAACAGATCAGCTACTTCCATAACCTTCTCAATATCCCTGACATCCAGAACCTCTGTAACAACCGGCAAGCCGGTTTCCCTTTTGGCCAAGGCCAGATACTTCAATCCCTCCTCTCCCAATCCAGGAAAAGAATAGGGTGAAGTTCGCGGCTTATATGCCCCGCCTCTCAGAATATGGGCGCCCATTTTTTTTACCAGAGCAGCATTAATCAGGATACTTTCTTCCGATTCTACCGCACACGGTCCGGCAATAACCGTCAGATTTCCTTCTCCGATCAAACAGAGCCTTCCCTGGCAGGATATTTGAATAATAGTGCTGGAATCCTTTCGCACCGCTAACTTGTAAGGTATCATAATAATCCTCCCTGCTCTATTCTAACAACAGCCACAGGATAAAGTAAGACTTGATTCAGATGGAGTTTTGATTCCATCTGAATCTTAGTCGCACGAATCCAGGGACTTAACTGCCCTTGGGCGCCCGCCGCCTATAGAAGCGGGGGTCTTAGGGCAGATTAGTCATCGGATAAAAACAGGCATTATCGACAATGAATTACTACCAGGTATAATATTAATGAACATAGCCCCCTTCATTCAGGTGATAATAGGAATGATGATTAATCTCTGACAAAGAGGTGATTTGCCCATGTCCCAGCGCTTCCAGGTTGGAATATGTCAGATTAAGGTGGTTGACGACAAAGCACTCAACCTCGCCAGTGCCGGTCGTATGGTGGAAGAGGCAGCTCGCAAAGGATGCAGGTTGGCAGTATTGCCGGAAATGTTTAACTGTCCTTATTCAAACCATCATTTTCCCCACTATGCGGAAAATATCCCAGCAGGGCAAACTGCTGCCATGCTGGCAGATCTGGCCGCACAACACAGGATATATTTGGTAGGAGGTTCGATTCCGGAACGGGACCAACAGGGCCGAATCTTTAATACAAGCTTAGTCTTTGACCCTTCGGGAATGCTGATCGCCAAGCATCGTAAACTGCACCTCTTCGACATAGACATTCCGGATCGAATTGTTTTTAAAGAGTCAAACACCCTTTCCCCCGGAAATAAAGTCACTACCTTCCCAACGGATTTTGGTCTTATGGGCCTGGGAATCTGCTATGACCTGCGCTTTCCAGAACTAACCCGGCTGATGACCATGCAGGGAGCGACAACAATTATCTATCCGGCAGCCTTTAATACGGTTACCGGCCCTGACCATTGGCAGCTCCTGCTGAGATCACGAGCCCTGGACAATCAGGTTTATGTTATCGGCGCCGGCCCGGCTTATAATGGCGAAGCCACCTATCATGCCTACGGACATTCAATGGCCGCTGATCCCTGGGGCAGGGTAATTGCCGAAACCGGCAGTGAAGAAGCCTTGTTGTCCTTCGAGATCGATCTTGACGTAATAACCAGGATCAGAGAAGAGCTGCCGCTATTGAAGCATCGCCGCCCGGAATTGTACAAGTAAACTTATTCATAATAGTACTTACTCCAGATCCTTTCGCAGCTCAGATGCTCCATGGAGATATATATGACGAATTTCTTCCTGGGCTTTATCCGTATTGATCAATAGGAGAACCCGGATACACATGGGCAAGGAGCCTTTTACATCCATTTCCTGAAAGCACAGCAAAGGAACATACTTCCAACCCATCTCCCGGGCGGCTCGTGCCGGATATCCAGAAGTGATATCAGAGGTTGCAGTAAAGATAGCGCTTGCCAAATCTGATATGGCAATGTCGTTTTCCTTCAGCATAGCAGTCAGGAGTTCCTGGGTAGACCCGCTTATATCATCAACAGTATCGCTTTTTACAGTAGTTGCTCCCCTTATTCCTCTCATCATATCCATTCTGCCTTTCTGCCGGTATGATACATCCGTAAATATATAGCGAAAGCCCGTCCCAACTTAAGGCGCCTTCTCTGATGTTCCATCTGTTCTTATGGAACTGCCCTGTGTCCTAATCCTATGGCTACTTCATCCAAATGCAATAGTCCTATCCCCATAAAAATTGCCACCGAAACATGATCTTTATAGCGGGCAATGCCTATTTTACCTCCCACATTAAGCCCCAATGCCTTAGGCATTATCTGGGCCAAAGCCTCCCGGGCCGCGCCGGCTACCGCCCCTTCATCCGGATGGGTATCTTTGATGACACGTTCTCTTTTAGCCGCCACTACCGCTCTCTCCACAATTTTCCCTGCCGCACCGACGAATTCCCCGCCATAATCCACCGCTACCGCATGAATATTCGATTCCAGGAAAAGCTTTTTTAATTCCGCTTCCTCCGGCCGGCTTGATGTTAAAGCCATCTTGATAGCAGCAGTACTTACGATTTTGCTTCCTGCCTCACTCATGTCATCCCTCTCCTTCTCCAATGCCTATCCCCAGTATATTACTACGCCGACTTTTGTACACCTTTTTTTGGCAAAGGCTCTTAAAACGGCCCTCGAAGTATTATTCAACCTCAATTTTCCCCAATAAAAGCACAGCCTCTTCTGAAGTAAAAATCATTCCCTCCTGAGGAAAAGACAGGCTCTCACCGGCATTGACAACCTCAATGCTAACGGGATAAGGATAAGCCTGGGTATCCACCTCAATAACATCCCCGGCAGTAACATAAAGCTTTATTCGTCCAGCCAGCATACTGCCCATTACCCGTCCATTTATCAGAACCTTAGCTTTATCTAGAGAGGAATAATCCCGCAAGACCAGCTCAAAACTCTCCGGGGAACTAATCTCAGCCAACACTCCCTTTTCACTGCCATCGGGAAAATCTGCCGCTACAGGCTGGTCAATCTTTTTGCCCTCCAGCCTTTCTCCCAGGCTCAGATAAAAGCGGAAGTTTTCATCAGTCATAAGTCCTTGAACCAATACTAAGGCCACCAGAGCAAAAATGAAAAATCGGAACAAATATTTACCCAGCTCGTCCATAACCTTCACCGGCAATCACCTCGATCGAGTATTTACCAAAGGTTATGACTTTCATCCGTATATTATCCCGGCAGGTTAAATATCAGTACCTCTCTATGTATCGGTATTGATTGCATTAATTATTGCAAATGCCAATGCGGCTGCACCGAAACCGTTGTCAATGTTTACAACCCCAACCCCGGGAGCACATGAATTTAGCATGGTCAATAATGGAGCTAAACCGCCAAAATTTGCACCATAGCCAACACTGGTGGGTACCGCCACTACCGGATGCGATGTCAATCCTCCTACCACACTGGCCAGAGCTCCGTCCATGCCCGCTACAACGATAAGCACCTGGGCCTGCCGGATATCATTAATTCGCGTCAGAAGGCGGTGAATGCCGGCTACTCCCACATCATAAATTCGATTAACCGATGCCCCCATAGTTTCCAGACATAGTGCCGCTTCCTCGGCCACGGGAATATCTGCTGTGCCTCCGGTAAGAACAGCCACCCGGCCGCGTATTGCTACAGAATTGGTCATGATCCATAACACCCTTGCCCGTTGATCAAACTGAGCCCCGCTCACCCGTGCTCGAACCCCTTCATATATTTCAGGATTCGCCCGGGTCGCCAGCACATTTTGTCCCGCTTCAACAGTTTTCTCTACTAGCATTACAATCTCAGCCACGGTTTTACCCGGACAGTAAATCACTTCCGGAAAGTTATCGCGCAAGGCACGATGACTATCCAGCTTAGCAAAACCCATATCCTGAAAAGGCAATACCTTCAGGGATTCCATTACCTCCTCCACCGACACCTTATTGTCAGCCAGTTCCTGTAAAAGTGCCCGCAAACTATCTTTATTCACAACCATTGCTCCCCTTTAATATTATCGAATACTCAACCTTTGAGTGAGGGTGGGACAAGAAATCTTGTCCCACCCTCACTCAAGCAGCGTAATCCAGCAAACCAAATCATATAATTGTATTATCAGAGCAACCTATCAGGAACTTTACGACTTCCAGTACTCCATTCTCTTCTCCAGGAATGACTTATAAGACTTGAGTTCTTCACCGATCTTGAACAACAAACGTTCAAGGTCTATTTTGGTCAGATGAAGATTGTCAGGTTCAATGATCTCTACTTTTCTGAACTCTTCCTTCATAATAAACTGAATTGCGTCCTCAATTGAATCCGCCTTGAACTCTACAGTCACCGGCGCATAAGCTACCGGTTGAGCTCTGACTTCATCATAAACCGTATAAACGTCGCCGCTCATAGTAATATCTTCAATTTCTATCCCCTGTAATGGCACATTGCGAAGCATCGCCACCTTTTTTTCCCGGATTTCTTCCGCAACCTGCTCTGCACCAGGCGTTCTAAAGGGAAAGCGATTATTTTTGGCTATTCCTTGATAATCAAATCTCACTTTAAGTCTCAAGTTTTTCCCCATCTCTTCATCACTAATATGGGCTCTCACGCCATTCCCCTTCCTTGCAACCTGATTTATAATTCTCTTCTCCCTCTGACCGCGGATATCCTGCCTGATTGTGGCATCATTGATATAATTGTGACTTTTTCCGCACAATTCACGTTTGTGAAAATCTAGGATATTTTTCCCCAAGCCTGCTTCATTAATAATTCCACTTCACGGCTGGTCAAATGCCTGAACCGGCCTTCCGGCAACCCATTCAGCTCCAGAAAGGCCAATTTAACTCTTTTCAACTCAAATACAGGAAACCCTACCGACTCCATCATCCGTTTTACCTGATGTTTTCGCCCTTCGCGAATCTGAATGCTCACCAAAGACTTGGCAGAAGTATGCCGAAGAAGCCTGACCCTGGCCGGAGCAGTTACTTCTCCATCCAATATGATTCCCTTTTCCAGCTTCATTATTGCATCATCAGATATTCGGCCTTTACACCATACTTCATATTCTTTGGAGATCTCGTAACGAGGGTGGGTGATCAGATTGGCAAACTCTCCATCATTGGTAAGCAGCAAGAGTCCCCGGCTGTCATAATCCAGCCTGCCCACCGGAAAAATTCTTTCCTTAACATCGGGTATAAGATCAAGGACCGTTTTGCGCCCATGAGTGTCCTTTACGCTGGAAATAAACCCCGCCGGTTTATTTAGCAAGAGGTAGATTCTTTTTTCGGCCTTGATGGGGTTCCCCCCCACAGTAATAGTATCGATATCGGGATTAATTATGGTTCCCAATTCTTTCACAACCTGACCGTTCACCATAACTAATCCCTGAATGATCATCTCTTCAGCTTTTCGGCGCGAACTTATGCCTGCTTGCGCCAGAGCCTTTGCTAATCTCGTAGTGTTACCTTCTCTCATTGGCTATATCAAGTCATGGCGGCCAGGTTTTTGGCCAATTTGGCCAGAGAATCCACCATTTCTTCGATCTGGTGAATGTTGGCTGAAACCTCTTCGGTGGCAGCAGCCTGTCTCTGAGTAATCTCACCGGCTTCGGCTACCCCTTTGATTATAATCTGCATAGAATCTTCAATATTACCCATAACCGGTGCGATTTTTTCTACGGAGGCAGTACTGTCTTCCGCCAGCTTGCGCACCTCATCGGCGACCACAGCAAATCCGCGCCCCTGTTCCCCGGCCCGGGCTGCCTCAATGGCCGCATTTAAACCCAATAGCTTAGTCTGCTGAGCTACTGTCCTTATTAAACTCAATACCTCTCCGGTTTCTCCCAGATGATGCCGGGCTTCATTGGCCGAATCCATCAGACCGGCTCCCTGGTCGGCGATCATAGCCGCTGAATTAGCCACTTCCTGGACAGCCGCGCCGACTTCCGTTACGGTTTGAGCCAGCATTTGTGCCGTCCCAGAAAGATTCTCCGCTTCTTGATGCAATTTATGTATCATTTCCTCCCGCGATTCGATCAAAATCATCATGATATTCGCGGCATGGGAATCAACCAGAGCAGTTGAATCATCCTTATTATTTTGAATCGCCGCTTTAACCTTTTCATTGCCGGTGGCTTCAAATATGACGTCAAGATCCGTTTGACCGGTTATTCCATCCAATTCGGCAAAGGTCGAAATGCCCAACTCGCGTGCCATGATAATACCGGGGGCATTGGAATTAACGTCACATATGCCTGTCACTCTAATCCCCGAAATATCAGCCAGCGCCTTGAGAATTGAAGTCCCTCCCTCCCCTGCACCTACTATTGCAATATTAGCCATCACTATGACCTCCTCTTATTGCGCATTCCTTTAGAACACTATTCATCATTTAATGCCATTTTTCCTGTAATCAGTACCGAATTTTTCTTTTATCTTTGGAAATGCCGAAGATTTATCCAGATTATTTAAACACATTCAAAAAACAGTATCCTTTCCGAATACTTTCTCAATAAACTGCAAGGATTGCCGCCCGGGTCAGAGAATCTCCTGAAAGGGAAAAATGTAAGATAATCTTAAGAAACAGGTTAAGTTTTCTGTCATTCTTGGGGTTTAAGATATAATCAGGCTCACGGGGTAAATGATCTCAAATGTGAAGGAGGTGATAAAACTGGTAAAGCAACGGGTTCTGGTAGTTGACGATGACCGGGAGATCGTGAAAGCCATCGCCATCAATCTGCAGAATGAGGGCTACGAGGTAGTAACAGCCTATGATGGCCTGCAGGCTCTCGATATCGTCTGCACCCAGAAGGTGCATCTCATCATACTGGATGTGATGATGCCCAAACTAGACGGACTGTCCACTACTATGAAGATTCGAGCGGAGAGAAATATTCCCATTATCATTTTGTCGGCCAAGTCGGAGGATACGGACAAGGTTCTGGGTCTTTCAATGGGGGCGGACGATTATGTTACTAAACCCTTCAATACCATGGAACTCATGGCACGGGTTAAATCCCAGCTGCGACGGTATCTGACCCTGGGAGACATCAATGGGCAGAACTCCACAAATGTCTTGCGGTCCGGAGGACTGTGTTTTGATCTGGACAGCCATGTTCTGACTGTGGATGGCGAACCGGTACGGCTAACCGCAACTGAGATGAGAATTATGGAACTGCTGATGCGAACCCCGGGCCGCATCTACCCGGCGGAGGAGATCTACGAACTGGTCTGGAAAGAACCGGCCTTCGGCGCTGAAAATACAGTCATGGTCCACATCCGGCGCATCCGGGAAAAGATCGAAATAAACCCGCGAGAGCCAAAATACTTAAAGGTGGTATGGGGCATTGGATACAAAATTGAAAGGATTTAAACCAGCATGGTCCTGGATCTCCTTTTTCCTGGGGGTCAATATAGCCGTTTTTCTTTTATTTTCCTGCCTGGCGGCCCTGGTTCATTCCGGCGGCAATGTCCAGGTCTTAAAAGAACCTTTTAGTCCTTATGAAAATACGATTGCTTTTAAGGAACAGACTGCCGGTCTTTTTGACCAGCTTACCTATCTGGCCACTACAGATTCACCAGGCGATTCTCTCCCCCAGCGGGTGACTGACGAAGGAGACAACTTGATATGCGGCGTGATTAACGAGTCTACCGGGCTGACCCTCAAAAACCTAGAGAAGGGCTTCTCATTCCCCGCCTCCGGCGCCATGCCGGTTCTGCCTGACGGCTACAGTTATTTCTGGTATTTCGACGGGCAAAATCTTCACGTAATAAATGAGGGCCGCTTAGTCGATGTGGACCGGATAGACAGCGGATACCGGGAAATTGTACGCCGCCTTATGATCAACGACCAGTATAACGACGACCCCCTCGCCCAACGTTCCGACATTCAAATAATTCTGGCCGTTAAGGACACCTTAGAGGAGAACCCCTACGGTATCTCCAATTATTATCGCGAACAGAAATTCCTATCCGTTATCGGATTCGTTTATGGTGGGTTAGCTCTTCTGACTCTTACGCTGCTGACATTAGCCTGGCTAACCCGCCAGAGCAAACGTCAGTTTGACAGGATCCTCGCCGCCTGGTCCGGCAGACTCTGGATAGAAGTTAAAGGCGTCCTTTCTTTCCTGGCGTTGTTCTTCCTGATGATTCTACTCGGCACAGTCTGGGTCGATTCCGCTCCCTTTACACCGTACTTTATGCTTCGCCTGCTTCTCGCCGTTCTCGCCCTCCTGATGGTGGGCTGGTGGTTCTATCTGATGCTGATTGATCTCCTCGTCAACCGTCAAGCCTTTTGGAGCCACAACCTGATAAATTCCGGACTGGCCTGGTACCGAAAATTTGAAGTCCGGTATCCTTGGCAGAAGATGCTCCTGAGAAGAGCCTACGCACTGCTGGCACTTGAAACCGTTCTGGCGCTATTGGCGGTGTTTTTCCTGCTAGCATCCTTTAACAGTGGTTTCGGCGGTTTCATGGCGTTTGTGATGGCACTTATTTTCACCGCTATTGGCATCTACCTCATATTCCGTTATCTCAAGCGCTATCACCAAACCTTAACCAGTTGGGGACAGATCATAGATCAGATTGAACTTATCAAGGCAGGGAATATGACTACCCGCTTGGAACTGCCGGAAAATGACGATATGTATCCGGCGGCCCAAAATCTTAACTCCGTCCAGGAAGGCATGAGTATCGCCGTCGCTGATAAAACCAGATCTGATCGCATGAAGGTAGAGTTAATAACCAACGTATCCCATGACCTGAAAACGCCGCTGACTTCCATAATCAGCTACGTACACCTGTTGGCCCAGGAAAAAGATCTTCCTCTCCACGTCAACGATTATGTAGAGATCCTGCTGCAAAAATCAGAACGCCTTAAAAACTTGATCCAGGATCTTTTCGATCTGTCCAAAGCCAGCAGCGATAACATCGCACTTGACCTGGAAAAGATAGACCTGGCACTGCTTATCAAGCAAACCCTGGCGGATATGGAAGAACAAATAGCCGCTTCCGGCCTCGCTTTTCGTCTCAACATCCCCAATGAGCCGGTATATATCGTTAGTGACGGCAAAAAACTCTACCGGGTTTGGGAAAACCTGATCGCCAACGCACTGAAATATTCTCTGACCGGTTCCCGGGTATTCATTGACCTGAACGTTGACAACCAGGAAATACTGGCGACCATAAAAAACACCGCCAATTACGAGATGACCTTTCGCGAGAACGAGATCCTGCAGCGATTCGTGAGAGGAGACGAGGCCAGGACTACAGAAGGTTCAGGATTGGGGCTCTCTATCGCTCAAAGCTTTACCCATATATGCGGGGGCAGATTCTCGATCAAAATTGAAGGTGATTTATTTAAGGTCGAGCTTCGTTTCAATCCTGTCTAAGATAATTATCCTGCTGTTATCCACGGTGAGAATCATTCAGGTTTCAGTAAATACCCCCTTTAACTAAGGGGGTATTCTTCACCGAATATGTTCCGGATAATAAATTTGGAATTGCTTATAGATCCGTTTATCGAAAAAGTACGTTGCAAATGTAGATTGAAGCCAATAAACCGGTAATGTCTGCCAGTAATCCGGTGAATACCGCATATTTATAGCGAACCACCCCCACTGATCCAAAATAAACCGTCAGCACGAAAAAGGTTGTGTCTGTCGTGCCTTGCATAGTACTGGCTAAACGGCCAATAAAGGAATCAGGCCCAAAGGTCTTCATAAGCTCAGTGGCCATTCCTAATACACCATTGCCGGAAAAAGGGCGCATAAAGGCCAGTGGAAGCACTTCAGAGGGTGCCCCTACTCTAACCAGCAGTGGTTCACATGCTTGACTTATCACATCCAATGCTCCAGATGCCCGAAAAACTGAAATCGCCACCAGCATTCCCACCAGAAAAGGAATAACCTTCACGGCAGTTGAGAAGCCTTCTTCAGCCCCTTCGACAAAAGCCTCGTACACCGGCACTTTACGCAGCATACCCCACAATGGAATTAGTAAAAGAAGAGCAGGGATCGCCCAACGGGATATGGTATTCAGAATCGACATTAACATCTCAGGACTTCCTGCGATTTGCCCTGCGGAACAGGTAGTCGGCAGAGGTAGCCACTACCATGGCACACGCGGTGGCAAAAATAGTTGGCCCCACAATTTCAGTGGGATTAGCGGAATTGAAATTGACCCGCACCGCGATGATAGTAGCAGGAATGATAGTAATACACGAAGTATTTAAAGCCAGAAATGTGCACATAGCCTCAGAGGCCTCTTTGCGCCCTCCGTTTAATTCCTGCATCTCCTTCATGGCTCGCAAGCCGAAAGGAGTCGCGGCTGAGCCCAAACCCAGAATATTGGCCGATATGTTCATGATAATAGCACCCAAGGCAGGGTGATCCGGTGGAACGGAAGGAAAAAGCCTTACCGTAACAGGCTTGACCAATCGAGAAAGGGCTTCCACCATACCCGCTTTCTCCCCAATCTTTAATAGACCCAGCCACAGGCACATAACCCCGATCATGCTGATACAGATTTCCACAGCATCACGAGCAGACTGCAGAGCTGCCGCGGTCACCACCTCAATCCTTCCATTGAAGGCAGCTGCAGCAATTCCTGATATGAGAAGAAACATCCAAATATAGTTAAGCAACCGACTCACACCCCATAGCCTGTTTTTGCAGACTATGAGAAACAAGCCCAAATTAGAACAAGCAGCAGATTCACAATCCGCCGGAAGACGGCATTTCTCAGTTATAAGCTGTCAGATTCTTTTCCCGCCCGGTTAATCATGCAATCAATCTTATCCAGAATCTGAGGTGTAATATCCACGACACGCTCCGCCAGCTGGTTCCCTTTAACCGTAAGCAAACGGACATCATCGGGATTAACGATCAAAAAGCCGATGGGCCGTACGGAAACCCCGGCACCACTGCCTCCCCCGAAAGGCAAATATCCTTCGCCCGGGCCCAATCCATTAGTTTCATACTCCCCGCCACCGGCAGCAAAGCCGCAGGATACCTGAGAAATGGGAATAATGAGAGTGCCATTCTTGGTTTCAACGGCATCCCCCACTACGGTGTTTACATCTATCATCTGCTTAATACTTTCCATAGCCGTCTTCATTAAGCCCTCGATAGGATGGCCACCCATATTGTCCATAACAACTTCCTCCTTGATCACATATAGTCATAATATGAGCTTTTAGGGCGGTCACTATACGAAAATCCAGGAGAACGACTATATGGTGTCAATAACATCATCTTAAGTGTCAGCGATAATGTCATGCTTAAAAGTTATCAGAGAAAATGTCATCCTCGCAATTGGGAAGCTAGGTGCCGGAGACACGGGATGAATTCTAACGTGCGACCGTTGGGATGAGGACCGAACAAACTCCTGCGAAGGTGAGGCAGCAGAGCAGCCGAAGGACAGGAGGTCCTGAGTCCGCCTCCTGAGCCATGGAGGGCGAATTGGCGGTGTGCTGCTCGGAGGCCAAACCTGAGCAGTTGAGGTTGCCGGTTCTCATTCCGGGAGGCAAGTGGAATTCAATCCGAGTCGAAGCCGGGAGCCAAATCTCTTGTAAGATACTTAGTCCCACCATGACATTTTCCTGATCATTGACCCATCCTCTTAAGAATAAGGTGTTCAAAAAAGGCCGGTACTGTATAATTAGATAAGGTCGGCCTGAAAACTGATCTTGGCCAAACCTTCCCTATCCTTCTAGGAGGTCTTCATGCAGACTGCTGATGAATTGCTGGCAACTAAAGCTATGACAGGTGACATAGAAGCTTTTGAGGAACTGGTAATCAGGTTTCAACAACCTGTTTTCCGACTAGCCTATCGCATGTTGGGCCAGAGAGAAGAAGCCGAAGACGCAGCTCAGGAAGTCTTTGTCAAAGTTTACCGCAAAATCCATCAATTCGATGCTGACAAAAAATTTTCTGCCTGGCTCTACCGGATTGCCGTAAATACCTGTATCAGCAAGCTGCGGGGAAAAAAATATACAACTCTTGTTCCCTTTGAAGAAGCCGATTCCGGACCAACAAACCATGTCCAAACCAATGAACTAAGTCCACTGCAAGCTTTGGAACAACAAGATTTGAATAATATGATCTGGAATACTGTGAGGAATATGCCGGACAACTATCGCACCATAATAATCCTTCGCTATCAGCTTGATCTGACTAATCAAGAAATAGCCGATACTTTGGGAGTAAGAAAAGACAACGTGGAGGTACGGCTGCACCGGGCCCGCAAATCTCTGCGTGAGGCTCTCAGGAAAGAATTAGAAGAATACCCGGGATAATCATCGTGAGGCTTTGAACTGCATGGGTTATGCCGTCTGCTCATGGGGAACAGAGGCTCTATTATTCACCCGGATTGACCGCATCATTATGTAGGCCCCTGCGGCAAACAGCAGTAAGTAAGCGATTCTTAGATTCAATTCCATAAAAAGAACACTTTCGTATTCTCTTTCTGCATAATTAGGGGATACCTGGATTTGCTTAACCGGAATTGCCAGTAAACCAGTTAATAATGCTAATGTTCCACCTTTAGCACCCCAGATTAACCCGGTAGCAATTGCAGTAGACATAGGATCCCCCAGGCCGATAATGGTTTTCCAGCGCAAAATTCTTATCCGCAGCCCTCTGGTTAAAAGTTTTTTCATCCAGGGATGCCGGTCCAGCTTTTGTTTGAAATCCAACCCCTGTACAATCCTTCGGCGGATTTCATTACTCCATAGATTGGGGCTATTCTTAACAGCCTCCCCTTCCTGATCCTCCTTTTTCATCTGCCACAGCTTATAGAATAGCTCTTCCCACCCCAGGCCAAACTTCCCCAGTGAAAAATCACGTTTGACAAGCTTTCGCCAGAGACTTATCTCAATTTTTAGCCAGCTCTTCTCCCCTCCGATTCTAACCTCAATCATAACCCGCAGTCTGAGTAAGAATGGGAAGAAAACAAAAAGAGCAAAGCCTATTGTAATCCATTTAACCAAGCGCTTCACTCTCACCCTGTTTTTTCCTATATTGCCTAATAACTTAAAACAATATACAAGAGAAACATTTTTGCAGGCGGGATAGATATGAGAATATTTTTACGCCTCACGTCTCACTACACCCCAATCTTTCCCGTACTTTACGCATTTCCTCGTTTATGTTCAACCGTCCCCTGCCCATCCACCACATAGGACAATGGCAGTTAAAGTCGTCAATTTTACGGTTAATTGCCCGCAAAGCTACTGTTGATTCCTGTAAAAATTTTTGCAGCTGCTTATCTTCGTAGTTTTTTTTCAGATGGCTTTGATGAGACCCGGCCTTAACCTTCAATCGGGTTTCAAACCGTTTCACATCTCCCCAAAAATTTTCGATGGCCGCGTCCACATCCTTGCCCAGCTCCATCCAGTAAGGCACAAATCCGTGGTCTTTGAGAATTTTGTTAGCCATGCGCATATCATCGGGTTCAAAAGGATTTTCGCTAAGGTCCAGGGGCTTGCCCTTACCTTCCAGGTTATCGAAAGCACCGCTTTCCATAGCCTTGCGAATACGTTCTTCAACTAAATCCTCCATAGAAGCCATATATTTAGCGGTGCCACGCGCCTTCTCGGCACGGATTTTAATCTCTTCCTCCAGAGACCTGCTCATTCACCTGTCAACTCCTGACTCCGCGGCAGTTCTTCCAGGCTTGCCAAGCCAAATAGCTTAAGAAATTCGTGGGTAGTTCCGTACATCATCGGTCGCCCTGGGACTGCCTTCTGTCCAACTTCCCGTATCAAGCCACGCTTGAGCAATGACTGCAGAACCCGATCTACGCGTACCCCTCGCACAGCCTCCATTTCAGGCCGGGTCAGCGGCTGGCGATAAGCAATAATAGCCAGCGTCTCCAGGGCTGCCTGAGACAGCTTCGTCACCAGAGGCTGATTAGCCTGACGCACATATTCATGGTAGAAAGGACGAGTACACATAGCATAGCCTTCACTGCTGTTTATTATCTGTATACCACTCTTTTTTTCATTATATTCTTTCGTTAATTCAGTTAACAGAACCAGGACGTCTTCCGATGAAGCTCCGGTTATCCTGGCAATTTCTTTCACCTTAACAGGCTCATGTCTGACAAACAAAATAGCCTCAATTGCACCTTTTAACTCATCTCTAACCAACATCACTGCGACTCCATATTTTATAAATATTAATAACTCCAAAAGGACCATCTTGTTTGGCTCTAACCCGTCCCATTTTTATCAACTCCAGCAAGCCCAGAAAAAGCACCAGGGCTTCACGCCGGTTTCCGGTATTTTCGATTATTTTCTGAAAAGCCAGACCGCCTCGCCGCTCCTGAAGGATGTCTTCGATTTCCTGCATTTTTTCGTAGATGCTGATATCTCCCTGGGGAATGCTGACATTGGGTTTTTCGTCCTTTTTAAGACCCCAAACCGCCTGGAACGTTTTGTGCAATTGGGATAAGCTGACCCGGAGTTGGATTTCCGGTTCCAGGCTGGGATCGTCACGGTAAAAGACCCGGGGCATACTTTCCTCCCACTGTTGTTCCAGCTGTTCCGCTAATTCCTTGAAGTTTCGATACTCCAGCAGTTTAGCAACTAATTCATGACGAGGATCATCACCTTCCTCATCCTCGATTATCCCCGGTCTGGGCCGAGGCACAAGCATCCGGCTTTTTATACTGATCAAGGTAGCTGCCATCACCAGGAAATCAGCCACAACCTCCAGATCAACATCAAGCACCTCCTGGATCGAGGCCAGGTACTGGTCGGTAATAACAGCTATAGGGATATCGTAGATATCCACCTGATTCTGGTGAATAAGCTTCAGAAGCAGGTCCAGAGGTCCCTGATAAACATCAAGCTCAACTGAATAACCCATCTTATCCTCCCTGAACGAACCGGGCCTTTATCATATAATAGGCACAAAAAGCTATCACATAATAAAAGCATTGAGAAGGCCGATTATTGCATTTAATAATGGGCCTAGAATCCAGCCGATGGCACCGCTGAACACCAGGACCAGAAGAATTATCACGCCATATTGTTCCAAGCTGTCAATCCAGTGAACTTTATCATCAGGCAGAAGCCCGGCCAGGATTTTGGACCCATCCAATGGCGGAACAGGCAGAAGATTAAAAATACCTAATACTATATTAAATATTAATAAAGGCTGCAATATGCTGAGGATTATGGATGTATTAGCGGTTAGAGGCAAAGCATAAACCAACTTCATTATTACTGCAGTCACACCTGCCAGCAGGAAATTCATAGCCGGTCCTGCCACCGAAACCATCATCATGCCTTTTCGCATATCAACACCCTTGAAATTCAGCGGATTCACCTGCACCGGCTTAGCCCATCCGAATCCCGCCAGCATAAGCATTAAAAACCCTATCCAATCAATATGGACCAGCGGATTAATAGTCAACCTGCCCTGATAGGCCGGAGTATCATCGCCAAGATAATCTGCCACCAGACCATGGGCATATTCGTGAAATGCTAAAGCTATCAAAAGCCCTGGCAACATTATTATTATGTTTTGAAGACTCGGTATGCTCATAACAATCCTTCCTCCAGCCAATTTTGGACTAAAGCCATTTCTTCTTCATAACAGCTAACTTGACCATCTAATCGTGCAGCCCACAGCTTATCCAGGATGACCTGAAAAACCGGACCCGGTTTAAGTCCCATCTCTATCAAATCCTTTCCAGTCATTTCAGATTTGACCTCCTTAACTAGTTCCATATACTTAACCGCTTTCTCCCATGCCCACTCCTCATTCACACACAACAAAAAGAATACTATGTTTTCCCGAGAATATCCCCGCAGCAAACAATCCAATTTACTCATGGGCATATCCGGGTTTTCCTGGAAAACCCGGGCCATTTCAATCATGACTGGAGTATTTAGTAACGATTTGTTGGCGTCTCGATCAAATTTATATCTATCCAGGATTTGAGCCAGCACATCCAGACTAACCTCAGCTAAAAGCACCTCCAAGTATACTACCCAGCGGCGCAGACCCAAATCCAGCTGTCTTTCCGCCAGCCAGGCCAGAACTCGGGGAACTCTGCGCAGAGTATAACGCAAAGCTCCATCTAACTTGACTTCAGGCAGAACATATTCCCAGACACCGATTTCATCCATGCGGCGAAGAGCCGGCATAGGATCACGCTCCTCCAAAATCAGCAGCAGCTCCTGACGAATGCGTTTATGCGAAAGCTGCCGCAGTAGACGACGATGAATGGCATCGCGAGCCAGATCAAGTGTGTTAGGTTCAATGCGAAATTTAAATCGGGTCTCGAAACGAATTGCCCGAATAATCCTGGTGGGATCTTCTACAAAGCTGAGATTATACAGAATTCGAATCAATCCCTCATGAAGATCCTGCAACCCTCCAAAGTAATCTACTAACTCACCGTACCTATGTTGGTTAAGACAGATAGCCAAAGTATTGATAGTGAAATCACGACGATATAAATCTTCCCGCATCGAAGATCTTTCTACACTGGGTAAAGCCGCCGGGAATTCATAGTATTCAGTTCGTGCCGTTGCCACATCAATTTTATATCCGTCAGAAAGCAGGACGACACCGGTTTTAAACCTTTCATGCAGACGCGATCTGCCCCCCAGTTTGGAAGCCAAGCGTTCGGCAAAAACCAATCCGTCTCCTTCAACTACCAGGTCAACATCAAAATTTGGTACTCCAATAAGCAAATCTCTGACAAAACCACCCACACAATAGACACCAACCTCCATAAGATCAGCAATATTCCCGGCAATTTGCAGAATATCCTTGATCCGCCTGGGCAAACGAGCTTCCATAGTATCCTGCAGATCAGGCCCACTTGCATCATCGGAAGGGTTGAACAAAACCATATGGTCTTCCGGATAATGATCCCCGTGTAAAGTTCGCAAAAGATCAGTTCGGGACACAATTCCTACCAGCCGCCCATTGTCGACTACCGGTACCCGGCCAATATCCCTTGCAACCACAATTCGGCGAATTTCCGAAATGGGCGTGTCCGGCGTCACTGTCACCACCTCACCTGACATGAAGCCCTTTACCGGCGCATGTCCCAGATTGTGCGTCCGCGCCTTGTCAACATCACGGCGGGAGATAATCCCCACCAGCTCCTCTCCATCCACTACCGGCATTCCGGTATGACCGTATCTTAACATGGTTCGGCCAACTTCCTCCATAGTAACCTGAAGGGTAATGGACTTGACCGGACTGGACATAATATCCCGGGCCTGGAGACCGGCACGAACATACTCTTCCAGCCCTCTGTAAATGATTTGTTCAATGCTATCTAAATCCGGTTTTTTTACTACTGCTGATGCCGCTTTTTCATGTCCTCTGCCATCCAAAGGTGCCAATATCTCATTAACCATTATATTCGGCGTTTTACTGCGGGCCACCACCTGAGCCTTCCCCTGCATAATGACAGCGACAAAAACTGCATCACAGGCTTCGACCTCGGAAAGATGGTGGGTCACCATATCCAACCCGGGTACAAAACCACTGATCAAGCTGGAAGCCCACACCACATCATGCCCATTTATCCGCCAAAGTTTAATATTCTCCAGTAAAGCCTGCAGAAGTTTTCGTTGTTCATTGTCAAAGGGCTCCTCTGCAAAACCTGCCACTACAGAAAGGTTCGTGCCCTGGCTTAACAGATAAGCAACCGCCTCGGCATCCCTGGAAGTAGTAGATGAAAAAAGAAGGCTGCCGGTATCTTCATAGATTCCCAAGGCCAAAATCGTTGCTTCAAACGGGGTCAGATTTATTCCTTTTTCCCGGATTTTCTCCACCAAAATAGTGGTGGTTGCTCCTACCTTATGTATTTCATTGATTATCCCCACCAAATCGCCAGACCCACTGGGATGATGATCAAATACGATATACTCCGGTTCCCTTTCACCCAGCACTTTAAGGGCCCCTAAACGATTAAGATTGCGGGTATCCACCACGATTACCCGTTCCACCTTCTCCAAATCTATTTCATTTGGCAGCTTGAAAACCAGGCTATCTTTGTAAAGCCCCATGAACTTACGGACATTTTTGCTCAAGGTCCCCGACACAACCGGAATTGCCCGAGGAAAAAGTTTTCCCGCTGCCACCATTGAAGCTAATCCATCAAAGTCTAAATTGTTATGTGAAACAATAATATCCAAAACCCTGCTCCTTATATAAAATATGAATTTATTCGAATTATACCATAGAAGCGCAGCTTCAATGGTATAATCGACGCATGTGCGTTTGGCCGCAGGCCAAAAATTCGCACGCGCCTGAAATAAATTGTATAACTTGCCGTTTACGGCTGTTATACCATAGAAGCGTAGCTTCAATGGTATAATCGACGCATGTGCGTTTGGCCGCAGGCCAAAAATTCGCACGCGCCTGAAATAAACTGTATAACTAGCCGTTTACGGCTGTTATACCATAGAAGCGCAGCTTCAATGGTATAATCGACGCATGTGCGTTTGGCCGCAGGCCAAAAATTCGCACGCGCCTGAAATTAATGGCCGCTCCCGACCCCGGGTGAATTCCACTTGCTCCCGGAATGAAAACCGGCAAATTCAACTGCTCAGGTTCGGCCTCCGAGCAGCACACCGCCAATTCGCCCTCCATGGCTCAATGGCGGACTCAGGACCTCCTATCCTTCGGCTGCTCTCTAGCCTCACCTTCGCAGGAATTTGCTCGTTCCTCATCCCAACGGTCGCTACGTTGGAACACCCCCGTGCCTATAAAAAGCACTAAAAGAAATCATAATTAATCATCGTCTAAAAAACCCCGGGAGGATTGTATGCTCAACCAACTGTTCCTGAATTTGGTTCACTGTTATAATATTAACAAACAAATATAAACTATAGGGAGGGATAATCCTACTGTGGCATATGTACGAGAAGAGAAAATTACTTGTCATGATATTCCCCACCGAGGATATCGTATTCTGGGTGAAGTAAAAGATGATCTCCATCATTTTAAAGTCGAGCTTGGAATCGATTTCTTTACGGACGAAATATTTGAAGCTAAGGCTGAAGCTCTTAACACTCCGTTCCCTATTTGTGTTGAAGCCATAAATTCAATCAGCAACCTGAATGGGCTTCGTGTTGGTGACGGTATCTCAAAAAGAATCAACCAAGCCCTGATCGGCCCGGAAGGCTGCTTTCATCTGGCCGAACTAATAATAAACTGTATCAGCGCCGGTCTTCAGGCTTCTGCTCGTGAGATTCCCGAATGGATTCCCAAAGAAGAATATGCACGAGCTTGGAAGTCTCGTGAAAAAACTTATTTGGGCCGATGTATTCATTATGCCCGGCCCGGTGCCACCAGCACTATGGAAATCGTTCATTCTGAAATATTGCCCAATCGCAAACAAGAGGAAAAATAAAGGATAATAGCCAATTATATTATTAGCATTCCAGCTAAGCTCAAATTTGGAGAAAGAATTCGGTCTTAACCGGCGTATTATTATTAACAGGTATTTTTATCAGAAAACTAAAGGAGGGATCAAATTGGTAATTAATAAACGATGGCGATGGGTTGGCATATTAGCAATTCTGCTAATGCTGGGAAGTGTCAGTCAGGTTCAGGCAGTTTCTTTCAGCGATATTAGCGGTCACTGGGCTAAAGATACAATAATCGACCTGGCCGATCAGGGTTACATAAAAGGATATACCGATAAAACCTTTAAGCCTGACAACTCTATGACCAGAGCAGAATTCCTGACCATACTCATGAATTCTATGGAAGTAAAGTCATCCACCTACACAACCAACAGCTTCAATGATATTTCAAAACACTGGGCCAAAGACACAATTAATGAAGCAGTCCGCCAGGGCATCATAGTAAAAAGTGAATACGGTACAAATTTTGCCCCGGACAAAATAATCAAACGGGATGAAACTTCCGCTATGATGGTGCGTGCCCTGGGGAAATCCCCCGATAAAGGCCAAATCACTTTCAAGGATGCCTCCAGTATAGAAAAAAGCCTATACCGGGATTATATCAAGACCGCTTATGACCTTGGTCTGATCAGTGGATTTAATGATGGCACCTTCCGACCCTCTGAATCTGTAACCCGGGCACAGGCCTGTTCTCTGGTCATCCGTTTCCAAGGCAAACAAACTACTACGGGGATATCCACCGGCAGCATATCTTCCCTTCAAATAGGAGGTACTACTTACAGCCTGCTTAATACCCCCATCTATTTTAAGGTCGGGGATACTGAAATATTAGCAGTCAATCTCACCGTCAAATCAGGTGTATTAATCCTTAACGGTGCTTATTCATTCCCCTTAAATACCTCCACCGGTAATCCCAAGATCGTAGTAAATAACAACCTCTATGAAGTAAAATCCCTGAGCTTATCACAGCAGACCCTGGTAGCCGCAACTGGTTCCGTCAAGCTTAACAAACTGCTTTTTGCAGGGTTTAAGTACAATCCGGAATTTGTTAATCTGTATGTTGGAACTACCGATAGCGGCTACTACCTGTCCGATATGGAAATAGTAGATCAGTATACGATTGTTATAGATGGCAAAACTATAAATCTCCGGACAACTTCGGTATCAATCACTCCCAGCTCTGATTATTATGCTATTAATCGAATCGTTATGGGCTATGGAGACACCACTCTCGAATTAGAAGAAACCGATCCGGTAGTATATAGTCGAACCAGACTTTCGGACATTCAAGACATATATATTGACGGTGACCCCATTAATCTCACTAACATCTCTCGCCTGGACTTCGTAATCAACAACTCCATGTACACCTTGTCGGAATTATCCATTGACGCGTCCGGCAGCATCAAGGCTGATTCCAAAACTTATCTTCCTGAAGATGTGACCCTGATCATGTGGGGTGAATACTATCCTCTTGAAGAAGTGGTGATTTACCGGCAAAAGATTATCTTCTATTGTGATAAGGCAATTTCCGGTTCCATGGTACTCATAGACGATAAGTACTATGATACCGATGATGTTCAGATCGTTATGGATAAGAAATACTACGATTTAGATAAGGTGCTGGTGGTCAGCCGCAACCAAATGAGAATTGAGGGACGTCAGTACAAGCTTGACTCCAAATTCGCCCTCCGCGTCAACAACAAGCTCTATAATATCGACAGGATTGACTATGACTCGACCTTGAACATAGTAGTTATCGATACTGGTGATTATAGCGGAATCATAGATTCATCCAGTCAGCCTGACACCATAGTTTTCTATCTGGATGGCAGCCTGCTGAAAAGAGGAACGGACAGCAGTGTCAGGATTTATGCGGACGGAGCCTGGTGGTATTTCGATGAGATTTCCTTAATCGACTCTACCAGATTTAGTGCAGACAACTCATCCTACAGGACAATAGGTGCTCTGGTGAGAATTAACTCGACTCGATATGAAGTAATCGATACCACCTGGCAGGGCAGTAACAATCAATTCCGATTCTACTTGGAAGAATAATTGAGTCATATCCCAAACCGGCAGAAAAGCAAAAGAGAGGCATTGTCGCTTGCGAGAGATAATGCCTCTCTCCTTTAATCATTTGTTTGCGATCTCCTTAATTCATGTATCGTTTCAGTCCGTCATAGAAATTATCACGGGTGCCTGCAGGATAACAACGGTTTCGCCATCTTCTTCAACGATATTGCCGACCAGCAGCTCGCAGTTGGTTTTACTGTGGGCAGCCCGATCTTTCCGGGAAATCCACGGCAACCGAATCTGATACAACTTGTCAAGCCAGAACATAATTATAGATGAACCAGAAATGACAGAAGCTCCCTCCCAAAACAAACAGGTGAAAGACCTCATGAAATCCAAACCACCGGGAACAGTTTAATATGGGAAGCTTTGTAGCATATATGATAGCCCCTATTATGTATAGTATTCCGCCGCCTGCAATCCAGGCCACCGCAGCCGGGGACAACAGCCCCGAAAGCAAAGGCAGGAAAGCCACCACTATGGCGCCCATTAAGACATAGAACAGCGTGGAAAACCAGCGGGGAGCATTAAACCAGAAGAGCTTCATGGCCACGCCAACGGCAGCCAGTCCCCAGATAGTCCAGAGCAAAATCCAACCCCATTTCCCCGCCAAAGTAATGAGACACAGAGGAGTGTATGTCCCGGCAATCAGGACAAATATCATCATATGATCAACCCGGCGCAGAATGGCTGTCCCCCGGTCTGACAAAGGCAGCAGATGATAAAGGGTGCTGGCTGTGTATAATAGCAGCAGACTAGCTCCAAAAATGGAAGCTGCCACCACATACCCTGCTTGAGCATGTTGAGCCGCTGCATAAATCAAGAAAACCGCACCTACAACAGATAATACAACTCCTACCAGATGAGTCAACCCATTGACCGGATCCCGCAACCTGCATATGAGCATTTTCTCTCATTTCCTTTACTCGATTTTGCCGGGCTTCTATCCTTTAAACCTTTCCGGAACCAAATCGTTTTTAATCAAATCATCAAATGATTCTCTCCGGATAATCAGGTCCGAACGCCCCTCCCCCGCTAAGACCATGGCCGGGCGGGGAATGCGATTATAGTTCATAGCCATAGTATAATTATAGGCGCCGGTAGATGCTACTGCCAGTATATCTCCAGGCTCAATCTTCGGCACCTTTATATCCCATAACAGCATATCTCCAGATTCGCAGCATTTCCCTGCAACAGATACTGTTTCTTCCTCGGGTGAATTGGCTTTGTTGGCCAACATCGAATCATATTTTGATTTATAGAGAGCCGGTCGGGGATTATCTCCCATACCTCCATCGATTGCCACATATTTGCGAACCCCGGGGATTTCTTTACTTGATCCTACGGTGTAAAGGGTGGTTCCTGCCGGCCCGACAATGGCCCGACCTGGTTCAACTATTATGCGGGGCATGGTAAGATCATATTTTTCAGCATATTCTTTAACGGCTGGAATAACAGCCTCAACCCATGCTTCCGGTGAGACCGGTTCGTCTCCTTCAGTGTAATAGATTCCAAAGCCTCCGCCAAGGTTTAGCTCCCTGGTTTCCAAGCCGATATCACCTCTGATCCTGGCTATAAAAGACATCATTACCTCAGCAGTATGAGCAAAAGAATCCATTTCGAAAATCTGTGATCCAATATGACAATGAATCCCTTGAAAATCGAGATTTGTATGTTCAGTCAGCTTCCATACTGCCTCCAAAGCCTGACCATTGGGAAGAACAAATCCAAACTTAGAATCTATTTGGCCGGTCTTAATGTATTCATGGGTATGAGCCTCAATCCCCGGACTGATCCGCAATAATACCTTCTGACGATAATTGTATGCAGCGCAAATCTCATTGAGGAGTCCCATCTCATGAAAATTGTCAACCACGATGGTGCCGACCCGGTTTTCGACGGCCATCTGCAACTCCTCCCGGGATTTGTTGTTTCCATGAAAAAAGATGTTTTCCACCGGAAAATTAACCGAAAGGGCAGTGTAAAGCTCTCCCCCCGAAACCACATCCAGCCCCAATCCTTCTTCCTTAACCATTAAACAGATCGCTTGAGTACATAGTGCTTTGCCGGCATAGATTACCAGGTTGTCTCCTGCCTTCTCAAATGCCTGCTTAAACTGTTGACAGTTCTTACGAAATAAGGCCTCATCCAGAACATAAAGGGGGGTTCCATATTCCCGCACCAGATTTAAGCTGTCAACTCCACCAATCTCTAAATGCCCACTGTCATTAACTCTCATTGTGCCGGTCAGCTTCAATAACTTCACCTCATACAAAATAACTAGTGGCTATTGCTTCTGACAATAGCCACCGATAATCACGTGTTATTGTAACATTTAGCGAAAAATGGTGTCAAACGCCGCCAGTCGGCAATCTGATACATAAACACACTGTTAATTGACCTCAATTGGGATTATAAAACTCCCTGCTTCAGCACCACCATCGGTTTTTTGGCATTAAAAACCCTCACCTCATAAGTTGGTGGCACAAAGTCTCCAGATCTTCATGGTGTTCTCTGATCAAAGCCCGGCCCGCCTTCTTTAGACGGCGTATGTTTTCGTCACTGGTATCATCCAGGCTGATCTCATCTTTAATCTCCGGTTGAAAGCGATAATAACGGCATATCCCATCCTTTTCAGGGTGAAGAAGCCGTCGCAGCTGGTAATCAACAGTATCATTGACCCCATCAAATATAATATTCATCAGCGGCTGTGCCCACTGTGCCAACCCCCAATTTTTCACCTTATCATAGGGTAAAGGCAATTTCTGTTCCCCGGTTCCAATGGATACCAACAGGTGGTCCCCGGAGTCCGGTTGGGTCCAATGAGCTTCCACATAGGCGCACATGGCCGGATTGTTGGCATAGACTCCTCCGTCGATCAAGGCGTAATAGTCAGTGCTATTCTCAATTTTTATTTTACAGGGCTCGAAATATGTAGGGGCGGCACTGGTAGCCATAGCTGCATCTTTCATAGAAAAGTCATAGTACGGATTATTTTTGGCCCGGCTGCTGCGGAAAAAGAAGGGACAACGCAATTCAATTTCATATGCGGTAAGCAGCACATCATTCAGGGCATCTTTTAAACGGCTGGTGCCGAAATACTCTTGAAAAGTCTCCAGTATCCCCTGAACCGGGTACTTATCATCTGCCCACCTGCCCAAAGATGTAAACCGATACCAGCAGGAACGCGAGAATATTACCTTCCCTTTTTCTTCGTAAAGACCCGCCAGCTCAGCCGCTGAATACTGAGGCTTGCCTTTTCCATTGGGTTTCGTTAAACCAAGAACTATAACTCCTCCGGTAGAAGTACCGGCCATCAGATGAAATAAGCTGCTGATTGACCGGCCGGTACGTTTTTCTATCTCCGCCAATACCATGGCGGGAATTATTCCCCTGATACCGCCACCATCGACAGACAAAATATTTATCGTCCTTCATCCCTTATTCCAGACGACCACAGGAAAGAATGAAATGCCAAGCAAATCATTCTGACGTGGAGCGTCGATATTCCTCTAAACAGTATATGCGGATTCCGATAATCTGGTGATGCAATAGAAAAGAGAGAACCTGCTTAAAACATAGTTCTCTCTTAATAAGTTTAATTAACTGAAAAAACTTTTATGGGTTATACCCGGGGCATCTCCGCGAAGCTATTTTCCAGCAGTTGGTCGGAGATGGTAATATCCTGCATATTGTCGCTCAAATATTCGTCATAAGCTGACAAGTCAAAGTGTCCGTGTCCGCTGAGTCCAAAGAGAATACACTTGCTTTCACCACTCTCTTTACATTTGAGGGCTTCGTCAATGGCCGCCCGGATAGCATGGGAAGATTCCGGTGCCGGCAGTATTCCTTCATTACGCGCAAACATTATGGCTGCTTCAAATACTGGTCGCTGATCGACTGCAACAGCCTCTAATATGCCGTCATGATACAGTCTGCTCACCAGGGGAGAGTCTCCATGATACCTTAAACCTCCGGCATGAATCGATGGTGGTGCAAAATTGCGGCCCAGACTATACATTTCGGCAATAGGTGTTAATCCGGCCACATCACTGAAATCATAACCGAAAGTGCCTCGGGTTAAAGTCGGACATCCCGAAGGCTCAACCGCCAATAACCTAATATTTTTCCCGGCCAGTTTATCGGGAACGAAAGGAAATGCCAGGCCGGCAAAGTTGGTGCCGCCACCACAACATCCAATTACTATATCAGGGTATTCATCTGCCATTTCCAGCTGAGTTCGGGCTTCCAGCCCTATCACCGACTGGTGCATACAAACATGATTCAGTACACTTCCCAGGGAGTAGTTGGTATCGTCACGGCCAACCGCATCCTCAACCGCTTCACTTATGGCCATACCCAGGCTGCCGGTGGAATCAGGATTTCTCTCTAATTCAGTTCGTCCGGCAGCAGTGCGGTTACTGGGACTGGCAATAACCTCGGCCCCATAAACCTGCATAACCGACCTGCGGTAAGGTTTTTGATTGTAGCTGACTTTTACCATATAAACAGTACATTCCAAGCCATACATACTGGTAGCCAAAGCAAGTGCCGTACCCCATTGTCCGGCGCCGGTCTCGGTAGCCAGACGCTTAATGCCCGCAATTTTGTTATAGAAGGTCTGTGGTATAGCGCTGTTCAGTTTATGGCTTCCTACCGGGCTAACACCCTCATATTTGTAGTAAATACGACAGTTGGTGCCCAATGCTTTTTCCAGTCGATGGGCGCGAATAACTGGAGATGGACGATAACTCTTGTATATATCCCGAACCTCAGCAGGTATTTCGATAAATCTCTCCGTTGAAACCTCTTGCTCAATACACCCCATAGGGAATATGGGCATTAGGTCGGCAGGACCAATGGGCTCCTTTGTTACCGGATTCAAGTAAGGTTTGGGCAGGGTAGGCATATCAGCCTGAACGTTATACCAGAACTTCGGAATTTTCTCCTCGGGCAAAACAATCTTAGACAGGCTTTCTGATCTCATCTCATCTGACTCCTCTCATCTCGTTTTTAAATAAACTCTAATCATTTTATCACTAGACAAATCATAACCGCAACCATATTTTTAGCTACTGTCCGAAAAAATTTCATCTCCAAAATCGCGGAATGGAATGCTATCACTTCAAACATCCTGACCTGCCGCCGTTTGCGAATCATGACTGATCTGCTCCTCCCACAGCGGAGTTGATCCCTGCCCCCAGTTATCGTCTTTCCTTTCTTCCGGCAAACCGCCATTCCCACTTCGTAAGGAAGCATCCCAGCGGCGGCAGCGATCACCAAAATAAGCCAGCACCTGGCCATGCCGCTGAATTGAAACGACTTCACAGGCATTTGGACATCCGGTACATTCTATACTATTGCTCTGAAAATCTCCCTCCAGAATAAATTTATTGCCGCGAAATGTGGTTTTTCTGCCCTGTACTGCCTCTGCGGCCAGCAAGGCAACCCCAACCGCCCCCATCACATCATAATAGTCCGGTACCAGGATCTCCAATTGCAGCATTTTTTCAAAAGCCTGGAGCAGGCCTTTGTTAGCCGCCACTCCGCCTTGAAAGACCACCGGTGGCTTGATTTCTTTGCCCTTGCCCAAGTTGTTCAGATAGTTGCGAGCCAAAGCCTCACAAAGACCGGCAATAATATCTTCGGTAGGATAGCCCATCTGCTGCTTATGAATCATATCCGATTCGGCAAATACACCGCATCGACCGGCAATTCTAACCGGCTGCCCGGCCCGAAGTGCATAGCCCCCGAATTCTTCAATGGGTATGTTCAATCGCAGTGACTGCTGGTCCAGAAAGGATCCGGTACCCGCCGCACAAACGGTGTTCATGGCAAAATCTATTACCACTCCATCCCGGAGCATAATTAGCTTGGAGTCTTGTCCCCCAATCTCCATAACAGTCTGCACCCCGGGGAAAAAATGGGTCGCCCCTACCGCGTGAGCAGTAATCTCGTTTTTAACTTCATCAACTCCCAGCATGGCCGCCACCAGATTGCGTCCGCTGCCGGTTGCCCCAACCCCCATAACCTTCAGTCCCGGCAATCTTGAAATCAACATCTGATAACCTTCCTGGGATGCCTTTACCGGGTTTCCCATAGTCCGCAAATAGATGGTTTCCAGAACCTTAAATTCACTATCTAAAGCCACCAGATTAGTACTGACCGATCCTACATCAACACCTAAATAAGCTTTAACCATAACTAATTTTTCCCATCTCAGCATTTTTCCATCTGATCATATCCAGAAAAGCCTCTAATCGGGTAATAATTCCCGCTTCTCCTGCATGTTCATCAAAATACATAGTCATAACCGGAATACCTTCAACTTCCTGCACTTTATTCAGTACCGCCTGAGCAACGATCTCCGGCATACATGTGAGAGGGGCTACCTGTATTACTCCATCAACATCTCCATGAGCAAACTGAACCGTACTGGCTACAGTTTCCCGTCCATGCCCTCCTACCCATGATTTAAGATAAGGATCAGCATATTTAAGGATATTTTGAAGACTGGATGCGGACAGATATCCTCCAAACAGATGATCATTCACCCACTGGGACATATATACTGTGCGAACCACCTCACTCCCCAGGCGGCCCAGCTGGTTTTCAATATTATAATTGGCAAACGGCTCCAGAATAGTATAGATTTCACCTACCAGACCAATCCGCAAAGGTGCAGGCGCTGTCGCGGCCGGAAGCAGAGATAGCTGCTGTTCCACATCCTCCAGAATCCTTGGAATATTCTCCTGTTCACTGCATCTGTCAATTCTTTTAAACCCTAGTGAAATTGTTTTTTCCACCTGAATTTTATTGATTGCCCGGGGAAGCCAATAGTGCATTCTTTCTTCCAAATAATCAATGGCTTTAAGCTTCGCCCAAGCCATACGCATTGCGGAGTAGAGCTGTCTCCAGGATACTTTGATTCCCAGGTTGCGAACCTGTTTGATTAATTGAAGGATATTGGAATCCGGCGCTTCAATGATTATCATCTGAAAGCTATGTCCTAAATCTTCAAGAATATCCCGCTCGATCTGGGCATAGTAACCGAATCTGCAGGGACCCCATCCCCCTGCCATTAGTACTGTGTCGGCACCCTTTTCCAAAGCCTCCAGCATATTGCCTAAGTTTAGTTTCAGAGGCAAACACACGAATTCCGGTGAATAGCGGGCCCCCAGCTCCAGGGTTCGCCTGGTGCATGGCGGAGGCACAACCACATCCAATCCCAACTCTCGCAGCAGAGAACTAATGGCTATATGAGAATTTCCCATGTGGGGAAATGTTATCCTCAACCCTATCCCTCCTTCTTCTCAGCATGTCGCAAAACGCTTCCAGACGAGTAATCAGCCCGGCTTCACCACTATGTTCATCTACGGTCAACAACATAAAGGGTTTCTTCATTCTCCGCTCAATTACTTTGGCTACCATAGAATCAGGTCCACAGCCGAAGCAGGTCATGTAGATTATTCCGTCTATGGCCGGATCCCGGTCATAGACCAATGCACCACCAACCAAGTCCCGGCCCACAGTCCAAAAAACCCGTTTAGGCAGTTGATCGGCAGCCTTATGCACCAGGTCGGGATCCGCCATTTCTACCGTAACCGCATTTACTCCCATCTCCTGTAAGCGTCCGAATAAGTTCAGATTAACGAAGCTGTCATTCAATGTGTAGCAATGTCCAAGAACTCCTATGTTGAGGGCAGCGGGCCCTTTTTTAGCCATAGGGTGTCCCTCCCATATCCTGATTGCTTCCCCCAGTCTGAAGCCGGCCCGGCAAATAGAATTCAAATAATCTGTCTCACGTTCCGCTTGCTGCCAGGCTTGTTCCACTTGGTGCGGACTTAAACCGGTCTCAAGAGCCCATTGACGCAGCTGCCGGTTCAAGTGGCGGCTTCCTTGACTGAGGTCGATAGAAATGTCAAAAAGAGGAGGCAAAGATTTTATCTGCGCCCTAAGCATATCAGGAATCCCCATAAATTTGGGGCAGATATAGCTGCGTCGCTCAATACTGATTAATCGCGGCGCAAAAATCAAGTCCACTCCCTGTCTGCTCAAATATAAAGAATGACCATAATGAACTTTTACCGGGAAGCAAGCTTCACTGACCGCTTCTGCAATGCCTTCATTGGCAATGGCCTTGTTGGTCGGCGGTGATACTTGCACCTCCCAGCCCAGATTCTCAAAAAATCTTTTCCACTGGGGGAAAAAATGATAATAAAATAAAGCCCGAGGAATGCCGACCCTGGGCCCAGACTTTTGTTTAATTTTTTGTCCTTCCAAGGCCACATGATTTTTCCGATTACAATAACCGGCCCAGGCAGAATCCGTGGTTAGATCTGATCCCAATATATTATTTATTTTGTCCAACACTCCGCCTCCGCTCCTTTCCGAATCCAGGCCTTTGTACCTAACCGAAAATTTTTATAGGAATTATTCATACAGCAGCTCCTGTAAACATCGGGTGGTGATGTGCGCCCCTCGGGAAGGGTCGTCACGTCCTTTCATTTTACCCAAATCTCCAACCCCTATTACCTTGATCTCAGGAAAATATGATAATATGTCAACGGTGTCACCCTCCAGCAAATAATGACCATCAGGCTCCATTCTGCCGTTCTTGTCAACAGGCCGGTCCACAATCCTTCCGTTGCGATCCACCGATTCATCAACTTTAACTCCAAATTCTTTTCTGGTATTAGAAGCTACCGCTATTACTCCCAGAATCTCCAGTTCATCATCGGCAAGCAGATGCTGTAAGGCTCTTTCTCCATTTCCTTTTCCCGCCTTTCCATGATCATCCAGCATGACCACTACCGGGTCTCCGGGAGCATTCTTGATTTCCCTGGCCAGACCGGCGCCGGTCTTAGGAGTGGGAGTCCCTGCCGATTCCATTACCAGATAAATATCCTCGTTTTTACAGGCTTGAATTATTGCCTCCTGTGCTTCCAGATCACCGTCAGTAATCAAAATGACTTGCTTCTTCATGGAGTCAACCCTTTACAAATAATTTACCCCAATCAATATGCCGCTAATAAGCAGCAAAAACCAACTTAAATGAATTCTTCAGGAAGGCGCCTCTGTAATATAGACCATACGCATATAAGCGGACTTTGTTTAAAGGCCGAGTTTCCTTTGGTATTATGCTCTCTTTAGTTATTGCTTATCCTGAAACAACCTGTTTTACAATTGATGGTGCCGAAATGTTAGTGAAACTGTATACTTAAGAAGAGGCTCTCAGTCGAGGAATACTACGAGGAGGTGCTATATTGACGGAGATTTTCGCTGACAATGAAATGAAAAAAGAAATATTGGATAATGCCAAAGTAATCGCTATCGTTGGCCTGTCCGAAAGCCCCATGCGACCAAGTCATCGTATTGGCAAATATTTAATGAACCAGGGCTATCAGATTGTGCCGGTGAATCCGGAAATAAGTGAGTTTATGGGTGAAAAGGCTTACCCGGACCTGAAGTCGATTCCTTATAAAGTTGATCTGGTAAACGTCTTTCGCCGCAGTGAAGAAGTGTATGATGTGATAAAAGAAGCGCAGGAGCTGGGCATCCCGGCGGTTTGGCTTCAATTAGGCATCAACTGCCCTGAAGAAGGCATTGACTTAGCCAAAGAAAACGACATGAAATTAGTTAGTCACTGCTGCATAATGGTAGAACACAAGTCTTTAATGTAAATCCCTTCGGAAAACGTGGCCCACTCCACCAGGTGGGTCACTCCATTTCTCAGCCGGAACACCAAACTTTAGAGCATTCATTCTTTTGAATTTAGCAAAAATAAGTTCACCCATTGTTTGGTCCCGGAAATAATCTATACTAATCCGTTTCTCCACTTGGCCCCCTGATATGTCTGCCTGCTTTCCAATTCCCTATCGATACTATTCAGGACTTCCCATTTCTTCAGACTCCAGCCGGGACCAATCAAAGATTGGCGCGGGCTGTCCCCTGTCAGACGATGGATAATGACCTGGGCCGGCAATACCTCCAGAATATCAACAACCAGGTTCACATATTCAGCCTGTTCCATCAATTGGAACCGGCTCTCTTCGTACATTAATGCCAGGGGGGTTCCCTGCATAACATGCAGCAAATGGATCTTAATACCCTGGATATCCAGGTCAGCCAGTGCATAGGCGGTTTCCATCATCATCTCTCGATTTTCACCGGGCAAGCCCAGAATAATATGAGGACAAACCGCAATATGACCAGCCCGCAATTCCTGGACTGCTTTGACAAATTCCCTCCAACCATAGCCTAAATTCATAGCCTGACTGGTTGCTTCGTGGATAGTCTGCAGCCCCAGTTCGACCCATAAATACGTGATCTGATTGAATTCCTTCAACAGATCAAGGACCTGGTCTGGAAGGCAGTCCGGCCTGGTGGCTATGGAAAGCCCTACAACTCCTTCCTCCTCCAGAACCGAATCATACAGTTGGCGCAGCACGGAAGGCGGGGCATAAGTATTGCTAAACGCCTGGAAATAGGCTAAATATTTAGCATCGGGCCATTTACTATGCATCAGGCGGGTAACCTGGCGAAACTGGTCTTTGACAGGCAGAGCCCTGTCTCCGGCAAAATCACCGGAGCCGGCGGCACTGCAGAAAGCGCATCCGCCTACGCCTTTAGTCCCGTCACGATTAGGGCAAGTAAACCCGGGGTCCAAAGGGACCTTAAAAACCTTGGTGCCAAATTTCCGGCGCAAATGGTAGTTTAATGAATGAAATCGTTTGTCCCCCCAGCTCATGTGAACAGGCTCCCCTCATAATAGTAGGCATTATTGCGTCAGCATCATCAGGCCATATATAATTGGATCAAAAGGCTTTCAACAACAGATGCCGGCAAAATTCTTTTTAACAGCATCACGGCTTTGTATTTACTTTCCACAAAATACTTGGCCCTTAGCCGTTTTTTATCAACCAATGCCGCCACTACCCGGGCCACCTGTTCTGGGTCCATGCCTGCCATTTCGTCCTTCTTCATGGTTTCGACGGATTGCCTGGTCCATTCATAGTAAGGGGAGTCCGGATTAAAACCCCGGGCCTGATTTCGGGCCTCTGTAAATCCAGACCTGACATCTCCGGGATTGACACAAGCAGCCTCAATTCCGAAAGGCCGAACCTCCATGCGCAACGCCAGCATCATCCCATCCAAGGCCATCTTGCTGGTACTGTAAAAGCTTTGAAAAGGTATGGCAAACTCTGAAGCAACCGAACTTACCGTGATGATCTTGCCTTGTCCCTGGCTTCTCATGACCGGCAATACCGAACGAATCATGCGATGAGTACCAAAAAAATTAGTGTTAAACTGGGCTTGGGCCTCCTCAACGGTGGTATCTTCAATTCCTCCTCCAAGACCGTAACCTGCACAATTGATCAGCACATCGATCCGTCCCTGCTCTTCCATTACTCTGTTCACCAGATTTTCCACCGAGGTCTGATCAGTAACATCACAACGGATCTGAAAATAGGGCTGCCGGTCAGAATCCCCCCGGTTATTGTCCACTCGGCGGCCGGTGGCATAGACTTGATGCCCGCTCCTTCCCAGATGCTCAGCACACTTCCGCCCAATTCCTGAAGTCCCGCCACTTACGATAATAACCTTCTTAATACCTGATCACTCCTTCCAAGCTCCTTGACTCCTATATTCGGTTTTTATCCAAGTATCTTTACACATTTCCAGCAATGGACACTCCCCACATCGTGGTTTCAGGTTGGAGCAGCACAAATTGCCTTGAGCCACAATCAATGCATGATACTCATTAAAGAGATAAGTATCATGGGGAAGATTGCTCATAAAAAAATTCTGCATTTCATCATAAGTGACATCTTCTTTAAAAAAACCCAGCCGATTAAAAATCCTGCGGGTATAAGCATCCACCACAAAAACCGGATGGCCGGCACCATACAAAATGATGGAATCAGCCGTTTCCGGGCCAATTCCTTTGATACCCAGCAACTGTTCTCTTAAAACCTCTGCATCTAAAGAAAACAGTCTTCCCAGCTCCCCTTTATAGCTTTCAAGCAAAAAATAAGAGAAGGTTCGCAAACGCTGGGCCTTTTGCCGGTAATATCGAGTAGGTCTTACCGCCTCCTCCAGAATTTCCGTGGAACATTCCACAATACTCAGGGGATTCAAAAGTCCTTTATCCTGCAGATTGCCGATAGCCTTTTCGACGTTTTTCCATGATACACTCTGAGTAAGGATAGCCCCCACTATTATTTCAAAGTTCGTCTTAGCAGGCCACCAGTGGCGGGGGCCATAATAATCCAGCAGCTTGTTAAATATTTTCAATAAAACATCCTTTGAATCAGGCAACTTTTTCTCCCCTCCCTATTCCTGGCGTTATGATAGCACAATAATACCCGCAAAGACCAACTCTTCCCCGCTGAAGGCAATTTGCCCGGGAAAACCTAATTTATTAAAATAAGCTAAAGAGGGAAAGATATCGTAGCATTACCATGCTAACAGCCGGATTCCATGAAAGAAAGGAGCAATAAGAAATGGCTCACCCCGTAGTTGATGAAAATCTTTGTGTAGGTGAAGGGGACTGTGAGAATGTATGCCCGACCGATCCCAATGTTTTCAAGGTAGATGAGATTGCACACGTAGTTAATCCTGATGCTTGCATTGAATGTGAACTCTGTGTCGACAATTGTCCTGAAGAAGCTATTAAAATGACTGATGACTAACATAAATGCTGACGGACGGCCCTCTCCTACATTAGAGGGGAGGGCCGGTTCTGACAGGAGCATTCAACGTCCGCTTGCCTGGGCGGCACATCCCGCAGACTGTCAATGATATCTGGAAAAACAGCCAGCAGGTAATCCACCTCACCATTATTATTACCTCGCCCCACTGTAAGACGGACAGTCGATTGGGCTAATTTATCCGAATACCCCATGGCCTTCAACACGTGCGAAGGGCTGGGTATATCCGAATGACAGGCCGACCCGTTGGAGGCGGCAATCCCTTTCTCATCCATCATTGCAACCAGAGGGGCACCATCCAAATTATTAAAGCTGAAGCTGACATTTCCGGGTAGTCTCTTAAATCTATGGCCATTCAGAACAGCCTCGGGAATTTCATCTGATATACCTTCAATAATGCGGTCACGCAAGACAGAGACTTCCTTCTGGGTCGAGTTTAGAGAATCTCCCGCCAACTCTGCCGCCTTACCCATCCCTGCTATTGCCGGCAGGTTTTGGGTGCCGCCCCGGAGACCGTTTTCCTGGCCTCCCCCCCTGATTAAGGGCAATAATTTGGCATCTTTGCGATGATAAACACATCCAACCCCTTTGGGTCCATAAAACTTGTGAGCGGAAATACTTAAGAGATCACAATTAATCCGGTTAACATCTACAGAGATACGTCCCACCGATTGAACGGCATCACAATGAAAAGGGATTCCTTTTTCTTTAGCAATAAGGCCGATTTCTTCCACCGGCTGGATAGTACCGATTTCGTTGTTGCCGTGCATTATGCTGATTAATATGGTATCAGACCGAATAGCTTGGAGTACCTGCTCAGGATCAACCATGCCATTATCATCCACCGGCAAAAAAGAGATCTCGAACCCATTCCCCTCCAAATACCGGCACGGTTCCAAAACCGCCCGGTGCTCAACGGAGCTGGTAATTATGTGACGTCCTTTTTTCCCTCCGCCATAAGCTGTTCCCAGAATCGACATGTTGTTGGCTTCAGTACCTCCGCTGGTAAATACGATTTCCCCCGGCTCTGCTCCGATCAATTCAGCAATATTCCTCCGGGCCTTCTCCATCCCCTGGCGGGCTTCTCTACCCAACCGGTATCTGCTGGAGGGATTCCCGAAACAATCCTGAAGATACGGAAGCATAGCGTCCAGCACCTTAGAATCAAGAGGAGTAGTGGCACTATGATCAAAATAAATATCACTCAATCGAATCACTCCTGATAATGCTTCAAGTCTTACTTTATTATTAACTTCTCCCGTTCTTACTGAGTGATACTCTGCTGAAGCTGCCAAAATCCTCCGGTGATCGGGTAATAAAAAACCGGGGCATTCAGCCCCGGCCTCAAGCAGATAACAAGTTTTCTTAAATCAAATTGCGTTTCCGAGCCTCGAAACGCAGCTCATCACGATAATCGGGATGAGCTATGTTAATGACATTCATTACCCGCTGGCGAATCGACTGACCTTTTATATGAGCCACACCAAATTCAGTAATAACGTAATCAGAGCATGAACGCGGTGTAGTTATAATGCCTCCGGGAGCAATATTGGGCACTATTTTGGATATGCGCTGCCCATTTCCATTGGAGGGGGTTGCTGTGGCCTGAGTAGCGATTATAGATGCTCCGCCCTTAGAGCGGAAGGCGCCTTCTACAAAATCCACCTGTCCTCCCGGATGAGTCATTTGTTTCCAGCCTATGGATTCTGAGCAGATCTGGCCGGTCAGATCTATTTCCAGGCAGGCATTTATAGACACTAAATTATCATTTTGTCCAATAATATGAGGGTCATTAACAAAATTTACCGGATAAAACTCCACCCCGGGATTGTCGTCTATCCAGTCATATAATTTCTGACTGCCCATGGCAAAGGTAAATATTGATTTGTAAGGCAGAAAATTTTTGCACCGGTTGGTGACGATTCCGGCTTCAGCCAACTCACACATGGTATCACAAGCCATTTCCGAATGGATCCCCAAATCATTAACCCCTGCTTCCAGGAATACTTTGGCTACTGCATTGGGAATGCCCCCAATTCCCAACTGAATAGTTGAACCATCTTTAACAAATTCGGCACAATAGCGGCCAATGGTCATTTCCTCTTCAGTTATGGGTTCATCGGGGAGGCTGGCCAGATCCTGATCCTGTTCGATAATAGCATCAATCTCTGAAATGTGAAGGAAGTTATCACCGCGAGTCCGGGGAACTTTATTGTTTACCTGAACCAAAACCGCGAAACGGTCATCTCCTTCCCGGCGTTTTTTAGCGGCATGGCGAGCAATTGAGGTAGTCCCATCCGCACCTAAACCCATACAAAAATAACCATGCTTATCCATAGGGCCGACCATGGTCATAGCCACATTCATGGGCCTTATGGCAGGATCGGTATATACCCGAGGCATCTCCCAGAAACGAGCCGGAGTAAGGGTAAAATCGCCGTTCTGCACCTTATCTCGGCCTACTATAGGATAGCCGCAATCAATCTTTATGTTTGAATCCCGGTTCTGACCTCCCCAGTTAATCTGGGGATACAGGCTGACAACAGTGTTGATGGTAATATCCCGGACCTCATCCTCCCTTTCCAACAAAGCATTCACCAGGGTTACCGGAATAGGTACAGCTATGCCCACCCATACCTCCGAACCATCCTTAACCAGCTTTACCGCTTCCGCCGGACTGGTCAGCTTACGTCTGTACAACTCTTTAAAATCCATTATCTCACCTCTGACGAATTGATATAATATTTGCCTTTGTCACACATAATACCTAATTAGAAGGTTATCATTCAGGACCGGTAATGTAAATGGTACTTGACCATAGATTCTATTAATCAGCTTTCCGAACCGAAAAGATATTTCTTGAACTAAATTGAGATGAAGCATTTGCATAATACTTCAGAAAACGGAAAAAATAGAGTAAAGTTTTTGGGAGGTGATAAATTGCACAACAACATCCAATGTCAGGTTCTGAATTGCCATTTTAACAGCGAAGGCATCTGCGAAGCAGACGGCATCGAAGTAAAGCCCCAGGGAAATGTGGCCACTTCAAGTCTGACCACTTTTTGCGAGACCTTCGTCCCCCGTGATGATGACTCTGATGATGCGTATCTGATATAAAAAAAGCCCATCTTAGGGCGGTAGTTTAAGGGATTTTATATCCCGAAAAATATCGGCATAGTTTGGTACGTGTTACCGACTATGCCGATTTTTTTGTTCTGTGGCGGATGTAGAAACCGGTGGTTCAAACTCGCCAATACACATTTTTCATACGCTGTACTTGTTTTTTGGGAACGTCGCTTCAACCTAAGAGCGGGTTATTCCAAATCACCACCTGGCTGAATGGAATACCTACTATAAAAGTATTATTCGCTCACGCTTGAGGCAAGAGAACAATTTGCGATAGAATACAAGAAGGCAGTGATGTTGTTATCCTGCACTTCGATCTCCCACTGCCAAAACAAAGTCTGCCATAGTCATAGCTGAATTTACAAACAACCGGGCATGATGCTCTGAGATGTTTATGCGCTTGGCTCCTATACCGTGGGAGTCGCTACCTTTGTTTCGCATTTCAGCGATAGCGGAAAGAATCTTTTCGAGGCCAGAGAGCAGTCCGTTAATACGATTGTCCATGCCCCTGTCCTGATGCATATCATAAAGCTGCTTGACCTGATTGTAGAGCTTGCCGATATCGCCGCTTTCAGATGGTGTTTCATTCTTCTTTTCAATCACATAACAAAATACCTCTTCCAACAAGGTTCTCGACTTGGTAATGGCGCTATCATAATTCCCGTCCATTACATCCTGCATTGCCCGCTCGGACAATTTAACTATGTAATCTCGGTCAATCGTTTTGATTAACGGTGCAGCAACTTTCACTGATGTGCCTATCTTCTCTATTACAAAACTATCCCCGACCATAACTAATTCATTGCCTCCGAAATATAAGATGCCGTTGATTTTACTTATGACCGTTTCAACAATCTTGGTATATGCAGATTCAATAACTTCAGGGGTGTAACCTTTTAGTTTATCGACAAACTCTCCTTTTGAGAACAAGAAAGCCAGTAAGTCTGATTCTCGATTATTTTTGATGCAGTGCTCAAGCAAATCATCAAGATATGCCCATCTGCTCTGATATATTCCGTTCCATCCGTATGTAACAGGCAAACCGAACCTATTGGATATATCACAAAGAGCGGGACCACTTAAGTATGGCATTGAGATTTCTATATTTCCATTCAAATCAGTAGTTTCTATTTCGCCAAAGCCTTCGTCACCATCAAGAATGGCAAGGATACTTTTCTCTCGGAGTAACTCAAACAAATTCCTTTCTGCCATACACTCACCTCTTCAACTTTTCGCATAAGGGCAGGATTTCTTCCAATTTGGCAACAATACGCTTCTGCTCGGCAAGGGGCGGGAGTGGAATTAGCACCTTCACGATATTGCTGACTGCCAACCCCGGTTGTGCTGTAGCTGTTGCGTATTGGTTCAAGTTTAATGCTCGCAAGAAATAGCCAGACCATAATACATCGCACATTTGAAAATGCTCAACAACAACAGCGTGTTCAGTAGCATAAAAACTACCGTTTGCAAAATTAATATTACCGCAAAGTGCTCCTTGTCTACCAATCAAGGCATAATGCCCGTTTCTATTATTAAAGCTCACATAACCTCTAATGCCATTTCCTCCATAACACAAAAAAGAGTGGTCGGGTGATGGTACCTCATAGATGTCAGAGGAGGTAATGTTTTTGCCTGCTTGTAATGAAAAAATTTGTCCTATTCTTACCCACTTCCAACTCTCTGGAATATCAAACGGTATTTCTTCCTCAGTTATTTCCGGCAGAGGTTTTTCTTTTTTTATTTTGCCCTCTTTAATAAGCCGTTTCTTTTCAGCCTGAATTTGCTGATACAGCTCTTCGCCTGTACCCTCCTCCGGGTGCTGCTCGACCAGCTTGCCTTGAATAGCCGCTTGCAGGATGGATTTTTGCATATCGGTTGGGAAGCACTTGTTGAAGTCCTCCAGCTTGCTCCACGCCTGCTCATAGCGGCCTATGTACGGCAATAGTTCCTCGATTTTAGCAACAATGCGCTTTTGCTCGGCAAGGGGTGGGAGTGGCAATACTAATGTTCTTAGGACAGAAGGATTTAGCTCCGTTTGATTCGTTGAGCCGCCTCCCATGCTTTCTAGATACGGTTGACAACTTCTAAGGTAATAAAAAGCATATTCTGTCAGTAAGAGTGAATTAACCCTTATTACTGTTACATGAGAATCAGGAACTATCTTTTGATTTGTCGGATTGTCAGAATCGCAAAATAACCCAACTCGACCCAATGTACCGTTTCCTGTAGAATTCACAACAATGTCCATATGGATCATAAACTCTTCTTCAGGATACTTGCGCAGAGTTGATTCATCAAGATATTGTGCCAACTCCATGTTGATTCCGCCTGCTTTTACATTGCACTTTTGCGCAAATACAAGTGTATTGCTTGAAGTACTGTATGTTGGAGATTTACCTCGTTTTATATTTTTTTGAACCATATCTTCAAGACGCACAAATACCCAACTCTCAGGAATATCAAACGGATTTTCATCCTCTGTTATCTCCGGCAGAGGTTTATCTTTTTTTATTTTACCCTCTTTAATAAGCTGTTTCTTTTCAGCCTGAATTTGCTTATATAGTTCTTCCGCTGTGCCCTCCTCCGGGCGCTGCGCCACCAGCTTCCCCTGAATTGCTAACTGCAAAATACTGTTTTTCAGTTCCTGCGGTGTCATTCCTTTGCACCCCCAAGAATAGCGGTGATATCCGCAAGCACGCGGTCAATTTCGGCATTGAGAGATGCTCTCTGCTCCTCATAACGATGAATCAAATCCATAGGGTCAAGAATTATCTCTTCCTCATGGGGATATCCACATTGGTCAAGATTGTAACCAAATTCCTCCGCAAGCTGCTGAACAGTGTATTTCTTCGCCTTGTCAAAGCCGTCAATATTAATTTCCTGCCGATTATTCCACCATCCTATAACCGGGTTAAAATGCTCCAGCTTCATAGGCTTTGTCTTGGAAAAATTCTTGTAGCCCTCCGGCATATCCAAGCGGTAAAACCATGTTTCCACAGTCGGCCTTGTGCGTTCAAAAAATAAAATGTTCGTAGTAATAGAGGTATATGGTGAGAAAACGCTGTTCGGCATACGAATGACTGTATGCAGATTAAATTCCGAGAGCAACTTTTTCTTGATATTCACTTTAGCATTGTCCGTGCCAAACAGAAAACCATCAGGGAGGATAACAGCGGCACGGGCGTTTTGCTTCAAACGGTACATTATTACGGACATAAAAAGGTCAGCCGTTTCACTGCTGGCAAGGTCAGATGGAAAATGATTTTTGACATCTGCCTTTTCACTGCCGCCATAGGGTGGATTCATCAGAATAACATCAAATTGATCGTCTTCTGTATAGTCCAGCACACCTCGCAACAAAGAGTTGTCGTGATAGATTTTTGGCACATCAAGACCATGGAGCAGCATATTCGTGATACAAAGCATATATGGGAATTGCTTCTTCTCGATACCATAGATGGAATTATCATATTCAGTTTGGTCATCCGTGGTCTTGATCTGCGGTGACAGTTCTTTCAGCCAGCTGGTGATGAAACCACCGGTGCCACAAGCAAAATCAGCCATCTTTTCACCGATTTTAGGCTGAATCATCTTCGCCATAAACTCAGTTACCGCACGAGGTGTATAAAACTCACCGGCAGATCCAGCACTCTGCAATTCACGGAGAATGGATTCATAGATTTCACCAAAAGCATGGCTTTCCTCATAGTCACTTAAATCCATTTCGTCAATGATGTTGATAACTTGACGGAGCAAAACGCCGTCCTTCATATAGTTATTGGCATCCTCAAAGGTGGTCTTAACTATGGACTTTTTGATGGGCGTGTCAGGTGTAACAACAATGCCTTTTATCTTAACTTTTCCGTTACCGTCCAAAATATCTTGCCCTTTAAGAATGGGGAAAAGGGTGTTATTCACGAAGTTCATCAGCGTGTCACCCGTCATGGCTTTGCCGCTCTTGTCATCCACAGCCCAATTGCTCCAGCGGCACTCCTCCGGGATGATGGACTGATAATCATCCTCATCCATGTCCCAGTCCTGTTCCTTGGTGTCATATACCTTTAAAAATAACATCCATGCAATCTGCTCGATGCGCTGTGCATCACCATTGATACCAGCATCATTGCGCATGATGTCGCGTATTCTTTTTACGAAATTAGATAAACTACTCATATTTATTAACCTACCTTATATAGCTCTTCTCCTAATTCTTTAATTGCTTTCAGATACCCGGCTTTACCACCGAAGAACTGTGCTATCTTTGAAGGTTTGCCGTATTTTTGGAACGGATCAAGTTTTAAAATCTCGGTCTTTTCAATCTCGTAAATACCGGTATTCATGTACTTGTCCAGAAGCGCTTCCAAAACTTCACGGACCACACCCTTATACTTACTCAAGAAATCACGCTTTTTCACATTATTAGCACGTTCCCGGCGTGTCAGTGGTTTCTGGTCAAAGGCCACATGACAGATGAAATCAAAGTCATCCACATCGGATAGATTCTGGTCCGCCTTCATGCTCTCAAGATCAATGCCACGCTCCAAGAGCAAGTTTTTAATACTTTCTTTCTTCTCCTCAGCAGACCACTGACGGATGAAGTTGTCCAAAGAAGCATATGTGCCGAGTATGTTGGATTTCGTATAGTCCACAATATTTTCCTGCCGGAGCAATTTTCCGTTGGCATCATAAATAGAAACGGTTTTACCTATCACTTTGACGGTACATCCGTGTTCATCAACAATAGGTTTGCCTTTGGGTTTTGGCGGAGGATCGTAAATGATTGTGTCGCCGGTCGGCCGAGTATCACCAGTGCTGTAATCATCATCCTGTTCAATGGGACCATCCCAATCAGGATCTGCAAATAAGCGCGTTACGTTTCGGAAATCCATAACTGTAAAGTGTGTTTTTCCTTCCTTTTCACGGAGCCGAGTGCCGCGACCAATAATCTGTTTGAATTCGGTCATGGAACCAATCATCTGATCAAGCACAATCAGCTTAGTCATCTTGCAGTCAACTCCGGTGGAGAGTAGCTTTGATGTGGTAGCAATGACTGGATATTGTGCAGAAACCGAAATAAAGTAATTGATTTTGCTCTTGCCATAAGTATCACTGCCGGTTATACGCACAATGTAGTCGGGATGCTCTCTAACCATATCAGCATTGAGATTTGTTAGCGCAATCCTCATGCGTTCTGCGTGTTCCTCAGTGGCACAGAAAACAATGGTTTTGTCCATCCGGCCCACGCTTTTCAGATATTTCGTAATCTCCCGTGCCACCTCATATGTGCGGTCTTCAAGGATAATGTTGTAGTCATAGTCACTGTTAGTGTAGATACGATCTTCGATTTCCTGACCGTTTTTGTCAAGCTGACCTTTATATGGGCGCCAGCCTTCACCTATGTTGGTACGGACATTGATGACTTTGAATGGGGCAAGGAAACCGTCCTCAATGCCTTCGCGCAAACTGTAGGTGTAAATCGGCTCACCGAAATAATCGATGTTGGAGATATATTTTGTTTCCTTCGGCGTAGCTGTCATGCCGATTTGCGTGGCCGAGGAGAAGTAATCGAGTATTTTACGCCAATTGCTATCCTTCTTTGCAGAACCGCGGTGACACTCGTCCACAATAATGAGGTCAAAGAAATCCTTCTGGAACAACGTAGCAAGTCGGCTGACGGCTTCGTCTTCTCCATTCTCGCTTTCATCTTCTTCACGGTCGGTTAACTGCTGATACAGCGAGAAGTAGACTTCATGAGATGTGATAGTAACGGGATCATCCTTGGCAAAATTAATTTTATGTATCGTTTTTTCAAGGGGAGCGAAATCTTGCAGAATAGACTGGTTGACAAGTATATTGCGGTCAGCCAGATAGAGTACCTTTTTCTTCATGCCGCTTTTCAGTAAACGGTAGACAATTTGGAATGCGGTGTATGTCTTTCCTGTTGCAGTTGCCATGACAAGAAGAATCCGCGGCTGTCCCTTGACTATAGCATCTACTGCACGATTGACGGCATTGCACTGATAATAACGCGGCGCGTATGTGGTCTGGCTTGTATAGTAGGGCTGATCGATAATATCCTTTTGCTTGTCATTCAGACCTTTACCAGCCTGATATCGGGCAATCAGCTCATCAGGTGGAGGGAATTCGGCCAAGGCAAGCAGCCTTTCCCGCCCGGTCAAAAAATCATGCTCATAAAAAGCGTCTCCATTGGAACTATAAGCAAAAGGCACATCAATCATCTGAGCATAGGTCATGGCCTGTTGCAAGCCATAGGATACAGTATGATTATTATCCTTTGCCTCAACGATGGCAATCGGATTATTGGCATTAATGTAAAGAATGTAATCAGCTTTTTTCGGCTTCTCGCGAAACACTAAATTACCTTTTAGATTTATTTTGCCATCCGTGATTTTAGTTTCCATCGTAATATGGTCAACGCTCCATTTAGCTGTAATCGCTGGAGTGATATAGCGGAGCTTAATATCTTCTTCAGTCATCTGTTTTTTATCAATCATGAATTTTCGCTCCTTTCCTTGTCCGGCACATAGTCTAAAATATCACCATAGTTGCAGCCTAACGTATCACATATTTTATCCAGAACATTCAGCATAACTGGCTCGTCCCGGCGCAGCTTAGTCATGGTGTTCGGGGACACGCCGGAGGCTTTCCGAAGATCAGCCTTGCTCATTTTTTTGTCAATGAGCAGTTTCCAAAGTTTATTGTATGAAACAGCCATAATAAGCCTCCTATGCTATATTTCATAATATTATATCACGCAATCTGTAATTTCCCAAGACCTTAAGAGAATCTCGCAAGGAGATGATATCATTGAACTTACGAGAAATTTTTCAAGCAATTCAATGCTCCGGGGGCATAAACCGTCAAATACACAGTAGTGCGAGCCATCCGATTAGGGAGTGCCCGCACTTGAGTATACCTGATTACGTTATAACCTGACGCAGCCGCCGGTTAGGAACGCTCGGCATCTTCTGCTTTCAGCACCTTGCGCAGGATTTTGTTGGTTGCGCTCTTGGGCAGAGAATCCCGAAATTCAATCATACGCGGATATTTATAGGCCGACATCTGTTCTTTGGCCCAGTCAATAAGCTCCTGTTCGGTAACCTTCCCCTGATATTCGGGCTTCAGGACCACATAGGCCTTAACCTCTTCGCCCTTGTACTCGTGGGGTATACCGATTACACAGCATTCGGAAATTGCCGGGTGGCGGTACAGGTAATCCTCAACTTCTGCAGGGTAAACACTGAACCCGGAAGCCTTGATCATCTCCTTGGTCCGGCCGCGGAGCCATAGGTAGCCCTCTTCATCCATACATACGATATCTCCGGTTTTCAGCCACATGTATTCACTGTCATCCTGTTTAATAAAGGATTCAGCACTGGCTTCCGGACTGTTCCAGTAGCCAATGCCAACTGATGGTCCTCTCTGCCACAATTCGCCATCCTCACCAATGGCCGCATCTTTAGTCTCATCATCCAGATTTACGATCCTGATGTCCACCATGGGAACCGGGAAACCAAGAGCACCAACCTTAGAATATCCTTTGGGGTTGGCAATGGTATAAGCCATGGTTTCACTCATTCCGAAGCCGTCCTCCAGTTCAACATTGAACAACTCCAGGTATCTCTTGAATAGTGCCTGCGGCAACGGCGCTCCGCCGGTTCCGGTTTTCTTGAGTGATGAGAGGTCGTAGTCTTTCATTTTTGGATGCTCGATAAAGGCTATGTTCAGAGTGGTGGTAGCGACCCAGGTTGTACACCGGTACAGCTCAATTGCTCTGAACATAGTCTCAACGTCGATCCGGCTTAGAAGAACAATAGTACCTCCACTAATGATCGGGGCATTCATAATATTGTTGGAACCGTTGACATGGAACAACGGTAATGCACAGAGGTGTATGTCATCTTTAGTTCTTTGCCGGTTGATCGCCGAGTTGGTGGCACTGGCCAAAATATTGAAATGGGTAAGCATAACTCCCTTGGGATTGCCGGTGGTCCCGGATGTATACTGGAGCATGGCAATGTCCTGCTTTATATCCAGTTCGGTGAGTCTTTCAATTGGATCACTGTCTGCTAACTGCTGCCAGGTGATGGTGTTGGGAAATTCACTTTGGACGGGTATCTTCTCGAAAGGAACCGGCAGGGTAGGGTCTTCCGAAAGGTATTCGCAGAGTGCGGTAACGATTACGTGTTCGACGGATGGTGACTGGCCTCTTATCGCCTGGAATATTGAGAACAGATCGTCTTCAATAAAAACAACTTTTGGCGAACAGTCATTTAGAACAAAGGCAAGCTCGCCACCCTTGTACATGGGGCTCCCAGTAATGGAAATTGCGCCAATAGCCATGGCTGCATAGTAGGCGATTATGAATTGAGGGCAGTTCTGCAGGCCAATATAAATGCGGTCACCTTTCGCAACTCCCAACTTTTGCAGACCACCTGCAACCCGCCAGACCAAGTCATTCAGTTCTTTGTAACTCATTACGGTTCCATAATAAATTAGGGCGGACTTATCCGGTTCATAGCAGCTATGGTTGTTAAGGTGCCAGGCCAGTGACTCACGTCCAAATTCGTAATACTTCGTATACCAGGGGGGGCAGTTCTTTTCCCATACCCTTTCCATCGGCTTGAACATATCTGCATCTCCTCTCGATATTTAAGCTACTATATTACAGAAGAATTGTAGTGATGATGCCTCCTTTCATTTCAAAAGTATAGGGTTACGTGCAGATAGTGCTTCAATCGTTTGTACTAGATATGCAGTGATTGTTTATGCGAACTAATCAGGTTATTTGAAAATTTCGACAAATAGTTATTGAGTCCTGCAGCGACTTTTAATAATTTCACCTTTCCATAGTAAAACCGAGGTAAAATCCTTATGGGACTATAACGGTGAAGCTGCGAAGATCATCGATGGCCTGATTTCCATTTACGGTCGGTTTAGGGAAAAATCGTGTGACGAATCCCCATACCAATACAACTTACCTTTGAATGATTGGAGTTGGGGTTACGCGCCTGTATAACCAAAGGAAGATAAGGATAAAAGAAAAACTGCACTCATGGTTTTATCCTTCGGTGCAGTCTTTAGTTTTGGTCTCCGCTTGAAGATTGATGAACTCCTTTTTTGGGGTTTTCTTTACGAAAGCACTCTGAACAGATTGGCCATTTCTATAGCGGTTATGGCAGCATCAAATCCCTTGTTTCCGCTTTTAGTTCCGGCTCTTTCAATGGCCTGTTCAATGGTATCGGCCGTTATCACTCCAAAAATTACCGGTTTTCCGGTGTTCAGCCCTACTTGAGCAATCCCTTTGGTGACTTCTGCCGAAACATATTCAAAATGGGGTGTAGCCCCCCTTATAACCGCCCCCAGACAAATTACCGCATCAAAGTCTTTCTGCGTCATCTTCTGGGCCACCAGAGGCATTTCAAAGGCACCCGGCGCCCAGGCAATATCTATATCATCCGGGTCAACCCCATGACGAATAAGGGCATCCATAGCTCCCCCCATTAGTTTTTGAGTAATAAACTCATTGAATCTGGCCACGACCAAACCGAATTTTAATCCTTCACCTAAAAGCTTACCTTCATAAATTATCGCCACTAAATTCCCTCCTAATGTTTTTTTAATGGATTACCAGCTTTCCTTTTAGAGAGAAGCCAGAAGATGTCCCAATTTTTCTTTTTTGGTCTTAAGATAACGTTCGTTTTCTTTAAGAGCAGGCATCTCAATAGATACCCGTTCTACTACCTCCAGGCCATATCCTTCCAGACCTTTTATTTTACGAGGATTGTTAGTCATCAGACGCATCTTGCGAACTCCCAGGTCCACCAGAATTTGAGCACCTATGCCATAGTCACGCAAATCCGCCGGAAATCCCAATTCCTCATTGGCTTCAACCGTATCCCGTCCTGCATCCTGAAGCTCATAAGCCCGGATTTTATTTAGAAGCCCAATCCCCCGGCCCTCCTGTCGCATATATAAGACTATTCCATTCCCTTCTTTCTCAATCATGCTCAGGGCACTGGCTAACTGATCACCACAGTCGCAACGCAATGAACCAAATACATCTCCGGTCAGGCACTCCGAGTGAACCCGAACCAAAGCTGCTTCATCTGCTTTGATCTCCCCTTTGATCAGAGCAATATGCTCCTTGCCGTCCAGCAAAGATTCATATCCGATAGCTATAAATTCACCAAAACTGGTAGGAAGTTTGACCTCAGCAGCTCTCCTTATAAGCTTCTCATTATGACGCCTAAACTGGATGAGGTTGGCAATAGTAATTATCTTGAGATCATGCCGAGCCGCAAATTCCATGAGTTCAGGTACCCTGGCCATGGTGCCGTCATCATTCATAATCTCGCAGATTACTCCAGCCGGATATAGATCGGCCAGTCTGGCAATGTCTACGGACGCCTCAGTATGGCCGGCTCGACGCAATACGCCCCCCTCTTTATAGCGAAGCGGAAAAATATGGCCGGGACGACGGAAATCATCAGGCTTTGCTTTCGGATCTAACAATGCTGCCACCGTCAAGGCCCGTTCCTGAGCTGAAATACCCGTTCCTGTACTCCGGTGGTCCACGGACACTGTAAATGCCGTTTCATGATTATCGGTATTGTTTCTGACCATCTGGTTTATTCCCAGCTCATCCAGCCTTTCTCCGATTAATGGCATGCAAACCAATCCCCGGGCATGAGTCACCATAAAGTTAATAGCCTGAGGAGTTACTTTCTCGGCTGCGATAATTAGATCTCCTTCATTTTCGCGATCCTCATCATCCACCACAATGATCATTTTCCCCCGCTTTATATCCTGTATCGCTTCTTCAATTGTATTAAACATTGTGTTGCCTCCTTGAATAATTGTTACTCCATAAAACCATGTTCCTGTAAGAAACCTAAGCTGATCTTTCCTGTATTTGAAGACTTCTTTGGTCCTTTCAGCAAATGTTCCACATACTTGCCGATAATATCGGTTTCCAGATTGACCAGATCACCGGTCTTTTTCCATCCCAGAGTCGTAAGTCCGGCGGTATGAGGTATCAGTGATACCGTAAAACTATCGGGCAAAACTTCGACTACCGTCAGACTAATACCATCTATGGCCACCGAACCTTTGGGTAAAATATACGGCGATAGCTCAGACGGATAGCCAATACGGACGACCAGGGCTATATCCAGCTTCCTTTGTTCAACAATCCGCCCCACTCCGTCAACATGACCCAGTACCATATGTCCCCCCAATCTGTCCCCCAGCCGCATGGCTCTTTCCAGATTCACCACATCACCGGAGCGCAGTCCTTCCAGGCTGGTTTTTTCCAAAGTTTCAGCCATTACATCCGCAGTAAACATGGCTTCATTAAAAGCAACTACCGTGAGACATACTCCGTTAACAGCTATGCTATCCCCCAGCTTAACGTCCTCAATAACCAAGCCGGCATTGATATCAATTTGACAAGATTGACTGCCTCTTCGTATCTCCCTCACCTTTCCAAGCTCTTCAATGATACCGGTAAATATAGTAATCACCTCGTCTATTCACATATATTGGGCTTTATATACCCTTCTATCATAAGGTCACCGTCAAAGCTGTGTACTTCCACATTATGCAAATCGATGGTTTGATTCATCAGCGCAATACCCTGTCCCCCTACCGCAGATAAGGCACGGTCTCCTCCACAAATACGGGGAGCGATAAACCAGTAAACCTTGTCAACCAGGTGATTTTCCAGAACGTAGGCATTTATTTGTCCTCCGGCTTCAATCAAAACGCTCATTAAACCTCGAGCGGCGGCATCCCGGAGAATATCTTCCAGAGGAAGCTTATCCGGATCCTGGCCAATCAAGACAACTTCAGCACCTGAATCTTCTAATTTTCGCTTCTTGACGGAATCTGCCCGGAAGCTTGAATATATTATGGTCGTCTGTTGTTCAGTAGTTTCCATAATATTGCAATCGCAGGGTATTTCCAATCTGCCATCGACTATTAAACGCACCGGATGATGAACATCTTCTTTAGCTAGGCGTGTATTTAAACGGGGATTGTCTTTAAGAACCGTTCCGCTCCCTACCATTATGGCATCAAAAATATCACGCAAACCGTGAACATACTCCCGGGATTTTTCATTGGTGATCCATTGAGAATCACCGGTATAGGTGGCAATTTTCCCATCCAGAGTTGTGGCGGTTTTCAGCGCTACAAAGGGCATTCCCCAGGTGATAAATTTAAAATAGCATTCATTAAGAGCCTGAGCTTCCTGCTCCATACAACCCAGCTGAACATCTATCCCGGCCTCACGCAGCCTGTTCACACCACTTCCTGCCACACGGGGATTGGGGTCCAATACCCCTATATAAACCCTTTCAATACCCGCAGCTATGATTGCCTCTGTGCAAGGGGGAGTTCTGCCATGATGGTTGCATGGTTCCAAAGACACATACAGAACTGCTCCCCGGGCCTTCTCACCGGCTTCCCGGATAGCCAGCACCTCGGCATGGGGTGACCCGGCCCGGTGGTGATACCCTTCTCCTATAATCAGACCGTCCTTTACCACAACTGCACCCACCAAAGGATTGGGACTGGTCCTTCCCTGTGCTAAACCAGCCAACTGCAGAGCTTTTTGCATAAATACCTTATCTTGTTCCATAATAGATTACCTCAAAAAAATAAGCCCCATTTCGGGGCGTGGGACCATTAGAAGCATCAGACCTGCTCTATTATAAAAGCATGACTAATTCAGCCTCCTTCTCCTATCCAGACTATAACTGTCGGCTCCGGAGTTACACCGGATCATGCCTTGCGGCTAGCGGGCTATACCGCCGATAGGGAATTTCACCCATCCCCGAAGGAAGTAGACTATTCGGTTGCCATAATAATAACATTCCTGCTATAGCGGGTCAATAAGGATTACACTTGTCCGCTACATTGACTTCAACAAGGCAATTGCCCCCTCCAGGTCGTCGGCACCAAAAATATATGAGCCTGCCACCAGAATATCGGCGCCGGCTTTAACAACCTCATAGCCTGTATTACTATTTATTCCGCCATCCACCTGGATCTGAGCTTTTGAACCGCGCTCATTAAGCATTGTTTTCAGTTCGGAAATCTTCCGCCCGGCCAGAGGCAGATATCCCTGGGCGGCAAATCCCGGGTTAACACTCATAATCAGTATCAAATCCAAATCATTAACAATATACTCCAGAACATTGAGGGGAGTAGCCGGATTTAAAGCTACCCCGCACTGGACACCCAATTCCTTTATTTGGTGCACAGCCCGATGAAGATGAACCACCGCTTCAGCATGAACCGTAATAAGACCAGCACCGGCATCGATAAATGGCCTGAACAAATTTTGCGGTTCTTCCACCATCAGATGAACATCAAAGAAAAGCTTGGTATGTGGTCTCAGACTGGCAACCACCTGGGGCCCGATGGTGAGATTGGGAACGTAATGCCCGTCCATAACATCTATATGCAGCATATCCGCACCGGCTTTTTCCACTCTGGCCACATCAGCAGCCAGATGGGCAAAGTCGGCGGATAAAATGGAAGGAGCGACTTTTGTCATCAGTAGGACCTCTCTTTCTCTATAATCTCGGTCAGACCGATCATATAGCTTTGGTAGCGGCTGGCGGGAATAACGCCTTTCTCAACCGCATCTTTTACCCCGCATTCCTTTTCTCCGGCATGAATACAGTTGATAAAACGGCATTTTTCCGCCAGTTGAGAAAATCCCCGGAAAAGGGATTTCAATTCTTCACGTTTCATGGCGGGGAGATCAACTACTCCAAAGCCGGGAGTATCCGCCAACCATCCTCCTGAAATAAGGGGAAACAGCTCCACATGACGAGTAGTATGCTTTCCTCGCGCCAGCTTTCGGCTGACCTGGTCAGTTTTCATCTCCATTCCCGGAATCAGAACATTCAGCAGACTGGTTTTGCCAACTCCTGATGGCCCGGCCAGCACCGTGATGCTGCCTTTGATTATGTCGGCCAGCTCCTGGATGCCTATATTCTTTTTTGTAGAGGTAGACACTACAGGATAGCCTATAGAAGTATAATACTCAATTATCGTTTCTACCTGTTCATTTCCGGCCAGATCGCATTTGTTGAGAACGATTACCGCCTCCAGCCCCTGGTTCTCAATCAAAATCAGCAATCGATCCAACAAATGAAGGTTGGGAATTGGTTCTACATAACTCATGACCACCAAAACCTGGTTGACATTAGCAATAGCAGGACGACGAAGCTCTGCATCCCTGGCTAAGACAGTGTCAATAATCCCGGTTTCCGAACCGGTCAGAGTAAATTTCACCCGATCACCGACTAATAGTCTCCCGTCTTTCAGCTTGCCGCGCAGTTTACATTCGAATATCCGATTATCCTGGGTTTGCACATAGTAAAACCCGCTGTATCTCTTGATAATCAGGCCATTCACACTTTTTTCTCCGGCATCCCTTGTCATTCAAGCAACTGCCTTTCAACCTCTTTGCCATCCAACATAATATAGACGGTAGCCTGCCCATAAAATTCAATTTGCCGGGATATAAAGTATCCCCCTGGATGAGTGTTGTTATATACTTCGCGGCGGCCTTTAGCATCCACCACAATAATGGATATCACCATCTGATCATTGCTGTCCGGAAGAGTGTACCTTATCTGCGCCATTTTCGGCAAGGGACCCGGGCCCTGGCTGACCACCAGTGAAACCGACTCACCCCGTTCCACCGGTTTACCGGCCGATATGCTCTGTTTGATTACCTTTCCGGCAAAAACGGAATCACTCGCCTGTTGTTCGGTAGAGCCAAGCACTAACCCATCGGCTTCCAGTTTTGCTTTGGCCTCGGACAGATCCATTCCTAACAGATCGGGCATGTTAAGCTGACTACCCTCTCCTGCTCCATCACTAACAGTAACATCAACCTTTTCTCCTAATTCAACTTCCACACCTTTTTCAGGTTTTTGTGTAATCACAATTCCAGCGGCAACCTCGGGATCGTTGATTCTGTTTACGTCTCCCATGATTAATCCCCGGCTTTTAAGCATAAAGGTGGCATCTTCCAGGTTCTTGCCTGCTATATCCGGCACCTCCGTCAATTCAAGCCCCAGACTCAGAACTACTTCAACCTGTCTGCCCTCCTTAACCCTCTCATCAGCTTCAGGATCTTGTGATACTACATGACCTTCTTCAATTTCCGAATGAACACGATTCCCGACAATCATCTCCAGCCCCTCTTTCTCTAAGCTGTTGGCAGCTTCTTTGGTCGAAAGGCCTACTACATTTGGAACCGTCACTTCCTTGCCAAACAGATTATCCCTCATACTAAAGGCAATCCCTAATGCCAGCCCGATAAATATTGCCGCAATGGCAATTATGCCGATGGGTCGTATCTTCTTTTTGCGAGCCACACCGCCGTATTCATCTCCTCCAACTGCCGGCATTACCAAAGTCTTGTCATGCTGACGTTTTTTTCGGGCCAGCTTGTTTTCCCGGCCATAAAGAGCATCAGTCAAAGCCTGCCGCATTTCGATGGCAGTCTGATAACGGTATGACGATTTCTTTTCCATAGCTATCATGATTATTTCTTCTAATGATCCGGGTATTTGGTTATTGATGACACTGGGGGGAATCGGTCGCTCATGAATATGCTTGAGGGCAACGGTAACCGGGCTGGCGGCGTCAAAGGGCACTCGTCCGGAAACCATTTCATATAAGACACAGCCCAGGGAATAAATATCTGATGAACTGTCAACCGGCTCACCCCGGGCCTGCTCAGGTGATACATAATGGACTGATCCTACCATATCACCGCCAAACGTAATCGTTGAGGTACTTGCCGCCCGGGCTATACCAAAATCCGCCACCTTGGCTACTCCATCCCGTGTAAGCATTATATTATGAGGCTTAATGTCACGATGGATCAACCCTTTTTCATGGGCTTGGGCCAGGGCGTCGCAAATCATAAGAGCAATGCTTATTGATTCCTCAGGAGATAAAAACCCTTTTTGATCAATATATTGTTTGAGGTTAATTCCCTCTATGTATTCCATTACAATGAAGTTGGCCCCCCGATCCTCTCCAACATCATAGACGTTTACGATATTGGGATGAGAAAGACGTGCCGCTGATTGGGCCTCACTTCTAAATTTCGCAACCAGATTGGTATCCCGGGTATACTCTTCTTTTAATATTTTTACCGCTACTATTCTGTCAAGGAGGGTACAGCGCGCCTTATAAACTGTGGCCATACCGCCCTCTCCAATTTTCTCCAGGAGCTCATAGCGGTTTTGAAGCAGATCCTTCATTTCCTTCCTCCTAAGATGGCACTACTGCAATCATAGTAATATTGTCGTGTCCGCCTCTCTCATAAGCAATTGTCATTAATCCTGACAGAGCACGATCAATATCGGACTCCTGCTCAAATTTGTCCCATATCTCCCAAGGCTCAACCAAATCGGTTAATCCATCAGTGGTCAAAATAAGCTTATCCTCATATTGGAGATTACTGGTGAATAAATCAATTTCAACTTGATCCTCCACCCCCAGAGCGCGAGTTAGTATATGTCTGTATCGGTTAGACTTGATTTCATCTTCACTTAGCAAGCCTTCCCGCAGCATCCTTTCAGTCATAGTATGATCCCTGGTAAGCTTTTGAGGTCCATCTTCACGTATAAGGTAAAGACTGCTATCACCTATATGGCCCACATACAATATCATCTCTTTTATTATCGCAGCCGTGATTGTGGTCCCCATATCCGAAAATTCTTCATTCTGACGGGCCATAGAATAAATCTGCCGGTTCGCTTCCATGATGGAATCACTCAGAAATTGATGAGGGTGTACTTCATCCAGAAGATCAATCCGGGCCCAAATGGTATCGATGGCAATCTGAGCGGCAACTTCTCCGGCCTTATGACCACCCATGCCGTCACAAACCACAAACAGACCACGTTTTTCATCCACCAGAAAACGGTCCTGATTTTGTCTTCTGATTCGGCCAATATCCGACAAAACTATTGCCCGCATATTAACACCCCAAAACATTAAAGAATCTTCCCTATTTCGGTCTTATTATATCATTTTCCTGCTTGTATCTGGCTAACCTGCCCTTAAGCTGACCACAAGCCGCTTCAATATCAGCACCCATCTCTTCCCGAAATGTAACATTTACACCTTTGTTTTTCAGCAGGGCGTAAAAACTGTTAATAGTTTCTTGGTCAGGTCGCTGAAATTCACAGACATCCGTAGGGTTGTAAGGAATAAGGTTAAGATTGGCCAGCAAGGAATTTACCATTTTCGCCAGTCGAACAGCATCAGCAGCAGAATCATTGATCCCTTTTATCAACACATACTCAAAAGTAACTCTGCGCCCGGTTTTCCTGATATAATCGTTTACAGCCTCCATTAAAGGTTCGAGGGAAAACCTGCGATTGACAGGAATCAAACTAGAACGCTGCTCATCAGTGGCAGCATGGAGGCTTATGGCCAGAGTTACCTGAAGTTTAGAAGCGGCCAGCATCTCAATGCCCGGGATTATCCCGGCAGTGGAAATAGTTATATGGCGCTGTCCAATCCCAATTCCCCGCTCATCATTAATAATTTCTATTGCTTTCAGCACCGCATCCAGATTTAAAAGAGGTTCTCCCATGCCCATAAAAACCACATTAGACAACACCTTTTCACTATGGGCAATCTTTTCGCGTTTTCTTATTTCCCGCTCCGCCACCACCAACTGCCCGACAATCTCACCGGCAGTAAGATCTCTTTCAAAACCCGATTGTCCGGTAGCACAGAAAGCACATCTCAAGGGGCAGCCGACCTGACTTGACAAACATATGGTATACCTTCTATCCTTGTGTCGATGCTGAGGAATAGCAACAACTTCGATTCTCTTTTTTTCCGGCAGCTCTAAAAGGAATTTCCGCGTCCCATCTTTGGAAATTCGTGCTTTGATCATCTTAGGCAAAGAAATGGATAGTTGGGCATTCAGCGTTTCCCGAAGCTCCTTGGGAATATTGCCCATCCCAAAAAAAGAATGAGTCTGCCGCTTATAAAGCCAATGATAGATTTGATTGGCCCGATACCGGGGTAAGCCCAAGCCGACAATTACACTTTCAATTTCCTCAAAGCTAAGTCCCAGGATTTCTGTTTTGGCCACGTTCTACTGCCTCCTCAACAAGCATATGAACATACCATCCATTCCATAACAGGGCGGAAAAACAGTAAGCCATTCCTGCTCATTACCCATCAATTCCAATCGCCCCGTTAATGCTTCCCCAACATTCAAAAGCTGATAGTCAGTATGCTTCGTCAGAAACTTTTCAATAACCTGCTGATTTTCCTCGGGTTCAAGGGAGCAGGTACTATATACTAGCCGCCCCCCCTGGCGCACCTTATCGGCCACAGCTTCCAGCATCTGACTTTGCAGCATTGCCATAGCTTTAATATCCTCCTCAGTCCGGCGCCATCTGATATCCGCCCGGCTTCTTAAAACCCCGGACCCGGAACAGGGTGCATCGAGCAAAACCGAATCCCCCCGGGCAAAGCCCGGCAGCATTGCTACTACGTCTCCGGCCCGGCTCTCAATAATATTAATTCCCAATCTTTTGCAATTTATCTTCAGCAGGTCCAATTTATGCTGATGAAGATCAACCGCCACAATCCGCCCTTTATCCTCCATAAGCTCAGCCATATGGCTGGTCTTGCCTCCCACGCCCGAGCATAAATCATAAACCAGCGAACCGGGGGATGGGTTCAGAGCCAGGGATATAAGCATACTGGATTCGCTCTGAATATAGTAGAGGCCCTGGCGGTACGATGAAAGGCGAAACAAGGGCAGCGGCAAACTATCCAGAATTATACTGGTTTCAGACACCCGACCAAGTCGGCTGATTACCCCTTCTTCGTCTAAAATGCTCATCAGCTGACTTTGCTCAGTCTTCATCCGGTTAACTCGGATGGCGAGGGGCGGAGGTTGATTATTAAATACCAGCAGCTTTTCAGTCTGTTCCAGACCGTATATTTCCAGCCACCGGGCAACCATCCACTCGGGGTGGGAGTAATATGTGGCCAGATACTCAATGGGCCGGCGGTCAGGGTCGGGAAATTCAATGGTCCCCCGATTTCTTTCCACATTGCGCAACAAACCGTTTACCAAGCCCGCAGCTCCAGGGCCATCCCGCCTGGTCATTTCCACAGCTTCATTAATAATGGCATAGGCAGGTATACGCTCCAGGAAGAGCATCTGATAAAGGGCAGAGAGCAAAACTACATGGACATGGCTTTTCAGCCCGGAATTTTTGCGGACCAAAAAATTATTAAGCACCCACTCCAGGTGCTTTTTCATGCGAATCGTACCATTGACTATTTCGGTTACAAGTCCTCGGTCTCGTTCAGACAAATCCGAATTTTTCAGGCCTTGGTCCAAAGCCAGGTTAGCATATGCTCCCTGGTATATTACGCGTATCAGGATCCTTACTGCCAGCTGCCGGGCTGATAAATCAGACTGTTTCTCTCGTTTTTTCTTATTCATGCCTGCCTCCGCCCCAATAACAAGCATCCCGAATTAAATGGGGCAGGGGTTTCGTATTCGAATGCATCAATTAGCCTCCGTTCAGCATTATTCCTAAAGCCTCTTCAACCTTGACCAGATCCACCTGGGTATTGTGACACGGGCCGTTAGGCCTGTCGTTCAAGACACCCATAACCGGCAGTGGAGTGGCGTCCTTAATCCCCAAGGATAAATCCCTTTCACAAGCGATGGCTATTACCCCTTTGGGGTTAGTATCTTTAAGTATTTGACGGGCCAGAGTCCCTCCGGTTGCTACCCGCAATATTGCCCCATGTTTCTCTGCTACCTCAATCAAGCCTGAAATAGCGCATTTCCCGCATCGGCGGCAATTTTTAATGTCCGTGGTAATCTTGAAAGGGCAATCCGAATCCTGTAAACAGTGGGGAGCGAGAATAACTACCCTTCCGGCTGGGATAATTCGCCGATAAGTCTTCACCATATAATTGTTTACTTCAATAAATGATCCCAGGGTTCGGTCTTTGGCAATCCCTATAATTTTGCCTAATTGAACCGCCACTGGAAACAGAAAAGCAGTGGCTATACGGATGACGCCCTCCAGAGAGGTAATCTTCCGGGCCCTGATAATCGATAATAAAATGGCCACTGATCCTGCCGCTATCAACACAAACAGAATAATAAAGCCAATGGCCAATCCAGCAGCAATTCCCCTGATCAATGGATAGTTCTGAAACCGTACCAGGTTATATACGAAAAAAAAGATCAAGCCTATCACCACAAGACTGGCAAACGACAAGCCTATATAGAGGCGCTTACTGTTTTTCAAGGCTTATCACCTCCCCAGGTGTTCACCTTCACACAAATCGTTTCCTTTAAGAAACTCACTGGCCGATATCCTCTTTTTCCCCGGTTTCTGAACCTCTGTAATCATCAGTCCACCCCGCCCGGTCCCTACCACAAAGCCCCGGTTGGGTACAATTTCAATGATTTGGCCAATGGCTTCAGGTATAACCTCGTCCCTAATCTCCGTGCGAAAGATTTTGAGCTTGTTCTCCTTCCACCAGGTATATGCCCCGGGCTTTGGGGATAAACCGCGAATCTGGTCCTTAATATAATGATTCGTCTGATTCCATTTTATCAATTCGTCATCCCTCGTCAAAGGAGGGGCATATGTGGCCCTGGAGTGATCCTGATGAAAGCGAGGGGCCTTTCCCTCTTCAATACACACCAAAGTATCCACCAGCAATTGTGCTCCCAGATCAGCAAGAAGAGCAGAAATTTCACCATAGTCTTCATCTCCCCTCACCTCAATACCCTGCTGCAGAATAATATCACCAGTATCCATTCCCTTGTCCATATACATGGTGGTCACTCCCATTATCTTTTCTCCGGCCATTATAGCCCTCTGTATGGGAGCGGCGCCTCGATAATGCGGAAGCAGTGAGCCATGAACATTGATAGAGCCCAAAGAAGGAATGTTCAGCATCTCTTCCGGCAGAATCTTGCCATAGGCTACTACCGCCAGCACTTGAGGATTCAAATCCCTGATTATCTTGTGAACAGCCGGATCCCTCATGTCCTCAGGCTGGAAAACATCTAATCCCCAATCACCGGCACTTGCCTTAATAGGGCCGGGTTTAAGCTTATGCCCCCTTCCCTGGGGACGATCCGGCTGGGTAATTACTAAGCTCAGATCATGTCCCGCCTGGATTAATCCATACAGAGACGGAACGGCAAACTCTGCTGTTCCCATAAATACTACTCGCATAAAATTACTCCCTTTTGACCACCCATTCAGCCCGATCCACAAAAAGTATTCCATCCAGGTGGTCTATTTCGTGCTGAAAAGCTCGGGCCGCCACACCTTCAGCGTCAATTGATATCTCCTGGCCCTGGCGATCCAACCCTTTTACTAAAACCCGGGCATTTCTGATTACCTGGCCATTAAGCTCCGGAACGCTCAAACATCCTTCAATTGCTGATTCTTCGCCTTCAGCTTCAAGGATTTCAGGATTAATCAGTTCATAGTATTCCTCATCGGTATCCACTACTATAACCCTTTTCGATACCCCTATTTGAGGGGCAGCCAAGCCAACCCCGTCGTATTTAATTAGAGTGTCGCGAAGATTATCCAGAAGCCTGACAATTGAATCGTTAATCTTCCTCACCGGTTTAGCTTTCTGCTTCAGGATCGGATCTCCCATCAGCACCACTTTATATACCGCCATATTCACCCTCCATATTCACATCACAACCAAAGGGTCAACATCCACATCTAACCTCATCTGGTTGGGCAATCTCCTCTCCATTATATAACGAGTTATAGTCCTCATTAAATCTAATTGCGTACTCTTTAAAATTATTTGATATCTGTAGCGGTTTTTGATACGAGGTCTTATAGACGGCGCCGGCCCCAGAATTTCTATCTGATCCCCTAATTCACCGATCATTTCTTCAATTAGATTCCGGACGAAGTTGGTCTCCTCCTGAACTCTGCTCTCCACCGGTCCGGAAAAAAGAAGCTTAATTAAGTGAGAGAAGGGAGGATATCCCAAGGCCATTCTGAAAGCTATCTCCTGATTGTAGAATTCTATATAGTCTTCAGATTTTACTAAATCAAAAAAAGGATCATCCGGTTCCATGGTTTGGATCAGGGTCAGCCCCCTGGTGTCTCCTCTTCCGGCTCGGCCCGCCACCTGAACCAGGATTTGAAAAGCTTTTTCCCGGGCCCGGAAATCAGGAAAACCCAGCAAGGGGTCCGCATTTACAACCCCCACCAAAGCCACTCCTGGAAAATCAAATCCCTTGGCTATCATCTGAGTCCCCAAAGCTATATCCACCTTACGGTCACGAATTTTTCTGATCATTTTTTCTATCCCGGTTTTTCCGGCACTGTCGGTATCCATGCGGAGTATTCTCGCCTGAGGCAGAACCTCCCGCAGTTCTTTCTCCACTCTTTGGATACCGGTCCCCACCATACGCAGGTTACTTTCATGACAACGGGGACATTTCTGGGGAGTGGTCCTTTCGATGCCACAATAGTGACAGACTGTTTTGTCTATGTCACGATGGTAGTTCAGGGCTATCTCACAGGCCTGGCAGGTCAGAACCAGCCCACAGGCAGGACATAAAACCGTAGTGGCGAAGCCCCGGCGGTTTAAGAACACAATCGCCTGATTTCCCGCTTCCACGCATTTTTGCAGTTCAGTCACCAGCTGGGGGGATAAATTCCCCTTTATGCCACGCCGCAGCATATTTCTAACATCTACTATTTCCACATTACTCTGGCCGCTGGAAGCTATTTTCTGAGACAGGGTAATCAAATCATATTCTCCGCTTACGGCCCGATGGAAGCTCTCCAAGGAAGGAGTGGCACTGCCCATAATAACCACCGCCCCATTCCTTTCAGCCCTTTTAATGGCCACATCCCTGGCATGATAGCGAGGGGTTTCTTCCTGGCGGAATGAAGCTTCCTGCTCCTCATCAATAATGACAAGCCCCAAATCTTTAAAAGGGGCAAAAACCGCCGAGCGGGCCCCCACCACTACCTGGGCCTTGCCCTGTTTAACTCTCAGCCACTCCAGGGCCCGTTCAGTTTCACTCAGCCTGCTGTGCATAACACTTATCCCCGGACCAAGCCGCTGCTCAAATATATCCGTTACCTGCTGAGTAAGACCGATCTCGGGAATGAGCACCAGGCATTGCTGCCCTTGCTGACACACCTTCTCAATGGTTCGCAAATAAACTTCGGTCTTGCCGCTGCCGGTTACTCCAAAAAGCAGAAAAACCCGGCTCTTTTCTTCTCCCAGGGCCGCACTTATCCGCTCAATAGCCTCCGCTTGTTCTTCATTAAGCAATGGATCCTGAAATACTCTGGGGCTCAAAGGTCTGCGCTCAATATATCCTTTTTCAACTAATCGGTTTAATACTGAAACACCGAACTCAGCTACTGCTTGCCGTTCAGTTAAAGGCTGACCATGCCGGATAAAAAAATGCAGAGCCAGACCCTGACGCGGTGCCCTCCGTTTAAGCCGATTCACTTCATCATCCGTTGGCATGGCTGAAAGGCAGTACTCTACCCCGGATGGATATGCCTCACCCCATGAACGAGGTCGGATTCTGGCTTTACCGCTCCGGAGAAGGTCAAGGATATCTGCGTTGCCATCCGGCCCAGTTGGATTTTTCCAAGATTGGCCGTCTATACTGTCAGTATGATCATTCTCGCCTTGATTTACAGGATCATCAATAACCACCAGCTCTTTTTCCGGATCGTCTAATAAAGCCGGAAACATGGCCCTCACCACCCGGTTCAAAGGTGCCATATAATAATCAGACAACCACTGAGCCAATTCCAGCAAATTATTATCCAGCAAAGGCACTTCATCGAGAACATCCAGAACAGGCTTCAAGTCGTCGGTGTCTTCTCCTTCCTCCATATAAAAGACGAATCCTCGGTGGAGGACTTCTCCCAGTTGAACCAACACCCTTTTCCCCGGTGTCACCTGTTGTGCCAATGAAGGTGGAACATAATAAGTGAAAAACTTGTTTTCTGAAGTTCGAGGCACATCAACCAGAACCTGAACCTGCATTGACTTCCTCCCCTGAATAAAACTAACCGGCTAACAAAAAAGCGGGGAAACCCCGCCTCAGGCTGATGACAAAAGCGAATCTCTGCGTTGCCTGGAAAACCTGCTGAATCAACACATATTGACCTTCGCTCCCGTCATCGGCCTGACTACAACCTTGATTTGCCGCTGTTTATCATCTGGCCGCAGCTTTGCGTAAAGACTCGGCTTTGTCTGTTTTCTCCCAAGTGAAATCGGGGTCGTTTCTTCCGAAGTGTCCATAGGCTGCGGTCTTCCTGTAAATAGGTCTGCGAAGATCAAGATCGCGGATGATGGCAGCCGGCCTCAAATCGAAATTAGTCTTTATCAAGGCTACAATTTGTTCATCACTAATACTCCCCGTCCCGAAAGTATCAACATGGACAGATACCGGATGGGCTACCCCAATGGCATATGCCAGCTGCAGCTCACATTTTTTCGCCAGCCCGGCAGCAACCAGATTTTTGGCCACGTAACGCGCCGCATAGGCCGCGGAACGATCCACCTTGGTGGGATCCTTGCCGGAAAAAGCTCCGCCTCCATGGCGAGCCATTCCTCCGTATGTATCTACTATTATCTTACGTCCGGTCAGGCCCGAATCTCCCTGGGGTCCCCCAATAACAAATCTTCCGGTGGGATTAACATAATAATTGGTTTTGTTATCCAGCATGGCCGCGGGAACTACCGGCTTAATTACCTGTTCGATTATTTCATGACGAATGTGCTCCAATGGAATGTCGGGGCGGTGTTGGGAGGAAACCACTACAGTATCAACTCTGACCGGTGTATTACCATCATATTCAACGGTAACCTGAGTCTTTCCGTCAGGACGCAAATATGGCAGCATCCGGTTTTTACGAACCTGAGAAAGCCGCATGGCCATGCGATGCGCCAAAAGAATAGGCATGGGCATCAGCTCTTCGGTTTCATCACTGGCATATCCAAACATCATTCCCTGGTCACCTGCCCCCAGGGCTTCTATCTCTTCATTTGATATCTCACCGGATTTAGATTCCAGGGATTTATTAACTCCCAGGGCGATATCGGGAGATTGTTCATCAATGGAAGTGATAACCGCACAGGTATCACAGTCAAAGCCATATTTGGCCCGGGTATAACCTATTTCTCGAATTGTCTCCCTGACCAGACCAGGGATCTCTACATAACACTGAGTACTTATTTCTCCGGTTACAACCACCAATCCGGTGGTGACCAAGGTCTCAGCAGCAACTCGGCCACGAGGATCATCAGTTATAATGGCATCAAGAATCGCATCTGATACCTGATCGGCGATTTTGTCAGGATGCCCTTCGGTTACTGACTCCGAAGTAAAAAGACTGCGGGACATTAGTTCATCCCCTTCCTTGCTAATATGTTGCTTTATTCTATTCTGCAACCTGCCCGGCAGGCAGACTGTCAAATATGATCCGGGCCACGTCAGCCTTGGACATTTGAGGCAGATTCTTAACTGTCCCATCTCTGAAGATCAGACTGCAAATGTTGGTCTCAACTCCAAATCCGGCCCCTTCACGGGTTAAATCATTGGCTACCAGATAGTCTAAATTCTTTTTCTGCATTTTGACCCGGGCGTTTTCAATAAGGTTGGATGTTTCCGCCGCAAAGCCAATTAAGATCTGATGTTTTTTGCGCTGCCCCAGGCCCTCTAAAATGTCGGGATTCCGGGCCAATTTTAAGGTCAGGTCGCCATCTTTTTTCTTGATTTTCTGATCACTATAGCTGAGAGGCCGGTAATCGGCCACTGCAGCCGTTGCCACAACTATGTCAGCCTGATCAAATAATTCTATGCAGATTTCATTCATTTCAACGGCACTGCGCACCCGGTATATTTCCGCATTTACAGGCACCGCCAAGGAAGTGGGACCACTGACTAATAGAACCCGGGCCCCACGGTTAATGGCTTCCTGGGCCAAAGCATATCCCATTTTGCCTGTACTCCGGTTAGTAATAAACCTTACCGGATCAATATCCTCCTGAGTCGGACCGGCAGTAATCAATACGGTCTTACCCTGTAAATCTTTTTTACTGTTCAGGATATCTGATATGTTCTGATAGATAATGTCTACATCCGGCAATCTTCCCCGGCCAGATACACCACAGGCCAGTTCTCCTTCCGCCGGTTCAATAAATAATATTCCCCGATCCTTGAGGGCCTTGATGTTGTCTTGAGTAACAGGGTTATCAAGCATATTAGTGTTCATTGAAGGTGCTGCCAGAACAGGCGCCCGGGTGGCCAGAACAACGGTCGAAAGCAAATCGTCAGCCAGGCCGCATCTCATTTTAGCCAGGAAGTTGGCCGTCGCCGGTGCTATCACTATAATATCTGCTGCTTCAGCTACTCCGATATGCTGAACCTTCCATTCAGAGTATTCCTCAAACATATCTGTCAAAACCGGGTTGTTGGACAAGGTTCGCAAAGTCAGCGGGGCAATAAAACGGGTCGCCGCTTCTGTCATTACCACATGAACATTAAAGCCGTTCTTGCTTAATCTGCTCACCAGATCTGCCATCTTGTAGGCTGCTATTCCGCCTGTAATTCCCACTACTACATTTTTGCGTTCTGTCATCACTCATTACCCTTACTTTTATAAGAAATACTGAATTTGCCGTCTTGCAGCTCGTCAAGAGCCTCGGTAACCATGGCGGCCAGCCGCCAATCTTCATCTTTCTTCTTGGTTTCCGATAAAGAACGAGCCCGTTTGGCCACAGCCACTACTACTGCGTATTTGCTGTCAGTTCTCTCCAATAAGTCTTTTAACGATGGTGGGATCATGTTAGCACCCCCTGCTTTGTATTCTTTTTACCTTGCATCTTTCGCCTATGATGATGGCCCTTAAAGCTTCTGCGGCAATATTAACATCATCATTGATGATTACATATTCATATTCTCCAATACAAGACATCTCCTCCTCATAGCTCTGAAGACGTCTCTCCACCTCTTCACAGGTATCCTTGCCGCGCCTTAATAGCCGCTGTCTGATCTCCTCAAAACTGGGAGGCATTACAAACACAAATACCCCGTCGGGAACCAGGCGCTTAGTTTTCAAAGCACCCTGAATATCTATTTCTAATAGAATATCCTGCCCCTTTTCCAGGCAATCAAAAACATATTGCTTTGGGGTTCCATAGTAGTTGTCGTAGACCAATGCCCATTCTAAAAATTCACCTTGAGCAATAGCGGACTCAAAAACTCCGGTTTCAAAAAAAAAGTAATCACGTCCATCGATTTCCCCTGCGCGTGGTTTTCTGGTAGTAGCAGAAATGGAGTACGTTAAATTGCTGATGGGCTTTTTCATCATAGTCTCCCGAATAGTACCTTTGCCTACTCCGGAAGGGCCAGAAATTACAAATAGAATGCCTTTACGATTCATGTATCTATGCTTCGTCGGATTGGCTGCTTTCCTTAACGGAAAGACGATTGGCGACCGTCTCAGGCTGAACTGCAGAAAGAATGATGTGTCCGCTGTCAACAATGATTACTGCACGGGTGCGACGGCCATAAGTAGCATCAATAAGACTTCCTTTTTCTCTGGCCTCCTGGATTATTCTTTTTATGGGCGCAGATTCAGGACTAACTATGGCAACTATACGATTTGCAGCTACTATATTGCCAAAACCTATATTGATCAGTTTAATCTCCATAATTCCCCGATTTCCCGGGCCACCTCCTCATCCTACTCCACGTTTTGAATTTGTTCCCTGATCTTTTCCAATTCCGCTTTCAGATTAACCGCAGTCTTGCTTATGATTAGATCATTGGCTTTGGAAGCGATGGTATTTACCTCGCGAAACATCTCCTGCACCAAAAAATCGCATTTTCTTCCGACCGGCTCCTCAGAAGCCAACATTTCTTCCATCTGACCACAGTGGCTTCTCAACCGGACCAGCTCTTCGTCTATACTGGCCCGATCCGCAAAAATCGCAATTTCATTCAGGAGCCTGTTCTCATCAACAACTCCATCCAGGCTTAATTCCTGTAATCGCCGCGTCATGCGCACTGCATGTTCTTGCACTACCGCCGGTCCGCGTTCGGCAATAGCTTCAACCGTGTCTTGGATGAACCGGTTCTTCTCTCTTATATTATCAGCCAGAGCCTGGCCTTCTCGAATTCTCATATCCAGCAGGCTATTCAATGCAGACTCCAAGGCTTCCTCTGCCACAGTCCACAATAACTCCAAATCCTCTTCCTTTTCATCAAGAGTATAGACCTCGGGCAGTCGAAATATGTCCATAACAGTATAAGCAGGGGGTATTTTAAGTGTTTCTGCTAAATCTATCAAAGAATCATGATAAATCATTGCCAGTTCCTTGTCAACTCTTATACCTCGGCCGACTCCTTCGGCTTTCTCAACGTTCAAATACAGCTCCACCCGGCCTCGGGTTACATATTGCTTGACTTTCTCTCTGATTCTTTCTTCAAGATTATTATACCGTTTAGGTATTCGCAGATTAAAGTCCAAATAGCGGTGGTTTACTCCTCTTATCTCACAACTGATATGATATTCAGAGCTGCTCCCCTCTCCGCGGCCAAATCCCGTCATGCTCTTGATCAAATTTTAGTCCTCCTTCTTCATTCTGGCCAGGGCCAACAGCTCAGTCCCGGTCCCTGTCATTGCTAGAATTCTACCTTGCCAATGGCTTTCTCCATCCTTTGCAAAGCTTCTTCCATTCTATCTTTGTCCACCGTCAAGGCAATCCTGAAATAACCTTCTCCATATTCACCATAACCTATTCCTTGAGTTATGATAACTCCAGCCTTTTCCAATACCAGCTCGGCAAAGGAAGATGAGCTATAGCCTTTAGGAACCGGTGCCCAAACGTAAATACTGCCGGGAGGAGCTTCGATTGACCATCCCATACGCCGCAAACCCGCCACCACCACATCTCTTCTGGCTTGGTAAAGGCTGCGCATGTCCTCCACACAGTCCTGTGGCCCGGATAATGCTTCCATGGCAGCATACTGCACTACTTGAAAAGCCCCCGAATCTATATTGGATTTGTAACGTCCCAGAACCTCTGTCGCATAGCTGTTTCCTGCCGCCCAGCCAATCCGCCATCCGGTCATGTTGTAGGTTTTGGAAACCGAATGGAATTCGATTCCCACTTCTTTTGCCCCCGGATACTCCAAAAAGCTTCGGGCAGGTCGATTATCAAAGAAAATCTCTGAATAAGCTGCATCATGACAGATGAGAATCCCATATTCTTTGGCAAAAGCTATCACCTCTTGATAAAACTCATCATTAGCTACTGCTCCCGTAGGATTGTTGGGATAGTTTATGAACAGTATTTTAGCCTTACGCGCCACCTCGGCGGGTATATCCTTCAATTGGGGAAGGAACCCGTTTTCAGCCAGCAAAGGCATCTTGTAAGGTGTGGCGCCACATAAAATCGTCCCTATACTGTAGACCGGATAGGAGGGATCGGGGACCAAGGTTGTATCTCCAGGATTCAGGAAACAAGCAGATATGTTAGCGATTCCTTCTTTGGAACCAATCAATGACACAACCTCTGAACGGGGATCCAGTTCTACCCCAAAGCGCCGCCGGTACCAGGCTGCAACTTCCTGTCTGTAAGTCAGCATACCAACAGAACTGGGATACTGATGGTTGGCCGGATCCTGCATGGCTTTGGCTGCCCGAGCGATAATATGCTCCGGGGTTGGTTGGTCGGGATCACCGATCCCCAGATTGATTATGTCTATGCCTTTTTCCCTGGCTTCCTCAATCTTTTTTTCTATTCTGGCAAACAGGTAGGGAGGCAGTTTTCCCATAACCAAATTCTCTTGCATATCAAATCTCCTCTATCCATATTTTGTTAACCTAACCGGCTATCGATTAATCCTGGATTTGACCTTCAAATGCTGTCGCCGCCGGCCCGGACATGAACACATGATTGTCCTTTTTCGACCACTCGATAATCAAGTCACCGCCATCCAAATGAAGAATGGCCTTCCGATCAGCTTGACCATTCAGGACTGCAGCCACTAAAGACGCACAAGCGCCCGTCCCACATGCCAGTGTCTCACCGGCCCCTCTTTCCCATACTTTCATGCGCAATCTTCCGGGCTCCAGGACCTGTACAAACTCAACATTGGTTTTGCTCGGAAAAACCGGATGTCTTTCTATAGCCGCTCCCCACCGGGCTACCGGAACTTCATTAATATCATCAACGAAAATGACACAGTGGGGATTGCCCATGGAAACTGCCGAATAAACAAACTCCCGATCGGCCGCTACTAATTTTTGCCCTATTGCAGCATCACCGGTGAGATCCACCGGAATGCGGGCCGGCGTTAATATGGGCTCACCCATATTAACTTTGACCAGGACAACCCGTCCATCTTCTATAATTACTTCCGGATAGATTATACCGGCCAGGGTTCTTACGGCAAAGGATTTTTTGGAAACCAGGCCTTTTTCCCAGGCATACCTGGCAACACAACGAATTCCGTTTCCGCACATCTCCGGTTCGGTACCATCCGAATTAAAAATCCTCATGAATACATCATATTCCGGATCACATCCGGTAACTATGAGTCCATCCCCGCCAATGCCAAAATGGCGGTCACACCATTTTACCGCTAATTCGGCATAATGCTCCGGATCAAAAGATTCATCTTCAATGACGATGAAATCATTCCCCAGACCATGCATTTTTACAAACTGCAATTTCCAACCTCCTTTTCTTCTGGAAAATTAAGCTGTATGAGTTCTTATGTTCTCCAGTTTAACATATTGATCCTGCCGTTTTAAAACTTTTCCTGACTGTTTAATACCCCACTTGATCAGAATTCCTGCGCCTGCTACCGCCAATATTACCATCCAGGACCATGCCTCCAGGGGAGTAGTTCCAAAAACCCTGTTCAAGGTTGGAGAGTACAAAACCAACAAATGCATAGTGACAGAACATCCCACCGCTCCCAACAAAAATGGATTCGAGAAAAATCCCAATTCAAACGGAGAATGCTTTTCGGAGCGGCAATCAAACACGTAAAGTAATTGGGCCAGAACCAGATTTGTCAAGGCCATAGTCCGGGCCAATTCCAGTCCGGATTGCCCCGTGACTCCGGAATAAGCCAAGCCTATTATCAGAACAAATAGTGTGCTCAGCCCGATAAAGGCCCCCCGCCCCAGCAAATGCCACCCCAGCCCATTAGAAAAAATGCTCTCTCCAGGTGGTCGGGGTTTGCGCTGCATTACGTCCGGCTCCGGTGGTTCCAGACCCAGTGCCATAGCAGGCAGACCATCTGTAACCAGATTAACCCACAATATTTGCAGGGGCAGCAATGGAAGAGGCATCCCCATCAACGATGCTAAAAACATGGTAAGAATCTCTCCAATATTTCCCCCCAAAAGATAGCGGATAAACTTCCTGATATTATCGTATATCCCCCGGCCCTCATGGACTGCCACTACAATGGTGGAAAAATCATCATCTGCCAAAACCATGTCGGCGGCTTCTCTGGTTACCTCGGTGCCGCTGATGCCCATAGCTACCCCAATATCAGCCTCTTTTAAGGCCGGGGCATCATTAACCCCGTCGCCGGTCATTGCCACCACATGTCCTTGGCGTTTTAAGGCCTGCACAATCTTGAGCTTGTGCTGAGGTGATACCCGGGCAAATACCCTGATCTGCAGGGCTTGTTCCGCCAACTCCCGCGGTGACAGATGATCGATTTCATCAGGACCAATAACACTGCTCCCTTCAGATATCCCCGTTTGCCGGGCCACAGCCAAGGCGGTTACCGGATGGTCGCCGGTTATCATAATCGGCACTATTCCGGCCTGACGGCAGTCTTCCACCGCTATTTTCGCAGAAGTCCGGGGCGGATCAATCATCCCGCAAATCCCCGCCAGGCATAAGCCGGATTCCAGCCGTTCATCATCAGCCGATAGCCCAGCCCCGGAAATGTCCCGGTAAGCAAGAGCGAGAACCCTCATCGAATCCCGGGCCCACTCCTCCTGCTTTTCCGTCAATAATTGGCGATGGCTTGCCCGAAGGGGTTTCTCTCCGGAGGAGGTAAGAATCCGGGTGCATTTCCCCAATAATGTGTCTAATGCCCCTTTACTCAGAATTCTATAGCCTTGATCAGTTTTTATGACCACACTCATCATCTTGCGCTCTGAGTCAAAGGGTGCCTCTCTGAGGATGGGGGCCCTGTTTCTGATTCCTGCTTTGCGTCCCATCACCAGAAGAGCTCCTTCAGTGGGATCTCCCTGTACCGTATATTGATTATTATCTTTTATGATTTCAGCATGATTGCAGCTGCTTCCGATTTCAAGAGCAGTGAGAATCAACCCGTTCCTGAGGGGCTTAATCTCTCCTTCTTCACCGATAAAAAGCCCCTCCGGTTTATATCCTTCCCCGGTAATTAACACCTCTTGCTCAGCAGTATACAGTTTTCTGACCGTCATTTGATTTTGGGTAAGAGTTCCGGTTTTATCCGAGCATATGACTGTGGTGCAGCCCAGAGTCTCCACCGCCGGCAGCTTCCTTACTATCGCCTTTCTTCGGGCCATTCTCTGAACCCCCAAAGCCAGCACCACCGTAACAATTGCCGGCAAGCCTTCCGGTATGGCAGCCACTGCCAGACTAATGCCGGCCATAACCATTCTCACCAGGTTTTCACCGCGATAAATGCCCATCATCATTACCGCCAGACAGGCACAAAGACAGATGACAATCAATACCTTGCCCAGACTGTCCAAGCGCTTCTGCAGTGGGGTCGTCTGCTCCGAAGGCCGTGCAATCAACCTGGCAATCTCACCCATAACCGTCTGCAGCCCAGTTGCTACTACTATCCCGCGACCTCTTCCTCTGGTAACCGCTGTTCCCATAAAAGCCATGTTAAACCGGTCCCCCAGGGGGGCCCCGGCAGCAGGCAATGACTGAACCGACTTAAGAACCGGTTCTGATTCTCCCGTCAGAGAAGACTCCTCTATTTCCAGACTGTTCACTTCGAAGAGGCGCATGTCGGCAGGCACCTTGTCACCCGCTTCCAGTAAGACCAGGTCACCTGTTACCAGCTCTTCAGCCGATATTCTTATTTTTTTCCCCTCACGAACGACTATGGCAAAAGGTGACGACAGCTTCTTTATCTCTTCCAGGGATTTCTCTGCCCGGTACTCTTGAATAAAACCCAAGAGACCGTTGATTAAGACTATGATCAGAATAGCACCGGCATCCAGCAAATCCCCCAGAATCCCGGACAGCACCGCCGCTCCCAGAAGCACCAGAACCATCGTATCAGTAAACTGGGAAACCAGCATAGCCAGAGGTCGGGGTTTATCAAGTCCGGCAATGGCATTGCGGCCAGTATCAAGTTTCTTCAATGCCGCTCGTTCAGATAACCCCAGGCTGATATCAGTCCCGCAAATTTGGGCCACTTCGGTAATCCTCTTAAAATGCCAATCGGTATCGCTCATTTTCAGGCCCTTCCTTTAGCTTTTTTGGTATCTTTATTCAGAAGAGCCTCTATAAAGAACTGCCTGTCTGATTTTTAACCTGTCCCTCTATGGCATCAGCGTTCAGACAAATATTCCGAACATCGATTATTAACTTTCGAAATATATTGACTATAGCTACTTGTCAGACGATAATTAATTTAGCGCATATAACCAATCACAATAAGGGGGGATTCGCAGGTGCACAAGCCAACCCAAAACCTGCCTTTCTGGCGAGACAGTGACAAGGACTGGGATGGAGAATTCGACAAATACCTGACGGCGAATAAGACCCTGGCCTATATGATGTTGAAGAATGCGAAAATATTCAAGGATGCTAAGGCCCTCACTCAAAAGAACATAGCGGGTGAGTGGGAATCCATTACCTGGACCGACTTTGGGGAACGGATCAGGGCTTTGGCGAAATCCCTGATCAATATGGGGATCGAAGCCGGTGATATGTGTTCAGTGTTCTCAGTAAACTGTGCCGAATGGGCCATCTCAGACCTGGGGATTCTGGCGGCCCGGGCAGTCTCAGTGCCAATCTACGCCACCAATTCCAAAGAGGAAGCAGAGTACATAGTCAACGATGCGGAAGTCAAAGTGGTCTTCGCAGGCGATCAGGAGCAATATGACAAAGCTCAGCATATCATGACAGCTAACCAATACCTGAAGTACATTGTAGCCATGCAGGATAATATTCAGATATCCGGTGATAACAGCTTTTACCTGAACAAGCTTATAGAGAATGGGAAGAAGTTAACCAATGATCAGGAATTCGAAGATCGGCTCAATAACGTGGATCCCGATGATATTGTTACCATAATCTATACTTCAGGGACCACCGGCAATCCCAAAGGTGCCGTACACACCCATCGAAGCTTTTTGAACGGCATATTCCCTTCGCTGCGTTACCCTGAAGCCGGCCCCCATTACGTTTCCCTTTCACTTCTGCCTCTGTCACATGTATTTGAACGGCTATGGTCTTACGGGTGTATGAGCATCGGAGTACAAATAGGCTACTGCCCTAACCCCACAGATTTGCTGGAATACATGGTTCAGTATAAGCCTCATTTCATGACCAGTGTTCCACGGGTATGGGATAAAGTATATGGTACGATTCACACCGGGATGCAAAACGCCGGCGGCATAAAGTACCGGTTGTTCAAATGGGCCGAGAAAACAGGTATTGAGGCTTACCGGAAGGATCAGTATGGGTTTAAGTATAAAATCGCGGACAAACTCGTATTCAGCAAGATACGGACCATGTTGGGGGTGGAAAACTGTAATATTTATCATGTTGGCGGTTCAGCCTTTGCCCCGGAAGTAAATGAGTTTTTTCAGGCAGTCGGCATAAATATTGCCATGGGTTATGGTCTGACCGAATTCTTTCCGGTCTGCGTAGGCTACAGAGACAATGCCATCCCCGGCTATTGCGGATGCCTTCTCCCTATGACCCAGGTCCGGCTCTCCAATGAAGGGGAGGTTCAGCTAAAGGGCGGCATGTCAATGACCGGCTATTACAAAAACCCGGAAGCGACCCAAGCCATTTTTACCGAGGATGGTTGGTTTAAAACCGGAGATGTGGGCGAGTTATTTTCGAAAGAAAAAAATGGCGAAGTCCTGACTTACATAAAGATAATCGACCGGATAAAAGAGCTTATCATAACTTCAGGCGGCAAGAATATCTCACCACAGCAGATTGAATCCCTCCTGGGAAATGAGGTATATATCTCTCAATTCGTCTGCATCGGCGAAGGGAAAAAGTTTCTCTCCGCACTGGTGGTGCCTAACTTTGTGATGCTGGAAGACTATTGTAATAAGAACAACATCGAATACACTTCACCGGAACAGATTATCAAAAACCCGGCGGTCTACAGCTTCTATGAAAGACTTATCGCCGAGAAAACCGAGAGCCTGGGCCAGGTTGAGAAGATCAAGCGGTTTGTTCTGCTGCCCCAGGAGCTTACCCAGGAGGCAGGTGAGCTTACCCCGACCCTTAAGCTGAAACGTAAATTCATTGATCAAAAATACAAATCGCTGATTGATAAGCTCTATGAGGGATAGATAAGAGTTGACAGATATGAGGTGGCCAAGATCAGTCAAGTGAGCCGGCAATTATCTGAAACAGCGG